>Ga0315288_10013701_pt1 | contig 10146 bp, 6 predicted proteins | sample YL17G11_20_MG_FD_203454 | JGI IMG/M metagenome (GOLD analysis project Ga0315288, IMG submission 203454) | Sediment microbial communities from Yellowstone Lake, YNP, Wyoming, USA - YL17G11_20 | ecosystem: Environmental > Aquatic > Freshwater > Lake > Sediment | place: USA: Wyoming | collected... | reverse complement strand
TTTCCAAAACCTTTTCAGGATTTTCTTTCATCATCCTATCCAATTCCTCCTTTTTCATAAATCCTTTCTCTCAATAGCATCCCAGGCTTCCAAAACCAAGCGGCGGGTGCGGTATTGGCCGTACTGCTTCTCCTCCTTCTCCTTCAGGACGCGGAAGGTTTCGCCGGGGAAATCTGAGCCATATGCGTTTTTCGAATCCCGTGATCGCCAATCTGCATTTGGATACGGCCAACTTTATATGGATGCCCCCACAACTATTTGTCCCTTCGACATCAGATTAAGAGGCCACATGCACCCTTTCCGCTCGACCAGCCCCAACTGCCCAAACCTCTATTGGGGGTCTCCCAAGCTTTCCCAGTGCTTGATTGAGGAGCAACAGTGTCAAACGAGAAGTCTGATTCATCCTGTTTCCCCACCGATCGACTACTACGATAAGATATGGTTCCCTAATTATGTCGGAAATGTCATGCTGCAGAAAGGCGTCTAATACTTTTGGGTCGCCGTGGGCTTTCGACCTCTTGCGATGAACCCTTTCCTTGAAAGTGTCCGGGGCCAGTGAACGAACCATTTCTCCATACAAGAGCACTTGTTCAAACATACCATGCTTCGCTTCACTGCTTGAAGCTCGCTTGCACTCCACAATCCCTATGGCAGGACGTGGATTGATAAGCACCAAGTCAGGGGAAGAACCGAAGTCTTCGGAGTTGACAGGATCAACCCGAACGCTCCGAAGAGCAATCGACCTCTCCCATCCTTCGATCTCCCCCCTTTCTAGAAGTTTTATGAACGGGTCGCGGATGCCCTCCTTTTCTGTACGTCCCTTGAGACGGCCTCCGTATTTCTCCATATGAAATTCTCCTTTCAGACCAAGGAAGGTCAATAATCAAGTCTGCTCCCGAATCCGTTGCATTGTTTCTGATTTATCTCCTATCGCGCGGGCAGGCGATTTAAACCTTATCCCAAGCTTCTAAGACCAAACGGCGGGTGCGGTATTCGTCGTACTGTTTCTCTTCTTTTTCTTTGAGGACGCGGAAGGTTTCGCCGGGGAAATCTAAGCCATACACATTCTTGAGATCGAGAATATAAAGAGGTTCATCCCAAGGGCACTCCGTAAAGCGTATAGTGTAGGTTTGACCCCAATGTCTTTCTCCAAATTTTGCAAACTTTCAGTTGCGCTACGTCAATCGACTCAAAATTTTCCTACATCCACATTTCTTTTTTAACTCGACCAAAACGACTTTAGATCCAAGGACCTGTAGGTTTCCTTCCCTATCGGTGATAGGCTGTCCTTTGCCGTCGCACACAAACTCGTACTCTGACTGGCCATCAGTTAATAAACTTGCCCATTCATCATTTGTTAATATGACTGTCTTAAACATCATATCCCTTGTTTCCAACAAAGTGTCATAGAGATTGTCTTGGTCATCAGCTAATGCATGAGGAATTTTGTTGCTGTCGATAATATTTATAAGATGCTCAAGCATGGTTAGAAGCGCAGGAGCTTCAACTATAAATGCTCCACAATTATTACAGGATAAGGACACTCCTTTGAGAAATTGATCGTATTCTCCTGTTGCTTTGGCAAGCTTAACAATTTTATTGTATCTATTTTTTGTCAGTTTTATGCTTAACAAACTCATATAACTTTCCAATTTATCCCACACTTCGAGAACTAAACGGCGGGTGCGGTATTCGCCGTACTCCCGCTCTTCTTTCTCTTTCAAGACGCGGAAGGTTTCGCCGTGGGAAATCAGGGCCATATACGTCCTTCGGATCGAGAATGTAGCGAAGTTCATTACGGGTAAGACCGAAGTCAATTATCAAGTCTGAAGAACATCTTCTTTCGTCTCTCGAAATTAAAATGTCAAAAAGCAAGACCTGGCCCCCTATCTTTCCCAGACACCATGTTTCGTACTGTGAGGCATGCCCTGTTATCGTTCACAAATATAACCCCATCAATCAATTTATCAGTTGTATTCCAACACACCTACTTCTAATGTTGATAACCCCATCATAAGCTGAACGGAGTTTGGCTTTCTCATTTCTGATGAGTATTTCTAATTTATTTTCAAGAGTCGGAAGGGTATTAGAAGTGGCTTGGCTCTGCCACCTATTGTCATGCAGCAAAACCAAGTCCTCTGGGAGCTCGACTCCATCAAGCAGAAATTTCTTATAGAGTTCTCTTTTGGTTCCATCTTCGAAATCTATCATAAATAGATATCGCGCTGCCAAACAAGGAGGAACTCCATCACGCTTAACATCCAATACTTCTCCAGATACCCCTTCCCCCTTCAAATAATCAATCAAAGCATCCATTAGGGGATGACCTATCCCAAGCAAGTCAACATTTTTCTTTCTGGTTGCTATCTTCCGGGAAAAGGTTACATTTTCATATTTAGAAGCCATATTCGGATATTTTTTCAATGCTGGGGGGACTGTAATCTGAACCAGATCTCCTGAAGGTATAAAACTTCCTCCTAATCTCAGGATTGCCTTTTCCGTAAAACACCTTAAATCATCCAGGGTAAATTTCCCTTCAAGTTCTCTGTAATGTTCCAGATTAAAAGTTAAGAGATCCTGGGTGAGTTGCCGCAACGCCTCGCTTGCTTCCTTAGCTTTGAGGATCGCTTCAGAAATCTCTTTTTCGGTTCGTTTATAGTCTCGATTGACGAGCGCCTCCTTATAGAGGTCTTGGTAATTTGCTGACGAGCCGAGAAATCCGAGGATCTCTGATCTAAAATCCTCAGTCACCTCACCTGTTACAGAGTCGACCTTGCCAATGGTTTGGGCGATTTCAAGAAGTTTCTCCTCAAGAATCGCATAGACCTTCTCTTCAATGGTTCCTTCAGCTACAAGGCTATAAACCTGAGCTGTCTCGGTCTGGCCATATCGATGAATTCGGCCGATACGCTGTTCCACTGCCATGGGATTCCAGGGCAAATCGTAGTTGAATAAAATACGGCAGACCTGGAGGTTGATACCCTCTCCTCCGGCTGTGGTCGATAGAAGAAATTGAGCACCGTTTTCATCCCAGAAGGATTCACAGGATGCGATCTTATCCTCCAAGGGGCCTCCCTTGAGAATGGCTATTTTTTCAGGAGGGTAATATTTTTCCAGTTCCTTCTGGAGAAAATACAGGGTCTCAAGATACTGGGTAAATATGATCATCTTTTCGTCCCGGTTTTCCCGTCGGAACTGTTCGATAGCACGGATTAAGGTATCAAATTTCCTATCCGCACGGTCGTCTACCAGGTCGATCAGCTCCTTTACCTTTTCTCCCTCATTTGGGATATTGGCTTCAGCTTCGATGACCTCGTCTTCTTTTTCTGTGGCATCCAGTGCCCAATGGGTCACTTCTTCCTCAAATTTTGGCCTTTTCTTTAGACGCTGTTTCAAGCTTGTGATGTAGGCATCAGCCTCAATATAGTCTATCCTGCCCCTGGTGAATGAAAGCAGATCGGCAACCACGCTCCGCATCACCTCTTGATATTCCACAATCTTTGAAGATACCTCTGCCTTGGTCAGTCCTCCATGGAGGCCGCTTTCCAGGGCCATCTGTTTTCTGGCATAAAGCGCAATCAAACGCCTTCGAAGGGCCTGTTTGATGGCCCTCGGGCTGGATGACATGATCTTCTGGAAAGTAGCCATAACAAATCCTACAGCCCGTTGCTGCTTAGTGGTTTTATCCTGTCCGAAACCTGCGGCATCGTATCCTTCTTTGAGGTAATCGGTCAACTTATCGTAGAATCTCTGTTCCCGAATGGAAAGCTGGAATTTCTGTGTGGTGACCTGCCTTCGCATAAAGATTGGGTTTCCCTGGGCATCCGTCACCTCTCTTTTGATTCTCCGGAACATCACCCGACCTAAAAGACCTCTATTTTCCTGCATGGCTTCGGGTGCTTCAAAGAGTTGATCATCTAAGAGTTGAATCAATGACCAGAACTGATAGGCATTCCCTTGATGAGGTGTAGCGGTTAGAAATAGCAGATCTCTCGTCTTTCCCTTTAACCTCTCCGCCAACCGATAATTCTGAGTGATGTCGATCTTTTTCCCATACTTTTTCCGGGTGAGATGATGAGCCTCATCGAAAACAATGAGATCCCAATCCGGCCCTGGGGCCATTTTTTCCAATCTCTGGATTTTTTTGATGGTATCAATTGAAATGATCGCCAGGTTATGCCGTTCCCAGGCAAGAGGGTTTGCATCGGTGAAATCCTGGCCGAAGATGTCAAAATAGATCCGGAAGCAGTCTCTCATCTCGTTTCGCCAGTTTTCAATCAGACCTGCAGGGCAAACGATTAATACCCGCCTTGCGTCTCCTCGTGATAAAAGTTCCCTTATAATCATCCCCACTTCAATGGTCTTTCCAAGACCAACTTCATCCGCAACCAGAAATTTTCGTCTCGTCGCATTTACAACCTGATGCGTTAATAGGATTTGATGGGGAAGAAGGTCTGTCCTACTGTTAGAGAGTTTGCCGCCGGAATTTTCGAGGGGAAACTGGTAGGCTAACTGTTTTAAAAAAAAATCTAAAGGATCGTCGGACTCACCTTTCTGGAATCGCTGTAAGAGATCCGGTACAGGTTCCAGGAGATGTTGGGGAAAAGTCTCAAGAAATCTCTTGCCGTCTTTCTCAAAGACCACGTCGACCAAGTATTCCCCATGTCGCTCCTCTACCCGGAGCACCTCTCCTGATTCAAGCTCCGGCCGATAGATGACCTTAACTTTTGTATGCTCCTTGAGTTTCATCCTGTATCCCAAAGTCATGAGTTAACTTGACAAATTGAACCCTGTGGCGAAGACAGGAAGTCCCCGGATTTCAAGTCTGGTTGGAGTGCCAAAAATAATATCCATGGGGTATTTTCCCATCCGGTATTCCAACCAGAAAGAATCAGCCTTAAAGAGTTTCCCTTTACAGGAAATCTGCACCTCAACCATCTTTCGCTCAAGGGTCGCTGCTGCTGATTGGAGAATTTTATGGATGGCAAGCGAGATCTTCTCCCTATCTTCTGCCAGATACAAAACCTCATCAATACCGACAACTATGAATGAAGACAATCTTGGTATACCTTCGGCTCCACCTCTTAACTCACGTAGAAAGTCGAGAAGGCCGATTTTGATTTCGTTAGGAGCAATGCCCTCCTCCTTGTAAATATTTAGATAACGCTCTTCAAATATCTTATAGCCAGGCATCTCACACCTCGATTAGACTGAGCACCTTGTTAATCGGCTCCCGAAAGGTGGGGTTTTTCTCTCTCATGTATTCAAGCGAAACCCGAATCTGTGGAACGATTGGGCGGAACTCATTCAACCACGGAACGATATTCTCCGAGGCGCCGGCAAGGCCCATTAGATAATGAAGCGCATCAACCAAGGGTATTCTATCGAATTTGGCCTCTTCCATCTCCGGAAAGAGAAACTTCTGGTCTATGGTCTTTCTTGTGCTAAGAAAGAGCTTCTGAAGTTCCTTGTATCTTTCGTCCGGAAGTTTTACCTCATAAGTTCTTCCGCGCTTGGCTCGGCCTTTCCTAATCACGCCTGCCTTAATTAGCACCTCTGGCTCCATGATGCCCCTTGTTGTCTTGTGTACCTCATCACTCTGGATTTCTTTCCGGTCACATAGGCAAGTGAGGTAGACGTAGCTGATTGGGTCAATGTGCTCTAATTCCGATGGGAGTGGACGCTGGGCAGATACAATCTGCTCCACCATCATGCGGATGGCAGTCAGGGCTTCCTGAAGAGGAACCACTTCTCCCTTATAATCAACAATCTGGCCATAATGCCTGCTGTATAACTCAAGGCATTTCCCTATTAAGATGATATTTACGTCTGGCGGTGATAATTTTTCCTTTCTATATCGTCCAGATTCAATCACCTTGATCTCTTCCCGAGCTTTTCGGCGTATCTCCTGACGCACCCCCGCCCAGGATCGCTGTTTCTCCTCACTGAAATTCACCTTTTTCTTACATACATGGATGAGATCATAGGAAATCGCCTGTTTGTCCATGAGATGCAGTGAGCTTTCAGATTCGCTATGGATGGGATAAATGGCCTCGATTACAAAGCCCGCATTGCATAAAGATTCAAGTAGTGATTCCCAAGCGCTTCCTTCGGAATGGTGAAATGTGAAAACCATCAATCCGTCATCAGCGAGATTTTCATTGCATCTTTTCCATACTTCAATAAGTCCATTTTTATAATCCGTAGCCGATTTGCCACGGGTAGGATTCTCGATGATCTCTTCTGCCTTGGGAGTGATCTCAGGAGCAAAGCAAGGATAATTTTTAGAAAGGATCAACCGCAACCAGACGTAGAAGAAATCGGCAAGCTCGGAGTAATTGACATTGCCAGCGTAGGGGGGGTCGGTAATAATCAAGCTCATCTTTTCAGAACAATTCATATTTTGCGAATTGCTACATTGCAAAGAACAGTTATTTTTGTCCCCCATTATAATTTCTTCTGATTGTATGTATTTATTCTTGATATCATCGAATATTTTTCGATCGAATGGTTTGAAATTGAATTCTTTCCCATCAATAACAGCTTCAAAAAGTGAAGAAAACGTGCCCATCCCTATAGATGTGCCCCATACACTATTTTCGCATATTGTAGATTTTGGTTGAAAATCATGCCTTGCGAAAATCTGTCGAATACAATCTCTCTGCCAAATATAAGAACAGAAGTCACTCATATTATTAAGGAGGTTAAAAAACCCACTTAATAGCATCTCCTTCAAGATATGATCTTCTTCCTCTCCGATGGCCTTGAGGAGTGTACTCAGGCAAAGCAACTGCCTTGGGTTAAACATCTGATGCCAGTATTTGTAATGATGAGCAATTAATCCCGATTTAGTTTTTTCCCCAATTGGAATTTCACTTTTGGGGTACGGAAGATCCCCATTCTCTTTTTCCCACCTCTTTTCAGCATCCTGGTACCTTTTTAAGTCAGACGGGGTGATCTTCTTGAAAAACTTCCCATTATTGTCTTTGATATTGCACAGGTGAGAAAATTCTTTTTTCCCCCTCCCCTTCATCCCCTCCCGCCAGGGGAGGGGAGATTGATCGTCTCCATTTCCCGCACATTCAGGGCAGTACCCCTCAATGGCATAGGGCGTGGTTGGAAGAAGTTGGTCTTCAGGAAGTTTCCTAATGGAATTGATGACCTTATCCTTGACCCCACAGGAAGAGCAGATAAAGCTTCCTTTTTCTGAAATATTTCCTTTATGGGGTGAGTAACTTTTTGAGCATACCGGGCAGGTGGCTTCATCCGGAAGTGTTCCCCGGTATTGCCATACTGAGCTGCAATGGGGACAGAGAAGAACTGCTAATGGGACTTTCTTCTTTTCCTTTTTGACCGTATTGACCGGTCCCACCATGATTGTCTTAGAACACCATGGGCACTTTGCATTTTTCTCAATCGGATTATAACGAGCCCAGCGTTTGTTGCTTCTTCTGTCTCCGGACGCATCCCTCGGGTTGTTGACCATCAGGGATTCTTCAGAGATGAGTGATGCTCTCCCTATATCGAGGTCGAATTCCTTGCTGCAAGAATTACATTTGTAATCTGGAAGGTAACGAACAGTTGGGGATTTCATAGCGATGATGTAGTCGGAAAACAGAGGCACAGGTTTCCGGCAAGTAGAAATCGTACAGATGGCTGACTTAACCCAGAAGGTGTAAATAATATCGGCTTCTTCTCTTCCTGCTCCACAGCAGGGGCACTCGGTCTTGTAATGACTCAGAAGTTCTTGCTTTAATGTTTTTCCGGTTGAGGTAGGTCTTTTTTCCAGCCTCTTGAAAGCCGCTTTTAAGTCTTCAATATTCACAGGTTCAACTTCGGTTTTTACAATGAACCACGCCACGGGATTGAGATCGATGCCGGTGACGTGGCATCCCAGGCGAAGCGCTTCAACTACTGTCGTGCCTCCTCCCATAAAAGGGTCAAGGATTCTAACCCCATTGGTATCGGGATCATGGGTGTGGTCTTTATAAAACTCGTCCATGATATCGGTCCCGGCAGGCTTCATGGCCCCGAGGAGGATAGCCCTGAAGACACAGGAAGCTCTTCGGGCAAACCATTTGTGCATCTGGTAGATAGGTTTGAAGGCATTCCTCTCAGGAATGGCAAGGCGGTTAATTTCAACAATGGGAAAACTCTCTTCAATTGCTCTTTTTGAATTTTCCATGATAAGAGATGTCCCCCTCACCTTCATCCTCTCCCCCGGGGGAGAGGAAACCTAATTTTTCCCCTCGCCCCCTTGGGGAGAAGGATGGGTGAGGGTTAGAAATGAATCACCCTAAAACTTTTCTTTTGACCATTGACGATGATGCATTTCAGTTTGAGGATGATTCATTTAGGGGCACTTTTATAATGAGCCCCTCTTCCCAGGCCCTCCCTGACCAAAAATCCCCATTCCACCAATTCCCTCGCAATCCTCGAGGCATGTACCCGGCTTACCTTCAGGGCCTTCTGAATGTCTGAATTTGTGATGGTCCCCTTTTCCTCCAATATGTCAAAAATGGGGGCGAGGGTTTTTAGGATTTGCTGCTCACTCTTTGTTAAAGGAACAGGTTCTTTTAGGATAGTATAGACCCGGCCACCCTTTTTCGGCAGAGCAAGGATTCCCTTCTTCACAAGATCCTTAAGGTCCCTTGAAGCCTGATAGATATCCACTCCACAAAGGCTCTGATACTGATGGCTTGTAAGGCTGTCTCCATGAGAATGGCCAAAGAGAAGAGCTCTTTTCTGTTCGGGCTTCAATTTCACATCACGATATCGATCCAGCCATTCCAATTCTTTTTCACTATAAACAGGCTGGTTTCTTAGGGAGATGGAGAAGATCGAATCTGCCTCAATGGAGATTTCAGGTGGGTGAAGGCCACTGCGTTCCATTTCTTCAAACATTCTGGGGATCCCCTCACCAGTCTCTCTCATGTAACCCAGATCGGTGAATAACCTGACGATCAATGGATTTCGACTGGCATGGACTCTCTCACGCTTACGAAGCTTTTCTATAGTCACAGGGGCTGGAGGAAGGCCCGGGCTCCGGACCTCTAATCTGTCATCGAACATCCAGACTTCAATAGAGGTGCCTGTTAATGAATAATCACGGTGAGCAACCGCATTTACAATAGCTTCCTGCCATGCAAAGGTGGGATATTCAAGTCGTTCCTGGAAGAACAGGTCATGGAGGACATGCCTTTCCCTGACATGAGGGGATATGGTTTGATAGCCCTCTTCAATGATTTTTATTAGTGGAACTTCAATTCGCACCCTTTTAACGATATTAATTTCTCTGCCGTATCTTCTATCAGTACCCTCATAACGTATGAAGTCAATTCCACATCGGGGATGCCAGCGGAGTGGAGATTTCCCAAAGAGTAATAGAGCGGCTAAAGGTATCTTTGGTGTTCCATTTTCCCATTCAAGGAAATGGTAGCGTAAAAGGAAATTCTCAATGGTGTCTTTAATTTCTAACTGTTCCGCAGTCTTTTGGATCAATTCTCCATCAAGATCATTCATTGTGGCTGTGGGGACTATGCGCATTTCGAAAGCCGCTTGCCTTTTGGCCAACTTGATTGCCTCGATCTGGTCTGCTGGAAAAGGGACATCGGTATCGCCAATACGGTATAGATAGCGGCCGTCACTTAATTGATGGACTGTTGGAACCCAGTCCTGTTGAAATACCCATATTTTCTTCCCCTCATAACCGACAATCTCGATCTTCGGTTTCAACTGGGGACGAATGTACTTTTTCGGTGATTCTCTTAATATTTGCTCTTTATCTGGCGGGTATTGGACACCGGTAACTTGACCCTCATCTTCGATTCCGAGGATAAAGGTTCCTCCGTCAGCATTGGCAAAAGCAGAAAGTCCTTCAGCTATATCCCTTGCAACCGCCTTCGCTGGGCGAAGCCGGAGCTTACCTCCAGAACGATCATAACAACTTTTTCGTTCTAAAAACTGACCTTCTGTTTGTCCGACCAGTTGGCCAATATTGATCATATCTGATTAACTCAAGCAGGTTCTATTTTAATCCAAGGAACCAGCATTTCCATTAAAGAAAGACCGCCATGTTTATAAAGTCTGGAGGCAGCATCTCCGGTTGATTTTGTCTTGACCCGGCCTTTAATCATGGCCACATTG
>Ga0315288_10013700_pt1 | contig 10146 bp, 9 predicted proteins | sample YL17G11_20_MG_FD_203454 | JGI IMG/M metagenome (GOLD analysis project Ga0315288, IMG submission 203454) | Sediment microbial communities from Yellowstone Lake, YNP, Wyoming, USA - YL17G11_20 | ecosystem: Environmental > Aquatic > Freshwater > Lake > Sediment | place: USA: Wyoming | collected... | reverse complement strand
CAGTGTTGTAGTATCCGACGACATTGCCCTGATAGTCCACGCGTCCGAAGAGCCCATCGTTCGGGTAGTCGTCACCATCGGCCGATATCGTCACCATTGACTTCTGGGTGATGGGCTTGAACATGCCCGATATGCCCTGCCCGGACAGCATATAGACATCTTGCGATGGGAGGTTGAACGCGTCGTGTATTCCGACACGTCTCCCCCGCATGTACTCTGTCTTGTCCATATCGTCCTTGCCACCGTTGGTTTCACCCACGATCGCGGGCGCGGCCCCTGCGTCATAGTACCCCCACGTGGCAGACGGCATGAGTTGACGAAGAATCGGATCGTACGTTTCCACTTGCGTCCGCCGATTGACCGACTGGTTCAGGTACCCCCAGCCACGCTCCAAGTTCAATTGTGTGTAGTTCCAGCCCCATACCCCTGAAGAAAAATCTATGCGAAATCCGCACTGGAGTGGGATTGTAACATTGAAGTTGCTGGACCATTGACTCACGCCTGCGCTGGTGAACTGCTTCGAGCTCATGCTCCCGCCGGCGATGGAGAAACCCGATACCCCCTTGGAGTTGATGGAGAACGATGCGATACTTGTTCCGTCCCTCGAGGAGAGGCCAACGCTGACAAACCATGTAGGGGCCATACCCTTCCCAAAGGTCACTCCAGCACTTGCGCCGACGCCTCCGAAACCAACGCTCGCATACACCGTATTTGATCGCACCCTCCAATCGTCAAGCCCCACGGTGTAGCCGACGCTAACATACCCGAGCCCATAGCCAATGGAGATTGATGTGACGCCCTGGAATCCCTTCTCGGTCCAACCCACGGTCGCGGCGATCGGCCCCCAGCCTCCACCCAAGTTGTAGCTGTAACCATCCTTCCCTTGATCGTGCAGGTAGGAGTCAATCTGGCCCTTCGACAAGTCATCGGGGAACCCCCGCGCCATTCGTTGGATAGAGCCAGCGTTCAAGGTCCACCCCAGCCCCGTCCAGGATGCCTCCTGGTCATTCTGAATTCCGGCGTGGTAGCTCAGAACCACCGGATAGCCGACGCCCCCGGGCCCCTTCACGTCGCCGAGAGGGAGAACGTAGGTGAAATCTCCGGTCGGAAGATTCACCATGTCGGTGACATCGACCGGCTCGAACGAAGTAAACTCCGGCTGGACCGGACCATTCGTGAGAGCAACGGCTCTTGTCGAGATGACAACGAGCGCGACTATGAACGCTGCCGGTACGCGTGAGATACTCATGAGTGATCCCTAACCCCTCAGTTTTCTTGTATTCTTGACGATGGTGCTCAACTTGGCGTCCAAGGTCCCCAACTCGGGACAAACACCGCGCATTACCAAGTGATAGTTGCCCACATTCGACTTGAGTGATGACCTTGAAAACGTCAAGACAAATACGTCCTCACCAGTCAGCCCCCAGTTCCGTTCGTAGTTGTAGCCAGACGCCTTGACCGTGTCTCTCCCGTTCAGAAGAAAGATGCCTTCGTCAAGTCCAAACGTGTTTGAGAGTACGTTTTCACGCCACCCAGCAGCCCCGTTTCGCAGCAGCAGAGCACTACCGTTCGATGGTTCCTTCGAGGCGATGCCAAGTGCCATGAACAGAGAATTCGCATACGGCTTCATGGCGCTGTCAGCATGCAGCCCGGGCTTCGATAGCATATCGCGTGCAGCGACGTACTCCGACGGAAGGTAGGTGATGGTTGCCTTCATACCATTGCGTTCGATTGCGGTGGAAAACTTGCTTCGGTGCCGATCGAAATCGGCCATGTACTTGTCGGGACTCATGGCGCACGACGTGACAACGGATGCCACTGCAACTGCCGCACAAAGCATAGGAAGTATCGATGGCATCGCTCTATTCATACCGGCCGTTCAGCCCTTTGATGATCTGTGCGGTGATGTCGCACCGACTCTGGTTGCCGTAGAGGATGCTTCCGCCAGCGGCTGTCCCGAATATGATGCTGTAGTGGTTCTTCTTGCCGTATTCGTCGACGTATAGGTTGATCTTCTCGAATATGCTCTGCATCTTCTTGGTACGTAGCTCATCCATCTTGCGGGAGTTAGCCTGTCTGAAGTTGTTGATCTGCTGGTTGTTGGCCGCCAGCATATCCTGCAGTTCGCGTTTGCGCGCAGGAGAAGCGGTGTTGTATTCCTTTGACATTTTGTCAATGCTGCCTTGCAGACTGTCCTGAAGGGTCTTCAGTTGCCCTCGCCACGCCTCGTCCTCAGCGGCAAGTGCGCGCTCCACCTTAGACGCTTCGATGAATCCGACCATCAGTTTGGCGGAGTCGATGTAGGCGACTTTTTGGGGGGGGAAAACGAGGTTCTGGACGGAAATCGCGAGGAGCCCCGCCACGACTGAGAGAAGCAAGCCCCATATGGCCAATGTGCCAAGAGTGGGTTCCTTCGAAGAAGGCGCGGCCCGAAGCTCGTTCTTCACATTCTGGTTGTCAGTTTTCATTGGCCAGCAATCCCTTTGTATTTGGAATCAGCGCGGCTACATAACCGCAGCGAATTGTTTGTGTATGAGAAGAGGCTGGCCAAACAAATTGAGATAGGTATAAGCAAAAGATTCACCGCAAAGGGAACCACAACTGTACTCTAAGAATACCGTCGTACGGATAGGAGTTGTCTTCACCATGACATTTACAAGTGCTGTATCGCTTCTTGTGTTCCGAAGTGCAGACTCGGTTGACCTGCTTCCAAATGCGGCTCCCGCATTATTGATGCCAATACTCCTCATGCGGGCTCGAACGATGCTTTTGTTAATGGAAGTTGGCAAAAGAGAAAGTACAGTGTCTATGATTACAACAGAAATACTGTCAGGTATGTCTCTGGAAAGAAGATAGCTGTTGATGCTAGATTGAATAACATTTCCAGAAAACTCCGATTTGTTAGAGGTGAAATCGGAGAGAACAAGAAACCCTACAGGCACTACGACCATTATTCCTAAAGCGATCCATGCTTTCCGTTTCATTGATCACCAAACAGTTTTAGGTTTGCTTCTTGTGATTCAAAAGCCTTGTGCTGATCAGCTTCGCTTCCATCCTGCAAACGCACATGGGCCCCGACTTCATGTGCAAGAACCTTTGAGGTAGCCTCACCGAAATCAGTGCCAGGTTGACTGAGTTTGATTGCGCTTCCGCTAAGCTGAACGTCTGCTGTTGGCGCACGAGGCTCAATATCAAAACCCAGCTGATTCAAGAACTTTGCAAATCCGGAAGCCGCAACATTGTACCATGTCCTTCCCTGCCAATTTGGCGTGTAATCGCTCATTCCTGGCGGTCCAGGCTCAAAGTCTCTTCCTGTCACATTGATCATAACGTCAGACTTAAGCCCCCATTCGAGTTCCTGTTGGATCGCCTTGTTGCCATACCAGCCGGATGTTCGTGCTTGATTGTAGAGTGCCATACCAAGTTCGTTGTATTTGCCACCATCTTTGTCGACACCTCTCAAAGGATTTGTCCCATTTCCAGTATAGAGAAATGGTGACCAAAACTGATTTTCTGGATCGCATGCCGACCATACTGCTATTTCCGCATCATAATACCTCTTGCCAATTAGGTATTATGGTTCCTCGCCGAGACCAACCCCAAGGAGGTGCCTTCACCGCCTCCGCCGACCGTATCAAAGAGCTGTCGAAAACCGAGTCATAAAGATACAAAATGCCCTCTCAAAGAGAAAGCATTTTCTCCTCTTTTCTTGGGTGCTTTTCGTTCACGATCCGAGCGAGGTTTCCCTTGTCGATAGCCGTGTAGATTTGAGTCGCCTTCAGGTCGGAGTGACCGAGCATTTCCTGTATGACTCGGATGCTTGCGCCGTTGGCCAGCATGTGCGTTGCGCAGGCGTGTCGCAGCAGGTGCGGACGTATGCCCACGCGGTCGCGCATGACCGTGTATACGCCATTGCATGAGAGCCGTCGCCCCATGTGGGATACCAGCAACGGGCCGCGAGTCGCACGTCGACGGCTCAGGTACTCGCGGACGGTTCCGGCGGTTTTGGCAGTGATCGGGACGGTGCGGGTCTTGCTGCCTTTGCCGGTAACCGTGACGGTTCGCCCTTCTATGTCTACATCTTCGACATTGACTTTACGTAATTCATCCCGACGAAGTGCAGAACCGTACGCAAGCTCCATCATCAAGCGGTCTCTGATGCGTAAATCACTGTCACCATCGGCCAGACATGCGATTATCTCATCCACAACGGCTCTGGATGGCACCACCGGAAGGTGATAGCTGTCGTCCCGCTTGAACGCGATACCGTCGGCGGGGTTGTCGGGCGTGCGATGGAACACGTAGAACTCCCGCACCGTGCAGCAGGTCGACTGCCGAAATTGCTGGGAGCCATGTAGCGACAGAAGGAACGCTTCGACATCCTGCCGCGTGGCTTCGGTGTAGCATTTCTCTTTCGCCGCGAGGTGCTTGAGATAGGCCCGTATCTGCCAGCACTTGCGCAGGCACGTTGTCGCTGCGACTCTCATACGTATGTGTCTCACGAAGTCAAGAAGCTCCGCTTCCATCATTGCCCCTTTCTCTCGGGTGATACTTGCTGTGCGCTTTCTTCAGAAACGAGATATCGATGTGCGTATAGATCTGCGTGCTCGATAGGTCAGCATGGCCCAGAAGCTCCTGCACGTAGCGGATGTCCGCCCCGCCCTTGAGCAGATGCGTTGCACAGGCGTGGCGGAAGCTGTGCGGGGTGATGCGCTTCTCGATTCCGGCACGCTTGCAATACTTGCGGACGAGATCGTTGAGGTTGCAGTTGGTGATCATGCGTCCGTTCTTTGAGAGGAACAGCAGGTCGATTGGCTCGCGAGGATTCACAAGCTTCGGGCGGGCCACTTCGAGATACTCCCGCAGATATGGCATGACCCAGTCACCCACCGGCACGATGCGGTCTTTGGAGCCTTTGCCTTTCACGAAAAGAGTCTTCTCGGTCAAGTCGAGTTGATCCAGCGCAATGCTTCGAGCCTCTTCGCTTCGCACTGCGGTGGCATAGAGCAGTTCCAGAAGCGCCCGGTCGCGGGTGGTGATCGGTTCGGCGGGAAGGATCGAGTCCAGTAGCTCCTGCATCTCCTTCTCACTGGGGACATGCCGCGGCAAGGATCTGCGGTTTTTGGGAAGGATGATCCCGGCGGCGTAGTCGCCTTCGACGAGGTTCTCCTCATGCATCACCCGATAGAACGTCTTAACGACATTCAACCGGGTACGCACCGTGGCCGATGAGAGGTAACGGTCACTCTTACGCTTCGCGTATTGCAGGTGAGTGTGATACGCCGTGATGTGCGCCGGCTTGATGTCCTCGACGTGGCTCACGCCCTCATGCTCTTCGAGGTACTGGAGGAACAGCCGCAGATACGCCGGATAGTCGGCGATGCAGCGCTTGGAGTATCCGAGCAGCTCGAGTTTCTCTGTGAACTGGTGGATTTTTATCTTGTCCATGGTCGCACACTCCGGGGGTTATTAATATTGCGCTCCCCCGGCAGCGCCGAAGTTGTGTGTATCTGCATAGTTCTCATCGACTTGACATATTGGCGAAGTGTTGACGAAGCATGGGCGAACGTTTGGCGAAGTGGCGAAGTTGAGGGTCTAACTCGTTGATTTCTGGTTTTGCCCCTCATCACTTCGACCAGGCTCAGTGCAGGCACTCCGCCCGTCTTTCTCAAGCGCATTCGCGCGAAAGTCGATCATCGGATCATCCTCGCCCGTGTCAATGAGCACATACCGGAACGTGGAGCCGTGCCGCCCGGCGATACGGCCAATGTAGCCGAGCTCAACCAGGTGATCGATGTTGCGCCGCACCTGCGTCTCGCTCCAGCCGATGCGTTGCCGGAGTTCCTTGCGGGTGCAGTGGATGTCGGACAAGCCGCGATCGGTCTTCGGATCGCTCAAGTTCAACGCCGTGTACTTCTCTTTGACAAGAGCCACGATGGCCTTGAGTAGCGTACGGCCTGTGGGGCTCACGTCGTCGATATTGCGGGTAAAGATATCCTTGCCAAGCTCAAGCGCGGTGTCAACGTCCTTCTGCGTCGCCTGCACATACTCCATCTTCGTACCGTCGATACGCTTGAGCGTGCCTGTCTTGCGCTGGTACTGGTGGAGAATGACGAGTGCTTTGACAAGAGAAATGAACTTGCCTTGCTCTCGGCGCATCTGCAAGCGTCCATACGGCCAGTGGACTTTGAGATCGTCCGGGAACGTCACGGTCAGGGGCTTGAGCAGGCGCTGCATGTTGTGGTGGACCTTGAACACGCCATTCTCGTCGGCGCTCATCTCGTACCAGTGGTGGCTGTTCTTGGTGCGCTGCGCCATGAGGATCTTCTGCGTCTGCTCCGGTGTCTCGTCGATGGTGAGGAGAAGGAAGCGCTGCTTCGTCTCGTCATCGAGGGCGTCGGGGTTGGTTGTTGACACCATGACAACCACCGGGCCGGTGACAGTATACTCGTCCACCGAGAACTTGCCGGTCTTCGCGTCCGTGCGCGTAGCGGCGACGGAGAGCTTCTGCGAGGAGATGAGCGTCTTGATCGAGTACATCGCATCTTGCATACCTTCTTCTTCCTCGATGGCAAGCACCTTGTTCTTGAGCGCGTTCTGGTCACGGTAGAAGAGCGATTGCCCGGTCATGCGTGTGTACTGTATCGCGGCTTCGGGCGGAACGAACTTGCACGCCGCCTCTTGAAGCGACGTCTTGCCCGCACCCGAGCGCGAGAGGATAAGAACCGCCAGGGGATCGATCAGAAGCCGCGACACCGCAGCGATATAGGCAACGAGCTTATTGACCTTCTCGCCGACATAGCCGATTGCGTCAAAGTCGGAGACGATGCGTTTGAGGAGGTCTTTGCTTCTAAGCACCTCAAGCGCCTCTTTGCGTTCCTCTTCGCTCATGGCGGGAACATTAGCGGCGCTGCCTTTGTCGCGCATGGCGATGCGTTCGCCTTCGAGCGCGGCGATGATCTGTGACAGCTCCGCCATCACAAAGGATTGTTGAGCCTTCACGTACTTGGTGCAGGACTCAGCGAACATCTCGCGCGAGCGGCCACTGTAGAGATCGACAGTATCGACGTAAAAGACGAGTGGCTCTTCCGGCCTGTTGGCTTTAATGGTGATGCGGAGACGATCGAGGTTGTAGGCAGTGAGCCCGGTGATCCGGTACGTGAGCGTGTCGCCTGTGTAAATCAGGCCTTCAGGCGTGTGCGAGAGACGGGAGGCCGGCGGATTCTCTTTGGGCGTGCTCATTGGCAGCGCTCCTTTCTTCGGGGTGGTGGCCGGTGATGGTCTCGCCGAGACCATCACGCAGCCGGTTGAGATTCTCCCGAAAGGCGCACATGTCCACATGCACCGGCCCGGTGCGATACGCTTCACGCAACTCCCGAACGCGCTCGCCCATAAACACAAACGACACCCGCCGCCGTTCGTTCTTCTCGATCCGGTCCAGCGTACAGCCGACCGAGACGAGGAACGCCGCGAGGAAAAGGTCGTTGGTGATAATGGTGGAGTGCGGAGCTGCTGAGAGGTATTTTTTAGACATCGATGCGCCCCCTTCGGGCGTTATCTACGGGCCGACCGGTGAACTTTTCCAAGAGAGCGCCGGGAGGCCTTTTTTGTTCGTTTGACAGAACCTTGTCAATAACAGGAATGAGTTTTTATGCTTAAGATGAAAAATAGATATTTTTTGTTACTCAATGCAAGAAGAAAGAAAGTGCCATGTATCTTTGCTCCATGACGAACATAGCCCAGAACATCAAGCAGCTTCGCAAGGCCAAAGCTTTGACGCAGCCGCAGCTCGCGGAAGAACTTGGTTTGACGCAGAAGCAAGTCTCAGATTATGAGCTTGCAAAGTCCACGCCATCGCTTGACATGTTGCCAAAAATCGCCAAGTACTTCGACACTACCGTCGATGAGATTCTTGGGGCCAAGGAGTTGAGCGCAGATTTCACGCCGAAGAACGGGCAGAAGTCGAGGCACGGCAACAGCCGATCCGCCCAACTGGATGAGCTATTCGATCAGCTCTCCCCCGAAGAGCAGAGAACCACACTGAAGCAGATCCGCGGGATCATTGCCGACAAGAAGAGACGATAGGTAGCCGCCGCAGCGGATCGAAGACGCACTATATCTGCGGTGCAGTAGCTCCTCGGACAGAAGCAGTAGCCCGTCGCTCTGGGCCGGTCGGTCGCATCGTACTCCCTCCCTTTTACATAATGTCAACTATGCGTCCGTTGCGCCGTCCCTGGCTCCACACATCCGGGCCAAAGCGCCCGGCTGTCGCATAGTTCACATTATGCAAACCCCAGCGCCGGTATTGAAGACCACACTGACCACCCCAGCCCTCAAGGGAGCCGGAGCACGCGGACGCGCCACCCGCCGGCACAATGTCAGTGCCCCGGGCTGGCACGCCGCGTGCGAAGGTAGCTCCGCAACGTCGATCGGGATTGGTAGCACGAGCAAGAAACAGCCGCGCACCACACCACCCGCAACCCCGATAAGCGGAGCAATCTTGCACGACGGAGGGTTTGTCAAGCCCGGAGGCTTTGCGCAGTGGCTTGACAAACCCGGAGGCGTGCATATCTTCTATCATCGGGGGTGCGGGTGACCAGGAGACTGAAGGATCGCGCAGGACTCACTCAGCCAGGCGCATCACAGGGCGAGGGTATTGTATTGCGTGGAGAACGGCCGGGGAGCGGTGCAGCGCAGCGGAGACGCGAAAGGACGGGCGCAACGCTGCCACGACCGACGCTCAGGCTGGGGCGCATAACTGCGCATTATGTAAAGCGAGTATTCGAGCGTACCCAGACGGCCCGACGCTGCGAGAGCCCGCGGTACTCCGCAAGGCGGCGGGACGTGGGGTTTGCATAATGCTCTGTTATGCGCACCGATGCCTGACGGCGGGGCGGGGAAATTGGATCACGTTTGCTGGATGATGACTGCGACGTGGGGAAAGAATACTTCAGTACAACTGCGAGAATAAAACGGATGCTGTTACCGTTTGGCCCCGGAAACGTTCACCTCATCGACCTGGGTGATCTTGAACTTCAGAGAATTCCGCTGTTCCCAGCTTGATAGCTTCACAAAAAGAATTTCGTGGCACTGTCTTGGCTTCCACGATTTCTGGTAGCCATCAAACGAAAGCACGATGGCCTGGCCAGCGCTATCGCCTACGTACACATTGGCCATTTGGTCAAACATGAAGACGTTCCGGCCATTGCACCGAATCTCTTTGTAGCCACCGCCAAATACACCAAGCGAGTAGGCCTCGCAAGTGATGGTATCGCCATTCACAACCACAGGACTTGACACATAATATCTATTTGCTTTGCACAAGACGAAAGCTGACGCGAGTAGGAGAAGTGCGAGGCCTGCAATGATTACAGCGGTCAGTTTCATCACTTTGTGCTCGCGTAACCTGAATAGAATTGTCTGCCAGTATACTCCGTCTCGCCAAAGTATCGAAGTGTTGATCCAGCGAGGTTGGGCATCACAAGACTACGCGTCTGGAAAGACTTCGCGGCTGCAGACACTACCCTTGAACCAACGTGCAGCGCGCCCGCAGCCATACTCGCCACCGGCAACGGTGCACCAAGAAGTGCCGCGTTTTTTCCTGCCAGTCGATTACCTACACTTTCGCCGGTCATCCAATACCCATCATAGCGGTATCCATTTGTTGCGCCCAAATGTGTCTTCACATCAAGAATGCCGCCGTTGGCAGATGCTATTCCGAGCGAGAGCGCATCCTGTCCTTCAGCATAGAACGTCTGATACAGGTGCATCAAGTAAGTTACATCCCGAGACATGAGTTGATATCCGACCCGGAATTCGTTCCAGTTCTGTGTCTGACCAATTGGTGCCGGCGGACCCGCTTGATCGGCAGGCAAGTCCCTATATACGCCCAAATCATTGTCGTTCTCAACATGCGTCACGGTGAGTTGATCATCAGTCCGAGTGCTTAGGCCATCCGGGTCAGTGAGATTGACAGGATTGCCGCCGGTGTAACTGTATGGATTCCAGAATTCCTCTGCGGCGTCCGTGCTAGTCCACAGTGCGATTTCCGGATCATAATACCTCGCCCCAATTAGGTATTATGGTTCCTCGCCGAGACCAACCCCAAGGAGGTGCCTTCACCGCCTCCGCCGACCGTATCAAAGA
>Ga0315288_10013697_pt1 | contig 10147 bp, 11 predicted proteins | sample YL17G11_20_MG_FD_203454 | JGI IMG/M metagenome (GOLD analysis project Ga0315288, IMG submission 203454) | Sediment microbial communities from Yellowstone Lake, YNP, Wyoming, USA - YL17G11_20 | ecosystem: Environmental > Aquatic > Freshwater > Lake > Sediment | place: USA: Wyoming | collected... | reverse complement strand
CGGCGGTGGAGCGGGCCGCTCCGCGACCGTGATCCCCATCTGGGCCGCCAGGTCGCGAACGGCCGGCCGCACGCCCCTCACGATGAAGCGGCGGGCGACTCGTCGGCCAAGTTCGGTGGGGTCCCCTATCACAACAGCTCGTCCTGGCGGCGCATCCTCGAGGGGCCGCTAGCGCGGCAGCACGTCGTCCTGCAGGCGCATCCGCCTCCCTCGCACTTCTCCCATGAATTGTAGAGCACGGGCAGCCAGCAGCGCAACTGCCACAAACACCGCGAGGTCGGCGATATTGTACACGAACGCATTGGCCCGTCCGAACTCCAGGAAGTCCACCACGAACCCGAGCCGGATGCGGTCGAGCAGGATTCCCAGGTAGCCCCCGATCATCAGCGCGCAGCCCACCTCCGCGAGGATGGACATGCGGTAGCTCGTCTTCGACAGCTTCGCGTACAGGAAGAACAGCGCGCTCACGCAGACCGCGGTGACGAGGAGCAGGTAGGAGAACGTGCCCCCGAAGCCCTGCTCCCAGTTCTCGGCGTAGGACACCCGCAGCAGTCCGCCCAGCAGCGACACCTGCTGCCGCCCCAGGTTCCCCACCAGCGCCTTCGCGGCCTGGTCCAGGACGCAGACGCCGAGCGCCACCAGCACCCACCGCCGCGGCGCCGCGAACCGGCGCAGATACAGCAGGAGCATGCCGACCAGGAGGATGGCGGATAGGATTGCCTGGGCGATCCCCGATACCGTCGGGGCGGTCACAGCACGGTCTCTCGGCGCCAGAAGCTACAGCTCTTCACCGTTCTCAACCCCCGATAGTGTCTGGCAGATCGCCTGCGGCAGGGCTGCCACCACATCGCCTGCGATCAAGCTCGCCTCGCCCACTCGCCGGGCGGCGATATCGCCCGCCAGCCCATGCAGGTACGCGCCGGCGGCTGCAGCCTCGAACGGCAGCAGGCCCTGCGCGATCAGCCCTGCCACCGTGCCAGTGAGCACATCGCCCGTTCCACCGGTCGCCATCCCGGGGTTCCCCGTCGGGTTCGCCACCAGGTGGCGGCCCGGCTCCGCGATGAGGCTATAAGCTCCCTTTAGTATTATCACGGAATGGAAACGATTTGCTGCGGCCTCCGCGAAATACGCCCTCCGCGCCTGGATTCTCTCCGTCGCCACCCCCATCAGGCGCCCCATCTCGCCGGGATGTGGAGTCAGCACGGCCGGCGCGTGCTCGCCCTCCAACAGCACAGACGCGTCCGCCAGCGCGTTCAGGCCATCTGCGTCGATCACCATGGGCCGCTCGACCCTGGCCACCAGCCGTCGCACCAGCGCCGCCGCCTCCGGCTGGCGGGAGATCCCTGGTCCGATCGCCAGCGCCGTCGCGCCCTCCGCGTGCTCCAGTATCAGCGCGAGCGCCCGGGTGTCGAGGCTGCGCTGATAGGTCTCGGGCAGCGGCAGCGTCATCGCCTCCGTCAGCTTCACCTCCAGGATATCGTTCAGGCTCGCCGGACATCCCACGGTCACCAGCCCCGCGCCCACTCGCAGCGCGGCCTCCGCGCACAGGCACGCCGCGCCGGTCATCCCCGCCGATCCCGCGATCACCAGCACCCGGCCGAAGTCGCCCTTGTTCGCGCTCTTCGCCCGCTCCGGCAGCAGCATCCGCACCCATTGCGGATCGGTGAGGTCGCCCGCGGATTGCGACTCGGCCACCAGGTCCGATGGGAAGCCGATGTCGGCTACCGTGAGCCTCCCGGCGTAGTCCGCGCCCGGGTGAAGGATGAGGCCGAGCTTGGGCAGCCCCATCGTCACGGTCTCTTTAGCTCGAACCGCCATCCCGAGTGGCTCGCCCGAGTCGGAGTTGAGCCCCGAGGGGATATCCACCGCCAGGACCGGCTTGCCCGAGTCGTTGATCGCCTCGATCAGCTTGCCAACCAGTCCGCGCACCTTCCCCGACAGCCCGGTGCCCAGGAGCGCGTCCACGATCAGGCCGGCGTGGGTGATGAGCTGGCCGGCCGCCTCGGCATCCTGGATCTCGTCGAGCGCGATGCCCGACGTCTCCAGCCGCAGCAGGTTATCCCTCGCGTCCCCGCTCACCTCCGAGCGCGCCGCGGCCAGCACGACGCGAACTTCACGGCCCATGTCCGCCAGATGCCGCGACGCGACGAAACCGTCGCCCCCGTTATTGCCGCAGCCGCACACGATCGCGATCGGCCGCTCGGGGACGTCCTCCGTCATCCGGTAGGCGGCGTCGGCTACTGCACGGCCCGCGTTCTCCATCAGCGTCAGGCCGGCGATTCCCCGCTCCTCGATCGCCTTCCGGTCCAGCTCTCGCATCTGCTCCGCAGTGACGATCTTCACGTCCACACCCCCGGATGGGTCGGGCTTCCCTCAGGGCGGACGTGCTCGGGCAGAATCAGCGCGACGCAAGCGACGGCGTAGTCCCGGCTGTGCGACATGGAGACGAGCAAGCGACCGCCCTCCGCAATATGCGCCAGCGCGGCCGCTTCTCCTGTCAGCCGCAAGCACGGTCTGCCCCCCTCGCCGTTCAGCACCTCCACATCCTGCCACCGGAGCCATCGTCCGATCGCCTTCGCCGTCGCCTCCTTCGCCGCGAATCGGGCCGCGTAGTGCGGCGCGGCATCCGCCCGCCGCTCACAGTATTCCCGCTCCCTCCCGGTGAACAGCCGCGCCGCTAGGCCGGCCCGGCGGCCGAGGGCGTCACGGATGCGTGAGATCTCGATAATGTCTACGCCCAGGGAGGAGAGCATGGCAGCCTGGTCCCGTGGAGTCCCTTCGGATCGGTCAGAGGTCACTGCCTAGGTCTGCGAGGCTCAGGACAGATTTCGCAAGCGGCGTGGACCTGACCTGGGCTACCAGCTCCCGGTCAGCCGTCACGAGCGTCGCCTTGGTAGCTCTGGCGACGGCCAGGTACACGGAATCGTAGTACGTCGCGCCTGTCTCCCTGGCGGCCTCGAGCGCAGATGGCGCGAAGTCCACCGCGGGAAGCAGCCCAAGGGGGGCCAGAGGGAACTTCAGGAGGATGTCCTGGCCATCCTCGGCGCTGATCATGCCCGCGCGGAGCTTCTTCGACACGATGCTGGCGAACTCATACAGAACCAGATCGGGGGCGACGATCTGACACTTCCCGGCGCGCGCCGAAACCAGCAGCGAGTAGGCGAGGTCGCCGAATTCCTCGCGGAAGTGCCACTTGGCTATCACGCTGGCGTCGAGCACGTATCGCCTCAACGCTTCCGGTCCTCGCGGAGCAGGTCAACGGAATCGCTCTGGTTGGGAGCATAGCTGGCTATCCGTTCCCGCACCTGCGAAACGTACTCGACGTAGTCGAAGTCCGCCTCGGCGCCGAGTCGCTCTATCGCCAGCTTCAGCTCCTGCTGAAGCGAGCGTCCCCGGCGCGCAGCCTTCCTCTTGACCGCGTCCAGGGTCTTCTTTGGGATAGCCCGGATGAGCACATCTGGCACGGCGGCTCCTCCCTCCCTATGCTATCAAAATGATAGCATCGAAGCGCCGCCCCGTCAATGCCTCCGCAGCTTCGGCCTCACCGCCACGCACGCCGCCCACCCCTCTTCGCTCAGCTCTCCCAACATTTCGAGCCCCGCGCGCACCAGTGCATCCTCCACCATGGGGACGCTGGTGATCAGGAACCCGGAGCCGATGAACCGCCCACCCGGCGCGAGCAGGCTGCGCAGCCCGCCTGCGAGCCGGATCACCTCGTTCGCCACGATGTTGCACACGATCAGGTCGAACGGCCCCGCCTCGGCCGGTAGCAGGTCGCCCTGAGTGACCTTCACCACATCGGCCACGCTGTTTCTCCGCGCGTTCTGCCGGACCACCGCCAGCGCGCTCGGGTCGTTGTCCGTCGCGATCACCTCCGACGCGCCCAGAACCGCCGCGGTGACCGCCAGAATCCCGCTCCCGCACCCCACATCAGCCACCCGGTCGCCCGGGCGAATGTGCTCCACCAATCCCCGCAGACACAGCCGCGTGGTCCCGTGCCCGCCGGTCCCGAATGCTGCCCCCGGGTCGAGTACCACCACGCTTTCCCCGGGCTTCGCCTGGTAGTTCTCCCAGCTCGGCGCGATCACCAGGCCGGGCGCGATCTGCTGTACCTGGAAATGGTCCTTCCAGGACTCGCTCCACGCCTCCGCGCCCAGGGTGCGAATGCCGATGGTGCCGGGGCCGATCCGTAGTCCCTGGGCCTCGAGGGCCGACAACCGCGCCCTCACGAGCTTGACCTGTTCCTCGAGGTTCTCGCTCTCGGGGAGATACGCGGAAATGCGGACCGCCAGCAGCCGGCGTTCCTCTGCCACTCCCTTCGCGCCCAGCGTCAACAGGATATCAGATAGGCCCTCGACAACATCCGGATGCACGAGAATGGTGATTTCTGTGAACTTCGGTCCGTCCAGTTTTTCCCCGCTCACGGCATCAGTATTTGCACAGGCCCCCGCCATTCTCCTGCTGCCTCGCCGCAGGATTTCGCTCCGGCAGCCTGTCGCAGGACCCGCCTCCGGCCCGCTGCCCAGTCCTCCCCAGTGATCTAAAGCCTGCCCTGAGCGAAGCGAACGGGTTCGCGGCCGCGCCGCCAGGCGCGCCGCAACCTGCTAGCGGCCGCAGCCCGCTTCCTCCTCACTTCGACCCCTGAAGCCTCCGCTGATTGACCCCCGGAAACAGCCCATGCTATCATCCCTACACCATGCCTGATGTCTCCCGCATCGTCGCCACCGACTGCGGCTCCACCACAACCAAGGCGATACTGATCGAGCGCGTCGACAGCGGCTACCGCCTCCTCGGCCGGGGCGAGGCCCCCACCACCGTCGAAGCCCCATTCGATGATGTCACCGTCGGCGTGCGAAACGCCGTGGGCGAGCTGGAGGAACTCACCGGCCGCCAGTTCCTCGACGAGGACCGCGTTCACACTCCCTCCTCACAGAACCGCGGCGTCGACCTCTACCTCTCCACCTCCAGCGCGGGCGGCGGCCTCCAGATGCTGGTCACCGGCGTGGTCAAGACCATGACCGCCGAGTCCGCCCAGCGGGCCGCGCTGGGCGCCGGCGCCATCGTCATAGACGTCATCGCGGTTGACGACGGCCGCGCCGATCACGAGCGCATCGCCCGCATCCGCGCCATCCGTCCTGATATGATCCTCATGTCCGGCGGCACCGAAGGCGGGACCGTGCAGCACCTCCTCGACGCCGCAGAGTTGCTGGTTGCGGCCGACCCCCACCCTCGCCTCGGCCGAAGCTTCAAGCTCCCCATGATCTACGCTGGCAACACCGCCGCGCTCCAGGGAGTGAAGGAGATCCTGGGCGATCGCATCCATCTGCTCACGGCCGAGAACCTTCGGCCCCAGTTGGAGCGCGAGAACCTGGGCCCGGCTCGCGAGTCCATCCACCGCCTCTTCCTCGATCACGTGATGGCCCAGGCGCCCGGCTACGACAAGCTGCTGACGTGGACTAGCGCGCCCATCATGTCCACCCCCCGCGCCGTTGGCGAAATGGTTCAGCTCGCGGCCAAAGATGAAAGTGCCGACGTCCTCGCGGTGGACATCGGAGGCGCCACCACCGACGTCTTTTCCGTCTTCGGCGACCAGTTCAACCGTACCGTCTCCGCTAACCTCGGGCTCAGCTACAGCGTCTGCAACGTCCTCGCCGAGGCCAGCGCGGCAGGGATCAGGCGCTGGATCCCGGCCTCCATCGCGGAGAACGACCTGCGCAACCGCCTCCGCAACAAGATGATCCGGCCGACGACCATCCCGCAGACCGTGGATGACCTCCTGATCGAGCAAGCGGTGGCCCGAGAGGCGCTCCGGCTCGCGCTCGCCCACCATGGCGCGCTCGCCTCGGGTCTGAAGGGCGTGCAGCAGGCGCGCACCATGGCCGACGTTTTCACCCAGACCGCGGGCGGCGGGACACTGGTCGACATGATGTCCCTCGGTCTCATCATCGGCAGCGGCGGCATTCTCTCTCACGCCCCCCGCCGCGCCCAGGCGGCCATGATGATGATTGACGCCTTCGAGCCGCAGGGAGTCACCAAGCTGGCGGTTGATTCCATCTTCATGATGCCTCAGCTCGGCGTCCTCGCCTCCGTCATGCCCGACGCGGCCATGGAGGTCTTCAGGCGAGACTGTCTTATCTCGCTTGTGACCGTGGTCGCCCCCCTCGGCAAGGCGCGAGAGGGCGAGGTCCTGCTCGAGTGGGAGATCGGCGAAGAGCGCGGCGAACTGCGGGGCGGAGAGCTGGCTCGCATCGCGTTGGCCGCCGAGCACAGCGTAGACGCCTCCCTCCAGCCCCGCCGTGGGCTCGACGTCGGCGAGGGGAACGGCCGCCGATGGACCGGCCGCATCACTGGCGGCGCAGTGGGCGTCATCCTCGACGGCCGCGGCAGGCCGCTGCAGCTTCCTGCCGACGACCAGACGCGCGTCACCAGGCTCGCAGACTGGCTGCGCGCCGCGGGCGCCATGCCGGGGGTGGACTGACCATGCCCGTCGCCTACACTCCAGGCCTGCGAATAGCCGCCGATACCATCCTCCGCCAGACCCGGCGGCTGCCCATGCGCGGCGAGGTGCTGGTGCGACCCGGCGATAGCGTCGGCGCGGAGACCGTCGTCGCGCGCGCCGAACTGCCCGGCGACATGCACGTCCTCCGCGCCGCTCAGATGCTGCACGTTGAGCCGAACGAGCTCGCGCAGTATCTCGTGAAGCGCCCTGGCGACGAAGTCCATCCCGGCGACGTGGTCGCTCGGACCCAGGGCCTCTGGGGGCTGTTCAAGAGCGATGTGCGCTCCCCCATCGCCGGCGCCGTCGAGGAGATCAGCACCACCTCGGGGTATGTGCGCCTCCGCGAGCGGCCCAAGAGCGTCGAGGTGATGGCTCACATCGCCGGCCGTGTCGCCGAGATCATCGAGGGAGAGGGTGCTGTCCTCGAGGCTCGCGGCGCGCTCATCCAGGGCATCTTTGGCGTGGGCGGCGAGAGGCGAGGGCGGGTCCGCGTGGCGACCGAGGGCCCCGACCAGCCCCTCCGGCCCGGCGCCCTGACCGATTGCGAGGGCTGCGTGCTCATCGCCGGCTCCAGCGCAGACGGCGCCGCCATCGCCAGCGCCGCCGAGGCAGGCGCCTCGGGCCTTGTCGTGGGCGCGGTGAACGACCAGGCGCTGCGCCAGTACGTCGGCTACGACATCGGCGTCGCCATCACCGGCCAGGAGGCCGTGCCCATGACCCTTATCGTCACCGAGGGTTTCGGCGAGCTGCCCATGGCGCGGCGCACCTGGGAGCTGCTCTCCTCCCTTCAGGGGCAACTCGCCTCCATTGATGGCGCCACCCAGATTCGCGCCGGCGTCATCCGGCCCGAGATCATCGTCACCCGTGAGTTGGCAGGCGCGAGCGCCCCCGAGGCCCCGCCCGCGCAAATACTCGAGGGCGGGGCGCGCGTCCGCGTCATTCGCGAGCCGCACTTCGGCGCCCTCGGACGGGTCAGCGCGCTGCCCTCCGCCTTGACCGAAGTCGAGACTGAATCCAGGGTCCGCATCGCCATGGTGAAGCTCGACCGCGGGGATGAGGTACGAGTCCCCCGAGCCAACCTGGAGCTGATTCAGGAATGATCCTATCCCTGCCCGCCCGGCTCACCATCCCGGTCATCTTTGGCATCGCCCTCGCCACCGGCTTCTCGGGCGCGGTGGTTCCGGGCTCGCTCCTCGCGGTCGTCGTCACCAACTCGGTGCGCTTCGGGTGGATCGCCGGCCCCATCATGATGATCGGCCACGGCATCCTCGAGCTCGCCGCCGTCGTGCTCCTCACCACCGGCCTCATCAAGTTCGCCCGCTCGCCCGTCATCCGCGGGATGATCGGCATTGTGGGCGGCATCGTCCTGCTCTACCTCGGCTACCTCACCGTGCAGACCCCTGTCGAGGACCTCCGCAGGAACGTCGGCGAGACCGCGACCGGCTGGTTGCACCTGGTCGTGCTCGGCGGCGTCATGAGCATGGCGAACCCGTACTGGTGGCTCTGGTGGGCCACTATCGGCGTCGCGCACGTCGGGTGGGCCACCCAGCGCGGCCCTGGCGGCGGCGTCACCTACTTCACCGGCCACATCCTCTCCGACATCACCTGGTACTCCGCCGTCTCCATCGCCCTCGCCGCCGGCCGCTCCCTCTTCTCACCTCCCGTGCAGCGGGGTATCTATCTTGTATGTGGCATCTTCCTCGCCGTCCTCGGCCTCCTCTTCCTCATCGGCGGGGCGAAGTCCGTGCAGCGAAAGTCGCCGCAGCAGGAGTTGGCGCGATGACCCTCCGCCGCGAGTTGTTCATAGTCCTCGGCATCGTCATCATCGGCTGGGTCCTGCTCATGTCTCTCGTGAGCAAGTGGCAGCGAACCAGTGCCGCCGGTAAGGTGACGATCGAGCCGCAGTTGATCCACTATCCCGGCACCGAGTCCGCCCCGGAGCAGGAGGCCCCCAACCTGGGGTTCCGCAAGTACTGGTTCCACCTGGGCGAGGACTACCCGTCGCTCTCGGTCTATACATTCTACCAGCGGAAGCTCGAGCCGGACGGGTGGAAGCTGCTTCGTGAGGGAGCGCCCCAATGGATCAGGCGGTACGAGAAGAAGGAGGCGCTGGATCTGTTTCGCGCCACCTGGATCTCCGCCGACGGGCTCTTCCAGCTCGACCTCGAGATGATGTCAACCGTCAAGCTCATCGCGCACGAGGACGGCGAGCCGACCGAGAAGCGCCAGCGCGGCATTGACGTCTTCGTCACGCTGCGGCGGGTCCTGCTCCCGGGCATCGCCGCCCCCGTCCCCGGGGCCCCGCTCGAAAAGGCCGTGCCCGCCGGCCCACAGATCGAGGTGAAGTGAGCCCACAGGTGCGCTGTTTCTGTGGTTAGCTATTCCAGTCTGCGATCATCTGTGTAATATGCGGATTACGGCCGTTTCCGCGCCGCCTGCCTCGCCCTCATCTCCCGCGCCTGCACCATCATGCTCCGGTCCGTGTGCGACTCCGGGTCTAACGCCAGCGCCTGCTCCAGCGCCGACACAGCCTCATCGGGCTGCCGCAGCGCCAGGTACGTCTTCCCCAGGAACGAATACGCCGCGGCATTGCGGGGGTCGCGGACGATCGCCTCCTGGTATCTCTCGATCTCCGCGAACAGGTGCTGCCGCTCCTTCCGTCGCCAGTAGAGGTACTCCCACACCAGCAGCGACAGCAGTGCCAGGTAGATGAACGCCAGGATTCCCAGGAACCCCCAGCCACCGGATACGATGGAGATCACGCCCAGCGCGAACGCCCCCGCCAGCAGCGTCATGGCGACTGCCGCCTCGCCGAACGTGAGCGTATTGTCCAGCCAGCCGCTGAGTATCCACCAGCCGATCAACGCCGTGCATGGAACGAAGATCAACGCCTTGAACAGCCGCTCGGCGATGGCGACGATATCCTGGCCCATTGAGCTTCCCCGACGAGGTATTGTTGCCAGGATTGGACGCGGCGACTGCTCGGTTAGTTCACCGCGCCGCCGGCTTGTAGAGCAGGCATTCTTCGAAGATCCGCCGTGGCGGACACGCCCGCCGAATCTGCGCCCATCTGCGTGATCTGCGGATTGCAGTTGGCTTTACCCCTCCCCCCGCTGCGGCTCCACGATGATCTTCCGCGCTTGCCGCGCGGCCAGCATTTCAATCGCCTTCGGCACATCATCCAACGCCATGCGATGGCTGATGATCTCCGACACCTTCACCCGCCCCGATGCCAGCAGCCGCAGCGCCGCCCCATGCGTGAACGGGTTGATGAAGCTCCCCGTGATCACGATCTCTCGCGCGTAGATGTCATAGGGCTTCACCCGGATCTCGGCATCCGGCGGCGCCACGCCGAACAGCAGCACCCGCGCCCCCTCGCCGGCCAGCCCCACCGCCTGCTGCGACGTCTGCGCCCCGCCGACGCAGTCAATCACCACATCAGCCCCCGAGCCCCCGGTCTCCTTGTGAACCACCTCGGTCAGGTCCTGGGTCGTTGGGTCCACCGTCTCGGCAGCCCCGAACGCCGTCGCCATCGCCCTCTTCTCCGCGTCGGGCTCAGACACGATCGCGACCGACACGCCGCGCAGAAGCGCCAATTGCAGCATCACCAGCCCGATCAGCCCCGCGCCCAGCAGCACCACCACCTCC
>Ga0315288_10013696_pt1 | contig 10148 bp, 9 predicted proteins | sample YL17G11_20_MG_FD_203454 | JGI IMG/M metagenome (GOLD analysis project Ga0315288, IMG submission 203454) | Sediment microbial communities from Yellowstone Lake, YNP, Wyoming, USA - YL17G11_20 | ecosystem: Environmental > Aquatic > Freshwater > Lake > Sediment | place: USA: Wyoming | collected... | reverse complement strand
GCGTCCGCCAACGCCAACCCATCGCCCTTCACAGTCAGGCGCAGGCTACCGATCTTGCTACCGATCTTGCCCCACAGGGCATTGACGTTCCAGCGGGCGCCGGAACCCTCGATACTTAGGCGGTATTCCTTGTAACTGCCGCCCGTCGTGCATTCGAGATTGATGGATTTATGAATCGCCATAATTGTTTTTCCTTTTCTACTATAAGGTATCACAAGCGGCTGTATTGTCAAGCCGTCATTCTAACTTTGGGATGACCGTCCGGTGAAATTTCCGAGCGTCCGGTCCAAGGATACAGATAGGTCATAGCTTGAGTTTTGCTTTTGGGATTCGACGGTTGCGCCGATAGTTGGCGTAAGCCGCTTTGGTTTCAGGAATGCCAGCGAAGAACAAAACGCAGATGTTATTAAACCGCATCCACCGCCAGAGAAATTGCTTATAGGTTAAAGGTTGACTCATCATAACCTACTATTCTTCCACAGCACTTTCCCACCCAACGAGTGCCCATACCCGCGTCGTCGGGGACGCGGGCGCCTCCACCACCTGGCGGTGGGGCCGACGGGTTGGGAAGATCCGGCGGGCCGGCGGGCGAGCACTCTTTGGGTCCACCCGTCGAGCACTCTTTGGGTCAGCCGTGTGTTTCATCATCGTTTCCCTTTCAGCATCTCGTTGAGACGCTTCACCGCGTGATCCGGATGAGCGGCGCACCACTTGCGCACTTCACTCTGAGGGTGTCCCTGGCAGTAGCGCCGGTCGCCCTCGGTATTTTCCTTACAGCGTTTACCGCAAATGTCGCACTTGCTCAGGCCGCTCATATGGCCTCCGCAATGATTTTCTCCACTTTCTGAAGACGATTGCCATGCGGATGAAACCCGATCAGAATATGCGACGGGCGCGCGCACAGGCGGCACTGCTTACAGGTTACATTGTCCCGGGACTGGGCCGGACAGATGATCCCGGGCCGCCCGGCCGGAGTGATAAACTTGTCAGACGTGTCACCAGATACCATGGTGACCATGGGCAGCCCCAGCGGCGTCAAGCGGTCAGCCATCCGCGGGCTGTCCGCGCTGATATTGATCACGAAACCTTTCGCCACCGCTTTCGCCACCGCTGAAATATTGCGGCGAGTCATCGGCTTATGCGTGTAAGTATACCCCATTTTGCCCGCATTCGCTGCTACCAGTTCCGCGAGCATGCCCGAGTCGATACTGCGATTGCGTCCTGGCAGGTCTCCCGTCGTCCCGAACCGCCACACTTGCCCAGGTTCCAGGTTGCGCACTTTCGTGAGGAAAGTCTTCCAGGGCGAACCGATCTCCCCGCGATCGATGCGGTTCCATACGGTCTTGATCGGACCCTCGCCCGCATAACATCCATTGTTCTTCAACCGACAACTATCAGGACAGGTATGCGAGGGCGAATAAGCAGCAGGCATCGGTCCCAATTTTTGGTTTGCGGTGACCGCCACCAAGTGGAATTTTTCTTTCATACGACAACATACCACAAACCGGTTTGTTGTCAAGACGATCTGCAGGAAGGACTTACATGGCGTAGATAACGAGCGCTCTGCTAAACCAGGCTTTACAAGGCGCCTGGGGCGGGTGGGATTGGGGCGGGGGGCAGGGTGGGCGCAGAAGACTTTTGGGGCTTGCGTTTTTTCCAAGGGTTAATTTTCTCGCGACGCATTCGAGCAACGCCATCCATGTAGTGCTGAGCTTCGATCGCTATCAATTGCCCCTTACACTTCGGACATTCGTGCAAGGTTCCATCCCCGATCGGTTTGAAGTTGTGAGGCCAATGACAATTACCCAAAGGCCCCAATGCGGGTGCGGATTTCGGTTTCGATGATGCTGTTGCAGTCACGGGAGGATTATACACCACGCGTCGCGTCCAGATGACACGTCGCGTCCAGATGACACAGTCCGCCAAATTCAACTTATCAATGCAAATAGGAGAAAAGCAGATAAGGCTTTTTCATGAGTAATAAGCATCCTGCCCTGCGCTATATCCGTCTTGGTATTCTCCATGTTCTTTAGTGCCGGTTGCATAAGGAGAATGTTGTGCTGGCAACCGAGGAATTGTATCCCATCTCCGACGGGCGTTGTTTCCGTGATCGAATCCTTTCAGCCATGCTTTTGAAGCCAAAACTAATGTATTCGGAGGAACAACCTTCGGCGTGTCCAGCAAGCGGAGAAGAAACTGAATATGGTCAATTTGGGAGATCCGGACGTTGTGGGGTAGGTTCATTTGGCTTTCGTTGACCCGCCGGATATCGTCAAGGAGCACTCGGTCGGCGGCCGACAGATCGGCGAGAGATAATTGTTGCGGAATAGGTCCAAAGCGACTTTCGTCCCATTCAAAACCAAGCGAACCACCCGGCATAAACACTTCTTGCTCTTCGTCCCATTCAAAACCAAGAGCCTCCATCGCGCTGAGCAATTCTGCCTTTGTCTGTCGTGGGTGTTGTGGGCGCGCGCATTCAGTGGACACGATCTCCATCACCACTCGAGGCATTGGCGCCGGATCAAGGACGTCCTCGGCCGGCCAATCTTCGCCCGTCTCCTGGAGGAATTGTTGGCGGGCAAGAACGTCAGATGGAAAAAGGCGACGCTTGGTTTTTGACCAAATCACAGTCGCGTTCGAACGCGCCAAATTTACCTCACGCTCAGTCGCTCCAGGCGATATGCCTGCGCTCCGCGCCTCCGCCCGCATCACCTCCGGATCAGCGCTCGTGCGTGCAGACTTCCAACGGTCGAAATCCAGGCTCAAACGGATCCGTTTCAAACTGGGAAAGGCTTTTTCAACTTGAGCGCGCGCCTGAAGATCTGCTTCAGAAAGCGGCTGCGTCGAGCCGTCGGGTAGATGGCTCTTCACTTCTTGCGCCCGCATCAAAGCTTGGGCAACAGCGTAAGTAAGAATCATTGGGTCTCCTTCATTGCTACAACTTACCACAAGACTCCCAGATGTCAACCAGATGTCAACCAGATGTCAACCAGATGTCAACCAGATGTCAACCAGATGTCAACCAGATGTCAACCAGATGTCAACCAGATGTCAACCAGATGTCAACCAGATGTCAATCGTCTGACCAAAAAAAGCTGGCTGGGAGTTTATCCGCCCATACTCCCAGCCAGCTCACCCTCGCCGACCATGTGTCCTCGCAGGAACCCTTAATGGCCAGCCTATCGCCTATGCCGAAATGGTGGTCCGCCGAGGACGAACTCAGCGGACCAAACATGATAGAGAGTCATGGAAGGCTCCGCGCTCATGTTTCGACAAAAGTATCATCCATCCGCAGTTCATTGTCAAGAATGAGAATTGTCATCTGATTCTAGTCCATCCAGTGGAAATGACTCGGGACTTACCTCGGGGCTTACCTCGGGATTAGCCTCGGTTGTTTCTTTCGCTTGCGCATTTGTTTCCGTGGGCGCCGTGGGCGCCTCCGACTGGCGCCGGAGACACTGTTGTCCGGACTGTTGTCCGGACTGTTGTCCGGCCGTCGTAGATGTCAACTTCGTCCCCACGGTCATAGTTGTCGACGCCGCATTTGATGACGACGTCGCCGAACGCGCCGCCACGCGCAACACATTTTCGATCTTACGAGACTGGGCGTTCTGGGCAACCACCTTTGGCGTCCAGGTCGTCCAAACCACCTTCTCGAGCCGATCCAAGGCGGATTCCGTGGGCAGGTCCGGCCCGAATTCGCCATCCCACAGGCGACGCTTCAGGTGAGAAAATGTCTGCCAAATACGGGGATCATTGAAGTCAATGTAGCGAGTGTTGCCTTCGCTAACGTCATACAGCACCAAACGGTGAAGTCGAAGGTCTCCGTCGTCTCGGCGTCGCTTATTTGGCTTCGTATCCATGTCGTAACCCTGCGACAACTTACCATGCATTCCGGAGATGTCAAGATGCTAAAGAGTGCCCACGCCTATCATAGGTGATGAGATCAGGACCGCGGGATCCAGACAAGGACCGCGGATCCCGTGACTTCGGCAAAGATCTATGGGCACTCCTTGGCTAAAGTAGATCCCGCGGTAAAACCCGGTAAGAGACCCAGTAAGACCCGGTAAGACCCGGTAAGACCCGGTAAGACTCCGTGACTTCGGCAAAGATCTATGGGCACTCCTTGGGTAACACACGACTCCGGACAAAGCGCAATGTGGTGACGGTAGATGTGTTGGCCAGTGCAGCTCAAATCAAGCTCGGAATCAAGCAAACAAGCTCGGATCTGCGGATGTTTTGGTTACAGCGCACCCACAGCTCGAGCCTTCTCGGAGACCCATGGGCACTCCTTGGGTAACCGGTAACTGCTCGGTAGCTTTAACCACCAGTTCGTTCGCTAACTTTCACCCGCAAAACGACATTTTCATGAGATCCGACCGGCGCCTTGGACGCCCGCTGAAAGACATCTAGCACGGCTGCCACCGCTTTAACCGCTGACGAATTTTCATCTTCTTTGCGCCGCGGACGAATCGTTAGCTCGGTGCCAATATCATCGATCGCGTAACTGTATCCCGACCAACGCTTCGAGGGGTGGTAAATATGTTGCTTCAAAATGTTGAACTGGTTGTTCAAACGAAGACGCGCCGCCTCCCCGAGAATCGCAACGCCAGCCGTGATGATCCCTTGCTTTGTGAAAGTCCCCTGATGATCTGGACCGTGCGCCTCCGCCCACAGGTCCTGAATTATCCAGGCACACGAAACTGGTTCGGTTAATTCCGCGTGATTGATCAGTCCATTGTGCAAGGTCAGCAACATATGCGATGTTTTCTGCCGGCCATATGGCCCGCCATCCACCATCGATCGCATACGCACCTTGATGACCGGCCGGTCGTGGAAGGTGGCGCTCGTAAAGCCCAACACATCCGGTTGCATCAGCACGTACTCGATCAGTTCGGGAGGCACGGGCGCCAATTGCCCATCACCCGTGGGAATCACCAAATTGCGCTTGCGACCCGTGGCTTTGATTGCAGATGGACGCCGCGGCGGCGCGCACAACAAGGCCCGCCCCAAATCCAACCCCTTTAACATTTCAAATGCCATAGCACGCATGTGGTGTGTCTCCTCGACGAGTCCGCACTTCCACATCCGCCATCGAGCCTTGAACAGCGCGAATCGGGATTCGACAACTGCGACCTGGGTCGTCGCCTCCTGCAGCGCCACCCGCGCGCCGTTGTAACGCACGATTGCCGTTATCCCATCAACATGTTCTTCTACATACTCCTCGAACTCTAACAGATCACCATGCCATCCAACCTTCTCAGCAAACTCCTCGATACTGCAACATCGCTTCGCCAACTCAATCAAAGATCTCACTGTCGCCCCCCCCGTGAGTGCGTCCCGCCACAGGTCAAAACGGCCCGCACAATCAGATTTGTCTTATTCGCTTCAGCCTCCTTGCTTCTGCGAAACCTGTGCGTCAATTTTCAACGCACTTTATCTAGTCACCGTCGAGATTGCAAGATAATTGCGCAACAATCGCAAAATAACCAACAGGATTCCGTGATCACCATGGGGAATTATAGCACAACAAGGTAGAAACGGAAGACGGGAAGAAACGGAAGACGGACGGGAAGAGGACATTTATGCACATCAAAACCATCAACGGCAAACCAAATGCTATTTTCAATCAAGCTGAATGGGAAGCAATGGGCCGCGCGACCGGATGGGGCGGTCTCCTTCTCCCGCCACATTCCGTGATCACCCAAGACGCGTCGCTCACCAAAGACGCCGGCTTAATCTCCGATTGGAAACGTGGCCGACAATGGTCGCAAATCGCGACTCAAGTCGAACAGTTCGTCGCTCACGGCGCCAAACTCAGTCAATGGGCCGAGTCCGAAGCTGCGAATCTTAATCGCATCATCGCAACCCCCATCGGGGGCACTGGAGAGACTTTAGGGAAGCGCTTACCTAGCATTCCCAAATACATTCAAGCCATCCAAGCCCTAAACACCAGTTTCCAAGCCGTGCATGGCGAGGCCTCTCAGCTCAAACAGCAAGTGGAGGCGGGAATGTTGGGAGCTGGGCCAAAGACCAATGGCAACGGTAACGGCCGCAAACCAGCCGCGGCCGCGACGCCAGACCTAGCGTCGCAGCTGAAAGATCCGAATTTTGTCGCTGCCTTGAAAGCCGCAGGATGGCAAGAACCGGCCGCCGCTGCGGCGCCTGCGCCAGTTCCTGGTAGTATCCCCACCCAAAAAGCTATCGGCGTCGCTGACAGTCGTCCCCGCAACCTTCGCAACAGCTAAACAGCTAGATTGGTTTGCGGGCCCGGGCCCGATTTGCGGGCCCGCAAGCCCGATCCTGTTACGACGTGACGAGCACTCCTTGGGTCTGATGCCGCTGATGACGTTCCTTGCCTCGACGCTCCTTACCTGATTCCGTGGGCGCCTTGCGCGCCACCTGAACCACGTCAACGGGGAACCAAGACATCTGATCTTCCGTCGGGAACTTCTTCTGCATCAATTCGATGAACGCCGTCATCGCCCTAGGCAGACGACTTCTAATTTCACCCAATTCTCGCAACCGTTGTTCCACTCGCTTTTGCGCATTCGCTACTTTTCGGTTGGCCACCTTGAGAAGTCGCTGCGCCGACCGTTGCGCCATCACTTTCTTGTCCACTTTCTTGTCCCGCTGGAAACGCTCGACCCGAGCGTCCGCTCGGTCCGCCGCCAATTGGACCACATCCAGCATGTCGATCGCGGCCGCATGCTTGCGGTCCGCCAAGTTAATTTCTTTGGCGGCTAGGACGACAACCCCGTGGGTCCGCCCTTGCAGCCAGCGACGCACAATTGAGAACCGGTCCTGCGGCGGCAGATGGCGCAGATATCGACGCAAAATAGTGAGCGGAGTGTTGTTGTATTTCTTCAACTTATTGTGGCGCTCCCGATACTGGGCCACCACGCTCACATTGTTGCACCCAATCTTGGCCCCCAGTTCGACATCTGACAACAAATACCACTCCAATGGCGAAATCAGTTGCCAAGGATAGGTGGCAGTGGAACCACCCTTGGTGTCTTTGAACACAATCTGCTCTTCACGCAACTTAGGCAGGACCCAAGCCGCCTGGCAACGGACCTTGTGTTTTTTCAGCCGCGCAACGATCTCATTGATGTTCATTTCGGCGAGCACCGCGGGCTCAGTGTCGCGCCACTCCAATAGCAATTTCAAGACATGCAAGTGAGAAGTCGGTTGGTGCCAGCCATTGGGACCCAGAGGCTTCAACTTCAGCCGGCTCCCACGCCGCATGCGCAATAACGCTCGCGTGCGCGCTGACTCTTTAAGTTTCTTTTCAATGATTGCCCGCACCTGGCGCGCCCGCTCGCGCGTCGCTCCTGACAATCCGTGCGCAGCCCGCTCTTTGCTGATGACGGTGTCACTAAGTTGCAACCAGTTGTATCCCTTCCAGCCCCGAGGCGCGAATCGATCACACGCCTCAGACAGCTGCCGCTCCATGATAGTTAGTGCCGCTTTCATACCACCAACATAGCAGGTTGCCTACAATTGTCAAATTTGTTTTCTAGCCACCTTCGCCACCCCTCTCCCACCCCTCTCCGCTCCATGCCAAGCATTCCGTGGACGCCAAGCCTGACATTGAGATTATTGGTGTTTTTGTGACAGCGGATCGGTGACCGCATGTAACAAAATACAACAGTTTTGTTGTGTTTTGTTACATCACCCCGCAAGTCACCCCGCAAGTCACCCCAAGTCACCCCGCAAGTCATCCCCTTGCTTTAATGCCCCGACAGAAATTCCAAAATCCCGACACTTTGTCGGGATTATTGTCGGGATTCGCTTGCATTTTCTCATTTTTGACATTATAGTCGGAGTGTCAAATGAAAGACTGTTGGAGATTCTGGTGGAAATGGCAGTGGTTCTGGCGGCTCTGGGGCTGGCGCTGCCGGATCCTTAAAGATTGCCCACCCACCGGCGCTTGGTGATCGACATGGCAACAAGCATTCCGTGCGCAATAGACACTTTCTTGGCCGCCGCCACCAGCCGCAGCCGCGCCACCGCTAACAACTACCGTGTCGCTATCAACTTCTTTTTGGCCACCGGCGGCGGCACCCTGGACACCCCCGCCGTCACAAAATTCTTGACCGCCCTCAATGCCAGCAAATTACAGGCTTCTAGCCGCGCTACTCACATTTCCGCCATCAGAACTTTCTTGGGTTATTGCGAAATGGAAGGTCTGATTCCAATGTGCCCAGTTCATCTGTTGAAGCGGCCACACATCGAGCGCGCGCGCGTCGCCTACTTAACACCTGAATCGGCGGAGATTTTGGCGCGGCATTCCGTGGGCATTCCCAAAGCCGCCATCATTTTGATGCTAGGTCTCGGCTTGCGAGCTTCAGAAGCAATCCGTGCGCGTTGGCGCGACATCTATCGCGAAGGCGACAAGATCGGTTTGCAAATTCCCAATGGCAAAGGTGGCCGCGCGCGCGTCGCGGTGCTGCCGGCCGATTTGCTGGCGTTGTTGCAACAGATCCGCATCGGCGCGGGCTTGCCTCCGGACCTCGACCCGAATGATGCCACTCCGATTTTGCACCATGGGACAAGGCGCTCTGCTTACACTCGCCAAGCTTTGCATGTCATCATCGCAGCGGCCGGGCGCGCCGCCAACCTGCCGAGCCGCATCGGTCCTCACACTCTGCGCCACAGCTTCTGCACGATCGCAGCTCGCATCGGCACACAGCCCTACGACCTACAAGAAGCCATGGGACATGCGAAACTCGAGACCACCATGTTCTATGTCCACCTCATCCGCGGACTCACCAATCCCGCCAGCGGCTCCGTTGCCGCACTCGTCTTCAAAAAGTAGTCTTCAACTTTCAAATGTAGTTGCAACTTTCAAATGTAGTTGCGACTTTCAAATGTAGTTGCGACTTCAAATGTAGTTGCGACTTTCACCACTTCGCCCCCACTTCGCCCCACAAAGAAACTTTTTTATTGGTGCAAAATAGGTTTGAGTGTTTTGTTGTTCCCGGTGGTCTCGTGGTCTTTTGTGGGGCTTCCGCGAGAGGCAGCCCGCATTCCGGCGGCCCCGCCGGCCGGCGCCGGCACCGGGCCGCGATAATCCGAGGCTGCCACCGGATACTCAAAGCTGCAAAAAAAGAGGACTTAGGCAGTCCAATGGCGAACTTGGTCAGTCAGATGACCAAGCCAGTGACTAAGTTACCTAAAAAGTTACCCGCAGGCAACGCGCTACCCACGCCTCCCACGCCTCTTACGCCTCTTACGCCTCTTACGCCGCCCGCGCTCCCCGCGTCTCCCGCCGCGGCGGCGCTACCCGCGCGTTACCCCAGCATTACCCTCGCAACATCCTCGCAGGACCCTCGCACATCCTCGCAAAACCCTTGCAACCCTACCGACAACGACCCCGATGCCCTACTCTACCGATCGAATCTGGACTTACGGCGAATGCTGCAAGAATGGCGTGTTAGGATGACGCAACCTACGGAGCCGCAGGATGTTACCCGGAAGGGTGGCTGGAAAAGTGGTTGGAAGGGTGGTTGGAAGGGTGGTTGGGAGATTGCTACTCAGCGGGTAATGGGGTTGGTTCGATTGGGTTACGGGGATCCTTGGCGGCATCCGGAGGCGATTCAGGAGTTATGGGAGCGATTGGGGTATGCGGCTCGTGGCTGGCGGGCGCCAACTCTTTGGCAGATGCAGAGCCGGAGGCGGCGTCTTGGCTGTAGGCGCCTCGCCTTGGGCATATCAGATGTGACTTGGCTTGAGGAGCGGTTGGGGCTTATGGGACCGTCTTGGTGGCATGGCTTGCGATTGGCGGGGGCTGTGGTAGGTCGTCAAGGAAAGTTATGGTTGATGCCAGGTCGGACATGGCTTCAAGAAGATTTGGGAGCCTCTCCTCCAAGGAGTCTTCCATGGCGGTTGGGGAAAGTGACTAAAGGTGGCAAGCAGCGTGGTGGCAAGCAGCGGATTGTGGGATGTTATGGGGTAGCGGAGGTGGTGCCGATCGATCCGTATGGCATTGGGGTATTAGCCGGCGTCTTGGCAGGTGGGGTAGTAGAAATGGTAGAAGTCACGGAGGAGGCTGAGGAGGCTGGTTGGTGGAAGGAGGCTGGTTGGTGGATACAATTGCCGAAGACGGCAGAAGTTTTACGGTTACTTGATTGGTGGAAGATCAG
>Ga0315288_10013695_pt1 | contig 10148 bp, 4 predicted proteins | sample YL17G11_20_MG_FD_203454 | JGI IMG/M metagenome (GOLD analysis project Ga0315288, IMG submission 203454) | Sediment microbial communities from Yellowstone Lake, YNP, Wyoming, USA - YL17G11_20 | ecosystem: Environmental > Aquatic > Freshwater > Lake > Sediment | place: USA: Wyoming | collected... | reverse complement strand
GACCCATCATCTTCCCAATGCCGCCCACCGGCTCTTCCGAGGAAAGACAAGCCGGCATACTCGTCCTATACATAATGCCCGTGTTCGTATTCCTCGTCGGCTTTCTGCTGGTGGCCGCCGGTCTGGGGCAGCCGAGGAAACCCGGCACAAGCGTTATTGCCCCTGCTCTTTTCAGCGCAGCCGTAGGTTTGCTGATTCATAACCTGATAGACTTTGCCATTTTCGAGCCGGGCGTCCTTACAACCTTCTGGGCGATAATAGCCTGCCTTATTGCCACCGATTACAACGACAACTCTCGGCCGTGCTCCGTTCTCAGGGCCGTGCCGGTTGTGCGTCTGGCAGCGGTCGTTGCCGGGCTTGCGATTGTTCTGGCGTATCTCAATTACGCCCTTATCCCGGTGGCTGCGAGTGCAGCCAAGACCTACCGGGCGCAGCAGATAATGTCTTTCGACCAATTCGACCAGATTCATACACTCCTTGATTCCGCTGCAGCCGACGACCCATTAGACCCGGCCGCACTGTCACTGAACGGACGGCTGTATCTGCGCCATTTCGAGCTGACCCATAACGCTTCGCCGGGGGTCCCCGGTGAGGCAAATCGAGATCTCCTTGTCAGGGCCGAGAAGTGCTTCCTTGGCGCAATCGACCGCAACCCGGCCGCCTTTAAGAACTTCGAGCGACTGACCGGCGTTTATATGCTGCTCGCGGAGACCTCGCCCCCGCAGGATTCCACAACCTGGGCACAAAAAGGCTATGACACGGCCTTGCAGGCCGTCGAACTCTACCCCGGCTGCGCAAGGCTGCGAGTCGAAACGGCGAGAATCGCCGAGCAGTTGGGCAAAACCGATGTTGCAATCGAGCAGTACAAAAAGGCAATCGACATTGAGGACAGCTATGCCCGGCAGTTCAAGGCGATATACCCGCAAAGGCAGGAAGCTGTCAGCCGGCTCGGCAATGACAAATACCTCTACGCAAAAGAGCGACTAAAAGCGCTCTGTGAACAAGAATCCCCCTGATGCCGCCTGTCACTGGCGTTTACCTCGGGCGTTCTTTGCGTATGCCGCGCAGATTTGCGCGTTTCGCTTCAGGATATCGAGGCCGGGACGTCTGATAGGTGAGTCGCCGAATCTTCGTTCGAAGGATTCGGTGCTTAGACTCAGCACCTCGTCAAGGTCCACTCCGGTCCTGTCGGGATAGAACTTCATCTCTCTGTTTTTGCACGGCGGAGCATACTTCTGTACCGGGCAGGCAAGTACGCACTCATCGCAGCCGAACAACCTGTCGCCAATTCTCTCAGCCTGTTGTACGCCAATTGGGCCTTTGTATTCTATCGTCAGGTAGCTGATGCACTTGTTCGCGTCGAATTGGCCGTCCGCTCGCAGCGCGCCGGTCGGGCAGGCATCCATACATCTGTTGCAGCCGGCGCAATTACCCCCGCTCGGCGTGTCGGGGCGCAGTCTCAGCGTTGTTACTATCTCCCCGAGCAATATCTGCGGTCCGAGTGCCGGATGTATCAACGTATGGTTTTTGCCGATGAATCCAAGCCCGGCTCGCAGGGCCACAGACCTCTCGGCTAACGGCGCCGAATCAACACAAATCTTGAATCGCACGCCCTCTCCTGCGATAGAAGTGACAAAGTCGGCCAGTTTGCCAAGCCGTTTCTTTATGAATGGATGGTAATCCTCGTACTGAGCGTACTCGGCAATCCTGCCCGCCCAGGCTATGGCGGGCCTGTCTGTCGGTCCGCCAGCCTCTGAGTGTCTGGGCGGCTGCTTGGGCGGTTTGTAGCTCAGGCCCACGACAATGACCGACTGAGCGTTCTCCAAGAGCTTAGCCGGGTTAATCCGTTTCTCGAAGTTGCGGTGCATATACCTCATCTGGCCTGCATAGCCCGCCTTTAGCCACGCCGAGAGCAATTCAGCCTGCTGTGCATCGATTGGTGAGGCGTCGGTTATGCCAACCGCATCGAAGCCTAATTCAATAGCATTACTTTTTATGTCGTCCTCTAAGCTCATCAGGGCGATTATACCTGATTCAGTCACTCATTACACCAGCATCGACGCGCGCAATGGTATTTGGTTGAACAGTGCCGGGGTATCGGTTATCATATCGTCCGGAACAAGAAGTTGCATAACTCAAACTGACCGGTTCACTTTGTCATACCTGCGAAAGCAGGTATCCAGTAGTCTGGCGGGTGAGTGGATTCCCGCTTTCGCGGGAATGACACACTGTGCTATATTGCTATCGAATAAGGCCTTATCCTACCGTTTTCTTGAAAACCGGTCAGTTTGAGTTGCATAAGAAAACGACGACCTTTAGGCAGACCAAACGCGTATGCAAGGAACCCTCGGTTACGTTGATATTGCCATCCTTGTTCTCTATGGCTGCATTGTGATCGGGATGGGCGTCTATTACACCCGCAAGTCGCAGACGGCCGAGCAGTTTATGGTGGCGGGCCGCACCATCCCGGCCTGGGCCGCGGGGCTGGCAGTGATGAGCACTTATACCAGCAGCATCTCGTATATCGCAACGCCCGGAATGGCCTTCGATAGCAACTGGCACCCCATAATCTTCTCGCTTTGCATAATCCCGGTGGCATGGCTGGCCTGCAGGTTTGCCGTGCCGTACTATCGCAAGATGCGCCTGATCTCCGTCTATTCCTTCCTGGAGGAAAGGCTCGGCGCGTGGGGACGAGTCTATGCGGCGGTATCCTTTTTGCTTTATATGGTCGGACGCGTCGCCGTGATTCTGTATCTGGTCGGCTTGCTTCTGGGGACTTTTGTCTCGTGGAACATCGCCGCACTGATAGTGATCATCGGCCTTGTCACAGTCATATACACCCTGCTCGGAGGAATGGAGGCTGTAATCTGGACCGACGTAGTACAGTCGGCTATTATGATTGCAGGGGTGCTTTTCTGCGCGGTGTTTCTGTCCCTGCGCGTCCTGTCGGGCCCGGGGCCTTTGATAGCAGCGGCTGTCCAGCAAGGCAAGTTCAGCTTCGGCAGCCTCAAACTCTCCCTCAGCAGCCAGCAGCTCCTCTCTAACCGGACGATATGGGTGATGATCATATACGGAATCACCGAGAACCTGCGGAACCTCCTGGCCGACCAGAACTACGTCCAGAAGTATTGCTCGGTCCCCACCGAGCGCCAGGCCAAACGCTCAATCTGGATTGCTATGCTGATATATATTCCGCTTACCGCCGTCTTTCTATACATCGGCACGGCCCTTTTTGCCTTCTACTCTCAGGGCGGCGAATTGGCGCAGGCCGGCATAACCAAAGGCGACGGCGACAAGGTCTTTCCCTATTTCATCGCAACGCAGGTTCCGCCCGTGTTCAAGGGCCTGATCATCGCGGCAATTCTCGCCGCCGCTATGAGCACCGTTGATTCGGCCCTGAACTGCTCGGCAACAGTCCTGCTGCTGGATTTTTGCAAACGGTATTTCCGGCCCGGTATCGGCGAGCGGGCCAGTGTGTTCTTCTTACGGACGGCGACGGTCGCCTGGGGCACGCTCGGAACCGGCTTTGCGATCCTGATGATAAAAGCCAAGAGCGCGTTGAACGTCTGGTGGCAGATTTCCGGCATCTTCGGCGGCGGAATACTCGGACTTTTCATCCTGTCCCTGCTCAATATCCGCCTTCGTTTGTGGCAGGGGCTTGTCTCGATTGCGGCGAGTATCGTCGTAATCACCTGGGCAACTTTTGTCCGGCAGGATTTCGTAGCTGCTTATTTGCCTCAGTCGTGGCATTGGGTGCAGTGCAATCTCGACGGGATCATTATAGGCGCCGCCGGGACCGCCGCCCTGATGGTAGTCGCCTGCATCTTCGCTCTCGCCAATAAGTGTCTCAATTCGACGTCCTCAAACAGCCCTTGACGTCACCCGGTCTGCAATATAGACTTCAGCAAAAACTCACAGAGGTCTCTATGCTAACTTCCCTATTCGATGATGATTCTAAAGCGAATCTGCACACGTTTCCCGCATTATTTGTCCTTGTGCTTATAGTGATTGCCCCAATCTCGGCGCACGGCAAAGCCGTCGCCGAATGGGACTTCACCAAAGGGACCTTCGGCTGGACCCCGAACGTAAGGGTCAAGGAGCTAATCTCCACGCCGGAAGGTCTGCTTGTCAGATCAACGGGTGAAGATCCCTGGATAGAAGGCCCGTCCGTTGATTTGCCCGGGACCGAAATCACCAGGGTCAAAATCCGAATGAAATCGACCGCCGACGCTGGCGCCGAGCTTTTCTACGGCAGGGCGTTCGTCGCCGGAAAGTCGGTTCGATTCAGCGTCCGCAACGACGGCGAGTGGCGCGATTATTCCCTCGTCATACCCGACAAGCTCACGGGCGCCGCGCGTTTCCGTCTTGACCCCTGTATGAACGCGGGCGAGGTGACAATCGCCTTTATCAGGGTTGAAGCCCTCAGCCAGATAGTCCCCCCGGCGCCGCAAAAAACTGAACTGCCGGACAAGAGCTTCGGTTCGCCGGCATCCGTCAAATCCGGCCCCATCGAGCTTGAGCACTACAAAGGCAAATGGGGGAATTTCGCCGTCAAGGTGAACGGTGAGGAAATGGCCGCCGGCGACCAGGGCGGCCTTGTCTGCTTCGTTCTTGACGAGCAGCCCCAGTGGCTCGATCTCCGGGACGCAAAGGTGACGTTCCAAAACGACGCGGACGGCTCCCTCACAATCGCCGCTCTGATCAACGACGGCAGGGGGGCAGCGTGGCAGTTTCAAAGGACCATAAAGCCCGGCCCGCAAGCCCCAGGTGCTCCTGGCGGAGGAACGCTCCTGATCAAAACACGGGTGAAAGTCGATAAAGACCGGGACATCGTTCACATACCCTGGCTCACCTTGTTTCCGGGCCTCGGCGCGTTCGGGCAGTCCAAATACCAGGGCCTCTTCGCGGGCCTCGAATATCTCAGTGACGAGCCGAGCAGCAGCACCGCCGACATAACAACCTCTGAGCACGTCCGCCGTATCCCCGACCCGGTCAAGATAACATTTCCGCTTATGGCGATAGCCCACAACGGCGGCTACATCGGCCTGATCTGGGAGCCGTCCGATATGGTCGCTGCTGTCTTTGATTCACCCGACAGGGTATTCAACTCTAATGCCCATCTTATGGCGCTTACCGGCCCCGCCGTGGGAGAGCGCCGCTTCGAGAACGCCTTTTGCGCACATACGCCGTTCCGGCTCGAAGCCGGTAAGACTCTTGAAGTCTCCGCAATGATTATCGGCGGCAAGGGTAAGACGGTCATCTCCGCAGTCAGGCATTACGTCGATTTGAAGGGCCTGCCCGATGTCCCTCAATTTGAGGGGGGCTTTGCCGCCGCCGTTAATCTGCTCGCCCACGGCTGGCTCGATTCGCAGATAAACAACGACGGCCTTTTCAGACACGCGGTCTGGGGCAGCAGCTTCGGCCCGCAGCCCGCCGCCGACGCCGTGATGTATATCGACTGGCTTGCCGGCCAAGTCGAAGATGAAAATCTGCGAGAAAGACTCAATGTCCTGAAGGATCAATCGCTCGGCAAGATACCTCCGGGCCAGGCGTTCTCGAGCGCCATCGGCCACGCGCATATTCAATCGGCCCCCTTCGTCTTTGGCAGTGTCCCCGAATTCGTCAGGCAGAAACGAGATACTGCCCTCGCTTCACTCGGCGGCTTCGACGAAAACGGCATAATGCAGTACAAGCCCGGCGGGACAGACTATTCCACAACCCACTTCGCAAAGCACGCCAACGGCCTGGCCGGCGGGTCCGTCGTCAATATCCTCGAAGGCGCCGCCATCTCCGCCGACAAAGAGCTGATCGCCAAAGCGCTCGACCTGCTCGACAAACAGACCGCCCTCTACGCCGACTCCGTTCCTCGCGGCGCCCAGACATGGGAAGTTCCCCTCCATACGCCCGACATACTCGCCTCGGCCTATATGGTCAAGGCCTATACCCTCGGCTACATCATTTCCGGCAGGGATGACTATCTTGAGCAGGCGAGGTATTGGGCCTGGACGGGCGTCCCCTTCATATATCTCTATCCGCCGACCGCCGGGCTTGCCCGCCCAAGCACTGGCGGGCGAGTCGGCAACTACGCTACGATTGCCGTATTTGGCGCGACCAATTGGCAGGCGCCGGCATGGTTTGGCCGCCCGGTCCAGTGGTGCGGCCTGGTCTATTGCTCCGCCCTGCACCTGCTCGGCGAGTGCGACCCGCAAGGTCCCTGGGAGAAAATCGCAAAAGGAATCACGGCCGCCGGCCTTCAAATGACCTGGCCGCTCACCGACAAAGAGCGACAGGGCCTCCTGCCCGACTTCTTTCACCTGTTAGAGCAGATAAGCGACGGTCCGGCCATAAACCCCGGAACCGTCCAGGCGCACCTGCCCGAGCTTTACGATATGGGCAAGATATATGACCTAAAAAAGCTGCCGGCTCGCGGCTGGTTCGTTCACGCCCCCTGCAGAATACGCCAGGTCAAAGAAGAAAAGAATACAATTCTGCTCACAGCGGACGGCTGGGCGCAAAAGCAATATCACGTCCTGATTTCCGGCATCGAAAAAGAGCCAAAGCAAGTCCTCGCGCGCGACTTCACGCAGATATCCTCAGAACCTCTGCCCTTCAAGCCTGCCGACGCCAAATTCCACCCCGACATAAAGTCCCTGATAATCACCCTGACCACCCCGGCAGAGATCCAAATCCGCCCCTGACGCGGCTGATTGTCGAGGTCATGACGGGTCCAGGCGGGCCGGGATTGAAAATAGGTTGGCGCGCTATTGTTTCTTGACGATGCAGTAGAGATTTTTGTCCGAGCGGATGAAGATGCTGTTGTGCGAGACGGCGGGGCTGGCGCAGCATTTCTCATTCAGCTCGTTGACGGCGACCACCTTGTATTGTGAAGCGGCGTCAATGACCGTGGTCGTGCCCTGTTCCGAGAGAAAATATATCCTGCCATCCGCCCAGACCGGAGAAGCGGAATGCTTGCCTCTTAGACGTTCTGTCCACAGGACTTCGCCTGTAGCGGCCTTGATGCACTCGGTCAGGCCGGTCTCCGTTACCAGGAAAAGGTGGGGCTTGGCGTAAAGCATTGAGGGTATCTTGGGGACATCGCTCTTTGATTCCCAGGCGATGTTTGTTGAGGTTACGTCGCCTTTGCCGCCGGTTCGGACGGCGCGGATGGTAGGGTCGCCGAAGCCGGACGTGGCGAAGATCAAGCCGTCGCCGCCTACGAGAGAAGGCACAACGCCCTCGCCCGTGTTCGAGACGGTCCAGATCCTCTGGCCGCTATTCAAATCGAAACCCTGGACGACGTTGCCGGCCCCGCTTACCAGCAGGTCCGCGCCGTTTTCGGTGATGACTAAGGGAGTGACATGGCCGATACAAGAAGCCCCGCGCCTGCCCTTCCAGCGAGGCTTTCCTGTGTTCTTATCCAGAGCGAGTATGAGGGCTTGGTCCCAGGGCTTCTGCCAGCCGAGATACTTGTCCGGGCCGGAGCTGCTGCCGTCGAATGCGATTATGAGCGTATCTTTATACAGCACCGGTGAGACCGCCAGGCCGTGCTCGCTGTAGAACTCAAAGTCGCCGTTGGTCCACACCACCGAACCGTCGAGTGAGACGGCGAGTATGGTCCCGTCGCATGCAAGGACATAAACTTTTTGCCCGTCTGTTGCCGGGGTCGATGATGCGTATGAGTTGAAAGGCTGCTTATGGCCGGGCTTCTGCCGAAAAATCTCCTTGTCCCAGAGCACCGTGCCGCTCAGGCGATTGATGCGCAAAAGTCGCAGCGATGCGCCTTCATCCGCGGCAGTCGTTACAAAGACATCATCGTCAAAGACGATTGGCGACGACCACCCCTCGCCTGGAATCGGGGCGCGCCATAGTATGTTCGACGCGGGACTCCACGTTGTTGGGATATCCTTTTCGTTTGATATGCCCTGACGTGTCGGTCCGCGAAAACAAGGCCAGTTCTCAGCGGATGCGGAAGTTGCGGTCAGAGCCGCCAGACAAATCACGAAGAGAAATAGGGACAATGTGCTTGTATGTGTCATTCGCATCGGCAGTACACCTTCAACAGACTTCGCAGACGGGACACCGGATGACAGTCAGCCGGCATTCCCAAATACGGTTTTAATTAGAGTACCAGATTTGTGCGGAGCGGGCAAGTGCGTGCGCCTCTGCGGGGAAACTGGTCAAAACGACCTCGATCAGTACGAGAAGAGCGTGTTTTTGCGTGTTTTTGAACATCTTTGAGGCTCCTTTCTGGCATTCCAACTGCTTGCATTGTCATGGAGTTCGTGCAGAGCAAGTCTGGCATGGTTTTCTCGAGCCTTGGGTGATCGGCCTAACCTCACAACAGGCCTGTTTTTTTCCAAGCCTATATCACACTATAGACGCACCGCTGGGGGCAGCGTTATCAAGAAAAACAGAACTTACACTGTTACTGTCTGTGGTCGGGAGGACCGTGCCTGGCGTAGGCTTCGTGCGTGTCGGTTCTCTTTCGGGCGAAGCCGGCAGCCACGGCGGGAGGGTGTCAATCATCAGAGGACCGTTCGTGCCGCCGGTACGGTCGGGGATGAAGCTCAACTGCGTCCGCTCCTCCGGCGCTCCTTCAAACGCTGCTGTGGCAAAGTAGCGGACGCCAAAGCCGATCGCGACACCGTGCTCGGCCCGGAGCCGCCGGAGCGGAAACCGGTTCCACGCCTGGATGACCTTTTGCACCGCTGCTTCCTTGCCCGGCCAGTTGCCACGAAGCTGGCGAACCAGCTCCGCATCCTTCTCCTCACCCAGTACGCCGTGCGAGGTCAGGCTCGTCCCGTTCAGCTCCGCGAGCAGGCCGGGAGAGAGCATGAGCGCCACCCCCTCAGTATCCTGAATACTGCAAGCGTAGAAGAAGGAACGCGCGGCTAACTCCACGCTCTCGCGCGGATAGTACAAATTCGCCCCTCGAGCAATCCGGTTCGGCCAATCCGCAACCGCGACGAACGTGCTCACACGACTCAGAACGTCAGGCGGAGCAGTCACCGTCAATTGCATGTTGTCAGGGGCGGGGCTGGCCTCCATTCCGAATCTGCCAAGAAGGATTTGCCGGAGGTCATCGGCCATCTCGTTCGCCCACATGTGACGCAAAGAGAACGTTCTCGAAGCGTTCGTTTGCGGCGGCGTGGCGGAAGTGCTGCCTGCGGCTTGCACCCGTTTGTAGCGAATGCCCACGCCGCGTCTGGCCTCAAATTGATCGAGTTCTTTTTTGAGGGTGTCGGGCGTTTCAAAGTCGATGTCGTCGATGAGCCATTTGTCCTGTTGCTTTGTCAGGTGGAAGAGGAGTTGCCCGTCGCGGTTGCGGTCGTCCTTTACGGTTGTAGTCGTGACAAGGGCTTCTTTATCGTCGGCAAGGACGGATTCAATCTCTACGGGTTGTTCAGCGAGGACCGTGCGCAGGTCTTTAAGTTTCTCGGCGATGGCCACTTGGGTATTTAGCAGCTCAAATGAGTGTGGGGCCTGACCTTTGAGCATTGCGACGAGCTCTTCGACCACACTGGCAGGCTCGGGCCTGGAGGAAGGGAATGCTTGTGCATCGAGAGTGTCAACGCGTATGGATGTGACGACTTGCGGCGCTACGGTGAAGCTTATCTCTTCTTTTGATCCTTTGTTCGGCAGCAAATCATCGGCGGGTATTGTCTGGCCGGCACGGATTATGTGCGGGGTCAACTGGATGATGATAGTCTGGTTCGGTTTTTCAGCGTCTTGCAGGCCTCCGATGAAGACGGTGCCGCCGTCACCGGTCGTGACTACGGCGCTGCACTCAGTGGTTTTTATAACGGGTATTTGAATTTCCTGATCCCTGGCGACCTTGTGAGTTGTGAAGGTGGGGTCTGTCTGCGTAAAGATAAAGTCTGTGCGGATGTTGGTGTTGTCAACGAATTCAGCCTTGACCCTGATCTTGTAACCGCCGTGTACGGTTTTCATGATTGGCTTGGGGTCTTTGCCGGGTTGCTCGGTGTAGCCGGCGGTGTAGGGCATGTCGTTGCCGACGGATATGACGGCTTCTTCGCCTTCGAGCGTTATTACCCTGGGAGCTGTGAGGACTCTTGCGTCTTTGCTCTCTTTACTTAACGTTTCCAGCTCGTCGGCAAAGGCCTTGTCGGAGCGGACGAAGACGTTGC
>Ga0315288_10013688_pt1 | contig 10150 bp, 6 predicted proteins | sample YL17G11_20_MG_FD_203454 | JGI IMG/M metagenome (GOLD analysis project Ga0315288, IMG submission 203454) | Sediment microbial communities from Yellowstone Lake, YNP, Wyoming, USA - YL17G11_20 | ecosystem: Environmental > Aquatic > Freshwater > Lake > Sediment | place: USA: Wyoming | collected... | reverse complement strand
GTCGATCGAAGATATGGTCATTCGCGGCGCACCTGCCATCGGCTGCGCTGCCGCCTACGGCCTGGCCCTAGATGCCCTCGTGGCAAGTCGAAGCGGCGGCACTTGGGACGATTACAAGGTGCGTTTTCATACCGGCATCGCTCGACTCGCCCGGACCCGCCCCACTGCGGTCAATCTATTCTATGCCTTGGATCATATGCGTGAGCTTGGCGCCATGCAGGCCGCGGTTCGGCCCATCGCCCAAGCTGCAGATGATCTGATTAAGCTGGCCGAAGACTTAGCTAATGACGATATCGACACCTGCAAGGCGATCGGTGCTCATGGTGCTAAGCTTGCCGAAGGGCGCAAGCTGCGCATTTTAACCCACTGCAATACCGGTAGCCTAGCGACAGCAGGTTACGGCACCGCCTTGGGCGTGGTTAGGGCCTTGCATGCGGCTGGGCAAGTCGAGCTGGTCTACGTCGATGAGACCAGGCCCTACCTCCAAGGTTCTCGTTTGACCGCATTCGAGCTGGATTCTGAGGGGATTCCATATAAAGTCATTGCCGATTCCGCCGCCGCCTACCTGATGCAACAAAAGCAGGTCGACTGGGTTATTGTCGGTGCGGACCGTATCGCTGCCAATGGTGATACCGCCAACAAGATCGGCACCTATGCTCTCGCGGTCCAATGCCAATACCACGATATTCCATTTTACGTCGCGGCTCCGCTTGCAACCTTCGATGCGACCTTGAATGGTGGCGCCGAGATCCCGGTTGAGGAGCGTTCAGCCGACGAGATTCGCTTCACCGCTGGGCGACAAATGACGCCCCTAAATGCGGCAATCTACAATCCCTCCTTCGATGTCACGCCGGCGCTGCTGATCAGTGGCTTAATCACCGAAAAGGGGGTCCTGAAGGCGCCCTACCGCGAGGCCATCAGCGGTGTGTTGCAAAGTAGCAATTGACAGATGGGGTGGTCTTTGCGACAAGCAAAGATCGCCAGAATTGGTATGGGGGTATAGCTCAGTTGGTTAGAGCGATACGTTTACACCGTATAGGTCCACAGTTCGAATCTGTGTGCCCCTACCACATTCCCTGCTGGACAGCCGATTTTTCGCCCTCGGTGTCCTCCTCGATTTTTCGCGCCTATCCGCCCTTGCTGCTGGGTTGCGCCGGACGGAGTTCGCGTCGCTATTGATAAATTTCTGATATAATTGATCAAATTCCGCGATTCTCGGCAGTGCTAAAGTTTTTTGTAAAAGCTTCCGATAAGACAGACATCAGCAATTTATGCTGCAGGCCACTATGGCCCTGTTTTTACTCGGAGGCTCTAGCATGGTTGGCAAAATAAGCCTATTGATAGCCCCGCTTCTGTTGGTACTAGCATCAGTATCAGCATGTAGCACAGAGCCTAAAGCTGGGACTCCTAATGCTGGGGTTGGTAAGCAGCCTGCAGCAGTCAACGATGGTGGCACTGGAGCTGCAGGGGCCGCCGCTAACACAGATGGCACCGCCGCTAGCACAGAAGGCACCGCTGCCGCGGCTGGAGCGACACAAACCAAGGTTGATCCTAAGGCCGCAGCCACCGTTGCGGTTGGCGGCAATGCTACATCGGCTAGTGGTTGGTGTGCTGCAGCGGGCCAGACCGCCATCGTCAAGTCAGCCGGTATGGCGAAAGCCTTTGGCCTGCTCTGCGTTGGCGGCAAGGCTACGGAACTCCTCGCCACCACTTTGGTTAAGACAGCATATTCGGGTACGGGGTCACCGGCTCTGCAGATGATCAATCCAATTGCCGCCGCAGGTGGCACGGTCACCGCCTTATTCGGTGTCGGGATCAAGTTGCCAATCAATTCTAAAGCTGAATGGGATGCCGCTATCGGCCAAGGCAGCGCCGAAAATGCCATCCAGTTGATCAAAAATGTGGGCGACACTCCAGGTAAGGTCACTGCAACGCCAGTAGCAAGTAACGCCGACAAGGGTTGGGTCCGCGGTTGGACCATGCAAAATGCGTCGAGCAAGAAGGTCGCCATTGTGACTATCAAGACTGATTACATCACCCAGGTCGATCAGTATAATTTTGGCAACGGCTACTACATGTATACCTCGCAGATTAAAAAGAGTATCGAGACGATGAAGGACTATCAGCTCCTCACCGCGAGCTTCGATATCGGTGGCGTCGGTTATTTGCTGACCGTCTCGCAGATAGCCGCCGACGATCATGGCTTCGCCGATATTGCGAAAACGACGGTCACGGATATCGCCACAGCCACGATCAAGTTTCAGTACACGATTGCCACGGCCGCTCCCAAAGCTCCCGCCGCTCCCGCCGCTCCCAAGTGAATCTTGGCTTCGATGCGATGATGGTGAATCTTGAGCGCTTCGCAGTAGGGCCCAGGTTTGAGCTCCTGTAACTGCGTCCCGCCTTCCAAGGATGAGCAAATCAATTGGCCGCGAACCTCGGGTTCCGGCCAATTTCTTTTGGCATTATACTTAAAAATTTTAGGAAGTTTGATTAGAGGCGCCGAAGTGAAAGTCAGCATTTACTCTCACTGTCGCCTTAGCTAAACTATGAATCCCGTGCTTGAAGTCGTACCAGGACCTAAATGAGTGGCCTGGCATCAACTGCATGGGCCTTTGGGCCCTAGCGTCAGGTAGCGGTCTCTAGTAGCAAGGAGCTCCTGATGCTGGCAAAGACCATAGGTGGCGTCACCAATCAACTCGGCCTAGCCCTCGATCGCTCAGTCGCCCAAAACGACCGGCGCGGCTATTTTGCTGCGATTTTATGGCGAGCCACTAGCCTGGTTACCCAGGGCCTAAAGGATGGCCTGTTTCAGTACCCAGACAAGGTCGAGCAGCTGCATGTGCTATCTATCAACCGTTACCTGTCCGCAGTGCGGGCCTGGGACCAACGGCGCAGCATGAGCTACGCCTGGCAAGCGGCCTTTCGCTGTGCCGAAGGCCGCACCGCAACAGTGGCAACGAACCTCCTTGTTTCCTATCAGGCCCATGTCGGCATCGACTGCGGTGTCGCCATGGCCACCGCCCTCGGGCGCGGTGAACTGAACAAATTTCATTTAGACTACCAGCGGCTCAGTAATATATTTGACTCACTTTACAGCGAGAGCTACGACGATTTGAGCAAGGACTGGCCATTGTTCCAAAGCATCCTAAAGGCTATGGGCAAGGACAAAGCCACGCTACTTGGCACCTACGGACCTGGTCTACGCGAGCACTCTTGGGAGTTTGCGCGCCACTTAAGTCTAAAAGACCCAGACGATCGCGATGAGCTAATCGACAGCCGCGATGCCGCCTGCGCCAACGAATCTCGTAGCCATGTCACCCCCACGTTTCCAACCAATGCTTTTAACGCTCTGCTGCGCCAAGTTGAGCGTGGTACGGTCCCCGGTATTATCACGTCTTTGCGCCAGGCTAACAAGCCCTTGATCTCAGTGCCATTGAGAGGCGCCGCCTAGGATTGGTATCGATCATTATTGTTGCGACATGGTGTCCTTATTCGCATCCCGCTACAGCGCCAGTCAATATGTCACCAATCTTTGCCATCTGCGCCTCGGTCGCCACGCGGAAATATTTCCCAGTGTGCTGGGCATTGACGATGCCAGTTTTGGGCAGGGCCATGTTCTGCAATATACCTTCGCCCTTGGCCGAAACGCCAGTGCCGGTGCCTAACATAATCATGGCTGCACCACGGTTATTCGCCAGATCCGCAGCAGCGCCGTTGATCTGCGCGATAGTGTCCCTGCCATTCGGCTCACCGTCGGTCATAAAAATAACGAAGTTGCGTGCTGCTTTGTTGGAATCGGTAGCATTTTGCTGGAGCAGAAGCTTATCAGCAGCGTGGAGCCCTGAAAGGTAAAAGGTGCCGGCGGACAAAGGTGCAGTGATCGTATTAATATCACTGGAGAGATCGCCTAGGGTTGTTTTATTTAAGGCCTTCCAACCGTTCGCTCCGAAAGTGGCGGTTCTCGCGAAGCCGGTGATCGAGACGTTAAACTTGCTGGTCGGAGTTACATCGGCGAAGGCGGAAAGTTTGTTCAGGAAATCCTTGGCCCCGGTGACCCGCAGTTTATCCGGGTCGGTTTGTGCTTGTGAGCCAGAAACATCGAAGACCATTACGATGTTGTAAAGTGAGGATTTCTTTAAGCAGTTACCCTGAGCCGTGCCAATTAGGCCGCCACTGGCGTCGCCTTGATTGGTGATGTTGCCGTTTGCATCGCGGGCATCATTAAGCCCACCTAATCCGCCAGGTCCACCTGCTCCACCAGCTCCACCGGCATTCCCGGAGCCACCTGGGCCGCCAGCCTGGGCATCATCAACCGATGAATTTCCTGTGCCTCCGTCGTTGCCAGTGCCGTTGCCATTGCCCGCAGGAGTAGCATCAGCATTGGCTCCATAATTGGCATTTTGCTTTGTTGAGTCGCCGAACTTGCTGCCGCTGCAGCCGACTACTGTGGTAAGCAGCAACGACGTTACGAGTGCTGCGACTTTGGTTCTACGTGGCATAAAATCTCCTCAGGCGAATTCTCTGGTCATTTCTTATCGGCTGGAGCAGTGGAATACTTAAGGGAATTCGCCTTGTCAGTTTTTTTGGCATTGATTCAGTGGGTTAAGGCGGCATTGGCGGTGCTGTATCGGCGGGCCCCAGATTGTCCTCGAGATCAGCAGATTCTAGTTGGGTGCCGTTCTGGTACCATTGTGGTTGGGAAATTACGTGGCAGGCCCCCAAGTAATCATTTCACTTGATCCAAGTGGACGAGCCGAGGAATGTTTGACTGAGAAAGACACAGCTGTAGTTTGGCTAAGACAAGATTTGCGGATGGGCGACCAGCCGGCTTTGGCCGCGGCGGCTCGAACGCATAAGCGTCTTGTGCCCTTGTACATTTGGGCCCCCGATGACGACGGTGAATGGGCGCCTGGGGCAGCGTCCCGCTGGTGGCTTCATGATTCACTGAAAAGTTTGCGGGAATCTTTGGAGGTAGCGGGGTCTGGGCTTATTCTGCGCAAGGGCGAGGCGCTGCCTTCGTTGTTAGATGTTCTTAAGTTGAGCAACGCCAGTGCGGTCTATTGGAACGTGCTTTATGAGCCAGCCGCGCGTAAACGCGACGAGAAAATAATACGGACTCTTAAGAAATATGGCGTTGAAGTCTGTAGCTTCAATGGTTCGCTTCTTTCCGAACCAGCATCAATTCTGAATAAATCCGGGACACCATATCTGGTGTATGGCGCATATTGGAAAAGATTTCTGGCAGAGCAAATAGGGACACCACTACCGGAGGTGCGCAAGCTGCCACCGCTTCCAGCATCCTCAAAACACCTTCGTTCGCTCACACTTGCTGATCTTGCTTTGAAGCCAAAAAGTTCCTGGGATAGTGGTTTCACGGAAACCTGGCGTGTCGGAGAAGACGCGGCCCTTAAGAAATTAGTCTCGTTTTGTGGCGGGAATATTGGCGATTATGCGGCAAGTCGAGACGTTCCGGGTTGTGAGGGTACCTCGCGGCTCAGTCCACATCTGCATTTTGGGGAAATCAGTCCGCGCCAAGTCTGGGCCGCAGCTAGGCAACACAGAGGCGCCGGCGCCAGCACCTATTGCAAACAGCTGGTGTGGCGCGAGTTCAGCTTTTATCTTTTGCATCACCATCCTCGCATTGCGACCGAACCGCTTCGGCTGGAATTCAAGGACTTCCCGTGGAAAGGGACCGCCTCGCAACTCAAAGCTTGGCAGCGGGGGCGAACAGGCTATCCCATTGTTGATGCTGGTATGCGCGAACTTTGGCACACGGGCTGGATGCACAATCGTGTCAGGATGATTGTGGCATCGTTTCTAGTGAAAGATTTGCGCATCCACTGGCTCAAGGGTGCTAAGTGGTTCTGGGACACGCTCGTCGACGCTAATCTTGCGAATAACACCCAGGGTTGGCAGTGGACCAGTGGCTGTGGCGCCGATGCGTCACCCTTCTTCCGTGTATTTAACCCGGTTTTGCAGGGTAAAAAGTTTGATCCAAATGGTGTCTACGTGCGTAGGTGGGTGCCAGAAATCGCTAGGTTACCGACGAGTAAGATTCACGCACCGTGGGAATCCGGGATCAATCTTGATTACCCAAAACCTATAGTCGATCATGGATCGGCGCGTTTCGCTGCGCTTAAGGCCTATGACGATATTAAACGGATAAAACGCGGAGGCCCTAGGTAAGTACTTTAGCGCGACCTTTGGCATCGGTTCGTGATCCATCCCCGCAAAAAGGCGATCTCCGCTCCTTCAAGGGAAGAAGCGGAGATCGTCTAGTATCTGATCTGGTGGGGATACACAGATTCGAACTGTGGACCCCGCCCGTGTGAAGGGCGTACTCTAACCAACTGAGCTATATCCCCATTGGACACTTAGGAGGGTGCATCCTAGCTGCACCATGGTATTTGTCACTAATAAAATCAATTTCGTCGAAGACTTTCCTGCAGCTAGTGTACAATCCCGATATAAGGCCGCGGTGCCAAAGGGCTTTTCACTGGGTCCGGGGAGGCGGCTAGGGTGGCCATCAGATATTCATTCGATTGTGGATAGACCTGATTTGAAGATCAATCCCCGAGCTCTGCGTATCGCTGGAGTGGCCAGCATCGGGCTAATCTTCGGCCTGATCATGTGGCTGCTTTACCGCGAAATACACCACATCGATGTGCGCGATGTGATGGCGCACGTACGGGCTATCTCGTCCCTGCGCATTGGCGTGGCCGCGCTGCTGACGGCGCTTAGTTATATGACTCTCACCTGCTATGATTACTTTGGCCTGCGTTATGCGGCTAAGCCGCTGCCCCTGCGCAAAACCGTGTTTGCTTCGTTTGTTTCCTATGTGTTTAGCCACAATATAGGACTATCGCTGTTTGGTAGCTTGGCCTTTCGCTACCGCATCTACTCAGCATTTGGTCTGTCTGCAGTCGATGTCACCAAAGTGGCGCTATTTTGTGGCGTCACGTTCTGGCTCGGACTGTTGACTGTAGGCGGTGTCATGCTGGCAGGGTGGCCACCTCCGCCCTTGGCCTTTTTTCCAGCTGAGCCCTGGGCCTACCGGGCTTTCGGCGGCACCTTCTTGCTCGTAGCAGCGACCTATTTGGTGCTGTGCGCACGCGGCGGGCAAAGGCTCCGCCTGTTGAAGTGGGAATTTCCTTTGCCACCACTGCGTCTGGCTTTGATTCAGTATGCGATCGCGGCGCTTGATTGGCTGCTCGCCAGCGGCACGCTCTATGTCCTGATGCCAGACAACCTTCCGGTAAATTGGATGACGTTTGTCAGTTTATTCGCCTTCGCAGCGGTGGCAGTGGCGGTAGCCCATGTGCCTGCCGGACTCGGCGTTATTGAAACGATCATGCTGGCAGCCTTTGCCGGTACCGCAGATTCCGGCGCCATCCTCGGTTCGCTGCTAGTCTTCCGGGCGATCTATTATTTGGTGCCGCTGGTGCTCGCATTCGTCTGGATGAGCTTATTTGAGTTGGGTAGAGCAAGCGGTTTTCTGCATGGCGCAGCCGCTAAAGCGCGAGTGTGGTTCGATGCGATTATACCGAGGATCTTTTCGATCCTGGCCTTTACTGGCGGGATCATCTTGCTCCTGTCAGGAGCTCTGCCGGCAACCTATGAACGGCGGTTGTGGCTGGCGCAAAAGATGCCCCTGGCCTTTGTCGAACTGACCCATGTGCTCGCTAGTATCACTGGGGCCTTACTCCTCATTGTCGCTCGCGGCTTGCAACGGCGCCTGGATGGTGCCTACGTTTTGACCTGTGGTCTGCTAAGTGCAGGCATAGTCTTCTCCTTGGCTAAGGGGATGGATTATGAGGAAGCCATGATCCTGACGGCCGCCCTGCTCCTGCTGGTGCCCTGCCGTTCATACTTTTACCGTAAGGCATCGCTGCTCGATCAGCGCTTCTCGCTAGGATGGCTACTAGCGACCTTTGGTGCATTGATGTCGATGATGTGGCTCGGTTGGTTCGCGAATATGCATATAGAATACCGTGACTCCCTTTGGTGGACCTTTACCTTTTCGGGTGATGCTCCAAGAGCGCTCCGCGGCGGTTTGGCCGCAGTGGCTAGTGTGCTGGTCCTGGCGGTGATTTATTTGTTGCGCCCCTCGCGAGTGCCCATGGTAAGTGCGCCCTGTGGTCTTGAGGCCCTAGCTATCATCAAACAGAGTCCATGCACCTATGCCAACCTGGCCTTGCTGCAGGACAAGTCAATCCTGATAAACGCCGAGCGCAACGCGTTTATCATGTACGGCACCGAAGGTCGCAGTTGGGTGGCGATGGGTGATCCTGTCGGACCCGAACACGCTCGCCAAGAATTAATCTGGAGCTTCATCGATCTAGTCGATCGCTACCATGGGTGGCCAGTGTTCTATCAGATCGACTTAGGCAACCTCCGGCTTTATGTCGAGGCTGGCTTGGCACTGCTTAAAATTGGCGAAGAGGCTCAGGTCGACCTGCCCGAGTTCACTCTGACCGGGCGCAATTTCAAGGCGCTTCGCAACGTCATGAACCGCTTGGGCCAAGCTGGCTGGCAGCTTGAAGTATTGCCGGCGTCGGCAGTTGACGTGAATTTACCGGAGCTACGCCGCATCTCAAATGCCTGGCTTGGGCATAAAGAAGTTAAAGAAAAGTACTTTTCATTGGGGAATTTCGACGCGGATTATTTACGCTACTTTCCGCTCGCAGTCATCAGGCGGGCTGATCAAATCGTCTGTTTCGCCAACCTCTGGATGGCCGAGGACAAGAGCGAATTGTCCGTTGATCTGATGCGTTTTGGCCCAGATGCGCCGACGGGCGTTATGGACTTTATGATGGTCTCGCTTATGCAATGGGGGCAAGCAGCTGGCTACCAGCGTTTCAATCTAGGTATGGCGCCGTTTTCCGGCTTGGAAAGCCGGCCGCTCGCACCGCTATGGAGCCGATTGGGCGCCAAGCTATTCGAGCGCGGCGAGGGCCTGTATAATTTCCAGGGTCTGCGTGACTACAAGGATAAATTCGCCCCGAAGTGGCAGCCAAAGTATTTGGCCAGTCCGCCCGGCGGGCAGTTGCCATATATACTCGCGAACATTGCCACGCTTATTAACGGCAGCATCAAGGGAGTGATCACCCGTTGAAATCCCTGCGCTTACTATGGTTACCTTTGGCAGCAATGCTGCTGTCATGCGCAGTCAATAGCCCTGCGGTATTGTCGCCGGCATCCCCTCCGTCGCCAGAGGTGCCGCCTGCGCCACGTATCATATCGAGCAAAGGCGCGGTTGGCTTGGCAGCCGCAAAGCCTAAGGCGGCCGCAACTTCGTCGGTCGCAGCCAAGCCTGCTGTGGCTGCAACTAATTTGGTCGTCGCAAAGCCATTCGACGCCACATTGGCTACACCAGCCGTGCCCAAGCTGGCGGTCGTTACGCCGGCTGCATTTAAGGACGGCATCATTTCCGGTATTCGTTTTGGCCGGTTTGGTGAAGTCGCCGTATATAAACCAAAAGCGCCGACGCATGCTGTGCTGTTTTTGTCTGGGGACGGTGGCTGGAATCAGGGCGTCATCGAAATGGCGCAAGTTCTTTACCGTAAGGACTACCTGGTGATCGGCATTGATATGCAGCGCTATTTGGCGGCGGTAGGGAAGGGTAAGGAACGCTGCTTTTATCCGCCTGCGGAACTACAGGGTTTGGCCCAGGTGGTGCAAAAGCGCATTGGCATGCGCCACTATTTGCGGCCAATTTTGGTCGGCTATTCCTCCGGCGCGACCCTTGCTTACGGCGCATTGGCGGCGGCTCCGCCGGGGACTTTTGACGGCGCTATCAGTATTGGCTTTTGCCCGGACGCCGTTAGCAAAAAGCCAATGTGTAAAGGCGAAGGGCTAAGTACTCGGCCGCACCAGAATAAGGCGGGAGGCAAGAGCCAAGGTTACGACCTGTTGCCGTATAAGCAGTTACCCGCATTGTGGGTGGCGCTGCATGGCCGCAGCGACCAAACCTGCCCGTACAAGCAAACCGAGACCTTCGTGACCGCCGTAGGCAATGCGCGACTGGTCGGTTTGGATATGGTTGGCCATGGCTTTGGCGTACAAAAACGCTGGCAGGTACCCTTTGAGCGGTCCATTCGTGACGTCACTGCTGCTGCCTTCGTCCGGGCACCGCAAATCAACAAGG
>Ga0315288_10013686_pt1 | contig 10151 bp, 3 predicted proteins | sample YL17G11_20_MG_FD_203454 | JGI IMG/M metagenome (GOLD analysis project Ga0315288, IMG submission 203454) | Sediment microbial communities from Yellowstone Lake, YNP, Wyoming, USA - YL17G11_20 | ecosystem: Environmental > Aquatic > Freshwater > Lake > Sediment | place: USA: Wyoming | collected... | reverse complement strand
GAATGATTATTATGAATGCCCCAAAGATCCTGCTACTCGTGACTCTCTGGACAATGGAGTATTGGCTATGTATGTCAACGCCAACGGTCAGGAGAGGATCTGGGATGTTACCGCTGTAGCCAGTCCAGATACGTTTTCCACCTTCTTCCAGGGTGGAACTATAGTAGCTACCACTCGGTTAGGGGACACCCTGGTAGGTCGATACATGGGTGGAAACGACCAGCATAATGGTGCTCAAGAGATACTGCATAGAGACGAATTACCTAGTCAATACTACCTGCGTGTATATACATGGAATGTTTTCATGCACGATTTTGAGCCTCCCATGGACATAAAGTGGTATTGGTGGGTAATGTCCCAACAGGTTATTTTCTTCAAACCTACAGCTCCTGACAATCTAAAGCACACTGTAATCAAGTTTGTGACTGTAGAGCGTAAAAATCCGCCTTCCTGGTGGCCCTCACCACCCACCTTTACTGGTTATGACGACACCTATATCGGTATGGCGATGGATATTGATTGCCCCTATGATACCATGTTGAGCGAAAGCGGACGAAACCGGGCCGGATATGATGCCACCAATAACATTGCCTGGCAGAAGGGATTTGGCTGGCCTGCAGGCTATGGTACGCATCCACAGTATAACAATTACTATGCTGGAATGGCTCTGGCTAACGGAGGAATGCCTGGAGAGAGTTTAGTTCCCTATAGCACGCACAACGTGAAGAATAATCGGTATCTTTATCCTACTTCTCCTTGGGGTTGGATAGATCAAGAGCTTTATAATCTTGCCGCTGATCCAACCATAGGCTACATTCAGGATGGACCACCGTCACCGGATTCTGTAGTCGATCGCAGCCAGGTCTTCACTGCCAGAAAGATTCCTGCTGGGACTAATGCCAATGCCAGTGCATCCTTCACCATTATTGAAGCCATAGCTCCATCAGCAACTAAGGGACTGGCTGAGTTACAGGCGAATATATCTGCGGCTCGTGACTGGTTGTTAACTCATCCTCCCCGCAAGTGTGGAGACTTCAACAATGATGGTGTGGTGGATGTGGTGGACGCTGTTATTTTGACTGAATATATATACAAAAACGGACTTCCTCCTGATCCACTCTACCTCGCAGATTTCACTCATGATGGCGTAGTGGCGTTGGGTGACCTCGTTTACATGATCACGTATTTATTCAAGGGCGGACCTGAGCCTCATTGTTCTGGAAAATAATAATATGCATGAATAGAGGAATTTTGATTCCCTTTATTACTAAGCATAGGGTTAGTTGAATAAGTACATAATTTGTCTTATACTTAACTCAGGTAAAGGAAGAGTATTGATTTTATCGGAAATGAAAACATTAGATTGGAGAGGTGTAAAATGATAAGAAACCTTTTAATTTTCGTAAGTTTGTCTATTTTTGCTCTTGTCACGTCCTCTTGGGGCACCTGTCCCTGGGATCCAAATGATCGTGGTATCTGTGACACTATGTATATAGAACCTTGGCCTGCAGATACTATAATGCAAGGTAGTCCGCCATATTTCGTTCGAGTTCCCATCTATGTGACTGCAGATATTGCCGACGCAAGGGATTCGATTTGTGCCTTTGTTATCCCTCTGTGCTATACTAGAAGCGATCCAACTAAGTATTGCAGTTTGACTGCCTACTGGAATACTGCTAATATGTCGGGTGCCGGCTTTGCGCGGAGCATTTTCCGCACCCTAGGTACTGAAACTTCTTGGATGAAGCAACTTTATGATGATCCAACCGGGCCGTATGACTGGTCCAACAAGATTATCAGTCTGAATGGAACCTCTCATTTCTGGCTCTCGTTGATTCCGACCACCCAGCCGCTATTTCAGGGAGGGAGTAGAGTGCTTACGTCAACCATGACCTTTAAGCTACAAGACAGTATGGGGATCTGCATAGACACTTGCTTTTGGCCCCCTTCCAACCGGCTGACTTGGGTTACTCACCCGGCTGGAGCTGGTTACGCTATTCCCAAGATTCCCAGACCGGGTACCGGAAATCCCTATAGTTTTCAGAGATGTTTCAATTTTAAGGCTGTTCCGCGAGATACTGTTTTTTTAAGGGGCGAACTATCTAACTTTGACCTGAAGAATTTTACGAGCCAAAATGTGAATGATCTTCACATCCAAATGAGCGGAATAACCTGTTCTGACATTACTGGATACTATGGGGGGTGGGGTTATCCTCCAACCTGCGCAGATATATCCGGAGGTGTCATAATCACTTGGCAAAATTATATTTCTATTCCACCGGGTGAATGGAAACACTATGGAGTCCGGTTAAGATCGGGAGCCCCGCAACATCATGTAATGTCCTACCAGTGGACGGTGGATGGAAATGTAGTTGGTACACTACCAGTTGTTGAGCAGGGATGGAAGGATACAACTCAAGGTAGGATCAGGGTTACTGTAAGGCGACCGAGTGGTAGCATTATCTCTTCTCCTTCTCCAGTCTATGTCCAGCGAAAATACGTCCATTCTTCTGTAGTGGTTCCCTTAGATAGCCTCAATCCAGGTAACTCGATGATAGAGTCTTTAGGATGGACACTCGTAGATGCTAACCCAATTCCTTTGCCCCCAGGGGACTCCTTAGTTTTTGAAATCCAGTCTTTACTTGGAGATACAGCGATTTTATTGCGGTATACGGTAAAGGATTCCCTTTCGTCTCCAATTTCTGAGTATGTCAATGAGGTAGAGATTTCTGGCACTCCATTCATCCACGGCGACGCCAATGGAGATGGGCTGATTGAACTTGGAGATGTGGTTAATTTAATAACCTATTTATACAAAAATGGTCCTGCTCCTAATCCGTTAGAGGCTGGAGACGCTAATTGTGATGGAGTGACTGAATTGGGAGATGTGGTGTATCTGATAACATATCTATACAAAGGAGGACCCCCGCCACCCTGTTAGTCCTTGGTAAGCAAATTATTCTCCCGTGCAAGTAAGTTAGCCCCAGCTTTTGTAAAGCTGGGGCTTTCATTTATGCTTGGGATTAAAATTCCCGTGCAATGTTTTTTTAGTTCAAAATCATCGGGATTATCTCAATATCCATGGGACAAAATCTAGATGCAATAATAGAATTTCATTACTTCAATAAAACCATTCTTATGGTTTTACATCCCTGATTCGCTTGGAGTTTACAGAAATAAATTCCACTAGCGACTTCCTTTCCCTGCGAGTCTTTCCCATCCCAAACTGTCTTTTTTTCTCCTCTGGTTTGAAAACCATTCACCAGCTCTTTTACTTTCTCGCCTCTGAGATTATAAATGTTGAGTTTGACTTCACTATTTACGAGTAAAATGTAACAGATGTTAGTTAGAGGATTGAAGGGATTGGGATAATTAGGGAATAATTGAAAATGGTCAAGAATGTTTTGCTCGGTAAATTCATCTACCTGAGTAGCTCCGATGAAATTTATCTCGAAAGTATCCGAGTTTAAGGGAGAGAAGCAATATTGGAATAATGCTTGGTCTCGGAAGACGCAATAATTACCTAAAGGCAAACCGATAAATTTATAATTACCGGATGAATCAGTGAAAGTAGTGTCTTTTTTATCACCTGAAAGATAAACCGCCGCATTTACCAGAGGAGCTGAGGTCCCGTCAGTCACCTTTCCTTTGATGCTGTTCAAGGTGAGATTTTTATAATAGTGCAAACCTCCCTGGGATTCTCCAATGAACAAATCCAAATCACTATCTGAGTCAAAATCGCAAAGAACCGGGGTGCTTCGGTCTCCCACGTCAATTGAGTCATAATAATTGGTGACAAATGAAAATGAATAAGCATAGGGAGTGCCATCATTTCGATAATACCGGATCTTCCCTTCACCGTTCCCGATTAAAAGGTCATAGTTACCGTCTGAGTCTAAATCGCCAAAGGTGGGAACGCTATACCCACCGACGTCGATTGATTCGAAATTGTCCGAAACTAAAGTCCAGGAAGGAATCTGTGGTGTGCCATCATTTCGATAAAAGTAAATCTTTCCATACGTCTGCCCAATAAACAAATCCAGATCGGAATCACCATCTATGTCCACAAAGGTGGGAGAGCCATATCCTCCAACATTAATGGAGTTGTATTGGTCGGAAACAAAAATCCATAAGGCAGAATCAGCACTCCCTATATTTTCATAGAAATCAATTCTCCCATCTTTTTTCCCTATAAATAAATCCAAATCGCCATCTCCATCAACGTCCGCAAAGGCTGGAGAGGAATAATCGCCCGCTTCGATGGCAAAATAATTCTCAGTGATAAAACTCCATGAGGGTATAGGTGTCGCTCCAGAGGTGCGATAGAAGTTGATGCTTCCTTCATACTCTCCCACAAAAAGATCTAAGTCGCCATCATCATCCATGTCCGCCAAAGTTGGCTTGGAAAAAGCTCCCCAATCTAAATAAAGATAATTTTCGGTGATTAGGTTCCAAGATGGGAGATACATAGTGCCATCATTTTTGTAGAGGAAGATTTTCCCTTCTTCTTCTCCGATGAAAAGGTCGAGATCGGAATCACCGTCTATATCGACAAAGGCGGGGGCGCTTCTTCTTCCTACATCTATGGAATTGTAGCTGTTGGAGATCAATTTCCAGGAGGGAGTGGTTTTGTTTCCTACGTTTCGATAGAAATTGACGTTACCCGGCTCTTCTCCTATTAACAAATCCAAGTCTCCGTCTCTATCCAGATCCGCAAAACTTGGAACGGAATATGCTCCCACATCTATAGAATCGTAGGTTTGGGAAACGAGATTCCATATTGGTGTTTTCTTGGTCCCCATATTTCGATAAAAACTCACAAAGCCATCTTCCTTTCCCACGAACAGGTCAAAATCTGAGTCAGCGTCAATATCTACAAAAACAGGAACACTCTCCGAACCCACATCAATGGAATCATAGAAATCGGTAACCCGAACCCAGAAAGGGGAATGGGCAGTTCCATCGTTTCGAAAAAACCAGATTTTTCCATCCTTATTGCCAACAAACATATCCTGGTCACCATCCGCATCCATGTCCACAAAAGTGGGAGAGCTTCTCTCTTTTATGGTTGAATCGAAAAAATCTGAGACGAAACTCCATCGGGGAATTGAAAGTGTCCCCTCGTTACGGAAAAACCGAATCTTTCCATCTTTGTCTCCAACCAGCATATCTTTGTCGTTATCTCCATCCAGGTCGACAAATGTCGGTTTGCAATATTCCATTCCCCCGGAAAAAGCGCAATCTATGGCTTGTCCATCCACTATGGCTCGGGTTTCTTTTCTCCATCTAATTTCACTTGCAGAAGAATGTGCGCAGAACAGAAACTGGATCATGAGTAGAACACTACATATCCATATTCCATTCTTTTTGCAGAAAGTATGAGGGAATGAATAGCCTAGCATCCGATGCCAATTCTTTGAGGGTCAATTTACTTCATTTTCATTAGTTGCTCTTTTTCTCAAATCTATCACTGCTTGGCTGCCCTGTCAAGACATTTTCCTGAGCAAATTAAAGACAACCCGCGTAGGCGGGGTTCATCCTGCACTTCGTCCTGAGACTCAGTGTCGAAGGAAAGGGATTCACCCTGAAGGGCTCGTAGCCCCGCGATGACGATTTTTGGAGAGATCTTCCTGATTAATAAGGTCAGTTACTAAGCCTTTCTCTACTTGTCTGAAGCTTTGTTCACCTAAAGGTGAACACTCCAATAGATGTTCATATTTTCACCAAAAAAAAACAGGAAAAATAGAGTTCATTTATTAGAATTTCTCAAATCCATCACTCAATCCTTTGTTTTATAATGACTTACAGAGAATTAAAGGGGAGTTGGCTGATCTTGTTTATTTAAGAAAACTTTAAGGATTTTCTTAATACCCTAAAGTTATTTTGTGTTTGGAAAAAAAACCAGGATGAGAAAATACCCCTTCCGCTCATGCTGGCTCTGGCATGAACCATACGGTTCTCACCTCTGAATGGAGCCAGTGGCCCTGCCGATGGCGGGACCCCTGGTAAAAAGAAAACAAGATGAGCAGTCTGAAAAAAACAATAAAGTATGGAGGAGAAAGGATGAACAGGGAAAGGTGAAAGAAAAAAAATTGAAGAAAGGTAATTAATAATGTTTAATCCATAACCTAAAGGGTGTGTTGAAAAAGTCTCTTTTGTGATAAAATCAGCAAGGAGAGATTGTCGTAGGGACAGCCCTTGTGGCTGTCCGCTATGAAGTAGGGACAGGGACAAGCCCTGTCCCTACGAAGTCCAATCCTTCAATAACGGGTTTTTCAACACACCTTAAAACCTGGAGATACTCAAATGAATTCAAATAAGTTTGTTTACAAGGATGGTGAGATAGTAGACATAATCCACGATAACCCCAAATCGGTAACCTCAATCATGAAAGGAAGGAAAGTCATGAAAACAAGAATCATTATCGCCAGTTTCTTGTTGGTGGTTCTTTGCTTAACCACACCGAGTTATGCTCAAGTGCCGCAGATGATCAACTACCAGGGGACGGTAACTGATGCATCTGGAAATCCTCTTAATGGTGGCTACAACATGACATTCTCCATCTATGATGTTTCCAGCGGAGGAACCGCACTTTGGACTCAGACTCAAAATGGGGTATCTGTGACGAATGGGGTATTCAATGTTCTTTTGCCTGTTCCTTATGGCAAGTTTAATGGGCAATTAAGGTATTTGGGAATAGCCATCGCTCCAGACCCAGAGATGACACCCAGAAGGGAAATCGTCAGTGTGCCGTATGCTTATACAGATGGCGATTGGACATTCCGAATAACTGACACTGCTGATACCACTCTTATGACCGTTGGTGCGTGGGGCATTGCCCGATATGGCAATTCTCTTTATGGCATCGCGGACTCCACCCATGTGAACCTGGGAGTAGGTTCCACCACCGGGCGTATAGGACAGAACTTTAAATATTGCACCGTAAGTGGTGGACTAATGAACTCTGCCAGTGGCAATGTCGCCACCGTAGGAGGTGGACGTTACCACATTGCTGGCGGAGATTATGCAACCATTGGAGGTGGAGACGAGAATGGCGCTGGAGGAAATGACGCAACCATAGGGGGCGGTGCGGGCAACACTGCTGACGGATCTTCTGCAACCGTCGGAGGTGGAGCGAACAACAATACCAGTGGCAACTATGCTACCATAGGAGGAGGAAGAGACAACCTCTCCAGCAACTTTGAAGCAGTCGTAGGTGGAGGAAGATCAAATACCGCCAGCGGTAATACTTCAACCGTAGGAGGTGGAGTAGGTAACACTGCCAGCGGGGATTACGGGACTATTGCAGGTGGAGATCACAACACCGCCAACTATTATGCCACCGTAGGAGGTGGAAGGTCGAACACTGCTAACCACCAATATGTAACCATAGGAGGTGGATACGGCAACACTGCCAATGCGGGTCAGGCGACTGTAGGAGGCGGGGATCACAACACAGCTAACGGTTGGTATTCGACTATAGGAGGTGGAGACAATAACTACACCGAAGGTCAATCTGCCACGATACCCGGAGGTCTTGCAGACACTGTTGACGGCGACTACTCATTTGCGGCTGGGGATCGAGTAAGGATTACTTCGGCTGGTGACTACACCTTCGCTTTCGGCTCCAACTTTACCACCTCAGCTTCCCATGCGGTCATCTTCCACGATACCAGCATCCCGATTAAGGTCGGCATCGGAACAACAAGCCCACAAGGAGCACTGGATGTGAACTCCACTACCGGAGCATTCATCGTCCCAAGAATGACCACCGCGCAGAGAAACGCCTTACCTCCAGTGAATGGTATGATCATCTACAATACAATAACCAACCAGTTCAATTTCTATGAAAACGGTGCATGGGTTACAAAGTGAAACGTTGTGATTAAAGTATTCAGCTAACTAATGAGGTGTTCTTAAATGAAAGTTTATCAAATTCTTAAAACCTATCGCCTATAATCTAAAACCTTTAACCTTTTTTCCCGAAAGGAGAAAAGCCATGAGGACAAAAATCTTTATCTTGGCGACCGCAGTAATGGTGGCTTGCCTATTTTCCATTTCCTCAGCGCAAGTACCTCAGATGATCAATTATCAGGGAAACTTGACTAAATCCGGAGGTGGAGCTTTGGATACCACCGTCTCTATGACCTTCAAAATCTATGCGGACTCAACTACTTCCACTTCCCTGTGGAGCGAGACTCAAAGCTCAATCGAAGTTAAAGATGGAATCTTCAACGTTCTTTTAGGGAGTGTAAATTCCATTCCTGATTCGGTCTTCAAAGGGAGTATTAGATATTTAGGAGTAAAGGTGGGTTCCGATAATGAGATGACGCCACGGAAGCCCATAGTGAGTGTGGGCTATGCTTATAAATCTTCGGAGGCGGATACGGCGGAATATGCCAGAGGAGGTGGAGAAGGGGACAATGATTGGGTATTTCCTACGTCAGTCGGTGGAACCAATCCCCGCCCATATCTTTATACTTATGGACAGTGGGGCATCGCCCGTTATGGCAATACGCTTTATGGCAACGCAGACGCCTCCCATGTGAACCTGGGAGTAGGCTCTATTACCGGAACCAATGGACAGGACTATGGATATTGCACCGTCGGGGGTGGAGAAGGTAACACAGCCTCTAACGAGGCTACGACTGTAGGGGGTGGATCCTACAATACCGCCAGCAACGAGGATGCAACCGTGGGAGGCGGGATAGCCAACACCGCCAGTGGTGGACATGCTACGGTCGGCGGTGGATTGGGCAATACCGCCAGTTGGTGGAGTGCAACCATAGGAGGTGGACAGTACAACACCGTTAATGGTTTTGTAGCAACCATCGGGGGTGGATACTCCAACTTCGCAACTGGGAGAGCAGCCACCGTAGGAGGTGGAGAGTTGAACCGGGCAAGCACTGATTACGCAACCGTAGGAGGAGGATATACCGACACTGCCAGCGGATTCGGTGCAACTGTGGGTGGGGGAGGATATAATGCCGCCACGGGTGAGAAGTCGACCATTGGAGGCGGATCGTGGAACAGAGCAACAGGAAGCCATGCCACCATTGGAGGAGGAGCAAGCAACACCGCTTTTGGAGGAGCGACTGTAGCAGGAGGAGAATACAACACCGCCAGCACGGATTTCGCTACTGTGGGAGGGGGTTATCTTAATACAGCGAGCGCTCTTTTTTCCACCCTATGTGGTGGTGAGCATAATACCGCCAGCAGTTATTTGTCAACCATAGGAGGTGGATCATGGAACAGTGTATCCGGTGATACTGGAACCGTAGGAGGCGGATACAATAATACCGCTAGCGGAGACTATGCTACCATATCCGGTGGAAAGATGAATACTGCTAATGGCTATTTGGCAACCGTCAGTGGAGGAATAAACAACCAGGCTACTAATACCTGGACAACCGTAGGCGGAGGCGATGCTAACTTAGCATCCGGAATGTATGGCACAGTAGCTGGTGGACAAGGTAACGTTGCTTCTGGTTATTACCATGCCACGGTTGGTGGTGGAGCAGGCAATTCCGCTGGCTGGGCTGCAACAGTAGGTGGGGGAGGTTACAACTCTGCCAGTCCCATTTCTAACACTCACGGTGGAACTGTTGGCGGAGGACAGTATGACACTGCCAATGGCGAGTATGCAACCGTCCCTGGTGGTTATAACAACACGGCATACGGGGATTACTCGCTCGCTGCTGGAAATGGAGTGAAACTCACCTATGCAGCTGACTATACTTTTGCTTTTGGCTACAACTTTACCACGTCGACTCCCAATGCTGTTATATTCTATCACCCCGGCGCTGCAACCCGGGTTGGTGTCAATCTAACCAACCCAGCTTATGCTATAGACCTTCCTAATAATGCCAATACCTCAGGACAAGGCAGGGCTAATGCGTGGACCACTTACTCTTCCAGACGATGGAAAGAGAATATCCGCCCCATAGATGGTGCTTTAGACAAAGTTATGAAGCTTAAAGGCGTTTACTTCGATTGGAAAGAGAGCAAGAAGCAAGACATCGGAATGATTGCAGAAGAAGTGGGAGAAGTAATTCCAGAAGTGGTGGCTTACGAAGAAAATGGGGTCGATGCCCAATCTATGGACTATGCGCGGTTAGTTGCATTATTAGTGGAAGGAATGAAAACACAGC
>Ga0315288_10013685_pt1 | contig 10152 bp, 5 predicted proteins | sample YL17G11_20_MG_FD_203454 | JGI IMG/M metagenome (GOLD analysis project Ga0315288, IMG submission 203454) | Sediment microbial communities from Yellowstone Lake, YNP, Wyoming, USA - YL17G11_20 | ecosystem: Environmental > Aquatic > Freshwater > Lake > Sediment | place: USA: Wyoming | collected... | reverse complement strand
TATGTCACTATAAATAAAAGATGAATTGTCAAGACGAAAACTATTACCAAATGTCATTGAAAAATCAGTTGGATTGTCATATGTTATAACTAATTCTAATAAAACTGCTTCTATGGTGGTATTATCATCTTTTCTAATATTTATAACTTTTCCTAATTCTAATTCATCTGTAAAAGACGAGAAATTTTCTAGAGCAATAAAATTAGAAAATTCTCCACTAAATTCATATCGAGGTACAGAAACTTTTCCTAAAACAGTTACAGATTGATCGTATAATTCTTGTGATTGTGTTTGTACTTCTACTGGCGTCATTGAATCGGTTATGATAATGTTATTATTAGAATATGTGTTTTCATAAATGTAAGGACATAATTCCAAATATTGAGCATCAGTCATATTACCAGAATAAGAAATAATATCTAAATATACTATTAGTGTAGTTCTTATTTCATCTAGTAATACTGTTACACTAGTATTAGGAATGATAGTCTGAAGAATACTGTAAAGTTCATTAATTGTGGTTATTATTTGATTGATATAACCAGTTAATGTAGTTAAATCACTTTCCGAAGGAGGATATGAAGAAAATCCTGTTACTAAAGCGTTGTATAAAGTTTGTGTTTCATTAGCGGCTTCAAATATTAAATCTGTTATTGTAGAAGTTTCTGCTATTAAAAGAGTTGGGTCAAATCCAGGAGAAGTTGATGTTGAGTTATAAATGTTTGTCCAAGTATCTATCAAATTACTTAAATCTGTTTCTATTTCTATTACATCTTCTTCAAAATTATTATATGAAATTTGACTAGTAAAATATAGGCTGTGTACTATTTTTCTTAATTCACTTGATGCAAAGTCTATATTTTGTTGTAATGATGCTATGTCAATTCCTTTACTACTTATTAATATTAATTGAGCAGCGATTTGAGCATCAATTTCAGTAGTATCTAATTTTTGTTGTATTCTGGCTTCTCTTATTGCTTGCATACTTGTTAATTGAGCATTTAAATCTGATAAATCTGCTTGTAATATTACCATGTTACTGTTATATGTTATAAGATTAGTTAATATTCCTGCATAGATAGGTTGTTGTATTACAACATTGGCTTCCCACGCTGTTAAAGCATCTATGAGTCCTTGCGACATCCAAGCAGTAGTTTTATAATTTGTAAAATTATACATCACGTTTCCGCCGAGCGGGTTAACATATCTTATATCAAGACCCCCTCCACCATAACAATAAAGTCCTGTGCAAATCTCTTCAGTTATTTCCTTAAATTGTACACTCTTTAATAAATTATCGAACGAAAGATAAATATCAGTGTTTGCCGCAGGTATTACATTAGAGATCGCCGATATTGTTCTAGTATAGGAATCAAATTCGAAAATTGCTCCATACGCTTTTCCCATATCCGAAACAATAAAGTTGTAGGCGGTACTATTATTTGAGGAAAAGGTTCGATATAAAGGTAAAAGAGAAGAGTCAATTGTTCCTATCGTCCAAGTAGGTATAAGATTAAGAACAGTTTGCAATAATGTTTGAAAGGCATAGGTTCCTGTAAAACCTGTAATACGCCGACTCAACAATTCGGCTTCTAGTGAAAAACACGAAATGTTTTTAATTGGAACCGCACCTGAATTATCCTCCGGGCAATCTTGCACAATGTAATAACCTACTTCTTCTACCAAAACTAACATCTTGCCTTTAATAAAAGCATATTCTGGATTAACCGTTTTCCCTCCATCCGAAGATTGAGGATAATTGAACGATAATTCACTTATAGCATTATACCGAATTGTGTTTTTGATTCCATAAGCAAAAGGCAAACTATAGATTTCTCTTTTATTTGGGTCGCAGAGGGTAATGGCGGGGATTTCCGCATTATTAAAGTAATTGAAAATTTGGATCATTTACCCTCCTTTCTATTATATATTCCTGTTAACATAACTTAACCCACCTTCACGGCAATCGGATATGTTATACTTAACGATGTGATATTCCCCGAAACGGACAAAGTATTAAATCCTTTAAGAAATCTAAGAAAATTTAAGTTAAAGTTATAAAGAGGATATGTGCTTGTGGTTGAGGTTATTTGTTGTGTATCACAATTTAATGTTGCGACTTCATTCGGGAGGAGAGTCAATAAAAATAATCTATTATTATCAGTAACATTAGTAATGCTCACGCTACCCCCAAATATATTGGCAGTAATTATCACACTTGTAGGATATGTGTAAAAATTATTTGCTGACTTATTTAAGAAATATATGGTATCTATATTATTGTAAGCATTAGCGTTATAAGTATAAAGATGAGTCTCTGGCTCGCTCCACGCCCAAGGTGCATCGCAGACAACATTGCAATTAAAAGACCTAATATAATTTCCTACTTTAACCATTTGAGGATTTAATAAAAAACAATTAAAATAATATTCTGCCATATCTTCCTGGCAAAATCTTAATTTCTTATATTCGCTTTGCCCAAACAACCAAGAGGATACCTCCGAATAAGAAGGAGCATCAAGAGAATCTGGGCAATAAGCCGAAAATGGAAATTGCAATACAGGCGTTTGATCTGTTCCGAAAAAGAGCGGGATAGGCCGCCTATATAACTTCTGGACGAGTAACGTTACATCGCTACTTCCCTGTATTGTTGATTCCCCCCCTCCTCCGCCAGTACTTCCTAATTCGCCAACATAAAGGTTGTAGACCTCAGAAGGCGTATCGTCAAAAATAAATGTTCGTGCAATTAAACCCATTTTATATCACCGCCTTTCCATAGAGAACCCTTGTTCACAAGGGTTCTCTTTTTATTATTAAGAAGCATACTGGTTAGTAGAACGCATGAATCCTTTTAAAAGAAGATTCTTATTTAGTTCTCCCATCATTTGTTTTGCTATTGTTTGTAAATCAGGAACAACGCTCCGGTCTAAGTTTCCTTCAACATTAATACTTAAAAGAGTTCCTATCTTTGCTCCTAAACCCGCAATATTATTAGTGCCTGGTATTCCTGCGTTATAAATACCTCTGTTTAATTGATTTAATAAAGGAGTCCCAAGTTTATCAACAGCATCCTTTGTAAAAACATATTCTCCTGGGGTTAAAATGCTATGCACAGAATCCTGTCCTGGAGTACCTCCTGTAATTAGACCCCCCGAAGACAGAGGATACACAAGTTTCTTTTGAAAAGATTTTTTAGTAACATCAGTACCAGTATCAGTTCCCATCCTAGCCCCAGTAACTCCAGCATTACCAACTCTAGTCATAGCAGCTTCTGTTAATGCCTTCATACTATTTACAAAATCTACTATTACTTTGATTAAAGAATCTAAAGCTTTTATTTGGCCATTAATAAAATCTTCATAAAGAGAAAGTTCTTTATCTAACGCTTCCATTTCAAGGTCATATTGTCTATCCCGTTGTGTTTCATCAAGGTCGTCTTGAGCCTTTATTAAATCCTCTTGTAATTCAAGTCGTTTTGCCTTTGCCTCTTCGCTATTATCAAGAGAAAGAGAAAGCAATTCAGTTTGTATTTTAGATACAGATTTCTCTTTTTCAGCAAGTTCTTTTTTATAATCTATTTCTTCTTTTAAAGACCTAAGTAAATCTTTTCTTGCTTCTATTATTTTTTTATAATTATCAAGTTGTTCTCTAAGTGCATCTTTACGTGCTTCAAGAGCTTCTTTCTCGGCGTTTTTCTCTTCCTTGATTTGGGAAATCATTTTGTCAAGAGCACTTTCGCCCCCACCGCCACTACCTCCACCACCAACGCTGGGTACTGTTATTACTGCTCCCATAGCAGCATATATTTTTAATAAATCTAATAATTTTTGCTTTACTTCATCTGTTGCTTTAGATGTTACTATCATAGATGCAGCAAGTTTATAATTTCCATTGGCGGCATATATGGCTGCTACTCCAAGGTCATTTTCAACAAATAATAACTTCATTTCGGCAAAAAGAGCTTCTTGTACCCCATCTCTAAGATGATAATAACCGTCCGCTCCCATTTCTATATAGTCTATAAGGCTAGAGCGAGCTTGAATAAGGCTTATTATTGTTTCGTTGCTTATATGCCCCTCATCTGTCTCTTCTTTTAGAGCAGAAGTTACAGCGTCCATTGCTTTGCTAAGATTTTCTAATTCTTTTGCGTAATCTACAACAGCCTTCTCTCCCTGTTCGATTATAGCCTGAAGTTTTTCGCGCCCTTTAACTTCCCCGCTTATTGCTCTTATTACATCTTCAGTTAATCCAAGTTCTTTATATTTCAAAAGTTGCAATTCCCTTAATTCGGCAGACAAACCTAAGTACTTAATTCTTTCATCATCTATAGCATTTTGAAGTTCATAACTCTTTTCAGTAGCTTCCGACTGGGCTTCTGAAAGCATTTTTTCTGTTACTAAAATGCCCCCGCCTCTACCTCCAGCACGTCTACCTACTTTTGCTTCATATTCATCAAGCTTAGCATTGAGTTTATCTTGTTCTGCTTGTAAATCTTTCAAGTTTTTAATTCTAACTTCTGCACCAGTAAGAGTTTCTAATTGCAGTTTTTCTCGCATAACTCTTATTTCTTCTTTTTGTAAATCAATAAGAGTAGATAAAGCCGTTCCAGCATCTAAAGTATAATTTCCTAATTCGTCATAATCACCACTAACTTGAGGAAGTATACCATGTATTATGTTTTGTAACTCAATAAATCTTTTTTGTTCTTCGTTGGTAAGAGTTGCTTTCTTCCGAAGAGTTTCGTATTCGTCACCAATTTCTCCAAGTCTGTCCGCACCAGTTTTTAATCCTTCAAGATTAGTTTTATATTCTTCTATTTTTGTATTAATTTCATCTAGTTTTTCACCAGTAGATTTAGAAAATCCATTTATTGCCATCCACCCAATACCAATAGCTGCTACAATTGCTCCTATAATTAAAGGTATACCGCCTGTTGCCAAATTAACAGCTATTGCTGTTTTTATTACTTCTCCCTTAAGAGCTATAAGTAAACCTATAACAACTATTAAAATTGGTGGAAGCCCCCCTATTACAGTTAAAGACTTTCCAATAGCAGCAGATAAATCATAAAACCACTTAATTTGATCTGACCGAGTACTTACTTGCCAAAAACCTTCCCAAGCCGCCGTAGAACGATTCATTGCTGCTTCTATATTATCTTGGTAAATGGCATAACGCTGTGCCGCAAGACCGGCGGAATCCATTTCAATACCCAAAGCTTTACTAACCTCGGCCCAGTTCGTCATAAGTGAAATGAACTGGGGGGCCTGCCTTAAACCCGCCACTGTACCAGCTATTAAATTTTGCTGTTTCTGGGTTAAAGTATCCCAGCGTTCCCCAAGTTCTTGTAACACATCCCCCATTGGCCTAAATGTATCGGCATCTTTCATCATTTCTATGCCGACGGAATGAAGAGACTCTGCAACTTGGTTAATAGTCGTAGTATCATCTTCAAACATTTTGCCGACCTTAACTTGTTCCATCCGACTAAAAATGCTTTTAAATGCAGTTCCAATAGTTTCCAACCTATTACTTTTATGACCTCTTAATGAGAGGCGGAATGGGTTCTTCTTAAAGGTGTCTTTACACCTGATCCATTCTCACACGTTTTATTTTTAGGCTATAACGTGTGTTTAGACTGTTCCACATCCATCGAAATGGATTTCTCTTGTTCCAGTCGTTAACGGCGAAATATAATTATTGTTTTTCAAAATGAGGTATCAAAACTAATTTGTTTAATTTCAATTCTTCATTTTGTATATCATAGTTCATAGAATGATAATTATTAAGAACCCCATTATTCTTAATAAATTTTTGAACTAATTTCTTACATATTTCTATGTTGTTTTCTAAATCATATTCCCACAAATATAATATCGGAATTCCATTTTCTTTTAATAATGTATTTTTTCGTTTATCTCTATCAAAACTAATTTCTTGTAGTTTGCTTTTTGGTTTTTTATATAGTCTAATGTCACAATGCCAAAATGATCCCATTGTTTCTATGGCATATTTGAAATCAAGTAAAAAATTGTCCGTTGCAAATCTTCCAAATTTATGTTCAGTATCAAAAATAATTTCTAATTCGTCCAATATGGAACAAGTTAATTTATGAGGATGTGTCATTGTTTTATTTGTTGCTGATCTTTTACAAGCATCAGAACAATATTTCTTAGTTTCAAATTCCTTTGGTGTTCCGAAAATTTCTTTTCCGCAAATCTCACAATTTTTTATTCTCATCTCATCCGTAATATTAAAATTGTAAGATGACGCGTTTTTTCCAATTCTATATTCAGACTGCCATTTTCCTTGACACTCATATCCACAGAATCTTAATTTATCCCCTTTTTTGCAATGAATTTCTTCTTGACAAAATTCACAAAACCTAATATCATCAGATTCTTTTTCTCTAAATTCCGATTCACAACTTTTAGAACAAAAACGATTTTTATTATCTTTCCAATGTTGTGATCTTTTAAATATTTTTCCACAATTAGAGCACATTATCTGTTTTTGAGGAGCTTTTTTATAATTATATAATCCTTTACATTCAACACAGCAAAAATAATGTCGTTTATTAGTTTGATAAAATTCTTTTCCACATTTTTTACAATTATATTTTGTTCCTATTCCAATCTTGTTTTTATTATAAGCAACACATTTTTGACTACAATAATGATTTTCATTTTCTTTAGGTTTATTAGCCAATATTTTCTCGAAATTCTTTCCGCAATAATTACAACCAAGAATATATTTATGCTTAATTGGATTTAATTTATAATATTCGTTCTTGCACTTCTTTGAACAATATATTGCTCGAATATTATTTGCCAAAAAAGATTTATTACAAACCTTACAAATTTTATTATAAAAATTTGGATGAGTATTTCCTCCCATATCCTTACAATTATTTGAACAATATCTTTTTTGTACATTCCACCATTCAAATTCTTTTTTGCAATATTTACATATTAGTAAACACATACTTTTCCTTTCAAATAATTATATTTCTTCCGCTTCGTTGCCCCGCCTATGGGGTTTTCGAACCATCGTTTCTTTTATGGGAAAGAAACGAATCATTAAAGAGAATTTTCATTATGGGTTATTAATTATACCATAACGCGCCAATTTTGTCAAGTTAATTGACATATATAGCGGATAACCTAGTAACGGAACTGACTACTCCAATGTACGCGGAGAGTTGATCGAAGGTTACGCCCGCTTGCTGTGCTACAGCAGCAGAATATTGTAATGCGGTAGCTATTTCCGCTCTGTTACTAAGACTAGCTAAAAATCTTTATGACCTTTTAAAAGGCGATTAGGGCTTTCGCCCTAATTCTGCAATTTACATGTTCGCAACATATTTGCAGTCCAGACTGTATATTCACCTCTAAAAAGAGGGGATGACTTCAGAATAATTGTTACCAATTACTCCCAGCAGTCGTTAAGGATAATTATCGTATAAATTCAGAAAATATTTCAAATAAATTATTTATATCTTTTTCAAATAAGGAGATGATTCTTATTTTATTTTCTTTACATAATTTAATTTTCATCTTAGTCTTTTCATTATATTTATCATTATTTAATCCAAAATATTCTGTAACAAGGAAATTATTTATATACCAATCCATCGTTAATTTGGAATTTAATGACGGAATAATATCCGAATACGATTTATCTTTTTCATATAAAATACTGTTATCTATTAAAAAGTTAGTAATATTTTGTTCCTTTATAGAACGGCAAAAATCTCCATTTTTTGAATAACAAGATTTTCCAAAACACCCCGAACCTGAAAGAAGTCCAACCGTTTTGCAAGCATTTGTAAATGTGCCAAATCTATCAAAATAAGTATCAATAGACGGAAGAGTTCTATCTTTTTGTATATCTTCAATACTCGGAGTTCTTCCTAATTCTTTTTCCTTTTTAATAATAGCATCAAGAAGCATCTTATCACTATATTTAGAAGGATTTCTTCTACTACTTTTTGATAAAAGATTATTCTTTTTACAAAATAAAATAATAAGACCTCCCGCTCTATTTAAAAAAGAAGCCATTTCTCCACTTGTCATACTTTCAAAATTATTTAAAATAAATTTCTTTTCTTTTTTAGAAAGATGTTTAGGCTTTGATCTAGGAAAACCATCTAATTTATTTCTGCACATCCCTAATTCTCTTGCTTTTTTCACAATCGCTTTCCATTTTCTCTTTAAAAAAGAACAAATTTCGTTAGGTGAAAGAATGTTATAATTTTTCATTAAAAATAATTCCTCGTCTTTTGTCCACCATCTACTAGAAGGAATTGGAGTAATCCCATTTCTTTTTAAAAGTTCTATAATACTTCCTTGTTTTCTATTAAATTCTTTTTCTAATTCAGGAACACTAAATTTTTTAGATAATTCTAAAATTCTTTTTGCCTCGTCTTCTAAAAATATTCTTAATCCACCTTTTCTAATTATTTTTTTTATTCTTAATTTACTTGCAAAACATAATATTGCCCCTTTATTTCTTCCAAAAATTTTTATTATTTCCTCTTGAGGAGTTATTGGATATAGTTTTTTAAATAATAATATTTCTTCATTATTCCATTTTCTTTTAAAACAAATCGGTTTTATATTATTTCTCCTCAAAATAGCAGCAACAGTTGTATATGTTGATCCAATTTCAATAGAAATTTCTTTTGGGCTTTTTACTTTTCCGTTTTTCAGAATATAATCAATCTCTTCTTGAGTAAAAATTCGTCTTTCTTTCATATAATCATCCTTTTTTATACGATAATTCTTTCCTCGGTCTTAACTTTGCGAATAGCTTTTAACCGATATAGTCATCAACAAACTAAACATTATAGCACAAATTGTTATTTGTGTCAAGTTGTTTAATCCATACATTACTGTATGTTTCGGCGAGGGTTTGTCCACCGACAGACGTGGCAAAAGAGTTATCAATTCCGACAAGTTTGTCAAGTACAATACTTGCATCTTTTGCTTCCATTTTAAAACCATTAAGTGTGGCAGTGAGATAGGTTGTCGCTTCGGCTGAGGACATATTAGCAAGTTTAGACATGATAATAGATTGCGTAACTAAAGTATTAGCCTCTTCTATACTTTTCCCTTGGCGGAACCACTCCAAAGTTCCTCTGCTTATCTCTAAGGTGGAAACAGAGAGCGACTGCGCCAATCTATTATAACTTAAAGCCAAATCTTTAATCTGATTATCCGCGTATCCAGTAACTATCTGGATATTAGTCATCTCTTTGTTTAGATCTTTAATATATTCTACCCCTTCTTTTAAAGCCCTAATAGCACCATAAACAGTACCAGTAGCAACAGCCCATAACATAATCTTTTCATAGGCGTTCATAAGATCGCCGACCCAAGATTTAGTTGCTATGCTTGCTGTTCTTGTAGTATCGGTAAATGTTTCTTGATTTTTACTTAATGCAATAGTTCTTTTAGCTACTTCGTCAAGTCCAACTGCTTGAGCATCAGTTGCTTTCATCATTTGCCCAGTGAGATTATTAGTAACTGTCGCTACTGGATTAAGTGTTTGTAATGCTTCTCTAAATTGAGTAGTTGCCGCTATTGCAGCAGGACTTATTGCCCCAGTTACTCCAGCTACTGCTCCAGTTGCTCCTCCTGCAACAGCAGTTGTAGCCACTTGCTGAACAGAACTAATTGCCGCATTTATTGCAAGTGTGTATTTTCCTGCCATAGCAGTTAATTGTTCTTGAATACTTGCGGCATTTATTTGCGCCTGTAAAAGCAATGAATATGTATTTCCAGCCATTAAACCTCCTTTTTTCTCCTCCATCAAATTAGGAGGTCTAAATTTTTATATATGATATATAATCAAAGTATTGATAAATTAACCATTTCATCAATAGCCTAAAATATTACTACTTTTCCTATCTTAACAACTCAATAAACCAATCTGGTAAATTAATTGTATTTTTCCTATCTTTAGTAATAAAACTAGTAATTCCTGGATCACGCCCGTTAATAACCAAATCATTAAACTTTCCACTTTCTATTAAGTCAATAAGCCATTCTGGTAAATTTATAACATGTTTTCCATCTTCACTAGTAAAATTTGTAAATCCTATATAACTAGAATCATTTGAAATTAAACCAGTCATTTCTTCAATATTGT
>Ga0315288_10013684_pt1 | contig 10152 bp, 5 predicted proteins | sample YL17G11_20_MG_FD_203454 | JGI IMG/M metagenome (GOLD analysis project Ga0315288, IMG submission 203454) | Sediment microbial communities from Yellowstone Lake, YNP, Wyoming, USA - YL17G11_20 | ecosystem: Environmental > Aquatic > Freshwater > Lake > Sediment | place: USA: Wyoming | collected... | reverse complement strand
ACGAGACTGGAGGCTTCGTTGTCAGCAGCGGGTCCGTGCGCATCCGGTTCACGCGGTGCCGCGCCTCGAACAACCGAAGCGGCTCCGGGGAGAAGGTCAAGGACACGGACGGCTTCAGGGGAGAGCCCGACTGCGCGGATCTCACCTACGAGGAGTGTGTCGCCTCCGACAATGAGGTCGTGGGATTCGACGTCAAGGGGCTCGGCACGTTCCTCCTACGGTGTGAGGCATACGGGAACCTTCACGGTGTCCGTGCGTTGACGAACGACATCCTCCTGGATGGATGCCATCTGCACCACAATAGAGACGCGGGTGTGATCGCCAACCCCGCTCCGTCGGGTGGGCCCATTCGGATCATGCGCTGCACCATCGCGGAGAATGCGCAGCAGGGGGTCTGGGTCGAGAAGCGCCAGTCGACGTTCGATTTCGACCCGATGGTGTCATGGGCCACGGGCATCTGGGACTACACGCACGATATGGGGTTCGTCCCGGCGGTCTACGACATGCTTATCGTAGACAGCGTGCTGGCCTACAACGGCTCAGCCGGTCTCGACTTCCAGCCCGACCTTCGGATAGTGAGCCAGAGGAATGTGTTCTACCGGACAGACCCCGATGCGGATGTCATCGTGTTGCGGACAGAGCCCGCCTACCGCGTCTCACCCCGCAGTGGTCGCCAGGGGGCGTGGCGGAACCTCGGCCCGGTCGGCGCATGGGTGGGGAACAGCTTCTCTGAGCCGCGTTAGAGTGAGCCCGCCTACAGAGGGAAAGCTGCCGACAGAAGGTCGCCGAAGGCCGGAAGGCTCTGGTAGTCGGCGTTCCACGTCACATAGGCGGCGCCCCGAGGCATGCGCGTCCGGGACAGCGCCTCCACCCATCCCCGCGCAGCCGCGAGATCGCCCCCGTCCATGCCCGGCATCGCTGCGGTCGGGAAGCCTGCGGTCGAGAAGAACTCCAGGGCCTTCGGGTCACCCCAGCAGGCGACGACGAGGTCCTTGGGGGCCGCCTCCCATGACCCCGCAAAGTCGCCGTCAACGAGGTAGAAGCGGCCGTGCGCGTTGTGGCTCGGGTCGAGCATGTCCGACCAGACGTAGACATTGGCGTCCGGACGCGCCGCTCGCAGGATGGCCACTTGGCGTGTGAGACAGTCACCGAGGATCTGCCCCATCGTCAGGCCACGGGCTTTGCACGAAGCGCACGAGCCGCCTGCTCGGATCTCGTCCATGTCGAGGAAGAACGACCGCGGGTTGAGCGTCTGCCGGATGCGCTCGACCTGCTCCGCCCAATGCTCATACAGCGCGGGGTTCGACATGCAGAGCGGGGTCTGCATCTTCCTCGAGAGGACGGCCGCATGGTAGAAGCTGAGTCGCAATTGCTCCCCCGGCCGGATCGCGCCCCCATTGAGGAGCCGCAGCGCAACGTCATCGCCGTCGCCGCTCGGGTCGGCGGCAAGTGGGTCCGAGACCGGGGCATAGTCGCGCCCCTCTGAGTACACGCGGCCCCCCTCACCCCGGACCACAAGAGGGGTCCCCTCTCGGCGGACGACCCGCCGGAGGCCGATCTCCTCGAACCGCACATCGTCAATCCATACGGTCCCCGACTCGGCGCCCCAGAGGCCGAGCCACACGGCGAGCGAGGAGTTCCCGAGGGAGTTGAAGCTGAAGACGGCGCTGGTCCATCCCACGTCGGGACCGGACGCGGGAACTAGCTGGTCGATCTCTCCCTCCCCCCCATAGATGCAAGCCTGCAGCGCACCCGCGGGCTGAAGACCCTCGGCCCGGAACCAGAAGCTGAGCCGGTACTGCGCCCTCTTCCGCACCGCGATGTCGGCGGAGATGCGGCCTTTGCCGGCTGGGTTGTCATCTCGGGAGATCTCGATGCGCAGGCTTCCCTCTTCCGCGTGGGATACGTCCCTGTCGGGAAACGTGACGCGGCCCGGAGATTCCTGGAAGCTGAGGCCGGTGATCTCTCCTGCGGGATCCGCACGCTCCATGTCGCCGCCCGGGAACATCACGGCGGGATTCGGCTGCAGCCGTGCCGTGTCCCCCTCGACGACATAGAGCGCGTCCTCCACGGGCAGCCCCTCGGCGAAGTTGCGATCGCTCCGGAGGGCCGCATGGCCGTACCCCACGGAGAGGATGAGCGGGACGATCTCAACGCCCCGCTCCTCGCAGATCCCGCGGACCTTCGCTAGCCGCTCGATGCGTTCGGGGGGGAGTGTGTCGAGACAGTCGAGGCCGGCGTCGAGCACGATCCCGTTCATGCCATGGTCCGCGCCGACCGTTACGACTTCGCGGATGCGATCGACGTCCGCATCGGACACCAGCCAGTTGTTCACAAGGATCCACCGATCGGGGAGAGGCCCCGCCGTGCCCGCCAAGGCTCCTGTGGCCACGACCACCACTGTGACCACAATGATGGCGGTCACGCCGGACCATTCGGTGAGGGTGAAGCCGGTTCCGCGTGCTGACATTATGCCTCTTCTCACAGGACGACGGCCGCGCGGGAATGGTGCTTCAGGGCCTGATGGCGTTGTACCACTCCGCCTTCACGCTCTTGTGCCACTTCACGTGACCGTCAACCCAGCATAGGTTCATGCCCTCGCTATGCCTTCGGGCCTGGCGCCAAGAGGTGCCGTGGACATCGATCTGTGAAGCGAAGTAGGTGCCGTCCAGTTCGTAGCAGAGACTGTCCTGACACAGTACGGTCTCGGATGGGTAGGTGACCTGACTCATTGGGCGACCGAGAAGACCGAGATGAAGGAGGTCGGCCGTCCTGCCCCAAGGGCTGTAGGATACCCCGGTCTGGGTGCTCCAGTTGTCGTTGTACCCGTAGCTGTACCCCTGCTGCCAGTAGCCCGAGCGAGTACACGTCCCCCCGCTACACGGGGTGATCTTGCCCGAGGGACAGGTGTACACTTGCGTGTTCTTAACGTATGGAGTCAGGACATCCCAGATCCACGAGGTCACACCACGCTGTACTAGCGGCGGGAAAGTCTCATCGCAGTCCTGGGCGTACATGTCGATGGCGCTGCCGAGCTGCCTGAGGTTGGAGGCGCAGGAGGCCTGCCTCCCCTTCTCTCTGGCTTTCTCGAACACGGGGAAGATGATCGCCGCCAGCACCGCGATGATCGCGATCACAACGAGGAGCTCAACGAGGGTGAAGCCCCGACGCAGCCGCCTCGGTGTCATGGCGCTCTCTCCGTTCCTGACGGCCGCAGGCTACCAGAGGGCCCAGGCTGCCTGCTGCGGGCACGGGCCAGGGCCAACCAGGGCGCTGTTTAGGCCGAATGCCACCGCTGCGATTGCGGACTGCTTGCGCCACTTGACGTGGCCATCGCAGAACAGCAGATTCCCGCCCTCATTGTGGAGGAGATCGAAGTCACATCCCGCGCGCAGCCAGCCGTTGTAGAACCCACCCCAACGCAGATAGGGCCTCGCCGCGGCGCAACGCGCCAGACGCGGACCCTCGTGACATAGGATGATCTCACTCGGGTTGGGGACAACTGCCAGGCTCCTCGGGCCGAAGCGCCACCCGCCTGACAGGAGGACGTTGTTGGCCAGGTAGGAGCGGATGCTGTCAGCGGAGGGGGGCGGGCTGCAAGCACAGGGGAGAGGCGGCGCCGCGGACGGGCACGAGAAGATCTTCCAGCTCTTGGTGTACGGGTGGACGCATGCAATCCAGTTGTAGACACCATTGGGGCCGGCGAAATCGGCGGTCTCATCCGCGACCTGGTGGCTGATCGGCATCATGTCATCGTAGTCATCGGCATACATCAGCATCGCGTGGCCGATCTGCTTGAGGTTGCTCGCGCAGGTCGCTTGCCTGGCCTTCTCCCGCGCCCTGGCGAACACGGGGAAGATGATCGCCGCAAGGATGGCGATGATGGCGATCACAACAAGGAGTTCAACAAGGGTGAAACCGCGACGTGGGCGTTCTGGTGTCATGGCGCGCACTCCATCCCTGGGGGTCCGGCGGTGCATTGCGGGGCTGCCTGGTTCTGGCCGCCGCAGGCGCCGCCACACCCGCCACACGGGCCGCCGGGTCTGGGTGTTGCCCCTCCGCATCCCCCCGTGTCACACGAGTGCGCCTTGGGTGAGAGCTTTGGGGGGGACGGCAAGGCTGGGTTGTCGCCATCGTCCGCGATAGTCCACCAGCCGACGGGGATCGCCCGCCGCCACTTGACATGGCCGTCGCAGAAGAGCAGGTTCATGCCCTCGTTGTGGTCCATGCGCAGCCACGATGAGTCGGGCGGCGGCCACGCAGGCAGGGCCATGCGACACTGCTCCGATTCGCACACCTCAATCGTGTCGGAAGGGCTGGTGATCGCCCCCTCGAAGCAGTAGGACAAGGTGAACACACACGGCAATGGGCATCTGGACACGTACCCGTTGAACGCATAGCCGCCCACAAGGCCGTGGTTGGGCCCGCCCCCACAGGCAGGCCGGCGGTCTCCCAGAGACGGGCACAGGAAGATTGGAGAATCGTCCAGAGGGCCGTTCGAGGCAGGAGCGTAGCGACCCAGGCTGTCCTCCCACCAACCGGTCAGAGTGCCGTTGATGACCGGGCCCGTGACCTGGGTCACGTTGAGCCCATCCCAGTCGGCACGGTACATGTCGAATGCATTGCCGATCTGTCTGAGGTTGGACATGCACTTGGCCTTGCGGGCCGACTCCCGCGCCTTGGCGAACACGGGAAAGATGATCGCCGCCAGCACCGCGATTATCGCAATCACAACGAGGAGTTCAACGAGAGTGAAGCCAGCGCGTCTGCCCATGTCTACCCACTCCCGTTCCCACTGCTACCACGGATGGCTAGACAACACTACTGAGTAAGATTCACCGCCGATGCCACAAGCCCCTCCCGCGGGCGCGGAAAGAAGCCGGCGCGGAGGCAGGATGGTCGGCGAGATGGGCGAATCATGGCTACTGGGGTTCATCGTTCCGACGCGCTATGGCGCGGCTGGCCCTTAGGGTGGAGGACATGGCGGGACATCGGCGGGCTAGTCTGGCGATGCTCTGTCTGTGCACGCTCGGGCTCCCCGTAGCGGCTCAGCCGGCGACGAACGGCGACCTCTCGACGCTTCTCGCTGAGAAGCCGGCGGCCGGCTTCGCCGAAGCGGCCCGACGGCTGGCCGATCTCGCCGCAAAGCCCGACACCAGCCCCGCCGATCTGCTCAGCGTGACGCGCGCCCTTGCCGACCCTTCCGTCCGTTGTCTCTATACCCAGGCCCTCGATGCGGCCGCCGATGCTACTGCTGCGGCTGGCGAGAAGGCCGGGGACCTGGGCATTGCCGCGGAAGCCGAGGCCCTCTGCGCCCTTGCTCACTGGCGCCTCTGGCAGAAGCGCGCCGGCCCCACGGAGGACGCCTTGCGAATGGTCCGGCATGCCGACAAGGCGCTGGCCGCGTATGCTCGGATAGGCAAGGACTCCCTGGATCTTGAGCCGCTCCGCGCCGATCTCGAAGTGGTCCGCAAGCAGGTGACGCAGATCCCCGAGCGCTGGCTCCCGGATACCTACTTCCTTGTGGTCTGTCCCGACTATGCCGCCGATCTCACAGCCGCGTGGGTCGCCGACTACGAGGGCAGGGACAAGGACGCGGTGGCCAAGGCCGCATCAGTGCTGACCCGACTCGCAAGCGAGCGGAACTCCGTCCGGGCCAACACCGCCCTCCTGCCGATCGCCCGCTGCGCGGGACTCCCGGGAGGTGACAAGCTGCTGGCGGGGATCCGGTCAGCGTGGCGGGCCGATGGGAGCGCCCGTTCCGCCGCTGTGCTGACCGCCCTCGCTCGCGCTTGTACGGATGCCTGGTCCGGCGAGGATGATGCTTACCGCGACGCCTACTCGTGGGCGCTCGAGCGCTACCTGGAACTCTACCTGACAGCTGGGCCGTCCCGCATCCCGCCTCCCGTGGGATGGGAGTGGTTCGCGGTGAAGCTCTCGGCCTTCGGACGCGCCGATGAGGCCACTGCCCTGATGACCCGCTGGCGCGCCGTCGTGCTCCAAGGGGTCCGTGCAGATCCCGATCTACGGGAGTGGCCCTGGCCATGGCCCAGTGCTGATAGCGTCCTACCCGGCGAGGGTGACGGTGCGGCCCGTGATACACTCGCCCTGTGGCGAGAAGTCGCCTCCCGTGTCCCGGTGGCGCGGACGCGGACCATTGAGGCGTTGTCGGCGGAGTACGCGGCACTCGCAGACGGCGCTTCGCCTGAGCAGCGTCCGTGGCGAGCCTACGCGGCTGGGGTCGGTCTGCTGGAGTTGGCCGCCCGTCTTCCGCTCGGGGACGCGCGCACGGCGGCACTAGCCACGGCCGCGCGCCTTGTGGAGTCGAGCGGCCATGCCGAAGCCGCCACACAGACGCGCAACCTCGTGGCATCGTTCGCGGCAGGGGATCCGCGTTCACTGCTCCGGTGGGCACTCGGGAATGCTCAGGCAGCCGCTGCCGCCGGGCGCTTTGACGATGTCGTGGCGCAGCTTGGTGAGCCGGCGCTGAAGTGCCCAGGGGAGGAGGAGTCCGTCCAGGCCGGGCTTCTCCTGGCCACGGCGCAGGAGGCTCTTGGTGACGGAGGGCAGGCTGAGGAGTGGCTTGCGGCCGCGGAGAGCGCGCTTGGGGGGCTGACCCTCGCCCCCGCCAAGCGGGCGTACTACGAATGTGCCATTGCCGACGCGTCGAAGGATCCCGCACGCAGGACCCGCCTACTGGAGCAGGCGCGCCTCTCAGCCGACGAGGCGCGCATCCCCGTTCTGCAGACCCGCATCGCCCAGAAGCTCGCCGAGGCCGCCTTGGCCGGACAGGATCTTGCCACGGCGGAACGAGCCCTTCTCGACCTTGTCGCTCGCTCCGAGGCCGCGCGAGGCGCCCTCGTCCTGAACCCGGTTCTGCGCCGTGGATGGTTCGCCGACAGCTTGGGGCCCTATCGCCAACTTCTGAGGGTCATGGCGCTTGAGGGGAAGCCGCTACTCGCTCTGGCGTGTGGTGAGAGGATGCGGGCTCGGACGCTGCTCGACGAGTTGGCCTGGCGCAAGGTCGAGGTGGGGGCGGGGCTGTCGGAGGACATGCGCACGCAGGTGGCGTCGCTGGCGGAAGAGCGCGGCAAGGCCTACGCGGCACTGCAGCGTTCGCTCGGCGTGTCGGGCGGGACCGCGGGACGGGATCCGTTCTCCTCCCAGGCGGAACGTGGATCGGCGCTCATCACCCCAAGTGGCCCCCCTGGTGCCTCGGGGGACCCGGAATCAGCAGACGACCTGCGCGCCCTGCTCGAATCCCTCGCCACCAAGGAGGCAGCGCTTGAGTCGGCGGTTCGCGAGCGAGTGCCGGCCTACGCTGCCGCCGCTGAGACGCCACAGCTCACGGGCGAGGAACTGGCGACGCGGCTCGCCGAGGACCCCGGCCGAGCTGTGCTGCAGTACGGCCTCTGCGAGGATGGGGTCGTCATTGTCGGGGTCGGCCCGCGTGGCGAGCAGCGCGTGCATCACGCGGCCATCGAAGCCGGCGCTCTGCGAGCCAAAGTCGACCTTTTCCGCGACCAGATCCAGTCGCGCGACGCCGGAGCCCTGCGAACCTCCCAGGAGCTCTACGACCTACTGATTGGCCCGATGGCGGACCTGATCGCGGGTGCGGAGCGCCTCTGGATCGCCCCAGATGGTCTCCTACAGATGCTGCCATTCAGCGCCCTGAGCGCCCCGGACGGACGCGCTCTTGGCGAGCGCATGGCGATCGCTTGTACGCCTTCACTCACGCTTGCCCTCTCGAAGGTACGAGACACAGTCCCCGGTTCCTCGGACGCCCTGATCGTTGCCGCACCTGCGACGACCCGCGCTCCGTCGGGCAGGGCAGCCACATCGCCTCCCGAGGGTCTGGACACGAGCCCGGCGCTCGCCGCCATGTCGATGATCCCATTGCCTGGCGCCCGAGCGGAGGGTGATGCCATCGCCGCGGTGCTTGGGGGCTCCACGCTCGTTGTCGGAGCCGATGCGACCCGCGCCCGGTTCCTCCAGGAGGCACCCCGGTTCGCCATCATCCACATCGCGACCCATGGCTACATCGATCCCGACGTGCCCGACTTCTCCGGCCTGCTCTTTGCCGGCGACGGCGACAAGCCTTTCACAGTGCTGACCGCCGGGGACATCTACGGCATGGACCTGGGCGCGCGGCTCGTCACGCTCTCAGCGTGTCAGACGGCCCTCGGCAAGACGGTCGAGGGCGAGGGCGTGCTGGGTCTCGCGCGGGCATTCCTCTACGCGGGGGCAGAGGTAGTCGTCTGCAGCCTTTGGCCCGTCTCCGACGAGAGTACGGCCCGGCTGATGGAGAGCTTCTACAGATCAGTGTGGGTTGGTAAGGCGACTCCGGAGGTTGCGCTGCAGCGGGCTCAGGCGGCAGTGGCTGCCGACCCCGCTTTCTCGGCGCCATACTACTGGGCTGGGTTCGTCGTTGTCAGAGGGGGACAGAAGGGGTGAGACGGTCTTGAACGACCAGCTTGCCGCCGGGTTGGGCCGGACTACTCGCCCGATGCCCTTCTGCGCAAGCCTCACCGTCGTTCGGGGGGCTTGGCGCGACTGACCGCCGCTGCATTGAGGGGGTTCGGGATGGCCACGGCAATGGACATTGGTTCAGTGGGGCGCACCGCAACCCAGTTCGCTCTACGTCTTGGCGCTCTGTGGCTGGTCTTCATCGCTCAGCTCTGGTACTGCACGCCCGCCCGGTCGCAGGGCGGACTCCCGCCGTCCCCGGGCCCCGGCCTCAACTGGGCCCTGCTCGTCGGCGCCAGCGACTACGAGCTGCCCTCTATCCGCGACCTTCCGTATTGCGAGGCCGACGTCGAGGCCGTTGCTCGCGCTCTCACGGAGGTGCATGGGTTCGCGCCGGAGCGCGTGACTGTTCTCAAAGGTAGGCAGGCAACCAAGGGGGCGATCACCGAGGCGCTCGCCCGACTCATGGATCCTACCATGGTCGGGCTGGCTGACCAGGTCATTGTCTACTTCGCCGGCCACGGCCAGACTGTGCCGTTACCGCGGGGTGGGGAGATGGGCTTCCTGGTGCCGTCGGACGCGCCCGTGGAGTTTGAGGATGTCGCCAACCTTGCCGCCTACTACGAGACCTGCATCGGGATGGACGAGATCCGGCGTATCGGCGAGATGATGCCTGCTCGTCACGTGTTCTTCATCATCGACGCGTGCTACAGCGGGCTTGCCATCGACGTCACGCGCGGCGCCCCCGCGCTCCCTGGAGCTGACGCGGTAGCGAGGGAACCGTCGAGGCACGTTCTTGTCGCGGGAATGCGCGGCGAACAGGCGATCGAGGATGGAGCGCTGGGACACGGCGTGTTCACGGCTTCGCTGCTCGAGGCACTCACTACTCCGGCCTGTGACTACGACCGAGATGGCGTGATACTCGCGAGGGAGATCGCCACCTACGTGCAGGGGCGGGTCCCGCGGCTCGGCGCGCAGACGCCTCAGTACGCGACGTACGGCGGCGAGGGGCAGTTCCTGCTGAACGCGCCTCGCACCGGGGACACCGCAGACCACGGCCCGACCATGCAGTTCGCATCGCCCGAGAGCCTTCGCCAAGGCGACCTGCGGCTTGTCTTCGGACCGATGGGCGGCCGCACGCGGGTCTCCGGCCTAGTCGTCTGCTCCTCGGACCTCAAGACACTCACCATGGACGGTGTCCCGGTGGCATTCCAGATGGCGCAACTGTCAGAGCTCCCGCCAGGGGGCCCACCTGCTGCGGCCGGCGAGCATGCCTATCGATTCTCGACGGAGCTTGGCGCGGCGAAGGGTGAGGCGCGGATTGTGGAGCTGGTGGCTTGCGACGCTGAGGGAGCGGCCACGGCTGCGCGGCTGAGCATTGTCTCGTGCGCGCCGGATAGTCGGGCGCCGGACCTGGGTGCTCTGGTCCTTAGGCCCGAGCCTGCACCGGCCTCTCCTACGACGCGGTACCTGTATGTCCCCGCTCGACGCGGGCCTGCGCAGACTGCTACGCCGGCGACACCGCTCAGGCGCGAGTCCATCGGCCTGGGCGAGGGTGAGTCATTGTTGGTCTCCGGTGCGGCGCGTGATGACCGAGGTGCCCCGGTTGTGGCGTTCGATGGCATGGCGTTGGCCACGGCGCCCCTCGACCAAGAGGAGCGCGCCGACCTGGGATGGGACGACGGC
>Ga0315288_10013682_pt1 | contig 10155 bp, 8 predicted proteins | sample YL17G11_20_MG_FD_203454 | JGI IMG/M metagenome (GOLD analysis project Ga0315288, IMG submission 203454) | Sediment microbial communities from Yellowstone Lake, YNP, Wyoming, USA - YL17G11_20 | ecosystem: Environmental > Aquatic > Freshwater > Lake > Sediment | place: USA: Wyoming | collected... | reverse complement strand
TGCATCCGCCGCTGTTGGCATGATAGACCCACAACGACCGGCCGAACATTCTCTGGCAAAGGTTTTTCAGCATAAGGGCCCGCTAAACACGCCAAATGCGCGAAAAGACTCAGAACTTCACTTCCGCTTCCGTCGTTCCACGGCCCGTCGTGCTCGTATTTACTATGCGCTCGTATTCCAGGCCGGGGTGGTGACCGAAATTCACCAGCAGCGCCAGTTTGCAGCCGGTGGCGTTGAGGTAGTTCAGGACCTGGGCGCGGTGCTCATCCGCCAAAGCCGATACCGCTTTCAGTTCGAGGATGATCTTGCCGTAGCAGATGAAGTCCGGCTCGTATGTGTGCTGTAGCACCCGCCCGCGGTAGCTCAACTCAAGCTTGGGCTTCGGTGTCGCTGGCAGCTTGAGGTGCTCAAACTCGATTTCCATGCACCCCTGGTAGACCGGCTCAAGGAATCCGCAACCCTTGTCCCGGTAGACAGCGAAACACCCACCGATAATCCGGTAGCACTCTTCCTTGTAGATCAGGTCTTCGACAACGTTCTTCATTTGGCGTCCTTTCGCGTGTTTAGCGGGTACTCATTCGTTTCAATCCAATTCGATCCTCACATCATCCACCGCGGCTTCCTCGTCGAGGTAGGCCTTCGAGCGGTAGATCCACCGCTCGTTGCCCAGGTCGTCCATGCGGTAGCCCTTCAGCTTGAGTTGCTCGAGCGGGCTGGGCTCCTTGAAACAGCGGCCGCAGCGCTGGCAGGTGCTCATGAAGAGATCGAGCGTCTGCTGGAGGTCGCCGATCGAGTTTGTGGCGTTCTCGAACTCGTGGCTCATGGTGATCGCCTTCTCCGGGCAGACGTCCGCACATCGACCGCAATAGGTGCAGCGGCGGCCCAGGTACTTCAGGATGCGCACCTCCTGGCACACGTCATACACCAGGATTTCGCGCGCGGGACAGTTGTTCGCACAGCCGGCGCAGCCGATGCACTTGGCGGCATCGAAGATGGGCCGGCCGCGGAACTTCGGCGGCACCGGCTGGGCCTGTGCCGGATAGGGGAGCGTCACGCGGCCCGCTTTCAGGCAGACGATCGCTTCCTGGATTTTGCTTAGGACCGACATGCTCTCACCTCAGTATCCATAGCTCGCCAGCACGAGCGCCAGCAGCGCCACCACCAGCAGGCCCCCGAAGTAGCGGAGGGCCTGGTCGATCCGGTAGCGCGCGTGCGTGGCGGCCACGAGGGTCACCAGCAATACCAGCGCAAACACCTTCACCCAGAACAGCAGCCAGCCCACTGGAAACGGCAATCCGTTCCCCCAAGGAACGAAGAGCGTCACAAACAGCGCACTGTAGATCACCAGCTTCGCCATCTGCGCGTATTTGAACAGCGCCAGCTTCGGACCGGAGTATTCCATGAGCGCCCCTCCCATGATCTCCGTCTCCGCCTCGGCGATGTCGAACGGCACGCGTTGCACGAACGCTTGGAAGGACAACAGCATCACGGCCAGCATGATCAGGCCCGACAGCGAGAAGCCGGCACCATAGACCGAGCCGTTCAGCACCGTGTCGAGCCGGAACGAACCCGTCTTCACCGCGCCGATGACGATGGCCACCGCAAACAGCGGCTCCAGCGCGATCATCGCCATCATCTCCCGGCTGACGCCGAGCAACGAATACGTCGAACCCGCCGCCAACCCGGCCAGCAGGGTGCAGACACCGGCCAGCGTGAGCAGGTAGATCAACAGGATGGCGTCGCCCACGCCGTTCATCGGGGACGGGAAACCCATCGGAATCAGGCAGGCGACCGTCAGCACCGTCGCCAGCGACAGGTAAACCGCGAAGCGCTGCATGAGCGGCGTCTCGCCCGATTCGATGTCCTCCTTGCCGAGCAGCTTCAGCAGATCGTAGTAGGGCTGCCAGATGGGCGGCCCTTGGCGCGACTGGATGAGCGCCGTCACCTTCCGCAACACGCCCTCGAAAAACGGCGCGATCAGCAGGACGATGACGACATTCGCGAAACCGCCGAGGATGGGTAAGAGCGTCTTCATGTTTTGCGAGCCCTCACGAGTTTCACCAATTCCTCCTGCGTCCACACCTTCACGGCCTGCGTCCGCAGGTCGATCGTCTCGAGCCGGTCAGTGCAGGAGAAACACGGATCGATGCTGCCGAGCGAGATGGTCATGTCGGCGAGCTGCTGGTCTTTGATCATCGCCGGGACGCCCTGGAGATTCTGGTAGGTCGGCGCGCGCACGCGCCAGCGGCGCGGGCGGTTGTGCTCGCCGGTGATCACAAAGTGGTGCGCTTCGCCGCGGGGCGCTTCGACCGACGACATGCCGAGCCGGCCCACGGGCAACTCGTCCTTGATCTCGGCCAGCAGCGGTCCGGGTTCCATCTTCTCCAGGCATTGGCGGATGATCTTGATCGACTCGAAGACCTCTTTCGCCCGCACCACGACGCGTGACCAGACGTCGCCACCGTCCGCGGTGACAACCTGGAATTCCACGCGGTCGTAGGCGGCATAGGGATGGTCGCGCCGGCAATCAATGTCCACGCCCGCCGCGCGGGCGACGGGTCCGACGAGGCCGGAGTGCTTGCACGCGGCTGGGTCGGCCACGCCCACGTCGCGCGTGCGTTTCTGGATGTTCTTGTCCTTGAGCACGGCCGCGACGACCGGCGTCCACTGGGCTTCGAGCTGGTCGAGCACGGCGCGGAGTTCGGTCTTCAACTCCGGCGTGAGGTCGTGACGCACGCCCCCGATCAGGCAGAGCGCGTAGGTCTTGCGGTTGCCGCTGATCTTCTCCGCGATCCACATGATCGGCTCGCGGATGCGGAAGCTTTGCATGAAGAGCGTGTCAAAGCCCACGATGTGGCACGCCAACCCCACCCAGAGCAGGTGGCTGTGGAGGCGCTCGATTTCGAGCATGACGGTGCGGAGATACTCGGCCCGGGGCGGCACGCGGAGCGCGACGGCTTCCTCGACGGCCTGCGCGTAGGCGACGTTGTGGACGCAACCGCAGATGCCGCAGATGCGCTCGGCCATCATTGGGATTTCATTGTAGGTGAGGACCGACTCGGCGAGTTTTTCGATGCCGCGATGGACCATGAACCCGCGATACTCGCAGCCGCGCACCATCTCGCCCTCAACGTAGAGCCGAAAGTGCGCCGGTTCGTCGAGCGTCGGGTGGAACGGGCCGAACGGCACCACGGTGCAGCCTTCCGGCGGTTCGTCGAACTGGAACTCGCGCTCGTCGTCGAAGCCGTCCGGCACCTGGTTCCACGCAACATCTTTCCGGAGCGGATGCGCGCCGTCCGGCCAGCCGTCCGGGAGCACGAGGCGCTTTGGATACGGATGACCGACCGGCTCGATGCCGAGCAGGTCGCGGATTTCCCGCTCGGCCCAATTCGCCGCGGGCACGACCGGCGTGATGCTGTCCAGCCTGGGATTATCCGCCGGCACGTAGGTGAGGATGCTGGCCAGCAACCTCTCCCGGTCGAAGGCGAAGTGGTGGGCGACGAGGTATTGGCCGGAGACGGGGCGGTCATCCGCGCCGATGCTGATGACGTAGCGGGCGTCGAGGTCGCGGAAGAGGTGGCCACAGATCTCGCGCACTGCGCCCGGCTCGATATAGACGAACAGGCGCCCTTCGCTGGGCAGGTCGGCCCGCTGAATGGCAGCGCCGAACTTCGCTTTCAACTGGTTCAGTTTCTCGCGGGCAACCATAGGAGAATCCCGAAGTCCGAATTCCGAAGTCCGAAGGCGGCCCGACATGCGAAACCCGAGAAGCACTCGTGCCGGCAGAATCTTCGGACTCCGGGCTTCGGGTTTCTTTCGAATTTCGGAGTTCGGAGTTCGGAGTTCATGATGCGGGCCTCATTCGCTCGTTGGACGCGCCTTCCCTCCCAGCCAGCCGAGCCACTTCTTCAACTCGCCATACAGGCCACTCGCCCGGTAGCGATGGGCCTCGGCCTCGCGCGCGTAGCCACACAGCCACGGCACCGCGGCTCGGCGTGGCGCGCCGCCCAGCTTCGACAGCCTCCGCACGAGGGCGAACATCGCCCCCAGCACCCCGAGCAGGACGAGCGGCACATAAACCGCCTGCGGGTTCAAGCTGCCCAGGCCGGTCCAGACGCCGGGCGCCACCGGGCGCGCGTCCGCCAGGATCACGCCCAGACCCTGACGGCTCGCGTTGAGCGCCGAGCCGATGAGCGACAGCGCCAGCAGTGGCAACAGGCCGGCCACCACACTCACGCACGCCAACGCCGTCTGGGCCGCCCGCATTTTGCCCGTCACTTCGAGTGACGGCTGCCGCCGGGCGCGCTCGGTCACGAGTTCGCTCGTGCGGGACAGAAACATCACCCCGAAGAACTTCAGGAACAGCGCCAGGGTGATGGCGCTGGTCAGGATGGCCACCAGCGCGCACACCGGCAGCCAGCGCGCCTCCGTGCCGCCCTGGATGGCCGCGGTCAAGAGGCACCACTTGCTTGCAAACCCGCTGAACAGCGGCACCCCCGCAATGGCGAAACTCGCGATCAGCGCCGTCACGGCCGTGGCCGGCATGTGGCGCATCAAGCCGCCGAGCTTGTTCAGGTCCTGGGTGCCAGTGGCGTGCAGCACGGAGCCGGCGTTGAGGAAGAGCAGGCTCTTGAACACGCCGTGGTTCAACGTATGGAAGAGCGCGCCGTAGAAGCCCACCGCGGCGAGGGCCAGGATGGATTCGCTGGTCGATCCCAGCAACGTCAGGCACACGCCCAGGCCGAACAGGATGTAGCCGCCCTGGCCGATGCTGGAGAAGGCGAGCAGGCGCTTGGACTGTTCCTGTCGCAACGCCTGCACGGTGCCGGTAAACAGCGTGACGGTGCCGAGCACGGCAATCACCAGGCCCCACTTCGCCACCGGATAGTCGGCGCGCGCCTCGGCGGGCACGAGCCAGAGGAAGTAACGCATCAGGCCATAGACGCCAGTCTTGATCATCACGCCGGAGAGCATCGCGCTGACGGGCGAGGGCGCGGCGGGATGGGCGTCCGGCAGCCAGACCTGGCCGAACGGCCACATGCCGAGCTTGATGCCAAAGCCGGTCAGGAAAAGCGCGAACGCCACCGCCACCCAGGCGCCTTGTGTTCGCAACTGCTCCGGCAGGTGATGGAGCACCGCGTCGAAGTCGTATTTCATCAGCGTCTCGCCGCCGGCCGTCACGCCCGTGCGCGCGAGGATGGCGGCGCCGATCATGGTCACGGCGCAGGCGAGCTGCATCATCCAGAGATACTTGGTGGCGGCCCAGGCGTTCTCCGGCTTGCGCCGTTCGTAGCGGATGAGCGCCCAGCCGGCCCAGGTCATCATCTGCCAGAAGACGAAGAAGAACCACATCATGTCCGTGGTGCTGACGAGGCCATACAGCGCGGCGACGAAGAGGAGGAAGTTCGGGTAGTAGTGCCCCACGCCGTGCTCCTGGTGGTGCGTCAGGTAGTCGATGGAATAGAACGACGCCGGGAGGGCCACCGTGGCGATGAGCCCAAGGAACACCGCGCTCAAGCCGTCCACGGAGAGGCGCAGCGCGAATCCGAGCGGTTCGACGGTGAGGAAGGTGGCGGCTTTGCCGGGGCCGTGCAGAAGCACCTGCGACGCGCCCATGAGGACGAGCGCGCTCGACCCCGCAACGCACAGAAAGGCCAGCCAACCCGCCCGCGCCTTCTGGCGTCGCAGCCCCAGCGTCACCAGCGCTCCGCCGAAGCAGACCAGCATGGCGACGAGGACGGATTGTTCAGGAGTCAGCATGAGGCGGATTTCATCTCAAGGTGTCGGCTTGCTCCCGCCGCGGGGGCGTGGCCCGCCTCCCAGTCGGCCGAACCACCGCTTGACTTCCGTGTAGAATTGGTGCGCCCCGTAACGGGTGTCATCCGCCTCGCGGGCGTAGCCGCAGAGCCACGGGACCGCGTGGCGGCGCGGGACGTGCGTCAGGCGGGCGAGTCCGAGCGCGAGCAGGAACATCAAGCCCAGCACCGCCGCGAAGATCACCGGCGCGAACACCGAGCCGCCTTGCCACCCGGCGATGCCCGTGGCCGCGCCGCCGGTGACGGGCGCGGTTTTCGCCAGCATCGCGCCGAGGCCCTGTTGGCTGGCGTTCAGGGCGAGGTCCAGGAGCCTGAAGGCCACTGCCGGCATCACGCCCACCCCGACGCAGAGGGCCGCCAGGAAGAGTTGGGGCAGGCGCATCATCCAGCCGACTTCGAGTGTTCCGTGTCCGGCCTTCTCCGCCACGAGTTGGCTGGTGCGGGAAAGGAAACTGGTCCCGAAGAACTTGATGAACGATGCCAGGGTGAGCGCACTGGTGAGGATGGCGATGAGGGCGAACACCGGCAAACATCTCAGGATCCACGCCTGTTCCGGCCTCGCGATGCCGCCACTCTGGACCGCCGCCGCGAGGAGGCACCACTTGCTGGCGAAGCCGTTAAAGAGCGGCACGCCGCTGATGGAGAAGCTCGCGATCAACGCCGTCACGGCCGTCACCGGCATGAAGCGCATCAGGCCGCCGAGCCGGTTCAGGTCCTGGGTGCCGGTGGCGTGGAGCACGGAGCCGGCGTTGAGGAACAGGAGGCTCTTGAACGTGCCGTGGTTCACGGTGTGGAACAGCGCGCCGTAGAAGCCCAGAGTCGCGAGCGACACGATCGCCCAGTCCGAGGTCGGCAAGAGCGCCAGGCACGTGCCGAGGCCGAGCAGGATGTAGCCGACCTGCCCGATGCTGTGAAAGGCGAGCAGGCGCTTGGTCTGCTCCTGCTTGAGCGCCTGGGCCGTGCCCGTGAACAGCGTGACCGTGCCGAGCGCCGCGATGACCAGGCCCCAGGCGCCCATCGGATAGTCGCTCTGCGCCTCGGTCGGCACGAGCCAGAGGAAGTAGCGCATCAGGCCGTAAACGCCCGTCTTGATCATCACGCCGGACAGCATCGCGCTCACGGGCGACGGCGCGGCTGGGTGCGCGTCGGGCAGCCAGACCTGGCCAAAGGGCCACATGCCGAGCTTGATGCCGAAGCCCACAAGAAACAGCGTGAACGCCAAGGCGACCAGACCGGGTTTGGTTTGCAGCAGGGCGGGCACGTTGCGGCTCACCGAGTCAAAGTCGTATTTGAGTTCGCTCGCGCCCGCCGCTTGGGCGCTGCTCACGGCAAGCAGCTCGGCACCGGTCATCGTCAGCACGCAGGCGATCTGCATCATGAGGAGATACTTGTTCGCCGCGCGGATGTTTTCAGGCTTGCGGTGCTCGAACCGGATCAGCGCGTAGCCCGGCAGCGTCATCATCTGCCAGAAAATGAAGAAGAACCACATCATGTCCGTGGTGCTCACCAACCCATACATTGCGGCGAGGAAGAGCAGGAAATACGGATAGTAACGCGCGACACCGTAGTCGCGGTAGTGTTTCAGGTATTCGATGGAGAAGAACGCGGCCGGCAACGCGATGCTCGCGATGAGCCCGATGAAGATGGCCGTGAGGCCATCCACGTGAATCGTCAACGCGAAGCCGAGCGCAGCGATCCGCAGGAACTCCTCCGGCTGCGTGCCGCCTGCCGCCAAGGCCATGCCCGCCGCGTAAAGCGCCAGCGCGCTCGATACGGCCGTCGCCACAAACGCCAGCCAACCCGCGAGCGTGCGGTTGCGCGCCGCCAGCAACGTCAGGCCCGCGCCGGCGAAGCACGCCAGCAGCGAACCGAGGACAGCTTGGGCGGGAGTCAGCATGGTAGTGCGGAACGCGGAACGCGGAACGCGGAACCAGCGCCGTCGGCGACCCGGGGGCGTAGCGCAGAGTTCCACTCTGCTGGATCACGGATTTCGAATCCGCTGAGGACGGGAGGTTCGGACGGTTGGCCGACCGGAAGTTGGCGATAGGGCCGACTGGAAGTCGGCGCTACCTCGGCGAGCAAGTTGGCCAAGAGGTCCAAGCTTGCCTGGAGCTTCGATGATAGGCGGGCGCTGCCTCGCAATGATTCAGGTTGCACGCCCAACAACCAGGCCTTCGTCCGACCCGCGGCTTCGATCAGTTGCGCCAACAAACCCAGAGAGATCTTGTGCGTGGAGATCTGGGGGAAGCGCGCGGCCATCTCGCTCGAGTTGAGCAGCACGACCGAGCCGGGCGCGGCGCCTACCTCGACCGCATCGAGAAACAGGACGGTGTCGAAGGTGCCGGCGGCAAGTTGGGGCATGTGACGCTCCGGCGTGGTGCCGGCGATCACCAGACTCCACTGGTTGCCCATGGGCTGCTCGGCCGGCGCTTTCCCATCGCGCTGATCCTCTCCCTCGGGGAGAGGGAACGGCTCCCGTCCACGACGCCAAGGCTCGTGTTCGGCTCTCGGCATTCCGCGTTCCGCGTTCCGCGTTCCGCGTTGCCCCAGCCGCTCCACAAACCGCACCCCAAAGCCGTCGTCCCCCCGGTCCACATTGCCCACGCCAACGAGGCAGACGCGGCCGTGCAGGATTTCCCGGAGCTGTTGGCGGAGAGCGGCCATCAGATGTCCTCCCCGAGTTTCTTGATTTGTTCGTAGGTGAACACCGGGCCGTCCACGCACACGTAGGCCACGCCGATGCAGCAGTGGCCGCACTTGCCGACGCCGCATTTCATGTAGCGCTCGAGCGTCGAGACGATGGCGGTTTCCGGCAGGCCCAGGGCCAGCAGGTCCTTGATGACGAACCGGAACATCACCGGCGGACCGCAGACGAAGGCGACGGTGTTGTCCACCGCCATCCGCACTCCGGGCTTCTGGAAGAGGCTGCCCACCACGCCCACGTTGCCCGTCCAGCCATCGGCGGCGCGGTCCACTGTGAGGTGGCATTCGATGCCGGCAGACTGCTCCCACTGGCGGAGGTCCGCGCGATACAGCAGGTCACGGGGCGTGCGGGCGCCGAGGAAGATCTGGATGCGCTGGTATTGCGCCCGGTGCGCCAGGGCATAAACGATGCAGGAGCGGAGGGGGATCAGCCCGATGCCGCCGGCGACGAACACAAGGTTCCGCCCGTAGTACGACTCCATCGGGAAACCGTTGCCATAAGGGCCGCGCACGGCCAACCGGTCGCCCGGTTGAAGCGCGTGCAACGCTGCCGTGCAACTACCCACCTGTCGCGCGGTGAAAAACGTCTCGGGTTCGGTTGGACTGGGCGGAAGCGAGAGGGGAAACTCACCCACGCCGAACAGGGAGACCTGGGCGAATTGACCGGGCCGGAACTGCCGGAATTTCCGCTGCTCCTCGCCATCCTCGAAGTGCCAGTAGAACGTCTTGACCTCGTGAATCTCGTCCACTACGCGGTCGAGAATCGCGACTTTCGGCAAATAGATGTTTTCCGAGTCGGCTTTCATACCGGCTCCAGCTTCTCCTTCTCCGATGTCGCGCGCCGGATCATCTCGACCACGCTGGGCATGCCGACGTCGCCGTGGCAAACCGCGGCGCAGCGTCCGCAGCCGACACAAGCCATCGAGAGCTCGCGCTGGATGAAATAGTGCGCCAGCTTGCGGAAGAAGCGGCGGTTGCGGCGGTCGTGCACGGCCCGGCGCGGGTTGTGGCCTCCCGCCATCCGGGTGAACCCGCCGAGGGCGCAGGAATCCCAGATGCGCACCCGCTCAATGTCGTTCGGTCCCACCTGGCGGTCGGTGACGGTGAAGCAGGTGCAGGCCGGGCAAACATACGTGCAGCCGCCGCACTCGAGGCAACGGTTGCCGATCTCTTCCCAGGTCTTCTCGAGGATCCCCCCCCGCGAGACGTAACGCACGGTGGTGGCGAACCAGCTCGTCGTGGTCTTGAACCGCCGGCGGACCTCGCCCAGGAGGGCCCGGCGCCTCTCGACCTGCGCGGCGGTGCACTTCCGGAACACGGGATCGGCGAACAGCGCTTCGCCGGCCGGCGTGCCTGCCACCACCATGAACTCGCCATTGTGCAGGTCCATGAGCTGGAGGTCGAAGTGCTCCCGGGCCGCCGGGCCGGTATCCGTGCACACGCAGAAACAATCCTCGGCGATGTCTTGTTCCGGATCCGTGCAGACGACATTGACGAGGAGTAGATGCTCGCGGCGGCTCGCGTAATAGGGATCCCGGAAGTCGCGTCCGAGGAAAAACCGGTCCAGGTGCCAGATCCCGGCGACGTCGCACGACCGGATGCCGAACAGGACACGCTTGGGGCCGTAGTATGCCGG
>Ga0315288_10013681_pt1 | contig 10155 bp, 6 predicted proteins | sample YL17G11_20_MG_FD_203454 | JGI IMG/M metagenome (GOLD analysis project Ga0315288, IMG submission 203454) | Sediment microbial communities from Yellowstone Lake, YNP, Wyoming, USA - YL17G11_20 | ecosystem: Environmental > Aquatic > Freshwater > Lake > Sediment | place: USA: Wyoming | collected... | reverse complement strand
AGTCGAGTTGAAATCGAAAAAAGCCGTTTTGCGTTCTAATGCATTCATGACATGTATGTTACGTGATTCTCTAAATTGCTAGACCGGACAGTACTGATATCTTCTGTATTCTCTTATCCTCGTATTTTGAAGACACACGCCCAAATTCACGATTAAGCTTTCCATATTGTTTCCTAATAGAAGTATAAAAACTATTCGTTCTGGATATGCCATCGAATATTTCGGCAATAGGTAAATCAACATTCAATTCCGGAGTGTAGCGATTACCGGCTTTACGTTTGATTGCTTTAAGGTGGGAATTTAACCATTTTTTATCCAAGAATCTATTTTTTGCCATAATCTTCTACTATGCCAATCTCTTCCGGCGTGAGGCCGTAGAGTTTATCCTGAAACCTGCGTGAAAATGAGGATTATAAATTCACTTTCCCAGTATTGATAAGCCGTTGCCTGCATTTCATCGAATAATGCTACTGTACCTAAAAAGTACGTTGGCATTATAGCGTTATAAAGGGGGGTATGCTGCCCGGAAGCCACATAATTATAGGCATTTCGAGGATTTTGAGTCGTCATAATGTTGTTTTCACGCAGGTTTCAGGTTTATAAATTAACTGATTAATATCTCTTCCACATTCGCTGGTTGTGGTTTGCTTAATAGGCCAAATTATTCCAAATTGAATTTTCCCCAATCGCTCCAATCGTTTCTTTCACACTTTCCCCAATCATATTTTTCTTTTGGATCTATTTTCCAGCCATCGATCTTTTCAATCACAATGCCGCCGAATAGTTTTTTGCCTTTTTTGTTTTGCTCTTTAATATATTCCTGCAACTTTTCGGCTTTAGCCTTTGTGTAAGTCGTTCCATCCCGGTCTCCGACATCTTTTACCTCGAAAATGCCAAGCCGACCATCAGTGAATTGCACTAAATAATCAGGATAAAAAGCATGTATCACGCCTTCAGGATATTGATATTTAATGCCAAAATAATCCCTTTTGTTTTCACCGTTTTTCCACCACCAAACTATTTTTCTAGCATTGTTAATCAAAAACTTTTCAAACTGCCTTTCTGGGTCTAATCGCTCCATGCTCAAATAGCATGGCTCATAGACATACCTTGTAGCTTCCATAACTTCGTCCGCGTATTTGTTGAAATAACTTTCTGGCGCGATTTCAAGCTCATACCACTGTTCATTTTTTTCGACTCTCTTTTTTATTTCCTTTTCTCGTACTGCTTTATACGTCTCAATCGCAACAGCTAAAATATCCTTTTCAAATACTTTTCTGTTCCCATTATGCAAGAAAATCATCTGCACGAGGGTCGCTTCTTCCGGCCACTCTTTCGAGCCAAGATACTTTCTGAACCATGAATAAATAGCAGTCTTTATCTTTGGCATGGATCTTTTAACATTCTTAAACGATCCGAGATTGTTTTTTATAATTTGCTCGAACAATGCCTGCAAATCGTTTCCAGCAATAGTCAAGCGTGCGTGTGCCGCAGAATCAATCCTGCCCTCAATCTCATCAAAACTTTTGCCCTCAATCTTGGCGTTGGCGATGATATCCTGCTGGTACTTTTTAATATCAAGCACCATGCCCGCGCGCTCCAACCTTTCTATATTTTGCAAAAATAAATTGTGGTCGCCTTTCAAACCAAAATATTCGCAGGCGACTTTTTCAAACACGCATGAAAAGCTTGATGTAATATCTCCATAATCAGCGCGCGTCTTGTAATATGAAAGAAGCTTGATTGACTTATACACCGCTTTGCGAGCACCTTTGAGGTGTTTGATTATGTTTGGGTTGTATTCTTCTTTTTTGACGATAATGCTTTGAACATTGGTGTAGATATATCCTTTGTTTAACTCATCACTCGCGTAATGTTTCTGTTCTGGCATTCGTAAGATTCGCCCTACAGTTTGAATTTCAAATGTTTCGCTATGCGATTCTCTAAACTTGACCAAAATATGGGCGCGCGGGCAGTCCCATCCAGTATCAATAGCCTGCTTGAAAATGAGAAATTCAATCTTATTGTCCAAATCCCTAACCCACTCGTTTTTCGGGCCCAAGGCAGCTGATTTATCATCCGCCAGCCAAATCGCAAGTTTGAGGTTTTTCTCCGTTATGCCTTTGCGCAACAAAAATTCTTTTACCGCTTTTATTTTGTCCTCGCCGGCCTCCGCAGTTGGTATCTGCACCAGCACAAGTGGATTGACGATAGACTTTTCTTCTTTGAAAAGTATTTTCAGTTCTAGCCGTTTTTGATAAGCCGCCTCCAAAACAACCTCTTGCGAGTCTTTTTCTTGACCTGTAACTTCGTCAATCTTTTCGTTGATAATCAGCTCTTTTTTAATCATTCCTTCGTCAATCACATCTTTCGGCTCAATGAATACAAAGCCAGCCATCCCACGCGCCAAATCTCGCGGATCGGGCTTTATCTTCGGCGTTGCGCTCATTTCTAAAATAACATCGGCGTTGATTTCGGCCCGCAGCTCGTTTGTTCGTTCAGCGGTAGCTCCTATATGGCTTTCGTCAATAATCAAAATTACTTTTCGCTGTTCTCTAGTCTTTGCCAACACATCACGAAAACTTAGCTTTTCGCCATCTTTCATCAAGATATTTTTCCAGTCGCCGGTTTCGCGGTCTTTGCTTCGCAGCTTTTCCCAATTTACAACGACAACCTCGTTGCGGACAATTCTTTCGCGTCCTCCTGTAAATTCTTCCTCTACAAGTGACACTCTTGGTACACCGCCGAAAACCTGCTCCAAACTATGCTTGCTCTGCAAATGCAAATTGCCTTTGCCAATACTTACCCACACAAAGCACAATTCATCATTTGGTAGTTCCTTAATGATTTCCTCAATAAACTTGGCAGTCATCAGGGTTTTTCCGCTTCCTGTCGGAGCTTGAAATACGCACACTTTCTTCTGGCCTTCTTTTGAAAAGATTATTTTGATGGCAGAGATAAGTTCGGTGACTGCTTTTTCTTGATATGGTTTCAAACTAATATTCATAGATTTGCTCATAAATATCTAATATTTTTTGTGGGATTGGCTCCAGACTTACGCACTGCCAGTCATCAAAGTCTTTTTTATCCAATCCCAATGGATCAAGTGTAAAACAATACAAAATCTTTTCGCCCTTCATATTATTTAATTCTTTTTTCAATTTATCTAGGCTATCGCGATCCAGCGCGAAATAAACCGCCATCACTCTGCCGTTTTGCTCAAAAATGCGATAGTCAGCTTTTGTTTTGACTTCCTCAAAAATTCCTTCCCGCAAACAAAGCATTTCCGTGCATTCGCAGGTTATGCGAATTTTTAATTCGTCTCGGCTGATGGAAGTTTTGACAAAAGCAGTTTTGAAGTATTTAAGATTGCTTGGTATACCAGTTATGTCCAAATAATCTTTATGCCCTTTAATAACCGCTTTTATTCTTGGATAACAAACTTCCTGAGCAATGCCATTTTCGTTGTTCGTACACAAAATAAATTGGCGATTGCCGCCATCTTCTTTGTTCAGAATAGAAACCGCATGCCCAGTAGTTCCTGACCCAGCAAAAAAATCTAAAATAATTGCGTTTTTCCTTTCGTATAAAATCGGGGCAATGCAGTCATAAGTGTTATAAACCGACTTCGGAAAATCAAAGTGTGTGTTAGGCACCAAGGCATGAACAAGCTTTGTGCCGTATTCGTTTGCGTCATATCTGCTATCCTGCCAGACAGTTCTTACTGTGCCATAATCCTTGCCTAACTCTATTTCATAACCATTACTCGTTTTTTTGGCACGAAGCAAATCTATAATTTTGTCAACACTCTGTCTTGCATAACGCCATTTTCTTTCTATTCCTTGGCGATCAATTGGATAGACAAAATATTTATTGCTTTTCTTTGAAGTCTGCTTATCCGGGTGATCGGTTGGAGCAACTACATCCCCAAAGCCTATGACTTTTTCATCTTCTACGATGATCGGGTAAAAACAATTTCGAGCGTCTGTTCGTAATGACTCGCCGCCATTGTCTCGTAAGTTTCTCCAATCAATATCCTCATCTTTTATTTTTCTATGCCCGATTACCTTGATACCGATTGGTAAAGAAAAATATGCGTACTCATGAGTATATGAAAAATTCTTGCCCTGCACTCCTCGCGGATTATGAATAATAGTAATGCAGTGCAATTCGCGGTTGCCGAATATTTCTTCTAAAAGCAGACCGAGTCTATTTAATTCGTTTTCATCAATAGCGCAAATAAGTACTCCGTCTTCTTTCAATAATCTTTTAGCAATGCGCAGGCGGTTATTCATCATTGAAAGCCACTTGCTATGCCGATAAGTATCGTTGCTATCAACATAATTATTGTTGTATTTCCAGTCTTCCGCGCCTGTGTTATACGGCGGATCTATGTAGATAACATCAATTTTCCCTTTGTGAGTATAGTTCAGAACGGACAGGGCGTGATAATTGTCGCCTTCAATCAAGATGTTAGTCGGCTTACTCTGCGCGGTTTTAATTTCTTTACTTTTCACCTCCTTCAAAATCGGCAAAGCATTTTCCGATTCTTTTTCAAAATGCTCTTTGGTTTTTTCCTCATCCCAAATCAGCCCATATTTCTTGGTGGATTCCAATTTCTCAATAACCTTAAGCAAATCGTTTTTCCCAAGCTGTGAATAATCTTTAGTCATAAGTTTCACTTTATTAAATCATCAAGCGACACGCTGAGCGCGTCCGCGATCTTTTTAACCGTTATAATTGTAGGCTTGGGGGTTGCGCCTGTTTCTATTTTGGCTATGGTGTGAAAAGCAAGATTTGCCTTCTTTGACAATATATCTTGCGAGATACCGAGCTTGTTTCGGTACTTTTTTATATTCTCGCCAATTGCCGCATCGGGGTTAAATCTTCAAACCTGACTTATCGCCCCGTCAGCTGATTTTTGCCTTATTTTTATAACCCGCCCGGGATTCTATACAATGCCTTTACCTCTAGCGCCGGACATTGATTTTACTCCTATCTACAGGTATTGTGAAATGAAATAGGCATTACAATGAAATAGGCATTACGAAAGCATTACGAAATAATTGTTACCAATTAATTACAGCCGGGCACCCTAAAGGGTGCCCTACTGTTGGTGAGCGGTGGGAAATGAAATAAGCATTACGAAATAATTGTTACCAATTAACTACAGCCGGGCACCCTAAAGGGTGCCCTACTGTTGGCAAGCGGATGGGAGATGAAATAAACCTTAAACATCGCGGCGGGATAAAACATCAAAGAGTGAAATCATCCTCCTTGACGCGCGCAAAGAGAATTAGTTCCACCGTCGGCAGGTCAGCGAAACTTCAATAGGGCGCGCCAGAGGCGAATCTGAAGCGGAGCAGAAGCAAAGAGGATACGGAGCGAGTCCCCCCTGATGAAAAGAAACCCCCCGGGCGACCGCCCGCGTGCATTGTGTTATAATTCCTTCCAGATGAAGAAGCCAATCGAGCTCGCGGAGTATATTCACCCCCCGGCGGCCAGCGAGATGAGGTCGTGCATACAGGCGGCCGATGGCAATGAGGTGTTTTTCATCGGGAAAACGGACGAGGGGCTCATCGTGAAAAATGTCTCCGTCCTCGCGAGGGGTGACGGCGAGAGCGTTCCCGCCATTACGAGAAACGTTTCCCTGAGTGATGTGGTCATCCATAACCATCCCGACGGGGTGATCTACCCCTCCAAGGCGGACCTCGCGGTGGCATCCGAATTGGGAAACCTCGGCGCGGGGTTTTACATCGTTGATAACGCCGTCGAGCGAATATATCCCGTCGTGCAGCCCGCTCAGAAGGAAGAGCTGATCCCCCTCGATCTCGAGCGGCTCGCTTCGTATATCCGCCCCGGAGGTCCCGTCAGCAAAACTCTGAACGATTATGAGTGCCGGGGGGAGCAGCAGACGATGATTGAGAGGGTGGTACGGGCCTTCAACGAGGACCGCATCGCCCTGATCGAGGCGGGCACGGGGACGGGCAAATCCCTCGCCTACCTCATCCCCGCTATCTCATGGAGTATCCTCAACGGGGAGCGGGTGGTGATATCGACAAACACGATCAATCTCCAGGAGCAGATCATCGGAAGGGATTTGCCGCTCCTCCAGCGGTTGAAGGGGCTGCGCTGCAAGGCGGTGCTGGTGAAGGGGAGAAGCAACTACCTCTGCCTGAGGAAGCTCGCCGCCGCGCGCGAAGAGGGCAGGCTCCTCCTGGAAACCGACGGGCAGGAGGAGCTGAGCGAGTTCATTCACTGGTCTGAGAAAACAAAAGACGGGAGCCTCTCTGATCTGAGCTTCATCCCGCGCAGGGAGAACTGGGAGCGCGTCTGCGCCGAGGCGGATCAGTGCACGCGCCTGCACTGCCCCTATTACGCGCAATGCTTTTTCTACAAGGCCAGGAGAGAATCCTCGAGCGCGCACCTCCTCGTGGTGAACCACCACCTGCTCATGGCAGACCTTGCGGTGCGCAGCCGCACGGAGAGCTACGATCGGCCGGCGGTGCTCCCCAGGTTCCAGAGGATTGTCATCGACGAGGCCCAGCATATCGAGGATGTCGCCACGGAGTACCTCGGGTTCCAGATTTCAAAGTACGGCCTGCTCAGGGTACTGCGCCGCCTTCAGAGCGCGAGAGAGGCTTCCAGGGGGCTGCTCCCCTTCCTCTGCGCGAAGCTGAAGGAGAAAAGAGACGATGCGGATCAGGCGCGGACATCGGAAGCGCTCGAGTTGATCATTGCGACCATAGCCCCCGAGCGATTCGCCGTGGAGAAAAAGATCGCTGCAGCCATGGGACGGATCAGCCCGGAATTGAACACAGTGCGTGGAGAGGGGGAACGGGAGAATGGCCACAGCCTCAGGATCACACCGGATGTCGCCGCGGCGCCCTTTTGGCAGGGGGTGCTCTGCCCCGTCCTCAAAGAGCTGGTGGGCGTCATCGAATCATTCTCGGGGAAACTCGGGGAGCTCATCAGACTGCTCGGCTCGCTCCCGGATCGCCGGAAGAAGATGATCGAGTCAGCCCTGGTGGAAATTGCCGCGATGCGGCAGCGCCTCACGCAGCAGATCGAGTGCCTCACCTTTTTCATGGAGGGTGCAGAGGGCGTCTGCCGCTGGCTGGAGCTCAAGGGGAAGGGCAAGTGGGAGCGCTTGAGCTTCTGCGCCGCTCCCCTGGATGTCTCGCAGGGGATGCGCGAGGCCATTTACAAGCGTTTCGGCACGGTGATCATGACCTCAGCGACGCTCACCGTGGGCGGCACGTTCGACTATTTTCGTTCCCGCGTGGGGCTCGGGGAAGTGGAGAAGGTGAAGATGGAGTGCTGCATCCTCCCCTCGCCGTTTAACTACGCAACGCAGGCATTTGTGGCCTCGCCGAGAGGGATTGCCGAACCGGGGAGCGATGGCTATGAGGATATGCTGGCAGAGGTGGTGAGGCAGGCGGTGGCGATCAGCCGTGGGAGTGCGTTTGTGCTTTTCACCTCCTACAGGCTGCTCGAGAGGCTGCACGCGAGGCTGGAGCACCGGCTCGAGGGGGAGGGGCTCACGGTGCTCAAGCAGGGGACCGATAATCGCACCGCGCTGCTCAACCGCTTCCGGAGGGAGAAGGGATCCGTCCTTTTCGCCACTGACAGTTTCTGGGAGGGCGTTGACGTGCGGGGCGAGGCGCTGCAGTGCGTGATCCTCACGCGGCTGCCGTTCAGGGTTCCGGACGAGCCCATTCAGCAGGCCCGCATGGAAGCGATCGAGCTCGCGGGGGGGAATCCGTTCCTGGAATACAGTGTCCCTCAGGCGGTGATAAAATTCAGGCAGGGGTTCGGAAGACTGATACGGCACCGCGGGGATATCGGCGCGGTGCTCATCCTCGATGCCCGTGTCCATACCAGGAGGTACGGGAGGCTCTTCCTGGGCTCGCTCCCCACGGCCTCCATCTGTAGCCTCGACGCGCGGGGAGCGCTGGCGGAGATGGAAAAATTTTTCGCGGGCGCGAGAGTGGCGAGAGGGTCAAAATCCCCTGTGCAGGCCGAGCGAGCGGGCGCGAGCTGACACGCGCGCGAACTCATCGGGCGTGACCCCGCACCTCAGCCCGGGATATGAGCCGGCGCGGTGGCAGGGGCGGTACTGGTCCATGATGTTCACGTAAGAATCGCGCGACAGCTCCTCGGCGATGAACCGGAGCACGTTCTCGGAGCGGGCGAGCCCGCTCGGCAGCACGAGGTGCCGGATGAGAAGGCCCCGCCGGGCGATTCCGCGCCCGTCCATTTCCAGCACCCCTACCTGCCGGTGCATCTCCTTGAGGACGGCGCGATTCCAGTTCCAGTATCCGGGCGCCTGCGAGCAGGTTTCTCCCTCCGTATCAGTTCCATATTTCGCGTCGGGCATATAGATGTCCACCACGCCGTCGAGGAGCTTCAGGATTTCGGGAGAGTCGTAGCCGCCGGAGTTATAGACGATGGGCACACGGAGCCCCCGCTCCACGGCGAGCGGAAGGGCTTCGAGGATCTGCGCGACGACATGGGTGGGAGAGACGAGGTTGAGGTTGTGGCAGCCGTCGCTTTGCACGGCGAGCATGAGCGAGGCGAGGCGCTCCGGACTCACTGTTTCGCCGAGCGCTGACTGGCTGATCTCGGAGTTCTGGCAAAAGACGCAGTGGAGGTTGCAGCCCGAAAAGAAAATGGTGCCGGAGCCATGCATACCCACGAGCGGCGGCTCCTCGCCGAAGTGAGGGCCGACGCTGGAGACCACGGCGCGGCGGCCGATGCGACACTCTCCCGTCTCGTTCTTCAAGCGGTTCACGCCGCATCTCCGCGGACAGAGCGCGCAGCGGGAGAGGATTCGGAGCGCCGAAGCGGCGCGTCGCGCGAGTTCGCCATTCCTGTGTAGACGATGGTAGGGGAGGGACAACTCCTCGCGGTGCATGGGTTGTTCCATAGGTATGGTATAATGGCGCTCTGCAACCGCCCGGTGGCGTTAGTGCATGCCGGGCCATCCCTCGCGACCAGCTTCCCCTCGCGGGATGAGGATCGCTGCTCCTTGAGCGGTGGAAACGCCGTTATTCTATCCGAATGGATCGTCGCGGGATAGGTGATTTCTCAGTGTCCGAAGCGTTATCGGTTATTGCAATGGGTCAGTCTCGGGGGGCAACGGATCCATCATTTGTAGGGGCGGGTTTGAAACCCGCCCCTACGGCGTGCAGGCACGGATTCAAAAGCTCTTGAAATTCCTTTCAATAAGATCCGTGAAAATCTGTGAAATCCGTGGATTGTTTTTATAAGCACCCCCATAACTGACCCATTACCGGTTATCGAAGTTCCCTATTGCGCGGAATCGTTCCCTGCCGTACAATGAAGCAAACGCTGGAACTGAGTTGAACCATGCCGGTATGAGAAACGGCTTGTGTAGTGGTGTTGCCGGCGGGTTAATAACTTCGAGGAGGTGAGAACAATGCCCGAGATCGAGATCGGAAAGGTCACGCACTACTTCGGTCACATCCAGGTTGCGGCCATTGAGCTCAGCGGCCCGGTCAGCGTCGGTGATCGCATCCGGATCGTCGGTCACACCACGGACCGCCAGGAGAATGTGGAGTCAATACAGGTTGAGCACCAGAGCATCACCGAGGCAAAGGCGGGCGATTCCATCGGCATCAGGGTTGCAGAGCGGGTGCGGCCTCACGACAAGGTGTTTAAGATTGTCCAGGAGGGAGGAGCGGCGAGCCTATGACAGATGAGGTAAAGAAGGAGGCGGGAGCGGAGATCGAACAGGGGACGGTGGGGGAAGTGAAGCCCCCAAAGCCCGCAGGGGGCGAGGCGTCGAAGAAAGAGGGCGCACCGAAGAGCGCTCCTGCTCCGAAGAAGGAGAAACCCGACAAGTGCGAGCAGTGCGGCAAAGCGCTGAGCCGCGTCAAATGGTACTATCGGAACGGCGGATATTACTGCACGAAGAGGTGCTGGAAGGAGTTCAAGATAAAGCAGGAAGGGGAGAAGAAAAAGGCAGAACCCCCCGCACCTGCTCAGGCGTGAACTGAATGAATAGCGCACCGTGGCCTCGCGGCCGTGTTGATATAATAGTGGGCATCGCGCTGCGCCTCCTTCTGGTCATGGTGTTCACTCTGGCCGGAGCCTGGGTGGCGACTGTCGTTCCCTCCATGAGGGGTCGTG
>Ga0315288_10013680_pt1 | contig 10155 bp, 23 predicted proteins | sample YL17G11_20_MG_FD_203454 | JGI IMG/M metagenome (GOLD analysis project Ga0315288, IMG submission 203454) | Sediment microbial communities from Yellowstone Lake, YNP, Wyoming, USA - YL17G11_20 | ecosystem: Environmental > Aquatic > Freshwater > Lake > Sediment | place: USA: Wyoming | collected... | reverse complement strand
GCTTATTGTTTGCAATTGCGTGAATACGCTCCGAATCAGATTACCAACGATGACATGTTTGCAGTTTTCAAACAACTCCTAGAGGTCGGACGCAAGTCTAGCAAAGGTGTGGCGCACTAACAAGAATAGTATTGACTACCGGAGCAATTCAGGTATAATACTATCTATCGGTAATTTTCAGGAGATGACGCAGTGATCGAAGCCAATGACCAAAAAAGTATGTCCGAACTCTTGCAAGAATACTGCGAAGAAAATCGGATTTACCGATTTGAGGGTTCTGCTGGAGTTAGAAATCTCGAAAAGATTGTGAAAATGTTGGGTTACAATGACCGATTCAGCACTGCTCTGGAAGCATTCCTAGAGGATAATTCAGGTGCCTGCGATACGCTTATGGAATGGATAGGCGAGCAAGAAGTATCAGAATGGCGCAAAAATATCATTGCCGAACTGCCAGAGCAAGACAACGAAGACGAAGACGAAGATTAGCATATTCGGTTGACTAACACAAAAGCCGACTAAGGTCGGCTTTTTTCATTTGTTTAATAAAATTCTGCAATCCATACCTCCCTACTGCCCCCCGGTGGCATCGAATGAAACCATTATACCGAATAACTTTGTTTGTGTCAAGCGAAACGGAAAAGCTGACGGTCGGCTTTTCCGTTTCTCCGATTAAAGCGGATTGTCAAAAGTTTGCACCGTTCCGCCCAGTTTAATGCCAATATCAGCCTGGAACTTGACAACTGATTCCAGCACGCCCCAACCATCTTCATTGTCAACCAAGTTGACATAGACGTGTTCGACACCTTCAAGAGCAGTGTAACCGTGTTCGATAGAACGATTGTAGACTTTCGTTGCGAGTGTGGGACCAGTGAAAAACCTGACTTTGCGGATCATTTTGTTACCTCGCTGAATCAATAAGAGAATTATACGCTAAGATTTTAATTACGTCAATACGTTTTTTATTAAAAAGTTGACTTGACACAAGAAAATTATTACTGTAGAATGCTTTCCATAATGGCTATTCAAATTCACACCACGAAAGACCAAGTTGCCGATTTGTCCAACATTTTCGGTAAATTGGTTTATTCTCCCGAAGGGGAACAAGACTTAATCGTTCCAGCGTGGCTCGAATTCATGCTCGAACATTCTACAGGCGAGAATTTTTAGAGTCAAGCTTGACAAGCTCGCTGGAAACGTATAAAATACTCACATAGTCAAGTAGCGGAAACTGTACGAAGCCCGCCACTATCCAGGGGTTAGGCCACTATCCAGCGACTAGCAAAATGGCCAGTTTTTCTAAGGGTCAAGGAGTCAAGCACAAATGACTAAAGCAAAATACATCATAGTTCAAGGCGACTTCGGCATCGATTCGCCTATCGTTTTTTCTCCCTTGCTCGGTCATCGTCAAGTAGCAGGAAGCCATAGAGTAATAGCTGCTGGCTTTTGCTGTATTTTGCAGGATGAGGTTTCGGCGTGGGGCGAAAGCACGTCTTTAGGTGGTATCAAGTCGCGCGGCGAGGAAGATGCTACTATTATTCGCCAGCAAATTCTACACCTTGACAAGTAAACAATTTTTGCGTAGAATGCACCTTAATGATTGGTGGGAAAGGTTGGGGTGAGCGCACCTAAACATCTTGTCAAACAGAGTGACTGTCGAATAGTAAAGGGGCGACAATTATCTTGCCGATAAAATCGTCCGCCCAGGCAAGGGGAAATCGGGCTCTTTTGTGGCTCGGGGGCAGTTAAATATGTCAACTTAGTTGACATTGAAAAGAAAACAGGTAGGACAATCCTACCTGTTTTTCTTCATAAACTAAATACTTGACAAGCAGGAATTCTTTTGCTATAATATTCTCACACTGAACGCAAACGGAGTAAAGCAAATGCTCGAAATCGACTTCCTTGCCGAAAACTCCGAACTGATCTTTATACCGCGTGACTCCGATGCTGAGCAAGACGAACTTGAAATGTTAAACAGTGACAATGATTACGCTATTCTGATGGCAGAGCACACGGCAGAATTCGACCATGATTTGATCGACGCACAGCAAGCGCAGCATCGTTACCAAAATTGGCTCATCGACAACGGTATCACGGAACAAGATAACGCGCAATACTGTTGCGACTGGTGTGAAGAACAGGACTACTAGACAATGGATCATTTCAAGACAGGAATGCACAAGGGTGTCGGTCCTGGAGGGCTAAAATGCTCATGCTGCCGCCCGAAAGCTACCAAAAAGCAGCGCATCCGCCAATCGCGCGCCGCGCAAAAGCGTGCCACACTAAATGAAATAAAATAAAGGTTGACTCCGAGCAATTCTTTCGCTATAATATTCTCACACTGAACGCAAACGGAGAAACAAATGGGTTATTCTTGCACCGCCGCTGCTGCTCTTGTCCTGGATCAAATTCGTGACATGCAAGTTCAGAGTGCTACGTTGCAAGGCGTCGAAAAGCCGACAAGCAATGGATTCTATCAAAATGGCAAGTGTGTTGCTTTTTGGGAGTCTGGACGCGAACAAAATGATGGTGCCATTACTGGCTCTATCTGGAAAATGATGCCTGATGGTCGGTGCCGTCGCAATGGAACTTTTCGCATCGAAGCCGATGGTGTTGTTACTCGCTTCCCTCACGTCTCGAAAGCCATGCGTGATATGGCTCAAACCATCGGCATAGGCAACTGTGTTCAACGGTATGGAAGGGTGTAACATGGTTGCTTCGACCGACGATAACTTGACTAAATAATTCGATTCAAGTATAATAAAAATATAGTGGAGGAAACGAATGACTTACTTAATTATCTACTTGATTGTACTTGCAGCATTTTTAATTGCCAACCATGCGGCTGGTACTTTGAATCAAAAATTTGACGAATCGTTCGGTGAAGATTACTACGGAGAATAATGTGACTTTTGGTGAATTGAAAGTAGGACAGCAATTCTTTTTCGAAAAATTCTTCGGTGGTGCGGTATGCGTCAAAGTTGAACAAGTGTGCGGATTTGACGATTATGGTAGTTATCGTTTAGCCAATCATACTTTGGATGATACCAGACTGAGCACAAACGCACAAATCGTGCGTCCTGCTTGACACCAAGGAATAAGTTTGCTATAATGCTTCCATACTGAACGAAGGGAAGCATACAAGAAAATGATGTTGACTTCAACGCAATCGTTTTTTACCGGAACAATTAACAATTCTGCTAATTGCACAAACGATAAAGCTTACTTAAGTGTAACGTGTTACACATCTTGCATCACGTTCGGCATGATGGTCCTTTGGTTCTTGACAACCGAAACCGATACTGATACAATAATAAATCGTAACAATACAGGTATTTTATGCGTAATGTAATCAACGATAAAACCAAAGCCAGCGAGGAAGCCGACAGAGATTGCGCTGAGGCTCACAAAGCTTACGTCGAAGCCGACAGAGCTTGCGTCAAAGCCATCAAAGCGCGCGACGAAGCTTTGATGGACTACTGCGCCGCTACACGCGAAGCCGACAGAGCTTGCGATGAAGCTCGCAAAGCGCGCGACAACGACGACGAAATTCGACACGCTAAAGCTTGTTGGGGAGCTTATTACGAAAGCAAAGCTCGCGGCTAAGTTTGGGAAGTTTTTGAAAACAAATCTCTTGACTATCTGCTCAAGTTCAGATATAATCATACCACTAACTGAGCAAACAAATGACAATCCTTCGTACCATATACGTCCGTATTGAATACTACTGGAAGGGTGTATCGGCACCGCCACAAGTCGCTTATTGGCACATTCGCCCTAACCAGTTGGAGTCTCATGTAGATGACGATGCCCGTAGGAACGGAATTGTCGTGAAAGCTTACAAGACGGTGCTGGGTGACGCAGTGGAAACTCGCCAACTAGCTTATCAATGCGATGGGAGTAAAGTGTAGTAAAAGAATTGTTAAAGGTTTATGTAGCAAGCTCGGGTATGAACCCGTAGATAAAGTCACATTGTGACACATAAAGCGCCGACGCGCAATGCTAATTTTTTTCTTGACGTGGTGGAATAAGTTTGCTATAATACTCCCATACTGAACGAAGGGGAAAGACAAATGGCCATGACAGCCGGTGATATAGAGTGGATCAAAATTAAAGCCCGCGAAAAAGCTTGGGACGCCTATGTTGACGCCAGTAATGTTTGCGACTTCGCCGAAGAGGCGATGCGCAAGCGTCTCGCGCAACTCGCCGAAGCCGAGAAAGCTCGCAACTATGCTTGGGAAGCCTATAAAGCTCTTGACAACGCGGATAAAGCTCTTGACAACGCGGAATAAGTTTGCTATAATACTCCCATACTGAACGAAGGGGGGGACAAATGGTAATGAAAGTCCGCGACATAGTTTGGCAAGCCTACCTTGACGCCAATAATGCTTACGAGCAAGCCTACGTCGAATCTGAAGAGGCGTGCGACAAAGCGTTGAAAGTCCGCGCCGAAGCGTTGAAAGTCCGCGACGATGCCTGGGAATCCTATAAAGCTTTTGGCAAAGTTGACAAATACTGAACTAATGGGAACATGATGAAACTCACTGCCGCGCAAGTCTACGACAAAGCCATCGCCGAAGCCAACGAAGCCTATGATGTAGCGCGACTGGCGGCTTGGGAAGTCTACGGAAAAGCCTGCGCCGAAGCCGATAAAATCTACAAAAAATCCTGCATTGACAACGCTGAACAACAAATCCTACATTGACAACGCGGAATAAGTTTGCTATAATACTCCCATACTGAAACGGAGGCATCATGGCAGATAGGATACGATTGATCGACGGTTGTGGTTACGGTGTTCCGCCAACTATCAACGGTATTGTCGTTGCGCTCCAAGGTGATACATCCTACGTGTCAACTCCTTGGGAGGAAGTAGTAGCAACATTTGACGAAGAGAACAACGAAGTTGACGTTTCCTTGTATGGCTATCATCACGATTCGATTTATCTCGATTCTATGACCATTTATGATGCGGCATCAATCATCCTCGAATACATGAAGATGGCTTGACAACCCGGAATAAGTTTGCTATAATGTTTCCACACTGAACGAAGGGGAAAACAAATGGCCAAGCAGATTAAAGATGGTGTGGACGTTCTTTTTCAATACCTTAATCCTCAGACTGGTGCGATCATTGCCATTATGGCAGATGGCACTAAGTATGGTAAGGGCATGAACACAAACGGTTGGAAACATCTTACCACGAAAAAACAGGAAGTGCCTCTTGAGCAATGGATTGCAAACAAGCGTGCCAAGTATGATGCCCTCCCGCAATGGGCGAAAGGTGTAAAGACTATCCCAGGCATCCGCACGCTGGAAAAATGGAGCAACGATGGGGTTGCGAAAACTGTCGATGGTCAGCGTATCGAGCCCGATGGTACGGCAGATAATGGTGCGCCGTCCTGGCTTATCGTGCTAGGGTTGATCTAGTCTTGACATGGGAGTATAAAGATAGTACAATACTCCCATACTGAACGAAGGGAAACACAATGGAAACCAACGTCAAAGTCAACGAAGCCTACGATGAAGCCTACGATGAATCGTATCAGGCTTACTACGATGATGGCTTGCGCCATGACGACCATGCCGAAAAAGCTTACGACGAAAAGATGCGTCGCATCTAACAAAGCAAGCCTTGACATGGGAGTATAAAGATAGTACAATACTCCCATACTGACACAACGGAGCAAGTGATGAACGATACACAACTGTTGAGCGAATACAAGAGGTTGCAAGAAAAGGTTGCACGTATCGTGAGCAGTGTGTACGGTGTGGTTCCCCAAGCTCTAGCGGATAACTATACCACGGCTAAGGATGCAGCGATAGCACGCGGATTGATCCAGGACGATTGATCACTATACCACAGTTAAAGACTATTGTCAATAACTATACCACAGTTAAAGACTTAAGGGATTGATCCAGGATGCTTGACAGCTAGGATCAGCCGTGGTATAGTATGGGGTGGTGGGTACAGTCTTTGACACCAATCCGAAAAATCCAAAATAAGTTTTGAAGGGTGACCACTCGGTAAAATTTTTTTTTCGCGCTGGCCCCCCGTCCTTATAAAAGGACTTGCACTAATCAAAGTTTAAAAACAATTTGAAATTTCTAAACGAGTTAACAATTCTGTCGAAACAATTAAAAAACAAAGTTTAAAAACAATTTGAAATTTCTAAACGATTTAACAATTCTGTCGAAACAATTAAAAAACAAAGTTTAAAAACAATTTATAACAATTAAAAAACAATTTATAATAATTTATAACGATTAACAACAATTTAAAAAATCCAAAATAAGTTTTCGTCCGCACAACACTGTTCAAGCCTTTTTAATAATTTATACCATCCAAAAATTTTTTTCCACCAAAATTTTTTAATATTTTAAACAAAAAAGGTATAATATGTTTTCACTGCCTACAAATAAGTATTGAAAGAGTTATGTGATGAACATATTAGCAGACTGGATCAGTAATAACGGGCTGGATGCCATACGGGGTTCGGCGCATCATTACATTAGACATATAGATGTCATTTTCAAACTTTTTAACCAACGGATGCAAGACTTCAATGAAGTGTTTTGCATATGGGTCTTTGATCTCTTCTGTGGCTGTATTTCGTGCTGCTATAGATCCCAACTTACTAATAAAATCAGATAAAAATTCTCCGTGATCATCAAAATTGTATGGGGGAACAGTGAAATATCTATCCCACAGATATTCTAATTCCTTCCAAGTAGGTTCGAATGGACGTAGACGTTCCATGGTGACAATGTACGCAAAATAAACCCACCTAGAATTGTGTATTCGGTTATTGGTTATATCAGTGCCTGTAAGAGGATTAGTTAATTGATATATTTTAATATCGTAAATTTGTGGAAAAACGGGGTCGTTAGTGTTCTTGATTTGATTTATAAAATTTAAATATGGATCGTTTTCGGGAGTTTTTCCTTGATTGACTCGACCAACCTTGTATACTATTTTTGAATCATTGCCTCTGTAGACAGCCGCAAACGTTCCTGTTCGGGGTGGATAGTTTTTATCAATGTCTAGCTTGGATACCATAGCCTTAAAATCTTCTGAAGATATCTTTTCATAGGGTTGTTGGAAGAGTTCTTGTAGAATCATGTTAGTTAATCGGTTAGGTTTTTGTATTATTTATTGTATAGCTTGACATATGTTGGGATTGTGCGCTAGTATGCAAAGATGTGTTGGAAATTCCATATAGAAGAGGAAAAAAACATCATGAATTACACAGTAGAAAAGAAGTGTATTATGACTTTTGAAAAAGATGGTCATGAAGCGCATAAGTATACGCTTCGATGTGATAAAGGTAGACTTTTCATATTTGGCTTTAATGAAAAAGAAATCATGGATATTTTTAAAGAATTCTGCAATGCTAAGGCTGCTGGTACCTTATACGATTACGACATTCTGACAGTTAAACGAACTGGGAAATATGTCTTAACAAAAGAATATGGTTTGACTGGTGAAGCGATCTACGAAGTATACAAAAAAGGTTGGCTTCCATTTGGGCGTCATAGAATTTATCGATTCAATGGCAGAAAGCCAAACGACGAAGAAATGATTGGCGTCTTTGACAAAATTGTTCTCAATGGAGGTAAGTATAATCCAGTTGACGACACACAGATAATTGCAAGTTGCTAAATTAATAAATGCATTTTAGAAACTATCAACAACTGGAGTATCATGAAAAGAAGACAACTTATTAAAGCTTTATTTGCCGTTTCATTATTTCCATTGATCGCTTATGGACAACAACCTCTTGTAATTATGTTTGCAACGTCTTGGTGTCCATACTGTGCTCAAGCCCGACAATTTTTCCTTGACAACGGTATTTCAGTACATGAATATGATATTGAAAAGGATAGTTACGCATATGAACAATACAAAAAGGCTGGTGGAAAAGGAGTTCCTTTAATCATTGTTGGCAGCACAATAGTATATGGCTTTAATGAACCACAACTAAGGCGTTTACTTGGGATATGAAAAAGGATCAGTGAGAACGATCTGTGGACCGTATGGAGTTCTTCTGAACATATAGTTTTCACGATGTAAATCTAAGTTAAATCTTTTTCCTTCTTTTTTCATTGTTCTTATAGCTATTCTGAAGTATTGATCTTTGATATCATTTAATTTAATTTTAACGGTCTTTTCTTCTTCATCAGGAAAGTCAAAATAGCCAAAATTGGTAAGGGTTTGAAGCTTAGATACGAATATAGTTCCAAGTTCCATTGCATCCAAATTATCTAGATCGATCATTTTATAAGGTTGAGTTAGTCTATTAATAAAATGTATCCATTCTTCTTTGGATAAATCACTAGATGGGTGTAATCGTTCCATACCGACTTTATAATAATATTCTGGATAATGATCGGGTTCATGTGTTTGATATTGATAGATTTGTATATAGTTTATTTGTGGGAAGACAGGAATTTTTAAATTTTTGATTTTATATAGGTAGAACAAGAACCCATCTTTTTCAGGTCGCATTCCTTTTGTCGTTCCTATTTTAATAACATTCATTGAGTCTGTGTTATCTATATAGACTTTTCCGAAACTGCCCATACCAATTTGACTACCTACGTCTGGATCATTTTGCAGATCCTCTCTTGATTTAACTGAGTATTGTTTTTGGAAAAATTCTTTGAGTAGCATTTTTTTATTTAAGCCATGCAAAAGGGTCAGTGAAAACTGGTTGAACCCCATATGGAGTTCTTCTGAACATGACGTTATAACCGTGTAAATCGAGCTTAAACTCTTTCATTGTTTTTTTCATTGAACGCACGGCTAATCTTAGATTTCTATCCGGTATTTGTTTTAGTTCATCTGCAAATCCATCAGTAAACATATATCTTTTTAAGTATCCAAGAAATATTTCTATTTTATTTATAATATCGGTTTCTTGATGAATCTCAAGTTCTTCCGCAGGCGAGTTTTTCCCCAAGAAACGTTCAAATAAGGAAATAATCTCCGATGATGATAGTTCAGTTCCTGGTATAAGCTTTTCCATTCTAACTTTAAAGATATATGGAATATAACCTTCATCGACATTTTTAAAAATTTCAATGGTATCTACTCTAGGAAATGTTATAATTTTAAGACGTTTTATATTGTTTAGGAATGCAAGGTAACCATCTTTTTTTGGGTCTTCATTTTCCACGCGACCAATCTTTATAACGTTGTATTGATTAGTTTTATCTTCATAGACTTTGGCGAAACTGCCTGAACCAATTAGATCACCTACGTCTGGACCGTCTTCTAGTTTTTGTAAACTGGAAGGTGGATATTCGTGTCCTGGGGTAAAAATTTCTTGTATAAGCATTTTAAAGTCCTGTTTTATATATTTATATGGTTACTTGACTATCAATTGTCTTTATGCTAGTGTTCGTAGGTAGGTTATATAAGGAGATATTATTATGGCATTGATTACGACAAACATTGTTATTAAGAAGGAAGTGGAAATTCATAGCACGACATCTTACGATTGGGAATATAATATTTACAAACGGTATAATTTCTTAAATTGGTTTAAATTTGATTGGTTTATAGTTTGTGGTTCAGATGAATTGTCTGCTATCAATTTTGTAAAAAGAATGAAAGGCCCGAGAGTTGCATGGGAAAAAATAATAGACTAAGGAGATCATTATGAAAAAAAATTTAGCGTTGTTACTATTGTTGGGATGTATGGCAGGTTCACAAGTTGTCTTGGCTCAAGATGATGACGAAGAAAAACCTTTTATTAAGCGCCCTCGCTGTGATGCAGAAATCGTAGTTGAACATATGGGTATGCGTAAAAGTAAATGGCTAGAAGTGATTGATAATCTAGAAACCATGGGCTCTATGACCAAAGAATGGGCTGATGAATATAGGCAACTAATTGAGGAAGCGTATGCATTAGAAACTGATGCTAAAATTGTTTTATGGTTGGCTACTAAATGCAAAACAGGTATAAAAGGATAATAACTTGGACAAATTTAAACCCGGTCAGATGGTAAGATTAAAATGTAACGAAAATGTGGCTCCTGATTTACGTGGACGTTTTACAACAATTTTAGAACCTAGAAAAATTGTTAATCTAACGGACAGAGTTACAAAAGATACTGATAAACCTGTAGTCGAGTTATCTGGAAGGATTT
>Ga0315288_10013679_pt1 | contig 10156 bp, 6 predicted proteins | sample YL17G11_20_MG_FD_203454 | JGI IMG/M metagenome (GOLD analysis project Ga0315288, IMG submission 203454) | Sediment microbial communities from Yellowstone Lake, YNP, Wyoming, USA - YL17G11_20 | ecosystem: Environmental > Aquatic > Freshwater > Lake > Sediment | place: USA: Wyoming | collected... | reverse complement strand
CAGGCGGTAGCTGTGGAGCCAATGACTTATGGAAGGCTCGTCAAGTATGGCCGATGGCCAAAACCAGAGATACACAACCTATAGTGTTAACTGGAGCTAAGGAGATACCCCCTTTAAAATAATATGGGAGAGAAGGCCAACTCATGTTTTTAAACTTTCATCCGAAAAATGCGGAGCAACACTTATTGATCCCAATAGAGCCACTGCCGACATTAGCCGTGAGATGATAGAGATTGATTGTGGCCGAGAATTCATCGCTCTTGATGATAATCAGTCGCAAAAAAAGGCTATAACGTTTGCAGTTGATCTGCTCAATCATAGATTAAAAAAGGCAGGGTATAGAGCAGATGCAAACACTTTAATTGGCCATTCACCAAACAAAGCTTTGGCTAAATGCATTTTAGAGAGAAATAAGGGAGGACGGCTAAATCCTGTTTATTATGGCATAGAGCGTATAGCAGAACTCTGCTCTGGAGACGTGTCTCATTTGCTCCTAGTCTATAGGCGGATGTTTGAAGCTGCTAATGTAGAGAAAGATACGATGATTATCATAGCACACAAAATACAACATGATTGTATAAGACAAGTTTCGCGAGAACTATTGGAAGCACTTAAATCATATCTGCCTTATGGCAAAGACATGTATAATATTGTGATCGAATTCGGTAAGTTAGTCCGAAATATTCTGGAAAGGGGTAAATTTCAACCAGGTGATGTGCCATCTCAATGCCCGAGAATTGAGATAGAGCAAACAACTGGAGGTGTCATAGAAATGCTGGGTGCTAATCAACAAAAGTTAGCTCTGGAGTCGCTTCGGAGGACAGTTTTTGTTGACATGGGACCAGGATTATCACGACATGGAAACATTACTACGTTGCGATGGAATTTGCGGAGAATTTTTTTGCCAGCCTTTGGGGCCGCTTTGGCAAAAAATGATGCTGTTAAACAAAAAACTGATTGGTTCAAGTTTTTTATTACAAATCCCAAAGAAGCTTGTGATATGGTCTGGGAAAGTTGGCCTAAACAACAGGAGGATTTAGGGCCACAACTCTTCCAAGAAGATTCAGAAGAGTAACCCTTTACATCGGAGTAGCTATAATGGTAAAAGTTCAAGCAATAGGTTTAAGCGAAATAATGGGTTCATTACCAGAAATAGAGGCCTTTAATCCAAAGAGTTCGCCAAAGAATAAAGTGGACCAATTGTTTCTCTGCGCTCTTGGTTTTGAACCAAGGTGTCTTACGATTCCGAGTTTGTTGCGCCGGAGTGACTATAGAACGGGCAGTTGTGTATTTGCAACATATCGAACAAATGTTAGCGAAAATGAAAGTAACCTACCTGAACTGCAATCACTTTTAGAGTATGTATCCGGCAAGAACATTTTGACGCCTTTGGAAATCGATTCGATAGAATTCTCAAATCAATTAAGAGAAATCTTGAAGGGCCTTTCCCAGCGGACAGATGAGCTTCCATCTGTGACTGTTGATATTAGTGTGTTTGCCAATAGACTTATTATGCGAAGCTTCAAGGTACTAATTGAGTCAGACGTGAATTTAAGAGTCCTATACTCAGAAGCTAATATATATCACCCTACAAAGGAAGAATATCAAAAAGAGCCCTCAAAGTGGAAAGACGAGGATGCCCTAGGATTGGAACGAGGAGTAAACGATGTAACAATAAGTATTGATCATCCGGGGCAACATTTGGATGTTCTGCCCAACTGTATTGTAGTCTTCCCATGTTATAAGGCTGAAAGAAGTAAAGCAATCATTGCTAAAGTCGACCCTTCGCTTTTAACTTCCCCGAAAGATAAAGTTTTATGGGTCTTGGGCAAACCACATAAGCCCGAGGACTCTTGGCGAGAAGATGCCATGCGGGAGATAAATAACATAGGAGAAGATCAACAGCAGCATAGTATAAGTACCTTTGCGTACAAAGATTCAATAAAAGTGTTAGACCGTATACATTCAGAAAAATGGGATAAGTGCAACATCACACTTGCCCCAAACGGCTCTAAGATGCAAGCACTTGGAGCAGCATTGTTTTACTATTTACATCCGGACGTAAGGGTTATGTTTGCAACGCCTAAAGAGTATAACGCTATGCAGTATACTGAGGGCTGTAAGAATACTTGGGTGATTGATTTTGGTTCTACTCGCGAATTAAGGGATTTATTAGATTCCGTTGGGCAAATAACCATTCAAAAATAGAGAGAGAGGTATACAGATATGATTATATGTTTATCCTCCGGAAGCAGGGAAAGATACAGGCAGGATATTATCCTATCTTTGGCAATGCCTGAAAAACCACATTCGGCAATTTAGATATGATACGAAGTGGGTTTACCTGCCGTTATAAAAACACTTGCAGGCGAATCCATGATTAATGAAATGGTTCTTGCCGGTGTGAGCAATATTTACGGTGCGATAGGGGGCTATGTAAGGCCCGCGGCACAGGTTCGCGGAATCGAAGAGGCCCCGCCCACGGGTCCCTTCGACGGGCTCAGGACAGGGGCGGGGCTAACCGGGGGAGTGGGCGGAATCTGGCTTTGGATGGGGGGTGAGAAGATAGAATACAGAATTCAGAATACAGAATTCAGAATGTCGAACGATGAAGTGAGATCCTTCGAATTCGCTACGCTGCGCTCAGGATGACTTACGAGAGATTGCCTCGGCCCTGCGGGCCTCGCAATGACGATGGGGGGGGTGAGGAAATGGATTTCAGATTTAAGATTAGGTCCTTCGACTCGCCTGCGGCTCGCTCAGGATGACGCGGGGCGTCAATTTAAGACTGGGTCAAGGCGGGGGGGGCGATTTTGAGATTTTCGATCCCTTCGGCGAGCTCAGGGCAGGCTCTTCGACGGTTCGACTAAGCTCACCGCGGGCGAGACCAGGAGAAGGGCGGGGCGAACCAGGGGCCGGCGTACCGCCGGCCCCTAAACGGGGAGTAGGCTTGCACCCACTATCTTAGCTTATCTGCTCCCTTACGGTCGCAGCTTGTTGGGTGTCTTCTTTGTGGGGCGTTGGCCGCCTATGTCGGCGTGTGCGAGGCTATCTCTCGGCTTCGATGGTCAGCTCGCCCTGTGATAACCCGTCCGACGTGGCGACAAGGCTGATTTGCCCGGTTCTTTCTGTCGATTGCAGGATCACCATACATTTGCCGTTAAATGCCTTTCTCTGCTCGGCCTTGTATGGCTCGGTGCTCCAGAGGTCTCCGTTGTCCACGCCGACAATCTTTCCTTCGCCTAAAACATCGAAACGGATCAAATTCGACGAATCAGGAACCAGAATCCCGTTGGCATCGACAACGCTGACCTCTACATAAGACAAGTCCCGTCCATTCGCCCAGATTGCCGGACGGTCCGCCTTCAGTTCGATTGCCGCCGCCTTGCCCGCCGTTATCAATTCATCCCAGCAGACAACACCGCCCGGACTCTTGGCCACCGCTTTTAGCACGCCCGGCAAGCAAGGCACGTCCCACGTTATCATCCTGTCCTCAAAGTCCGCCAGCTTCTTCTCGCCGCAGGATAGGCCGTTCAACGACAGTTCAACGCTCGGGCAGTTCGTGAATGTCACCACCTTCACATCTTTGCCCTCGAGCTTCGGCAGTGTCCAGTGCGACACCATTTTCGGCCAGTCCCAGTGGTCCTTTGTTGGAGCCGGAACGTCCAGAGAATCGTCCACAACAGCGATGTAAACCATCGGCACATCCGACCACAGGCTCTGGTGAAGATATGATATCGGCCTGCGAAAACCGCACGTATCAATCAGGCTGCAGTTCCACCCGTGGCAAGGCCACTCGGCCGCGGCCTCGCCGAGATAGTCGATGCCCGTCCAGACGAACGACCCGACCACATAGTCATTCTTCAGGGCGTCGAACCACGGATTCATCGCATAAAACGCCCTGTGCGTATCGCCCCGACCCCGATAATAAGCGTAGCTTTCAGTACTGATAATGATGATATTAGGATCGTTCTGTCTGTACTTGTCGAACCACTGCTCCTGATAATTCAGGCCCGCTATATCCTGGATAGCCGCGAAGTCAGGCGTGTATGTCGGAAAAGTACCGCACGTTACCTTCCGCGACGGCTCGACCTTATGCACATAATCCACCAACATCCGCAGCTTGTCCTGCGTCTCTTTTGTCTCCTGTCCCGCCACCTCGTTGCCCACGCTCCACAGCACTACCGACGGGTGATTCCTGTCGCGCAGCAGCATAGAGCTCAAATCCTTCTCCCAGTCCTCGGCCCACGTCGCGTGGTTTTTCCCTCCCCACTTGTCGAACGCCTCGTCAATCACCAGGAAGCCCATCCTGTCGCACATATCCAGCAGCTCGGGCGCGGGCGGGTTGTGGCTCGTTCGGATCGCATTGCACCCCACGCTTCTGAGCACCTCAAGTCTTCTTTCCATCGCCCTGTGGTTAAACGCCGCGCCGAGTGCGCCAAGGTCGTGGTGGATGCACACGCCCTTCATCAACACCGGCTCATCGTTCAGAAAAAGCCCCTTCTGCGGGTCCCACCTGACCGGCCGAATCCCGAAAAGCGTAAGATACTTATCCACGACCCTGCCGTCCTCTACTACCATAGTGTGCAGGTAGTAAAGATTCGGCGACTTCACAGACCATAAAGCCGGCTCGCCGACCTTCATCTCCTGTGAAAACTCAAATTCTCCGCCCGCCGCAATCGTCTGCTCGGATTCGGCGTCGCCGACGCGCCTGCCCCTGCCGTCAAGAATGGCCGTCTTGAGTGTGCAGTCCTTGGGAGTCTCGTATTCGTTCTTGACCAGCGTCTTGACGCTGACCGTCGCCGAATCCGGCGACACCTCGGGCGTCGTTACATAAGTCCCCCAGTGCCCGACGTGCAGCCTGTTTGTCAGCGTCAGCCAGACGTGCCTGTAGATGCCCGAGCCTGAATACCACCGGCACGTTTGTTCTGAATTGTCCACGCGAACCGCTATGACGTTAGATGCGCCCCACTTTATATGCGGCGTCAGATCGTATTCGAAGCTCGCATACCCATACCAGCGTTTCCCCAGGTGCTGCCCGTTGATCCAAACGTCGCTGTTCTTATACACGCCGTCGAACTGTATGAATATCTTCATATCCTTCTGCTTGGAGCTAAGGAGAAAGTCCTTCCTGTACCAGCCAATTCCGAGCGGAAGATACCCTCCGCCTGCTTTGCTTACATTGTCTTTTGCGAAAGGCCCTTCGATGCTCCAGTCGTGGGGCACATCAATCCTCTCCCAGGTCAAATCGTCGTAAGTGCTCTCTTCGGCCCCCTTTGCCTCTCCCTTGAAGAACTTCCAGCCTAGGTCAATGCTCTCAACCACCCGAAAATCCGACCCCGCAACGCCCGTATTCACGTTGCATAGGCACACGATTACCACGGCACACAACACCGCACGGACCCCACTGAGCTTCGTTTTCATTATGCTGTGCCCCTTTCTTCCTGTTCGCTCTGTCTCTGGGCCGTCTGCAACGTCATTCTATTTCAAAGCCCTGACAACCCTGGTTCAATAGTATAAGACCCCACGGGTTCATAAGCAAGTCATCTGATTGCCCTGGAATCACAATGATGTTCCTTATCCGCCAGCATAATGGTATAATCATCTGGCCGTAATGAGAAGACCCTCTCGTAATCGCTTAGGTAATTATTGAAGAAAATCATAAAAGAGATTTTCTTCAACAATATAGGCCTAACCTGCAATTTTGCAGAAGCCTTACCTTCTCGTGACAATAAGGAGAAAAGCAGTGGGTTTGAAGAGTCGAAGTGATTCGTGTGTTGTGTGCAGGGTGCTTGTGGCTGCCGGCCTGGCTTTTGTGCTCATCGGCTGTCTTGCCGGGCGAATGTGGGCGCAAATGCAGGCTGAGGAGAAGTCGGGCGGGAACAGCAAGTGTTACGTTTGCCACGCCGGTATGAAGACCGAGGAGATCACGACCGGCCACCTTGCGGCGGATGTCACCTGCGACAAGTGCCACGGCTCGTCGATTGAGCACATGCAAGACGAGATGCTGATGACCGAGCCGGACCTCTTGTTCGGACGCCGGGAGGTCATCAGGATGTGTATGAACTGCCATAACGGCCACGAGAAGCCGGAGGCGGCGGAGGCGTTCCGCAAGGAGTGGGCCGGGCGCATGCGCCCCAACGGGCGGACTATCGGGGCCGATTCGGTCTGCACCGACTGCCACGGGACCCACAACCTTGCAAATCAGACGGGCAGGGAGGCCGAGGCCGAGCAGCAGGCCCAATGGATCAGCGCCTTCAACGGCAGTGATTTGACCGGCTGGCGAGCTTCGGGAAGCGCCTCGTGGAATGTCAAAGATGGGCGGCTCATTGGGACGCCGCCGACCGGGACAGAGAGCGAGACGCTCTGGAGCGAGGCGGAGTATGAGGATTATCTGCTCGTGGTGACATTCCGCGCCGCCTGGCCCATCCACGCGGGTATCGAGGTCCGCGGCGGCGAATCCAAACCCGGGCCGAGGATTGAGATATTTCAGAGCGACAAGCGGCCCCAGCCGTCCTGGCGACCGCAGGCCTTCACCGGCAGCGTGCTCGCGCCCGGCAGCGGCCTGATATTGGTCAACCTGCGAGGGGACCTGCTGGACCGCGAGGGCTGGAATACGATCTCGGCAAAGCTCGAAGCTGACAGGGTGCAGGTCTGGCTCAACGGCGAGGAAGTCGGGGCCGTCCGGACAGGCGGGCCCACGAAGGGAAAAATCGGGCTGTATATTGAGAGGCAGGGGGCAGGCGAAGCCGCCGAATTTTGTGTCCGCGAGGTCCAGATCCAAAAGCTCAATCGCGGAAAATGAGCAGCAACCGAGCGACAATGATGTTAGGGACTTGTCACTTAGTAGTGTGTGATGGCCCAAACGGTAGGTGTCATTCCTTCGACAAGCCCGCCGGTACTTGGGCGGGCAAGCTCAGGGCCAGAAGTATTCATCGAGCCAGTCGCCGGCGAGGACGGCGAAGTCCGCAAAGTCTATCAGGTCGTCCCGGTTCAAGTCGCTCGGCAGCATGAGCGGCAAATCGAACAGACCTGTGCCCTCTGTGGCTACATACACGATTTCCGGCTCAGATAAAGCGTAGTTGTAGATGCGGAAATCGTCAATCAGTCCGTCGTAGCCGCCGTACCATCCTGAGCCGATCTGAAAAGAACCAATCCCGGATATTGGTGAGTCTGCGTCGGTTCGGCTGTCGTAGAGAACGCCGTTGAGATAGATGTTCATCAGGCCGGTATTGGGATCGGCCCCGGCGTGAATGTTTTTGGTGAACGCCCAATGGTTCCAGCGGCCCGTCCACTGGCTGTCGTATCGGTGGCTTGAGTTGAGGCGTCCCTTGTCGAAAGACCATGGCGCCCCGCAGTCCCAGTTGTACCGGCCCGGCCGCAGCCAGACGCCAAGATTCAAAGCGATAACAGGGTCCCGCAGACCATAGACGTAATCCGAGCAAAAGAGGGTGTCGGTGTGGTGCGCTGAGTCTGAGCCTCGCTGCCAGAAGGTGATAGTTATGGCCTCGCGGATTCCTGAGAATAGAGCGTTGGCATTGCTTATGTCCGCCGAGTCGCCGTAGCCGTCAAGGGCGAGCACGAGTCCTCTGGCCGGGTCACTATATGCCGCGTTGGCGTCGCCCGTCAAAGTGCCGTGGTGGTTGTTGCCGGAGCTGTCGAGCGGGTCGCCGTCGAATTTGTACCAGGCTGCCGGCGGCCTTTCGGGGGGCTGGTGGGGATAGACAACGGGTGTCCTGTCGAGCCACGTATGGGCCAATTCTTCAACGTCCCGCAAGTCGATGGCGCAGTCGCCGGTGAGGTCGGTGTTCGGCCTTTTGTCCGCCAGGCACCTGACCGAATGCAGCGTGATATTATCAAAATATACCGCGCCGTATCCCATCACGGACGGCCCGGATATGCCGTCATCCGACAAGCCGAGCACGATGTATTCAATCTCGCTGAGGTTCACATCGCATAGTTCGCTCAAGTCTATTCTCCAGGGCGTCCACGTCTGCCTTGTGACATCGGCCGGGTCGCCGTCGTAGGCGATCACCGCATTGGCGTCGTGACTGCCTATAGCGAAGAACATCCTGGTGCCCGGGTCGTTGCCGGCGCTGCCTCCAAAAAAAAGCTCGATCGACTTGGCGCCCGCGGTCCGCCAGTCCTGGGGAGCGGCGAATGTGCGGGCGACCTGCGCGCGGAAGGGCAGGGCGTAGAGGTATGTCAGCACCAGCGAGCGGCCGCCCCTGTAAACGGGGTAAGGTTCTTTGGAGATGTTCATATACCCGCCGCCAAGCTCCGCCCAGGTGGCGAGCAGGTCGCCGTAGGAATTGTACGACTCGAAATCCTCCATGACCAGGCCGTCCGCAACTGTGAAGCTCCAGATGTCGCCTTTTTGCGTGCTGTTTGCGTCAACCAGGTTGACTTCGTCGATTCTCCAATAGTAAGTCCGGCCCAATTCGAGAATTGGAGGGTCGAAGCTGTTCGGATGCTGCGGCTGCGGCGGATCAGTGACCGGGGCTGCATTCGTATCGACCGCCTCGATGCTCGTGCCGAAATAGGCGATGTGCGTCTCTGCGGAGCATCCCGGCATCCAGCTCAGCTCGGCGTCGAGCGGGACGTCCGTGGCGCCATTTACCGGACAGGGATTAAAGGCGGCAGGACCGCACAGGCTGCTTATTCTGGCGCGGACATTGGCAAGGTCGAACCCGGGCGCGTCCCCGAATCTGTCTATCGCGACGATGCGGACGGCCCGCGGCTCAAACGGCAGATCGGCTCTGGAGATGTCGAGCAGGATTTCCGAGGGTAACTGGCCGCCGGTGTCCAGAGCGGTGGCCCTGTCTAACAGGTACTCCTGCCCTGCGCCGTCTGTGAGGAAAACGAGGGCTTGTTCTCCGCGCCGGCCCATTTCCACGATGATTATGTCGTGGCCCGGCCCATCCACGATCGGGCCTCGGAACTGCAATTCGACCCAGTGGTCCGGCGGCATAGTGACCGCGGAAAAAGGCGATGGCGGAGGCCCCAAAAGCTTTTCGCTGGGGTCCACCCAGACCGGCCACGTCCCTTGGTCGTCAATACCCAGCCAGCCTTCGCCCTCAGGGTCGTATGCGTCAACAAGGCAGCATGGGTAATCAAAAGCCGTTTGGTCGGCCAAAGCCGTGCCGCAGAGCGATAGAACCAGGGTGATTAGAGCCGAGGCAATCAGAAATACCTGTTGCATTCATACCCTCCGGGCCCACTATGTACCGAATTGCACAAGGCCGGTTCTGCACAATTCAAATGCCGAAATTCACTATATCATTTTGGCCTGGCCAAAGCAAGTCAAAATGACCGCAATTTACTCAAACTGACCGGTTTTCAAGAAAAAGGGACGATAAGTCCCTATGTGACACCAATATAGCACAGTGTGTCATTCCCGCGAAAGCGGGAATCCACTCAGCTGGCAGACTACTGGATACCTGCTTTCGCAGGTATGACAAGGCGAACCGGTCAGTTTGAGTAATTCAGCAGCCGGGCCGCCAAGCGGAGGGGAATATCTGGCATGGTTCAATTCCGGGTGGCAGCCTCAAGCGCAGCTTGGGGATGGCAAAGCTCCAAGAGCGGTGCAACCATCCCCAAATCCTTCGGATTTGAGGCTGCCACACCGTATGGATCCACAGATAATGTAACTCGGAATCTGATTACTTGAACCATGCCGAAAATCTTTGACTAAGTATGGATAGTTGTTAAACTTGCGGCGGTTCCTGCAGGAGCGTGAAACGAAAAGTTGTGATGTGCTAATTGGTTGTGTCAAAAGGAGTTGTTTGTAATGAGTGATTATTCAGTGAGTCCGTCCGGTGAGAAGTTCGCCATTCCCTCAGAGCAGGAATACGCGCGCGAGCTGGAGCGTATAGAGTCGCTGGTGGCCGAAGCGAGGAAAGAGGGCAAGGAAATCGTTGTTGTGATGGGAGTGGGTTTTGTCGGAGCGGTTATGGCGGCGATTATCGCCGATACCGTTGACAAGCAGACGGGCAGGCCGAGCAAGTTCGTTATCGGCTGTCAGCGTCCGAGCACTCGAAGCTACTGGAAAATCCCGCTGCTTAACCGCGGCGTATCGCCCGTCAAGGCCGAGGACCCCGAGGTTGAGCCGATGATAGCACGCTGCGTCCTGGAGAAGAAGACGTTGGCGGCCACC
>Ga0315288_10013678_pt1 | contig 10156 bp, 7 predicted proteins | sample YL17G11_20_MG_FD_203454 | JGI IMG/M metagenome (GOLD analysis project Ga0315288, IMG submission 203454) | Sediment microbial communities from Yellowstone Lake, YNP, Wyoming, USA - YL17G11_20 | ecosystem: Environmental > Aquatic > Freshwater > Lake > Sediment | place: USA: Wyoming | collected... | reverse complement strand
AGCACATGTTCTTCGGCGAGGGCAAAATCGGCCCGATGCGGGAGATGATCCTGGCCGACACGCTCGACCAGAGGAAGGCGGCTCTGGCCAAGCTCCTGCCCCTCCAGCGGAAGGATTTCGCCGGCATCTTCGAGGTCATGGACGGCCGGCCGGTGACCATCCGGACGATCGACCCGCCGCTCCACGAGTTTCTCCCGCACGAGGAAAAGGAACAGCGCCAGGTCGCGGCCGAGATGGGCATTTCCTACGAAAAGGTCAGGGAGCGCGTCGAGTCGCTCCACGAGTTCAACCCGATGCTCGGCTTCCGCGGCTGCCGGCTGGGCATCATCTACCCCGAGATCACGGAGATGCAGGCCCGGGCCGTCTTCGAGGCCGCCGCGGCGACCCGGAAGAAGAAAATCGAGGTCGAGCCCGAGGTCATGATCCCGCTCGTCGGGAACGTCAAGGAGCTCGCCCACCAGGAAAAGCTCGTCCGTCAAACGGCCGAGGCCGTCATGAAGGAGCAGGGCGTCAAGTTCAAGTACCTGGTCGGGACGATGATCGAGATCCCGCGCGGCGCTCTCACCGCTGACGAAATCGCCGTGGTGGCCGAGTTCTTCAGTTTCGGGACGAACGACCTGACCCAGACGACCCTCGGCGTCAGCCGCGACGACGCCGCCCGCTTCCTCGTCCCCTACGTCGAGAAAGAGATCTACGCCAAGGACCCGTTCGAGGTCCTCGACCGAGCTGGCGTGGGCCAGCTCATGCGCATGGCCGTGGAGAAGGGGCGCAAGACCCGGCCCACGATCAAGCTCGGCATCTGCGGCGAGCACGGTGGCGATCCTTCGAGCGTCGAATTCTGCCATCTCATCGGGCTGAACTACGTCAGCTGCTCGCCGTTCCGCGTTCCCATTGCGCGCCTCGCGGCGGCCCGGGCGGCGCTTTTGAACGCACCCAAAGCCGGGGCCAAGGCCGGGGGAGCGAAAAAGGCCGCGCCGGCGAAAAAAGCGGCCGGATCGAAAACGCCCGCCCGCAAGCGCTGATTCATAGGGATGACCGAGATCCTCGACATCTTCAAGGCCCTCATTAGGAGGAGGTTCCCGTTCAGGTTTATCTACAGCGATGAGTACTGGCTGCTCGATGCCGGGCATCACATCTTCCCCATCCGCAAGTACCGGCTGATCTACGAGCGGCTCCTGGCCATGGGAGCGAAAAAAGAGAATTTCCTGAAGCCCGGGCCCGCGTCTGAGGAAGATATCCTCCGCGTCCACGCCGCCAAGTACCTCAGGAAGCTGAAGACAGGAACGCTTTCCTCAACAGAAACCCAGGCGCTGGAACTCCCCTACTCGGAAGCCCTCGTCAAGTTTTCCCTCCTCACCGTGGGCGGGACGGTCCTCACGGCCTCGGAAGCTCTGAAGGATGGCCTGGCGGTCCATATCGGAGGCGGGTTCCATCATGCCTTTCCCGATCACGGGGAGGGGTTCTGCGTCCTGAACGACGTGGCCGTGGCGGTGGAAAAGCTCAGGGCGGAAGGCAAGATCCGGAAGGCCATGATCGTCGACTGCGATCTCCACCAGGGAAACGGGACGGCGGTCATCTTTTCCAGGACGGACCATGTCTTCACCTTCTCCATCCACCAGATGGACATCTATCCCTCCGAAAAGGCCGCGAGCACCCTGGACGTAGGACTCTGGTCCGGGGACGGAGACGAGGCCTACCTTGCAGGCATGAGGGCCCATTTTCCGCGGCTCTATCGCGAGTTCTGTCCCGACCTGGTGGTCTACCTGGCGGGGGCCGACCCCTATGGCAAGGACCAGTTGGGCGGCCTCGACCTGACCCTGGACGGTCTGAAGGAGAGGGACAGGATCGTCATCGAAGAGGCCCGGAAACTTAGGGTCCCGGTCGCTGTCGTGTTGGCCGGCGGCTACGCGGCGGAGATCGAGGACACGGTTGCCATCCACCTCAATACGATCAAGGTCGCGCAGAGGGCGTAGATACCCAAAATTGCCGATAGGACGCGACTCGGAATTCCGGTTATCATAGGCGCATGGGCGCTGCAGCCCTTCCCCACGCCCTCCCATCACGACCCTCAAAGGCCGGTTCGACCCCAGCCCATCTTTCTGTTCAACGACCCACACAAAACTTAGGAAAGCAACGCAGGTTAAGGGCAACAGGGTTCGGCGGCGGCACCCATCTAATCTTGTAAGAAGATATGGGCGTAGACCTTGGCGTCGCCGATCATGTTGTCGATGACGCAGTATTCGTTCGGTTGGTGGGCCGTTTCGTCGACCTTCGACCAGCAGGCGGCCTCGAACCCCTGGCGCCGGAACAAGGCGGCCACGGTTCCTCCGCCGATCCCCGAGGCTGTGGCGTCCTTTCGGTAAACTTCCTTGACGGCTTTCTGCAGGGCCGCGACGACGGCGGCCCGAGCCGGGGTCGGCGGCGCCGCGGGAGCGTTCTGCTCTTCCTGGATCGTGATCTTCACGTTCTGCTTCCGCTCGATCGCGTCAGCGATCTCCCGGATCCTCTTCTGGACAACGGCCACGTCATAACCCGGCAGGATGCGGCTGTCCACATAGAAGATGTCCTCCCCCGGGATGGTGTTGATGTTCGGGACATTGGCGTCTTTTTTCGTGGGCTCGAAGGTGGAGATGGGAGGATCGAAGAGCTCGTCCTTGGCGTTGAATGTCACATAAAGCTTATCGAGCTCCGTGATCAGGTAGGCGGCGGCCTTGAAGCTGTTGACGCCCTTCTCCGGCGTTGAGCCGTGGGCCTGTTTGCCCAGGGTCTTGATCTTCAGCCAGAGGATGCTTTTCTCGGCGACCTCGATGAGGGTTCCTGTCTCGTTTCCGGCGTCGGGGACGATGATGAGGTCCTGTTTCCGGAAAGCGTCGGTATGCTCGAGGACGTAATCGATGCCCTTCTTGCTCCCGGTTTCCTCATCGGCGACCAGGGCGACGCCGATGTCATAGGACGGCAGCAGGCCCTCCTCCCGGAAGGCCCTGATGGCGAAAAGCGAGGACACCATGTCCTGCTGGTTGTCCTCGACGCCCCGTCCATAGACCCGGCCCTTCTCGACCCAGGCTTTGAACGGGTTGCCTCGCCACAGAGACAGCTCTCCGGGCGGAACGATGTCCATGTGGGTCATCACCCAGATCGTCTTGGAGTGATCCTTTCCCTTGAAGAAAGCCAGAATATTGGGACGGGAGCCATCGAGGGAGTCCATGTCGAGGGCCTTGATCAGCTGGATGTCCGTGAAGCCGTTCTGTTCCAGGTGCCTTGTCAGGAACTCGGCCTTTCTGCCCTCTCCCTCCCCTCCGCTGGCCGGCGCGATCGCGGGCAGGGCGCAGAGCTTGATCTGCATATCGATCATATCGTTGCGATAGGAATCGATGCGCTTGCTGATCCTGGCGAAGATCTCTGGATTGACCATGAAGACTCTCCTTGCCCGGAAATCATAACATTCTTTCAAAAAAGAAAGCAAGGACGGTTCCTTGACTTTTAATATTTCGAACGATACATTGAGTCCAGATGCGAATCGGTGTGGATGTTCGTCCCTTTCTCAGCCGAGAGACCGGCGTCGGGACCTATCTGAAGAACCTCCTCTTCCAGCTCGCCCGAATCGACGGGGCCAATGAATATTGCCTATTCAGTTCCTCCTGGAAGGAGCGTTTTCCCGTCGACAAGGTCCCCCCGTTTGCCAGGTCCAGGTTCCGGGACCTCCGGATCCCCGTAAGGGTCATGAACTTCCTTTGGTACCGTCTGGGCCGGCCGTCCCTCGATTCCTTCTTGGGAATGAAACTGGACCTCGCCCATTCGCCGACGCCGCTGGCCCTGCCGACCCGGGGGAAAAAGATTGTCACCGTTTACGACCTTTTTTTCCTTGATCAACCCATGAAGGCCGACAGGCAGGCGAGGGATGTGTTCTCCAAGAAGGCCGGAGAATCGCTGGAAAACGCCGACGGTATCCTGACGATCTCCGAGTTCACGCGGCGAGCTGTCCTGGAACGCTTCTCGCTTGACGAGACCAAGATCAAGGTTACCCCGTTGGGCCTCAACCCGCTCTTCCTCGAAGACGTCCCGGCCGAGGTCCTCGAAACGACCCGGGGCAAATACGCCCTGCCCGAAAGGTTTCTCCTTTTCGTGGGAGCCGTTGAGTTCAGAAAGAACCTGGTGACTCTTGTCGAGGCTTTGGCCAAGGTGCATGAAGCCGGAGAGCAGGTCGCTCTTGTCGTGGCCGGCCGGAAAGGCGAAGATTCCGCCCACCTCGACGAGGCCGTCACAAGGTTCAGGCTCGGGGATTGGGTCAAGCGCCTTGGCTATCTTCCCGACCCCGAGGTCCGGGACCTCTACCGGCTCGCCCACCTCTTCGTTTTCCCCTCCCTCTGCGAAGGCTTCGGTCTTCCCCTCCTCGAGGCCATGGCCTGCGGCCTGCCCGCCGCCGTCTCCCGGGCCGGAGCGCTTCCCGAGGTCGGAGGAGAAGCGGCCGCCTACTTCGATCCCATCGATCCTGATGAGATCGCCGGCGTCCTGCTGAGACTCCTCCGAGACGCCGGGAAGAGGCGGGAGCTTGCCGAAAAAGGGAAAGAACGGGCCGTCCTCTTCAGCTGGGAATCGACCGCCCGCGAGACGCTGGCGTTCTATGAGAAGGTCGCCGGGGCCCGATGAAAACCGTTCTCTTTGTTTCGCACTCCGTTGAGCTCAACGGCGCCGAGCGGATGCTTCTGGATGTCCTTCGCGGATTGGATCGCGGGAAGTTCAGGCCCCTCCTCGCTCTCCCACGGACCGGACCCCTCCAGCGGGAAGCGGAGAGGGCCGGGATCACGACCCGGGTCGTGCCCATGAAATGGTCGCTGACGGAGAGGTCAAAGATCTGGAAACAGCCCTTGACCCGGACGTGGAATGTCCCGGGTGTCATCCGCATGGCCCGGCTCATCCGGAACGAGTCCGTCGATCTGGTCGTGACGAACACGTCGGCCATATGGACCGGGGCTTTCGCCGCCCGCCGGGCGAGCGTTCCGCACGTCTGGTTCGTCCATGAGATCCTGGACGGCGAAGATCCTCTCTTGTCGCACATCCTCGGCCGAAAGGCCCTTGTCCGGCGCATGGCCAAACTCGCGGTCCGGATCGTCGCCAACTCCAAGGCTTCGGCCAGGGCTTTCCAAGGCACGGACAAGGCTGTTGTCATCGGCAACGGGATCGACACCCGGCGAAGATCGGCGCCGGACCTCGCGGCTCTGAGAATCTCCCTGGGGCTTGACACAAGCGGCCCGGTCCTCGGTATCATCGGTAAGATCTATCCTGGAAAGGGGCAGAAAGAAGCGGTCCTGGCTTTGGATCTCCTTAAACGACTCCGGCCGGGCGTCCGCCTTCTCGTTGTCGGCGGAGTCAAGGACCGATGCTATGCCGGGGAAGTCCGGGAGACGGTGCGGCGTCTCGGGCTGGAAAAGAACGTTCTTTTCTCAGAGTTCCGGGAAGACCTTCCGGAGATCCTGGCCCTGCTGAAGGTCCTCATCCTGGCCTCGACCGTGGACTCATTGGGCCGTGTGGGCCTCGAGGCGATGGCCGCCGGAACGCCGGTCGTGGCCGTCGCGGCCGGCGGTTTGCCGGAGATCGTCATCGATGGCCGGACGGGCGTCCTCGTCGAATCCGCCGACCCCGCCCGGATCGCGGAAGCGGCGGCCCGCGTCCTGGACGACCCGGAGCTTGCCCGCGGCGTCGCGGAGGGCGGTCGGAGGTTCGTCGAAGAAAATTATTCGCTGGAGGGCCAGGTCCGGAAGATCGAGCGGGTCTTGGAGAATTGCCTTGAGCGCTGAGGCCCTGAAATTCCCGCTCCTTTCGATTCTCCTGGTGAATTATAACGACGGCGTTCACCTCCCGGAATGCCTGTCCTCGATCGAAACTAACGTCCGGGCCATCGACCACGAAGTGATCGTCGTCGACAACGCCTCGACGGACGGCAGTCCGGAAATCGTCGCGGAGAGGTTTCCGCGGATACGACTCATCCGGAATTCCAGGAACGAGGGATTCGGCCGGGCCAACAACCGGGCCGTCCGGGAGGGTCGGGGCACGTTCATCCTCTTCCTGAACACGGACGTCGTCCTCCATCCCGGGGCGCTCGATCTCCTTTTGAAGGAGATGGAGGCTGACCCTTTGACCGGGATCGTCGGGCCCGCCCTCATCAACCCCGGGGATTCCTTCCAGGTCTCTTTCGGGGGCCGGGTGGGCTTTTTCACGGAGGCGTTCAAAATAACCTTTCTTAACCGGGCGATCCGGCGATCCCTCAGGAAGGGCGGCGGACGCCGCGAGGTCGGCTGGGTGAGCGGCGCCTTCCTCCTGGCCCGAAAAAGAACCCTGCTGGACGCGGGCCCATTCGATGAAAGATTCTTCCTCTATTTCGAGGACATCGACCTTTGCCGGAGGGTCGTCGAAAAGGGGTGGAAGGTCATCTTCCTGCCCAGGGCCGTTTCCTTTCATGTCGGGGGAGCGACGACCGCTGGCCGGCGCTTAAGGAGCCGCCTGGAATATCGAAAAAGCCAGCTCCTCTTTTACCGCAAGCACAATTCCCGGGCCTCCCTGGCCCTCCTCAGGCTCTACCTGAAGCTGAATTTCTTGACGCTTTCCTTGAGCGGGGCTTTCCGGAAAGAACCGGGGGACTTGCGCCGGGAATTTATGGACCTCCTCGCGGCCCCAGTACGGAGAGAACATGAGTAGGATCAAGGTCCTGGAAATGATCGACAGGTCCTTCCTGGGCGGAGGGCAGATCACCCTTCTCTCTCTGGCCAAGGGCCTCGACAAGGACAAGTTCGAGATCCTGGCCGCGTCCGGAGGGGGAGGCCCCCTCGTGGACGAGCTCGGGAAGCTGGGCGTTCCGCACATTTCGATTGATATCCGGAAGTCGTCGGGCCCCGGGGCTGTCGTCAGGATCGCCGCGGCGCTCGGAGGGGTGGGTATCGACGTCCTGCACACCCACGGCGGGGTCGCCGGCCTTTACGGCCGCCTGGCCGCGAAAAAAGCCGGGATCCCCGCGGTCGTCCATACGCTCCACGGTATCCATTATCTTCATTACCGGAACCCGCTGCTGAAATGGGCGTTCATCGTCCTCGAGCGCCGGCTTTCCCGGTCCACGGACGCCGTCATTTTCGTCTCCCAAGCGGACCTGCGGAAGGGGATGAAACTGCGGCTGACGCCGGCCGGCAAGGCCCGCCTGATCCGGAACGGAGTCGATCCGGCCGGCATGATCCCGGGCTTCGATCGCGCGGCCAAGAAAATCGAGCTCGGGTCGGCCGGGAGACCGCTTGTCGTCGCAGTTTCGCGCCTCCACAGGCAAAAGGGATTGAACTACCTCCTCCGAGCGGTTCCGCTTATCCGTGAGGAGATCCCGGCCGTGAAGGTCGTGATCGCCGGGGGCGGGCCCCTGGAGTCGAAACTGGCTTCCGCGGTGAGGAGGCTCCGAATCGGGGAAAGCGCCGCGCTCCTTGGCGAAAGGAAGGACGCTCGTGAGGTGCTGGCCGCCGCGGACGTCTTTGTCCTGCCTTCGCTATGGGAGGGTCTGCCCTATGTCCTCGTCGAGGCCGCGGCCCTCGGCAAGCCCATTATCGCGACCGATATCGACGGGGTGCGGGAGGTCGTCCGGAGCGGCGAGACGGGGGTCCTCGTCCCGCCCCGCGACCCGGGACGGCTGGCCGCGGCCCTTATCCTGCTTCTCAGAGACCGGGACCTGGCCGGTAAGTTGGGCGAACGGGCGAGACGGGATATTCCGTCAGCCTTCGCCTTGGAGCGTATGGTCCGTGAGACCGAAGCGCTCTACCTGGAGGTCTTCCGGGACTCCGGTTGAGTCGCGACTCCGGTTTAAGATATAATCATTCCCGTGGAGAACATGAAAGTCGCCCTCGTCCATGACTGGCTGACCGGTCAAAGAGGCGGTGAAAAGGTCCTGGAGGTCCTGGCCGAGATCTTCCCCAAGGCCCCGATCTATACCCTCTTCCACTTCAAAGGCAGCCAGCGCGAGGATATCGAGAGGCGCGTCATCCGGACGAGTTTCCTTCAGGGTATGCCTTTCCTCAGGAAAAAGTACCGCTCCTATCTTCCGCTCTTTCCCCTGGCCGTGGAAATGTTCGACCTCCAGGCTTATGACCTCGTCGTCTCCACCTCCCACTGCGTGGCGAAAGGTGTCATCCCACGTCCGGACGCCCTTCATGTCTGCTACATCCATTCTCCCATGCGCTATGCCTGGAACCTTTATTTCTCTTACTTTTCGCCGGCCCGGCTTTCCCCCTTATCCCGGTTCCTCGTCCCGCCCGTCGTCCACGGCCTTCGGACCTGGGACGCCGCGAGTTCGGCCCGCGTGGATTATTTCGTCGCCAACTCGGCCAACGTCGCCAACAGGGTCGAACGGTATTATCGACGAGAAGCCGACGTCATCCATCCCCCGGCGGACACGGACTTCTATACGCCGGACGATTCCCTGCCGGGCGGGGATTTCTTCCTGATCGTCTCGGCCCTCGTCCCTTACAAGCGGATCGACCTGGCCGTCGAGGCGTTCAACCGGACGGGCGCTTCTCTGAAGATCGTCGGCGCCGGCCCCGAATATAAGACCCTCAAGAGGCGCGCCCGGTCGAATATCGAGTTCCCGGGTTCTGTGGGTCCCGATGACCTCCGGCGTTTCTACCGGGGGGCGAAAGCGTTCATCCTGCCCGGCGAGGAGGATTTCGGCATCGCCGCCATCGAGGCCCAGGCGTGCGGGACGCCTGTCATCGCCTACTCCAGGGGAGGTTCCCGGGAGACCGTCGTTCCCGGAAGGACCGGGCTTCTTTTCGAGGAACTCTCGGTCGCGGGCCTGCTCGGCGCCCTTGACAAATTCCGGACCTTCGCATGTAATAAGGCTGCCATAAGGGCGAATGCCATGGGTTTTTCCCGGAAGAATTTCAAGGATCGGATCTCCGCCTACCTCGGGCAAAAATGGATCGAGCACGGGGGCCGGGCGTGATCGCGGAAAAACGGCTCAGGCTCATCGGGCTGTTCGTCCTCAGCGACAGCCTGGCGATCCTCGCTTCCTACTTCTATTCCTATCTCTTCCGTTTCTACGCCTATATCATTCCGGTTGACCCGGCCCGGGGGATCCCGCCCTTGAGGTCCTACGTCGCCGTCTTCCCCCTGTTCCTGGCCGTCCATCTTGGGGTCTTTTACCTCCAAGGGTTCTACAAGAGCAAGCTCCGCCGGGCCAGGATCGACGACTTCCTCTATGCCACCCTCAACGCCTTTTTGACCATTCTGGTCTCGTTTTCCTTTCTGAACTATCTCTACAATTACAGCCAGGGGCAGGTGCCCATCTACCGGATGACATTCAAGCTCTCGCACGGCTTCCTGGCCGTTTATTTTGTGAGTGTCATCTTCGTGATCCTGATCTTCCGGAATCAGATCTATTTCTTTATGAAAAGGCGCTACTCGCGGGGCTTGAACCTGACCAATATCGTCATCGTCGGGGCGGGCGAAATGGGGAAGATGATCGCCCAGAAGCTTCAGACCATCAAGGACCTGGGCTTACGTGTCTTGGGCTTCCTGGATGATGACAGGAGAGCGGGGGAGATGATCGATGTCAACGGCGGCGTCAAGGTCCTCGGCCCGCTGGCGGAGCTCGGCGCCATGGTTGAAGAATATGGAATATCCGAGGTCTATGTGGCCCTGGACTTCGAGCGCTATTCCAAGATCCTCGAAACCTTCCAGGTCGTAACCAAGTATCCGGTCAGCATCCGGCTCGTCCCGGACCTGTTCCAACTCCTGACCCTCAGGGCGAACATTCAAGACCTTGACGGATTCCCCGTGATCACGATCGACGACGTTCCCCTCAAAGGGGGCCGGCAGCTCGTCAAGAGGGCGACCGACACCGTCGTATCAGCCCTGCTCCTCATCCTGTTGTCCCCCTTGCTGCTGATCTTCGCTCTTCTCATTAAGCTCACTTCGAAGGGGCCGGTCTTCTACCACCAGGAGCGCGTCGGGCTGGACGGCCGCGGCTTCATCATCCACAAGTTCCGGACCATGGTCCGCGATGCTGAAAAAGAGACGGGACCGGTCATGTCTGAACGCGATGATCCGCGCATCACAAGGCTCGGAAAGTTCCTCAGAAAATTCAGCATCGACGAGGTCCCCCAGCTCGTCAACGTTCTCATGGGCCAGA
>Ga0315288_10013675_pt1 | contig 10157 bp, 15 predicted proteins | sample YL17G11_20_MG_FD_203454 | JGI IMG/M metagenome (GOLD analysis project Ga0315288, IMG submission 203454) | Sediment microbial communities from Yellowstone Lake, YNP, Wyoming, USA - YL17G11_20 | ecosystem: Environmental > Aquatic > Freshwater > Lake > Sediment | place: USA: Wyoming | collected... | reverse complement strand
AGGGCTGGAGCATAATGGTGTGAACCGTCCACTTGCAGGACTGGCGCAGGTACTTGCGGGCCAAAGCACTACTAGCAAAGGTGGTATCATTTCTGCTCATGGAGATATGGAATCCATTGCTACGCTGTCGCGAGTAGTTGGTGCCAAGCCAATGGATGAAGCGATAGCACTGAATAACATGTATCGTTTGAAAGCGTATGAGGCTAGTGATCGTGACAGACTTGCAGTTCTCGGTGAGAAAGTCAAGAGTCATCTCGTTAGGAATCAAGTTCCTAGTCAGGAAGAGTACGAAGGATTCCTGAAAGATTACACTAGCATAGGTGGAAGGATTGAGAACTACAATGCTGCTATGCAACGCTGGATGAAGGATGCAAACGTGTCAGTGATAGAGCAGATGCGGGCTAGACAGAATTCACCGTATGCTGCTAGACTTACAGAGATCATGGGCGGTGTCCCACTGGAAGATTCTAGGAATAGTGGAATAGTAGACCAGTAAACTGACAGGTAAAAGAAAGCCCCAATTAAGGGGCTTTTTTGTTGTCGAGAGTTTTTACGCTTCTACGGTAGCCGTAGGGCGTATCGCGGCATATAAGGAAGTTCTAAGGAATTGTATCTTACTGTCCTCCCCACTGTATGAAGGTTCTTGCAAGATGTACTTAAACAATTCAAACTCCTGCTCAGTCAGCTCTAATTGAATCTTGTAATGCTTGGTTGTAGAGACATTTGCGTCCATGTCAAATCTCCAACTGCTGTATCAGTTCCTTGATCTTAGGTTCTGGCTTCCAGTATCCCGGACCTTTCATCACCTTGCCAAATTCATTCTTGATAGGCAAGCCGTCAGCTCCCAGTTTCGATAAGTTACTTTGCATGATGATATCCAGCACTTGCTGAGTAGGGAGATTGAAGCGACGCATCTCACTTGCACAGTAGACCATGATATCACCCATCAGGTCAGCGAGAGCTGTGAGTACTTCTGCACGATCTACCCTGGATGCATCCAGCATTGCAATGAGGTCATCATATTCGTTGACCTCATCAAGCAGGATCTTCTTATAGTTTACGAATCGCTCACGAATTACAGTCTTGCTTTGATCCTGCAATTGTGTGAGTCCGTACATTTCATTAAATATCGCAATGTCTAATTCAAACTTTGTCATTGGCGCTACTGGTTGTTTCATGGCTGTGTTCCTGTGATTTGTAATCTTGCATAATGGTTCCGGTAGTAACAAGGTCTGCAAATCCCTTGATACTTGCAGGTGCATCTGGCCACAGATTTGCACCACGCTGGACTAGTTGTTTGAAAGCTTCGATGCTTTCAGTTCCTGCGATACAAATGGTCACAGTGTCACGAACTGTTGACCTCCAATATTCAATCATACCTTACCCTCCATTTCTTTCATCAGTTTAAAATCCACATACAGAGCCTTAGTGTTCATCGGCTTTTGTAGTGGTAAGAATCCAGCATTAGGATTTGCACCTTTTGCTGGCGGTTGAATCTTTCCAGACTGGAGTAGACTAGAAAGAATATCTGTAAGCTGCTCTCTCTTGTCAAGATCACGACTTACTATTTTCCACAGTGCCTCAAAACTCAATGGCTTCTTAGCTTCGTAAAGTGCAGACATTACGTTCTGAGTTGCCTCACTGTTCCTGCTCTTACCAAATTCTCCTAGAGCTTTCGGCATTACAGATTCAGCATGAGTCAGGATTGTATTTGCTAGCAACACATCTTCTAATGCAATCTCGGTAGATAGGCGCATGGCCGCAACTACCAGTATCAGTTTCAACAAATGCGTAAACCTGCGGGTGCTGTAATGCTTGAAGCGGAAATCTTCTAGCTCAGTCCAGCTACTATAAATAATAGTCAGCGCATGCTTAGCTTCTGGTGATAGTGTTGCCTCTCCTACGACCCTAGCATGTATCTCTTTAATAAAGTCTTGGAGCTTATCTCTGAGTCCATCGGAAGGTTTTGTAGGAAATGCAATCTTTCTACCACTTGGTTCTCCATGTATGAGTAGCAGTCTTGACATGAATCCTTGTCCGATGGCAGCAACTGGAAATGCTTCTTGGAATCCAGTATGGGTATTACCCCCCAAGATGGAGATTGTAGGCTGATAGATAGAGAGACTTTTACTGTTCTTGAGCCTATGTCTGTAAGTGCCAAGCTCATCGTCCCAATCCCACAAGCTGCCGAGGAGTGAGAGAAAATCAAGATTTCCGCTTCCTGCGAACTCGTTAAACTCATCAGCGCAGACAAAGACTTCTCTAGGAACTCCGTCATGACTGACTTCGTTAGTTCCGAGGTCAAGATTTGCGAGCACATCCTGAGGTGTAAGAGTTTTAGCCCCAGAGCCTGATGCTCTGCCGCTGCCATAGGTTCTAGTTCCATAAGAGTCTCCGAATGATTCTGGTAGACCTTCTAAGTCTAACAGGAATTTTTCCTTGGTTGTTTTCTCCGCAGAGAATTTACTGTACCCACTATGGGCCAGTATCTTTTTACTTGTTTTGATCGCACTGCTTTTTCTGGTGCCGGGGTTTCCTATAAGCATCACGTAGCTAGTAGGAAAGATTCTGTTGGTCCCGTGAGGAACCCAGAACTGCCGACCAAGTAGCGCGCCAATAGAAGCTATCAGACTCCACCGATGAAAAATCAGTGGTGATTCTGTATCCTGCACATAGGAGAAGTAAAGATCAAACAGGTTATTATCATCTCTTGTGGTTGTCATAGACAGTAGTTACTTTAGTTCTGACCAACGTGTCTTTCCCTTAGAGATGTCAGAAGGGATAAACATTGTTCTAGTTTTTCCGTCAGCGCCTTTGATTTGTACTCGGGTATCCATGATACCTGCTACTATATCTGGAGCATCTGGACGGTCTGTTCTGTATTGGAAGAAGATACTATCATGGATTTGTGCCTTGATGCGTATGATGTTTCGTAACTGACAAACTATCTCTGTACCATTTTTGATGTAACTGTTGTAAACGCTTGCGCGCCATACATTATAAAATTCTTTATTGATAATTGCAACTGAAAGATTCTGCGGTGGGTGAGCAACCGCTGCGTTAAGCATTGGCTTATTCTGGCGGCTCGGACGACCAAAGAAGATTCTAGTCCATCCTAGCGGAGAAACAATACGGCCAGTTAGATTAACTTCCTTAATGATAGACTCATACCAAAGACCTTTTACTTTTGGATAGGCTCTCTCATAGACGTCTAACAGATGCTGGCAGACTTGGCGGAGTGAACCCTTAAGAGATAGTGCAATCTTGGCAGTCGCTACTGCTTTCGGTCCCATGGTATCTAGCATCACGCCAGCCCCCATGTTGTAGTTAGCACCGTGATTAGTACGCTTTGCCAGATCACGCAGAGTTTTATTTAACTGCTTGCCAGTAGCTTCATCATAGATCAGTTCGTAAGCAACACCAAAGAAAGCAGAAGCATTCCAAGAGTGGTAATCGTGGGAGGATTCTACAAGATCTATAAGGGCTTCTTCCCCCGACAGATAAGCAACGCAACGTGCTTCGGACTGTGCTTTATCAATTTCACATAGCAACCATCCGGGATCGCTAATAATGCACTGCTTAACATTATCTCCTCTTGGGATATTTTGGATCTGTAGTCCACACCAGAAAGAGCTTTCACTACTTGCTAGTCTACCGGTATCAGTGCCAGCTGGGTTGAGTTTATAGTAGAGTCTTCCATTCCAGAATTTCCCTTCGACAAAATAGGTACTGAGAAGTTTCTTGTCGCCCTTGATAGCAACCAGCTCAGAAAGAATCTTATTGTTCAGTGGGTGTGCAGCTTGTGCTTTCAGCATATCTGCTTTGCCGGTACTGGCAAGACCGCCGACGCCCAAGACTGTAAACAGTTTCTTAACCTGCTGCCAACTGTTAAGGTTGAAACCGGGAGCAGCAATCATCTTTTGAAACTGAGCTTCACGCACCAGTACTGATTGCTCCTTCTCAGCTTTCACTACTGCCATGCGAGCAGTGTCAATCTTCAAACCTTCTAGTTCTGCATGAAGGCAAGGGAATACGAGAGGGAATTCTTCAAGATAGTTTCTGACGGCATAAGGCTCACTAAGTAGAAGGAGAGCCAGATAGCTATTAAGAGTAGCCCAGCAGTCCCGAGCATTATAACGATAGTAGTCTTGAAGACTGCCAGACTTTCCATCATCTTTCCAGTATCTTGTTTCTCGCAGCGCATAAGCTGTAATAAAATCCAGACGCTTCGGAAACTCAGAATACATAGAATGAAACAAGTGCTGAGTATCATGCAGCCAGTTGTAAACAGGGCAGCCAAAACGCATGAAGTAAACATTATCATATAGTCCATATTGCAGCACCTTACCTTGTGGGAGTCTGTTAAATCTACGCACCCATTCCAGATTGAACATGCTGTCAAATGGAATCACTAAACATTCAGTGGTGTGAGTCTCTGGGAAATAAGCACAGTAACCTACGCAGTTGATTCTGCGCAGTGGATCATCAACGGCAGTCTCAATGTCAATGCTAATGAGAGCAGCATTGGTTCCCCAGCGCGCAAAGAATTCTGGTAGATTCTCAGGTGTTGCCAGTGTCCAAGTGAACTTGGTTTGCTGGTAGAATTTGCTGGGAGTTGTTAGCTTGGAAACGAAGCGAGTAGCTGCTGCTTGTGCCCACGGTACAGTTATCAGATTCTGTAGTGGGTTGATGATAACTACTGGGATGTGGGTCTTAGGCAGACGTAGGAAAGACCCTTGATAGTCATCAAGAGTTACACCGCGCTTATTGTTTGGTGGTATGAAGTCACTCTGTGCGTACAGAAGTTTCTTGAGGAACTCCTCATTAGAACAAACAATGCCCTGCACTCCTGCTTTCTCACAAGCTCCTTCAAGCTCCGTGATAGTGAGCGGCGCAGTTAGTTTGTTCTTCCATGCTACCTGCTGGCCAGCAGTTAGTGTGGTAAGACGATGCTGGTGGTCAGCATCTTCGTGAGTACCAAGGTGTAGTAGTATTGTAGACATGGTGTTGTGATTGTAATTTTTAGGAACCTGCTGGGCGCTACTCCAGTTTATACCCGCAAACATGTTGTCGTTGCACGATATGGTGGTCGAATCAGACTCAGTTATATTGAGTTACGGTACTTACCGTACAAATCAGGCTCCTAGAAAATGCTCGTCTTTCCGAGCCGTCAACCCTACTGTATGTTTACGTCGAACTTTCTAGAGTATTCCCGACGATCCACTTGCGTGGATTACGCGATATTGATATTATCAACAGAAGCGTACACCTTGGTAGAATCTTGCTTGTCCTTGCGGTTCTTGACATTGCAAGCAACTTGGACATTCTTGATTTCAGCAATCAAGGAGCCAATGTTGGTGATGCCGAAGTGTGCACCAAAAGGAGCAATGAACTTCTTCATGTTGCCAACGCCATACTCGTTGTCCAAGAAGAACGCAGTAGAGAACTTTGTCCCATTGGCAACTGGCTTGTCATCAGAATCTGCAAGCTCCGCAGTTTCCACAACTTCAAACGCAGCTTCCACTGCATCCTTACCATTGATCTTCTTCACGCCAACAGTTACATTCAGAATGTAGCTGCCGGGAGGAGGAGTTTCAAAACTGGGGAGATCAGCAAGATCATCCAAGTCTGCTGCGAACAATGCGTTTTCGTCTAGCGGTGTGAAGTTATCGTTGCTCATGATATTATCCTATTAAGTTGAGGATTGAAAAAAGATACTAAGGTGTTTTTGTAAGGGGGAAAGATCAGAGTGGTGCAGCGTAATCCACTGTGGCGCCGAGCAATTCTTTGTTGTTGACACGCTCTTCTTGCAGGATATCCATGCAGCCAGCGTAGCCAGCAATATCAAGAATGGAATCCTTGTGCATTGGAGTCTTAGCAAGACGGGACATTTTCAGTCCAATCATCAGCAGTGCTACATCGTCAGCAGTGATTGTCGCATGAGGTTGCAACTTATGTGCCAGCAAACCTTGCCAGATCATTGCAGTCTGTGAGAAGTTCTGGAGTTTGTCTCCGTAATCTTCTTGTCGTGCGCCATTGATAGTATCATGTGCGCGTTGCAACATAGACAGTGGTATTGTTGGGTTGCCAATAGTTTTCTTGTTTGTCATTACAGTATCTCCCAATCGTCTGCTAGCATATCAGTTTGCGATGCAACCCAAGGAACAAAAGCTCCTTGAGCTGTACACATAGCGATGAATGGAAGTTTCTCGGTAGAGTCTAGTATACTGGGAGATTCCCAAGTTTGCACCAAGAACAAGTACATGTTCTTACCATTCCACCCAGATCGTGCAACGGACTTTACATTTTTAAGTGCTTCCAATGCTTGTTCAAAAGTTCTATCTTTCATTTAAATAACTCCAAGAGTGAGGGTGCATCTAATTTTTCCAGTTCTTTACCAGTTCTGGAGCCTGCCACAATGCTACCTGAGTATGTTGTGCTAGAAGCAGCTTTGTGTTTCTTATTGACAATGTCACAATAAACTACATCGTCAAAATATTTTGCGAAAGTCTTGGAGAATTGACTTGTGCCAGCAATAGGAACAAGCTTCTTCTTGCCATCTTCCATCTCCACTAGGTTCTCATGAGTAATGATTACTACATGGAATGGAGCTTGCTGCAGGATAGAGAAAATACGATCCAAGATTCTGCCCTGTTTAGCATAGTCATCCCAGTCCGGCTTCTTGTCGTAGTTATCTTTGAGGATCAGCTCTCGCTGAATGTAGTTCATTGCAGATGCCGAGAGCTGTGAGCCTGAGTCAACTACCAGAACATCATCCGGGCCAAAGCTCCCTACATCAATCGCAGTAGCACCAGCAGCACCAAGAGCTTTGCACTTCACACAGTTACCAACCCCATGAGCATGACAAATACTGTGCTTGCCGCCCTTGATTACACGCAACATGGTTTCAATAGCTATTGGAAATGTCTGAGTGTCTGGAAGTTTGAATAGCTCAATGTTATTGAGCCACTCTTTTTTCATGCGAGGACTGGAGAGAAGGGTCTTGATACCATCTTCCAAGTCAAACCACCAGAGTTTCTTGATGCTAGCAAGTTGACCGACAAGATCAGTCTTGCCTGTTTTTGGTGGACCGTAGACTAGAATCTTTCTTGCTGCGGCGGGTTGATAATCTGTGAGTTTCATTGTGGGTGCCTTGGTACTGATATAATGCTGGTTGATCCGTCGTATTCATGAATGGAGTAGACATTACCTGTAGAGTATGAATGGTCAGGGGCCGTAGTCCAAACTAAAATAGTATGGCAATCTTGAGAACCGTAGCCAGTGGAGTATTCGTAGTCTAATGCTCTCAACACATTAGGTATCTCAATACCACTAACAAGTTTACCTGCGTAAGCATCGCCCGGGACAAACTTAGAATCGTCACCAGACCAGCTAACCTGTACACCAAGTATCTTGATTGCTTCTATTACTTCGTCACCAACTGCTTCTAAAATATCTTGTTTAAAATTAGCCATAAAAACTCCAAGGTAAGTGTTAAATTATACACATTTCAGCGCGGCTGTCAAGAGCGATTTTGCTGCGCAGTAACCAATTGGTCCAGTGTGAAGGTGAAGTCAACAGATTCTAAACCTTCAATGTGAGCTAGTTTCACAACTTCCACATTAGGAAACAAGCTAGTGTTCCGCATCTGGCAACTTCCGAACCACTCGCAGGTTCTACCGTATTTATTAACACAATGCTCACCACGCTTAGGAAAGAATCCTAGATCTTTGTACTGACTAATCAGTGCATGATCCAGTAGTAAGTCTTGCAGCCACTCAGCTCGTTGAGTTTTACTCTTGGTGAATGGAAGCAGTTGGAACTCACGAGTCTTGCTGCTGTAGACAATATACATTACTTCATAATCTGGACTGTCAAAACCAAGAGAATGAGCAATAGCATCAACCACCACAGAATAGCCGAGAGCTTGATAACTATTAGCATAGGTTGCTTCAGCAACTGTTTCCACGCCAGTAGTCTTTCCTTCCCAGACAGCAAGCCTGCCAGTGCTGCGATGACGAAGCACAGTATCAATGTGACCGAAATGATAAAATCCATTTTGAGTGTCAACAGCGAACGCTAGTTCTACTGCTGCCTTTCCATTAGGTAATGTAAGAACTTCCCAATCTGCCAGCTCATTCTGAAAGAACCATGCAAACTTCTCTACTGCCCACAGAGCATAAGCAAGACTCTTACCAGCAGGAGTTCCACGCTTATCTATTTTCTCTGCATCATAAGGTGCTTTCCAAGCAAGCCACGCTGCTAACTGTGCTGCTTGTAAGCTGCCCGTTGCTGCGAAGGTTTGAATACCAGAGCCAACTGCGTGACCAAAAGCAAAATCAAGATTGGCAGCTTGAGCTTCTTCAAAGATAGGAGATTTTGGTACATTGTTTTTAAACAGTTCTAGTTCGTATAGACGAGGGCAAGAGTGCAGCAGATTCAGCTTGCTGTAACTGGTAACATTACCATGCGCCATAAGACGGCGATAACCTTTGTCACTGGTACTAGCAGAGATCAGTTTCGCTTGGTCAATCTGGCCAGCAGTTGCTCCTTCTTGGATAGAACTGGTGTCGGTGAACTCACTACTGGAGCCGTGAAAGATTTCATCCAATCTGTTGAAGATTGCTGAGGTGTCGGAGGATGCCATAGTGCGTGTGCCAGTTCTAAGGTTTGTTTGTAAATGTGGAAGTAGTCTGGTACTTTTGCCTCAGATCTACAATTTTCACAATCGTACGAAAGTCCACCAGCGTTGCTTCTAGATTTACAATAGAAGCACTCAGAGATTGCAGCTTCTGCATATCGTCTGTGCCAATGTTCTTTTGGGAATTGGTCAACAGTCCTGAGCAGAGTCCAGCATACTGTGAGTGCAATGCAAGGATCGCAGTATGTAGAAGCTTTATATGGTTGGAAATTCCATGGGAGTCGGAGACTTCTGATCCTGACTGCGTGTGCGTAAGTTGTTGCCATGTGGGAGGTTCTTTAGTAGGAGGATAACTTACCTTGGCATCGCAGTAAGGACAGCCGTAACTACTGGGCACTGTACTAACAAATCTACACCTGTTGCAACGGTAAGTGGCTGCATGTGCCATTACAAATCTCCCAGACTTAGACCAGTAGCCTTCTTGGTACTTGTAGCCTTCTTGCCTGTACCTGTAGTAGCAGCGACCAGTGTGGTATTGGTAATGATCTGCTGGCCAGTCATGATCTTTGCAATCTCACTGTCTGGTAGCAGATGCACAAGTTCTTCATGAGAGATCATGAGTTTGTGAATCTCACGCAGGTGATCCTTCATCTTGGGATCTTGAGCAATCAGACACTCTTCCAGATAACCCAGACGCTGCATAATAGCATCATGCTGAGGACTGCGAGTAGTTTGAACTGCACCGTCAGCAGTTGTTTCAGAGCTTGTTGACATGACTTTGTTTTCCTGCAAAACGAAGAATAAGATTCTCACCAATAGCGCGAGCAGCATCTGCTGTGTGGGCTACTACTGGCATCCAGAGTGGGGAGTAAGGATCGCCGCCAGTTGCTACGTAAGTTTCAGCATCAACAACAAATACACCAAATGGTTGCAGTTGAATGAAGTGAGTAACTCTTGGAGCTTTGGGCCGCACTCGCTTCTGCTGGTCCTGTGGAGTGACACTGCTGAGAGCAGTTTCTACAATGCTCTGTGAATTCATATTACGCTCCTGTTGGTAGTGTAAACCCGCTGAGACCCCGCAGTCTACGCAGTTCATTGAGATAGGTTGCACATGTAACATCTACTTTGTTCCCATCAAATTGAATCTTCATACCAAGAGCGTCATTCATAACTGCTACGAAATCTTCAGCTTGATGTGCCATTGTCCAACCTACTAGCATCCAGAGACTGGGCCAGTGATCGGAGATTTCACGGCGCAACGCATTGTAGGATTCAGGAAAGAGGTAGATCTTGTCAGTGATGTGCGCATTAGGATTGTCACCAATCTTGTGTGCAGAACTGCCAGAATCTTCCGGGCCCAAAACAGTTTGTGGTTTGTAATCTGCTAGCTGCCTAGCTTCTTCTTCCTTGATAGCTTTTGCTAGGGAAGGAATCTGTACTTGTACGGATCGTCGATCAGGATGTGCCATGATAGTTTCCTATTGAATCTGTTGAACCTGTTGAACCTGTTGGTTAT
>Ga0315288_10013672_pt1 | contig 10158 bp, 16 predicted proteins | sample YL17G11_20_MG_FD_203454 | JGI IMG/M metagenome (GOLD analysis project Ga0315288, IMG submission 203454) | Sediment microbial communities from Yellowstone Lake, YNP, Wyoming, USA - YL17G11_20 | ecosystem: Environmental > Aquatic > Freshwater > Lake > Sediment | place: USA: Wyoming | collected... | reverse complement strand
CGCTCCTCGTCCGGCCTCTTCGCAGCCTTCGAGGCCTTGGTCCGGGCCTTCGCCATGGTTCACTGCTCCGTTCGTCGTTCGTTCCGGGTGCGACTGCGGAAGACTACCAGCGCACTACGTCACCCACCGATCATGTTGTGGGCGAGGCACTACCGCCCGCAGGTCGCGCGAGGAGGGCGCGCATACTACCAGCCTGTCGTGGCAACATGCTAGAAGTTTGCGACGAGGGCGAGCATGAACACGATCGAGAAGAGGAAGCCGGTCCCGCGCATGGCTTGCGTCGCGCCGCTGGGTTGCGCTGGCGTCGGGAGGCTGGCCGGGAGGCACTGCGTGTGCCTCGCAGGCCACGAGCTGCGCGTGCGTGAGATCGGCGCGGCGTTGGGCGAGCTGGGCATGAAGGCCGGCGCGCTCAGCCCGCACATGATCGCTGGCGTCGCGGCGGACCTCGAGGCCGGGGAGTCGAGCTACGTCCCCGTGGGCGGCGAGCGGCTCGGCCGCTGCTACTACCGCTCGATCTACCTGGTGCTCGGCGACGAGGACCGGGCCCCGCGAGGGAACAGCGGCGGCTACACGGTGCTCGCCCGGGGTCGGCACCCGCTGCTCGGGCCGTGGGCCAGGACGGTCTGCGAGACCGACAGCTCGGACTAGGCCGTGGCGACCGAGTATCCGCGCGTGCTCTGCGAGGTCCCCTACCGCGTGGTCTGGTTCCTTGAGGACGACGGCGCGCTCCACTGGTGCCACCTCGCGGACCACGAGCGCGGCCGGCAGTGAGCGCGGCTGGCGCGCCAGCTGGCGGGTGCGCGCACCTCACCGTCGAGGACGACGTCGGCGGCTGCCGCTGGCGGTGGTGCGTCGTCTGCGGGGTCGGCTACGACCGCGGCGCGGTCCTCGCCCGCCTGCAGGAGGCGATCCGCGAGCGGCACCGGCTCCCTCCCTCGCCCTGGACCTCGGCCGAGCGCGCCGCCGACCCGTGGTCGTAACTCCAGCAGTTCATACGCCTTACGTCGGCAAACTAGAAATAGTTTCCCAGCTGTCGGACCGCCGTGGTAGGATCTGCGGCGTCGAGGCAGGAGCCCCGGCGAACCGCGGCCGAGCGCCGCGGGGACGGATCCGGCAGCGACGAGGAGGTGACGAGTGACGGCAGTGAGGCGTCTCACGCAACGGCAGCGTCGGTCGGTGGTGTGCCCAGCCTGCAACGCGCGGCCGGGGTCGGCCTGCAGGGGCTCGCGAATCCCGAGCGCGAGCACCCTCGGCGGTGGGTGGGGCGGCCCGCCGCCCCTGGAGCGCGAGCACCCGTCGCGCGTGGCGGCGGTGCGCGAGCGCCGCGTCGCGCTGCGCGACGCACTGGAGCCCGTGACCGACAAGCACGGCGCGGTGCTGTGACCACCGAGCGAGACGAGGCCGCGCTCGCGCACGTGAGGACGCTCCGCAAGCGGCTTGAACGCGCGAAGGCGCGCGGACAGATCGAGCTGCACCTTCACGTCGACGACGTCCACCTTCTGCTGACGCTCGCGGAGATCCTCCTCGACGCGAGGGCCAAGGCGAAGGAGAAGAGGGCGTGAAGCTGAGGAACACGTCCCGCTTCTCCGGCGACCTCGTGCGCTGGGCGCTCGCGCTCGCGCGCGAGGTCCTGATCGGTGACCAGCTCTCCATGGCCGGTGTCGCCGTGTGGGTGCGGAACAAGGGCCGGAGCTTCTCTGGCCGCGCCTACGGGCGCAGCCGGAGGGTCGTCGCGTCCGTCGGCCCCGACGCCAGCTTCCCGCTCACGTACACCTACCGCCGCGGCGTGCCGGACCAGCGGCTGGTCGACGCGACCGAGTGCCTGTGCTCGATCCTCGCGCACGAGCTTCAGCACCTGGTCCAGCACCGTGACCGCATGCCTGCCGACGAGGTCCAGTGCGAGCTGGTCTCGGCGCGGGCCGTCAAGCTCTGCCGCGAGCGGCGCGCCGCCGAAGCCGTCGTCGTTCCGGTGGACCCGAGGATCGCGGCCATGGCGGCCGGCAGGGCGCGGGCCGCGGAGGCGCGGCGCGAGCGTGACGAGCGCGTGTGCGCGAAGGTCGCGGCCATGGCGGCCGGCAGGGCGCGGGCTGCGGAGCAGCGGAAGATCAAGGAGGCTTCATGAGGATCAACGAGGCCCGCGAACTGGTCCTGCCCGCTCTCGACGCGTTCCACGCGGCCTACGCGGGCGCCGGCGGCCAGCTCGACCTCGCCACGTTCGGCGAGATCGCGGCGAAGCTCGTCGCGCAGACCTACGAGTCGCACGTCGGCGGTGTCGGCTCGCGCGACGCGGCCTGGAGGCGGTTCGTGACCTGGCTCCGCAAGCACCACCCCGGCGAGAGCGCCAAGGCGATCATGGCCGCGATCGACGCGGTCCAGCCGTACACGTAGGCGGCCATGGCCGCATGCCACCCACCGCATGTCGTGCGGGCCGTGGGTCCGGTGCCCCTTTGAGGCGGCACCACCCGGTGGCGGGAGGGTCCGTGTTGGACCCGGCCAGAGCGGAGTGTCGAGGAGCGGTGACGCCGAGCGCGCCACCCGAACAGGAGATCGCATGACCGTCGTTGCCGCCGTGGCCTCCGGGCCGTCCGTCCACACCCTCAACCAGCACCTGGTGATCTGCTCGATCAGCTACGAGGCGCAGGCCGCGGCTGCTGCTGCCGGGCAGCCGGCCGCCGCGCTGCAGCTCTACCCGCTCCCGCAGAGCCTGGTCCAGCAGGCCCTGCTGCTGGGGGCCGGCGTCAGCTCCGAGGGCTACGTCCACCTCGTCCACAACGCGCGCTGGGCGGCTGCGAGCCGCTGTGGCGAGTGGGTCCAGGTCTGGCCCGCGTCCGAAGAGGTCCGGCACCTGTCGCAGCGGCCGGTCGACGCCGAGGACGCGCTCAGGCTGATCGCGCGGGCGCACAACGAGCGCAAGGAGGCGATCGACGGCAAGGCGCGCGAGGCGCTGGCCGAGCTGCTGGCGTCCGAGGGCTGGTCCCACCACCTCGACAAGACCGCCCGCGCTGGGCGGCTGATCCCCGAGGAGATCGCGCAGCTCGACGCGCACGCCGCGACCTGCAAGGCGCGCGAGCAGGCCGCGGAGGCCGAGAGGGCCAGGCTCGCGCTGGAGCGCGAGAACGCGGGGCAGGCCCAGCACGAGGCCTCGGTGCTGGCCGAGTCGCGCCGGGTGGCGCGCCTGGCCGCGGTCGTGCGTGAGGTCTGCGCGGGGTCGGGGTCGGTGCTCGGGCGGCTCGACGCGCCCGAGGGCACGCCGCCCCTCGGACTCCTGCCCGAGGACGAGGCGCTGGAGCTGGTCCGCGTGGCCAAGCTCCCGCAGGACCTCGCCGCCGGCACGGCCGGCGACTACGTGAAGCTGACGTCGGAGGACGTGCTCGGTGAGGCGGCCGTCGAGGCCGGCTGCGACGGAGACTGCAGGTCGGCCTCATTCTCGTCCGGCGTGCCGGACGACCTGACCGCCGAGGAGTGGGTGGACCTCCAGACGATCCGCGTCTGCCTCAAGGCCGCCAAGCTCCCGGCGGGCGAGATCAGGCTCCACACCGGGACCTGCCAGTGCCGCGACGTGGGCGACGTCGTGCGGCGCGTCGGCGTGAAGGTCCAGCTCGACCTGGGCGGCCTCGTGGTCGAGCGCGAGTACGGTGTCCTGTGAGCGACGACTACGTCCAGGCCTCGAAGCTCGAGGTCATGGTCCTGCGTCCGAAGAAGGTGCGGGTCGTGTTCGAGGTCAGGGATCGCGAGGAGTGGGAGCAGCTCTGGCTCATGGAACGCCCGCGGTTCGCGGGCCTGGGGAGGCCGATCCCGGAGGGCGCCCGCCAGCCGACTGTGTTCAGCTTGACGCTGGTGGCGCTGCCGCGACGCATGGCGTTCGCCGAGCTGACGAAGGAGCGCGCGATCGAGCTGGCCAAGGGCGAGATCGAGGTCGCGCTGAACGACACGGCTGCCGATCGGTCCACGCTCGCAGGCAGGATCGCGACGCGCGACGCGACGAACGAGACGAACAAGCGGGGCGGTGCGGACGCGAGCGGCGGGAGGGACTAGCCGTGGCTGCGAAGCCGAAGCCAGACCCCAAGGTCGTAGCGAGGTCGATCCGGCAGCTGCGGATCGACCTTGACGAGCAGGGGCACCTGCTCGCGCTGGACGCAGGTCAGGTCGAGCGCGTGGCGCACGCGCTGGACGAAGGCTGGTGGGACGAGAGGGCCTGGGCCGGACGCACAGGCGTGCGGTGCCAGTTGATCGACGTCGTGGCCCGCCTCAAGGTCGGGCGGCTCTCCGAGCGCGTCTGCGCTCTGCTCGGCGAGCTGACCAGGCTGAGGCCGCCCGGGGCACGGAAGGCCGTGCTGCTGGAGGACGCGGAGAGGCGGCGGCATATCGAGGCCTACAAGGAGGGGCAGGCCAGGCAGCGTGAGAACTACAAGCTGCAGATCCACGCGAGCGCGGCCAGACGCCTGGTCTCACTGCTCTCGGACGCGGCGCAGATTGTCGAGAGCCTGAGCTGCGACGCCTGCGCCGTGGGGGACGCGGGATCCGTGAGCCAGCTCCGCTCTCAGGTGCCCGAGCTTTTGCGGCTGGCCAGGGAGAACGCGACCAAGGCGACGGCCGACCTTGCTGGTGCAGGCGGGCCGACGTGAGCCGCTACCGCGTCTACGTCCACCGCCGGCGCGACGACCCGCCGAACGACTGGCACGAGGTGGTCGCCGAGTACGCGAGCCCGTGCGCGGCTTCCGCAGCTGCGGACCGTCAGCCGATCCACGCTCAGGCCTGGGACACGAGCGGCGAGCCGCGGCTCGTCCACGACAACGGCAAGTGGCCAGGGGAGGCGACGTGATCGAGCGGGCGAGCGACCGTCTGCGACGGGCGTGCGACGGCGTAGGTGGGCACGGGCCCACGCTGCACGTGAAGATCACCGAGCACTTCCTGCTCTCGCTGGCCGACCGGCCCATGGGGCCGGAGGCGAGCATGGACCTGTGGCGGCTGATCACGGGCCGCGATCTTCACCGGATCGCCTGCTCGCTGTCGCCCGGCAAGCGCGGCGCGCTCGCCGTGGCCGGGGACGGGAAGGTCCACCTGATCGTGTTCTGCCGCGACGAGCTGGACCCGGCGGTGTGCGCGCTCATGACGGTCCTGTCCGAGAACGAGGCCCGCGTCGTCTCGCGCCGGCGTGACACCGTGCTGTGCTCGCTGTGAAGTACTACGACGCTACGCGAGGAACGCTGCTCAAGGCGCTCGTCCTGAGCTTCCAGCTGGGGACGCGGATGGAAACTCAGCTCAAGGGCATGAACGATCAGGCCGACCACACCTGGGAAGAGGCCGCTGCCAAGCTCCAGCACGGTCTTGTGCAGACCGTCCATGAAGCGCGGAAGGCCGCGAATGGTGAGGGATCGTGACGCGCGAGGAGTTGGACCTCGCGATCAAGCGCGTCTCGCGAGACGACGCCCAGCGCCTCATGGGCGCCTACGACGCGCTGCGGATCTGCACGCTCGGCGATCTTGGCACGCTCGGCCTGCGCGAGGCCCAGGGGCGCCGGCGCGTGTTGTTGTCCGGGCTGCGGCTCATGGACGCCCTCGAGGCGTCCGACGACGAAGCGCGGAAGATCGCCGAGGCTGCTCTCCTCGGCCTCCGCCGCGTCCTCGCGGCCTACGACGAAGCGATCCAGCGCGGGCTGGCGCGCCTGGCCGCGCAGGGGCTGGGCGGCGTGCCGTGACCGGGCCGTGCGAGCACCAGCTCGATCGCCTCGAGGTCGACGCAGGCCCGGCCGGCGTTCGCGGCCAGGGGCAGCCGTTCGCCGTGAAGTGCCACGCCTGCCAGAACAAGTTCACCGGGCCGGCTGGCATGCGCCTGCTGGTGGACTCCATGGCCAGGGACAGCGCGGCGCTCTGGACGGCCGTGGTGGCGCTGGGCGGCAAGCGCCAGGCGCCGCCTGCGGCCCTGCATGCCGTGCCCGCGGCCGAGTGCGCGCACTACCTCTCCTGGCTGCGCCCCGAGGGCTTCGAGGCCCGTCGCGGCGCGGAGGGGACGCTCACCTTCCGCTGTTCTGGCTGCCGAGCGGGCTGGCCCATGGCGGTCGGACTCGGGATGTACCTTGAGCGCATGATCGGGGATCGCGAGGCGCTGCGGGCTGCGGTCCGCAAGCTCGGAGGGGTGATCTAGTGAGCACGGTGCCTGTCGGTGAGGCCAAGCCTGTGGCCGCTGCGCCTGCGGTCAACGGCGAGCAGGAGGTCTCGGCGGAATCCCTGATCGAGATCGCGAAGGCCGTGGCCGCGGTCGCGGCCAGCCAGAAGCCCGCCATGCGGACTCGGCGTGAGAACGACTCGACGCTGTGCCCGAAGTGGTTCGGGCATGGGCTCGAGGTCCGACCCATGGGCTCGCCACCGCTGCTGGACGAGCCATGCACCACGGGCGCAGGCAAGGCGAACCTGTGCGTCCACTCGAAGTGGGAGCGGCTGGCGACGTTCGACGGCCCGTGTGCGTGCCTGCTCTGCCACGGCTGGCCGAAGCCTGGCAGCCCATGAGCCAGGCCGTCGTGGAGCTGCTCAAGGGCCGCAAGCGGAAGGTGAGGGACAACCGCTGGCCCGGCGAATGCGCTCGCTGCCACAGCCGCATTCCCGAGAACGAGGGCGAGTTCTTCGAGGGGCCGCTGCGGCTCGCGTGCGCGCCGTGCGCCCTGCGCGAGGGGCTGGCCAACGACAACGGCTTCCGCCAGCGGCTGTCGGAGCTGCCGATCAAGACGAAGGACGGAAAGGTCCTGACGCTGCTCCCGTTCCAGGTCGAGGACTGCAAGCGGATCTCTGCTACCAGGGCGCTGTTGATTGGCAGCCAGATGGGCACAGGGAAGTGTAAAGTCAATGATTCCAATGACTTGCTGAATGGGGTGCTGGTAACGTCAGAGGCGTCATGGAACAAGCTCGCCGGGCCTGCCGCGTTCGACGGCCTCGGCTGGTGGGCTGTCCCAACGCAGGCCCTGACGGTGAACGCGATCGACGACATGACTGGGAAGATCGTGCAAAGGCAGGTGACGCGCTTCTACCGGCAGCAGGTCAAGGAGCGCCTGCGGAGGGTCGTGCTGGACGACGGGTCAGAGATCACGATCACGCAGGCACACAAGCTGCGCGACTCCGAGGCCTGGACGAACGACCTCAAGGTCGGGCAGCGTGCGTGCGTGCCCGCCAGGCTGGCGCACGAGACCGGAGAGTTCGACCTCGAGCTTGCCGAGCTGTTCGGGTGGATCGTCGGAGACGGGCACGAGGACCACTCAGGCAGGTCCAACGCGCTCTTCGTGACTCAGAATGCCGGACCGCAGTTTGATCGGATCGCGCTGCTCATGCAGTCCGTATCCGATCGGTTTGGGCTGCACTTGAATGTCAGGACGATTGCTCCGCGCGAGACGCACCGCGCTCAGGACGTCAACGTCTGCAGCGCCGGTTTCCGCGCCTTCTGCGAGGCCCGCGATTTCCCATGGGGCACGCTCTCCGCAGCCCGCCGCGTGCCCGCCCCGATCATGCAGGGCAACGCGCAGGTCGTGCGGGCCTTCCTCCGCGCATACATGGACGCCGACGGGTCCATGCCGTTGGACTGCCGCGCGGCCGAGTTCTGCAGCGCGTCCCAGCTGCTGGTGAAGGAGGTATCGGCCCTCTTCCGTCGCTTCGGCGTGTGGGTGCGGATCCGTAAGAAGCGCGCCCGTGCAACGAACAGCCCGACGTGCCCGTACCGCGACTACTGGATCGGCACGATCGGAGGGCCGTCGCTCCGCCGATTCAAGGCCGAGGTCGGTTTCAGCGTGGACTACAAGCAGGCCGAGCTGGACCGCGTCTGCGCGGTCAAGTCGAACACGAACACCGAGGGCGTCCCGGCCAGCGCGCTGATCAGTGACGCGCTCGCGGCCTCCGGGCTCCCTGCGTCCTGGTTCGGGCTCGACCCGAAGCACGGCCTGTCGACGGTCTACCTGAAGGGCACGCAGGAGTTCACCCGCGAGTCGCTCTCGATCGTCGTCGGCTGCATGGACGCGATCCTGTCCGGCAAGGCGCAGGCGGCCTACGCCGACGCTCCCGCGACGACGAGGCGCAAGACGGTCGCCGCGGCCGTGGCCGCGCTCGACGCGGCGAAGCTCGCCGCTCTCAAGGTCGCTCGCGATCGAGCCCAGCGGCTGATCGACCAGGAGGTCCACTACGCGACGATCGAGTCGATCGAGGAGATCGACTACGAGGGCTGGGTCTACGACCTCGAGGTCGAGGAGCACCATAACTACGTCGCGGAGGGCCTGCTCTGCCACAACACGGTCCAGGCCGCCATGGCCGCGCTCCGGAAGGACATGGCGAACCTCGTGTTCTGCCCGGCGAGCGTGCGGGAGAACTGGGCTGACGAGATCGCCAAGTGGCGGCCGGACCTCCTCGTCCGCGCGATTGAGTCGCAGCACTCGTTCGCGTCGAGGGCCACCGAACACCTGATCACGCCAGGCCTCGTGCTCGTCGGGTCGTTCGGCGTTCTACCTGGCAGCCCGTGCCGTGGCTGCAGGACGCTCAAGGCGCGGCTGAAGCAGCTGCGGAAGTGGAAGGAGGACACGTGCCCGACCTGCGATCGGCCTGACGCGCAGCGGTCGCTGAAGGTCGACGGGCGGTGCCTCGGCTGCAACAGCCCGACGGTGAAGGTGCCGAAGGCGCGCTACCACGAACCCTGGTATCCACAGTGCAACCACTACCCGCCGGCGTTCGGCGAGGTCGCCGCCGACTGGAAGCACCCGTCGCATGTCGACCTGACGATCGACGGCCGGAAGTTGCGCCTGTCCTACCACCCGAGCGTGGACGTCGGCGCGTGGGTGAGGTCCGGCGTCGAGCTGCCCGCGCAGAGGATCGCTCCGAAGCCGGAGGACCTGCCAGCGCGCGAGGTCACGTGCGCCGGCTGCGCCCAGGTCAACCCCATGCCTGAGATCGACCGGCCGGTCTGCCTGCTGGGTGACGAGTGCCACGCGTTCAAGAACCCTGGCAACGAGCGCACGAAGAACTGGCGCGGCCTGCGGTCTCGCGTGTGGGAGGCCGGCGGCTTCGTGTTCGGCCTCTCGGGAACGCCGTGCGAGGGCAAGCCGCTCGAGTTCTGGGAGGTGCTCAACAGCCTCGGGCTGGCCAAGGCCGCGTTCGGGACCTGGGAGAACTACCACCGGATCTTCAGGCAGTGGTTCGAGAACCCGAAGGGTGATCGGATCCCGCCGCAGGGAGAGCTGCTCGACGAGCTGCACCGCAGGCTCAGGAAGATCCAGATCAACCGGCGCAGGAAGGACGTCCTGTCCCAGCTGCCGCCGCGCACGGAGCAGGTGATCCAGGTCGAGATCAACGAGCAGACGGCTGCGGACGTGAACGAGGCCGTCCACCGCATGCTCGCGGTGCGGCGGGCGTGGGAGGACGCGCAGAAGGGGATCGCTCACCAGGGCGTTCGCCTGCAGGACCCGTTCGCGCCACGCCTGGAGGACGACGAGAGGGCGCGGCGGCGGGCGCTCTACGACTCGCGGGTCGAGTACTACTTCCGCGAGCGCCCGTGGATTCTGGACGAGGAGATCGCTGACGCCGTCGAGCAGGCCCTCATGTCCAAGGGCCAAATGCCCACGATCGACCAGCTCTCGCGGATCCGCGCCATGCTCTCGCAGGCCAAGGTCCACGCGGTGCAGGAGTGGATCAAGGACCGCGAGGAGGAGGACGAGCCGATCGTGCTGTTCTCCCAGCACGTCTCGATCTTGAAGAAGATCGCGGCGCGTCCGGGCTGGGAGTGCTTCCACGGCGGGCTGACCGCGAAGAAGCGGGCGGCCATGGTGAAGTCGTTCCAGGGCGGCCAGATCGAGCGCGGCCTCGCGGTCTCGATCGGGGCTGGCGGTGAGGGGATCACGCTCACGAGGGCCGCGGTGTGCGCGTTCGTTGACCTCTCGTGGAACCCGGCCAAGAACCACCAGGCCGAGTCGCGCCTGATCCGTATCGGTGCCGAGAAGCACGACCTCGTGGCCGCGACGAAGGCGATCGCGGAGCTGGGCTGCACGAAGTGCGTGATCTCTGACGGCAAGGCCACGGCCTGCGCTGATCACAAGACGGCGATCACCGTCGTGCGGTTCGTGGCGAAGCACGTCGTGGACGCGCTCGTCATGACGACGCTCGTGGAGAAGGAGGCGCTCCTGGGCAGCTTCGA
>Ga0315288_10013669_pt1 | contig 10160 bp, 6 predicted proteins | sample YL17G11_20_MG_FD_203454 | JGI IMG/M metagenome (GOLD analysis project Ga0315288, IMG submission 203454) | Sediment microbial communities from Yellowstone Lake, YNP, Wyoming, USA - YL17G11_20 | ecosystem: Environmental > Aquatic > Freshwater > Lake > Sediment | place: USA: Wyoming | collected... | reverse complement strand
CGATGACGTTAATGGGCAACGCCAGCCAGAGCGCGCGGAACCCCCTCAGCAGGCGCGAAGTCGCGCCCGAGCCGTAGCGAAGCTGAGTGAGTTCCACGTCGGTGAGCACCTTGGCGCGCCGCCAGAGAGGAGCAAGGAAAAAAGTGGCGAAGAGCGATCCGATCCCGAAACACCACCATTGCCAATTCTCGTAGACCCCGACAGTGCGCACCAGCTTGGTGACATAGAGAGGGGTGTCACAGGAAAAGGAGGTGGCCACCATCGAGGTGCCGGCAATCCACCACGGGAGCGCACGGCCGGCCAGAAAGTACTCTTCGGTGGAGCGGTGGGCGCGGCGCGTCATCACCACGCCCACGATCAGGCTGAGGACGTTGTAGGCGATGATGATCGCCCAGTCCACGGAATGGAGGGTGGAGATGGGGAACCTCGCGGCTGCTGCCGAAGTCCGTCATATTCCGGGCGGGTCTGGGGACCCGACTCGCCAACATCGAGAAGATAGCACTTTGAAGCAGAAAGGCAACAGGGCAGCGAAGAAAGGATGAAGGCGGAAGGATGAAGGATGAAGACCCGAAAAAACCGGACGGCGGGCAGGTGGCAGCCGGAACGCGGCTAACCTGCCGTAGCCGGCGAAGCCTTCATGGCCGGGAAGGCAAGCGTGATTTGCGTGCCGACCCCCCACTGGGACTTCAGATCGAGCTTGGCGGAGTGACTTTCGGCCACGTTTTGAATGATGCACATGCCGAGACCGGTGCCGCCCGCATCCGTGCGGGTGGTGAAATAGGGTTCGAAGACGCGCGGCAGCACATCGGGAGGGATGCCCCCGCCGGTGTCCCTGACCACCACTTCCACCGTGTCGCCGTCGGCGCGGGCCGTCACGGTCAGTTCTCCCCCGCCCTTGGCACGGAGAGCGTGCGCCGAGTTGAGAATCATGTTGATGATGGCGCTTTCCACGCTGTGGGCGTCGCCCAGAACCGGCGGCAGGTTTTCCTCGAGTTCGAGTTCGAGACGGAAGGCCGCAGCCGGATTATTCGCTGAGAAGCCGCGCAGCGTTCCGGTAGTGCTTTCCATCATCTCGACGGTGGAACGAATAAGCGCCGTCAGATCCAGCGGCGCAAAGTTGGAAGTGGTGGGCTTGGTGAGGTGGCGCAGATCGCGGGCGATTTTCTCGACGCGTTCGGACAGCGCGGAAATCGTCTCCAAGTCCTTGTCCACGCCGCCGTCGAGCGGCACGCCCGCTTTCTTCAGCCGCATGGCAAGCAGTTCGATGCGGCCTTTGACCGGCTGAAGGCTGTTATTGATTTCGTGGGCGATGCCGCCGGCAAGTTGGTTGATGGTGGATTGCTTCTCCGACTCGATGAGCTTATGTTCGAGCTGCTTCTGGAGCGTCACGTCCTCGAGGATGATGCCGACGCGCTCGCCGCCCAGCGCGCGGTGAAGATGGAAAAACGAGTAGGCCAGAGTGCGCGCTCCGAAATCGAAGAAGGAACGGTGGCTGCCGTCTTTCTGAAGAAGGAAGTCCTGCAAGTCCTGCAAGATGTGGAGCATGCTGGTGCTGCTGCAACAGCGGGAATCGGCCAGCGGCGTGCCGCGCGTGAGTACCGCGCCGTCGAGCAGAGCCGACGATTGCGCGCTGGCGTATTCGATCTTCAGCCGGTCGTCGAGAATAATCACGCCCTGCGGCTGGCTGTCGAGAATGGTATCGAGATATTCCTGCAGCTCGCGGTAGCGGCCTGTGGCTTCCTGCTCGGCCTCGATGAGATGCGCGGTTTCGAGGGCCACGGCCGTGAGTTGCACGAAAGTATCGAAGAGCACGAGGCTGGTTTGATCGAACACTCCCGCCAGCCGCGAGGTGTCCACGTAGGCCGCGCCGAGGAGCTTGCCTTTGGAAATCACGGGTGCGCCCATGATCGAGCGCACCTGCATGCGGGCGATGGACTGCTGCTTGGTAAGATCGGACGCGCCGACCACGTCGTTGATGAGAATGGGGCGGCGGCCGTCCAACACTTTGCGGATGACGGTGTGCGAGGCGGCCTTTTCGGCGTCGGCGATGTCGCCGCTGTCCATGTTGCGGGCGACGCGGAAGTCCCATTCGCCGCGCTCGGAAAGCAGCACGAGAAAGCCGCGCTCCGCTCCGGTCAGTTCGAGGACCGCGTCAATGGCCCGGTCAAGAATGGTGGAGGTGGAGAGGTCGCGGTTCAAGTCTTCGACCAGCGAGGCCAGCTTTTGCAGGCCGGCTTCCACGCTGGTGGCGGAGTCCGCAACTCGCTCCGGTTCCACACCGGAAGTCAGCTCATCGAGGTCATCGAAAAAATCGTCCGGCACGTTTCAGCTTTCCTTGACGGAGTTGCGCAACATCACGGCTTCATCCTTGAAGCGACGAACCTGCGGAGATTCGAGAAACAGCCGGCGGCCGCGCTCGGAAAGGCGGCTGCTGATGGCCTTGAGGACATTGGCCCCGCGGCCGAATTCCTCGAGGGCCTTTCTTACCGCTCCCTGAGCGAACATGCGGCGCGCCGAGGCCCAGTGGAATCTCCACAGAAGGTCAGGATATGCAGACAATTGGCGAACGACTCGCGGTCGCTCGCGAGTATCCAACTCTTCGTGGGCAAAAAGAAGGCCATAGACCAGAGTGCGGGCAGCGGTAAAAGGGTCCCACTTGGTCTCGGCGACCTTGCGCGCGCGCGTCAGCGCGTCCCGTGCGTCTTGCTCGTCCCCCGTTTCAGCGGCGAGGGCGCACTCGGTCAGATGAAAGTGCTGGAGGGCCAGCGGGTCCACGTCTTCAGAAAGCAACGTGCGAGCCTGATCGAGCGCTTCGGTAGCGCTTTGCCGACATCCGCGGCGGGCGCGCAGCAGGGCAATACCTTCCCATGCCTGTCCCTGCCCTTTGCGGGCGCCGACTTCGCTGGCGGCGCGGTAGGCCCGCTCGAGCACGGCGCCAGCTCCCTCGAGTTCCTCGAGCGTGAGCAGCAGCTTGCCGAGATAGATGAGCGGCTCGATTTCACACTCATGATCCTCGAGTGTACCGGCCAGAGTGACGGCTTCCTGCAGATAGGCGTGGGCGCGAGGGAAGTCGGCGCGATAGTAGCTCAGTTCGCCGAGATTGCTGAGAATCTCCACCTGCTCGCGCGGGTTTTTTAGGCGGCGGAAAAGGCCGAGAGCTTTGAGGTAATACTCTTCGGCTTCGGCCGGCGCGCCGGTTTCCAGCGCGTCCACACCGAGGTTGTTGTAGATGCCGGCGAGGCGATGGACGTCATGGATCTCGCCGGCGATCTCGGCGCATTTTTTCCACAAGCTGCGGGCCCGGAGGCGGTCGCCGCTCTGCGCTGCCAGCACGCCAAGGTTGTTGTAGATGTGGGCGATTCCCCGGCGGTCGCGGAGAATCTCGTTGATTTCGAGGCCGCGCTTCCAGTACATCGCGGCGGCGTCGGCTTCTCCGCGGTAGAAGGCGAGCGTGGCGACGGTGTGAAGCAGCAGGGCGTGACCGGCGTCGGCGGCCTGCGGCGGCACACGCACCAGACCTTCCTCGGCCAGTTTGCTGGCGCGCTCCGCTTCCCCATGCTTGAAGGCAATCCACGCCAGCGTGCCGAACACGATGCCGGCGCGGCCGTCGGGACCTTCGGGCAGCGCCGTGCGGCAGCGTTCGAGAATGCGCTGGGCGCGCTCGGTGCGGCCCAGTTTTTCCTCGATCATGGCGAAGCGCGCCAGACGTTCGAGGTTGGCGGCGGTCACGGGCATGTCACCGTTATTGAGAGAGCGCGCGAGTCGGGCCGCCGCCGCTTCGAGGTTGCCTTCCATGTACTCGACGGTCACCAGCGCATCGAGCATCACCTCGAAGATCGCGGGCGGTGTGTCCTCCTTCAGACAGGATTCCACCAGCCGTCTCACCCATCGCAGCTCGTCGTCTTCGAGAACCTGATGCACCGTTTCGGCGGCTTCGTCCGGCGGCGTGCTCCAGCTTCCGGCGTGCCAATCATGAAACAGCCGTTCTCGCTTGCGGCGGCGATGGCTTTCCAGGGCGGGCAGCGTCCATGCGCCAGCCAGTTGACGATGAATCTCGCGGGCCGTCTCCTCGTCGAGCAATTCTTCGAGGTGCTCGCTCACGGCGGAGAAAACCATGGTGCAGCCTTCTTCGGTGCGAGTGATCCATCCCACATCGTCGAGGGCCCGCAGAGCATCGGCGAGAACCGCGTCGTCATTCTCGCCTGCGGCGAGCACTCCCTTCAGCGCTTCGGGCGGCAGCGGCGCGCGCGAACAGGCCAGATGATAGGCGAGACGGCGCGTGTGATCAGAAAGGCCAGAGAGAGTGCGTTCGATGTGATCCGTCACCGCCGCATGCACAGGGATGTTCCACGAGCCGGGCAAAAGCTCCCATCCCTTGAGGCCGATGAACAACGTGCCCGCCTCCTGCAGGTCGTTCAACGCGCGGTGCAGCGCCACCGCGTAGCCCATCGAACGCGAGTAGAGTTCGCGCGGGAAAGCGGGCGGGAAGGCATTCTCCGGGAGAGTGGCCGAGACGAATTGTTCCACGCCCGTGGCGCTTAATGGCTGGAGGGCGAGCGTATCGTGATTTTCGAGCAGCGCGGCCAGAGAGGCGCTGGGCTGAGACGCGCCCACCACACACCAGACGTGCGCCTCGTGCGCTGCAGCGAGCGCAGCGCACAGACCGGCGGCGGGTAGAGGATCGGCGTCAGGGATCACCAGCACCTGTTCCTCTCCGCCGATGAAATCGGTTTCGGACTCAGCCACACGCACGCGAACACCGTCCATCGCAAGTTCATGGGCGAAATCACGCAGCAGGCGGCGACGGCCCAATCCGCCCGCGCCGATGACGAGCACGTGGGCGGGAACCGAACCGGACAGCAGCCGGGCTTTGCGTCGGTGCAGCTCTTCGCGCTGGCGGGCATTGGTCACGGTCGCGGCGGAGCGGATGTAGGCGCTGCGCGTCTCGCGCGTTTCATAGGGGAAATCGGTGCCCTCACGCTCGTTCAGCAGGGCGATCACGTGACGCGCCGATGGCGGCCGCTCCTTGGCCCTGATGCGCAGAAGCGCGCCGATGACGTCCGAGAGTCCGACGGGCAGATCGGGGCGAAATCGCAAGGCCGGGGGAGCTTCTTCCGAGCAGCGCAGCCGGGCCACACTCAGCGGGTCCTTTCCGTCGAAGGGCAGGCGGCCGGCGGCGAGGCGGTAGAGCATCATGCCGGCGGCGTAGAGGTCGCTGGCCACCGAGGCGCCGCGGCCCTCGATGAGTTCCGGCGCCATATAATCCACCGTTCCGGCCGTCACGCTGACTTCATTGGTGCGCGCAGCCAGACCGAAATCCACCAGTTTCAGAGTCTCTAATTTGCCTTCCGGGTCCAGCCGCCCGAGCACGTTCTGCGGCTTGAGGTCGCGATGCAGCAGTCCGCGGCTGTGGAGAAAAGCCAGAGCGCGGCAAAGCCCGACGAGAACCTCGTGAATCTGCCCGGCGGTCCATTTCTCCGCCAGTTGATCCAGCGGCTTGCCTTCCACGAACTCGGTGGTGAAAAAAAGAGAGGACTCAGGGGGAGGCAGCATCCCGAAGTCATAGACCTCCGGGATGTTGGGGTGGGTCACGCCGATGATGTTCCGAAATTCCGCCTTGAAGCTATCCGTTTCAGCTTCGGCCAAGTCCGCGCGCATCGCCTTTAGAGCGATGATTTTGTTGTCTCTGCGCGCGTCCTCCACGAGCCGCACCACCCCCATGCCGCCGGCGCCGAGGGTGCGTAAAATCCGATAGCGATTGGCGAATAGCTGTTCGGGCATGGTGAGGCGAAATCGAACGTATCTCCTCTGAGTTATCGGCTGTTGTGGGCGGAGAAATGAGCAGGCACAACACCCCCGGCCGGGCGGCCGGGGGTGGTGTGGTTTCGAGATCGCTCACGGACAAAAAAAGTCCGGCTGCCCAAGGCAGCCGGGGTTGGACCACGGAAGAGACACGATGAGAGGAAGTTCGGGGGCTACCCGATAATATAGCGACTGAAGTGATTCGTGCTGGCACTGACGGTCAGGCTCCCGGGATCCACCACACTCGGCACCGGCTGCAACGAGTTTTCGGAAGCCATGTAGACCACGCTGAGGGGTGGGGTGCCGTCCACATCCTCGTACTGTGTGCCCGAGTAGCTGAGAATGAGGGTCACGGGCACTTGGAAAGTGAGCGGGCTGGGCACGCAGTCCACGGCCACGGCATTGGCGGAAGCGTAGCCTATTTGGAAGGTGACGAAGTCGCTCACCGCGCCGGGCGGGACGATCAGCCGGTGATACCCGAGTTGCAGCGTTCCGCCTTCGGGCCCGATGATCATCGAGCGCGGCGGGGGGATGAAACCGCCGTCCACCGTAGCGGTGCCGGGGACTCCCAAGCTCTCCCAGTAGCCTGCCTTGAGGATGGGCACGTCGTGTCCGGGGATGATCTGATCCCCGGGGCGGGGTGTCCACATCCCCATTGGGGGCTCAGACACGCTCTGACTGGCCGTCGGGGCATCGAACCGGCTGCACCCCGTGGCAAGAAGAGCCACCAGAACAAGCACCGACATCGCCAAGACAGCGCGTTTGATGGTTTGAAGGGTGGTCATTTCTACTCCTCTATCCTTATGACACATTCTCATCGGGTTGGTCTCCCGCTCATATATTCAGCAAGCATTATGCCGACTATAGTTGCTGTAGGAATCGTGTCAACTGTATGCTGTTTTTTCACTACTTCTTTCCGCTTGCCCCGTGCTACGCCACGGAGACGGTGGGTGAAGACAACGGCAGATTCGGTTCAAATGCACACAAGTCGCTCGTTTCAACGGCCGTGATAAGTGTCAAGAGTGGTAAGGGCGACCCTCGCGGGCCGCCCTTGGCGCTTTTCTCTGCGACCGCCGGCGCTCATTGGGGCAGTGACCAGTGATAGAGCTTGAAGCGAGGATTGAACTGCACGACCTCCCGGTTCTGTCCGAGCCGGTCGAGAGAACGCAGCAGCAAATCGGCGGGATCCGCCGTGTTTCGACGGACGTTGTGCCAGAGATAGAAAACGTCGCGCTTGCATGCCAGCCGTGCGCGCAAATCTTCCTTGAACTCGCCGGCGAGTGCCTCTTCTCTCGGCACATGAACCGGCTGCCACACGTCGGCAACCTGCGGCCAGTAGTAAGCGAAGAGCGGATGCGCTCCGTCCAGAATGAGCAGCGTGGACTCGGGCGTGAGGTGCGCGCGGACGTAGCGGCTCATGTCGCGCCAGTTCTCACGGCGGCCGTAATGCTGCGGGTCAAGGAAATGCGCATAGGCCACCACCAACACGGCCGCGCCCAAAACCACCACCGCGCGCTTCACCCACAACGCGTGCAGCGCAAGATACGATGCCGCCAGAAACAGCACGGCGAAGGGTGCTACGAAAATAATGTACTTGGGTTGCAGCCAGTATTGCCCGGTCACCGCGCTGGCGATGAACGCCAGAAATGCGGGGATGGTCAACAGTTCGTGGCCCAGCCACGCGCTTGGCGAAAGCGGCCGGCGATGAAGACGGATGAATCCCCAGGCCAGCAGCGCCGCCGGAACCGCCGCCAGAGCGACGAGCGGGAGATTATGCAGTACATCGCCCACCCCGACCACCCGCCCCGAAGACTGATCGGAAAGCGCAAAATAGTTGAAGCCCAGAGTAACCGCCGCCAACAGCTTGGGGATCGCACTGGGCAAGTGTACCACATACTCCGCACCGCGGACTTGGGAGAAATACAGCAGATTGGGAAGGTTCGGCAGGTAGAGCAGCACGCTCGCGCCCAGAGCGGCCGCGCTCTGCCGAAAAGGAATGGTGCGGCGCTCGCGGAAGAGAAAAAGGGCCAGTCCGGCCACGAACAGCCAGTAGTGGAGATGCGTGTAGACGCCGATCCACGTCACCGCCACGAAAGCAATCCACCGCCCCAGGGAACTCCGCTCGCGCAGGTGCAGAACAATCCAGACCTGCAAGAGCGCGAGGAAAGCAGCCATCGAGTACATGCGCAATTCCTGCGAGAACTCGATGAGCATGGGCGAGACGGCCATGAGCACGGCAAAGGCGCGGGCCAGAGGTGCGCCGCCCAACCGCCGCCCGATGTGATAAGCCAAGGGAATCTGCGCGAGACCGAAGATCAGCGGCAGCAAACGCAGGCCGATTTCGCCGTGAAATCCGAGTTGCCTCCAAAGATACAAAAGCGAAAAGAAGACCGGGCGGAAACGGTCCTCGCTGTGCGTAAGGAACGTGCCGCTGTCGCGCAGAAGCGAGAACATCTCGTCGCCGTAGAAGCTGTAGCCGAGATGCGGCAGCCTAAGCGCAAGCGCAGCGGCGACGATGGCGAGCAGAGTGAAATCAACGCGCTTCTTCATGCGGGCAGGAATGACATCGGACACTCAACCCTCGCGAATGGCGTCCACGGGCGCCAGCCTTGATGCGTGCCGCGCGGGATAGACCGCCCCCAGATAGGACAGCAGTACGGCGATGAGCACGACCGCTGCGAAGTCCAGCGGCTGCATTTTCACCGGCAGCGCTTCGAGAAAATAGATGTCGGACGGCAGGGCGACCCAGTGATAGCGAAGCTGACCGAGGCAAACCAGAAAGCCGATGACGGTGCCCAGCGCGCCGCCCACCACGCCGATGATGAGTCCCTGCGTGCTGAAAATGCGGGCCACGTCGCGGTCGCGCGCGCCCATCGCTTTCAAGATGCCGATGTCGCGCCGCTTCTCCATGGCCACCATGATGAGCGTGGACAAAATGTTGAAGGCGGCCACCATGATGATGAGCGAGAGGATGATGGTCCACATCCACTTCTCGATTTTCATCCACGAAAAGAGCGTGCGGCGCAACTCGAACCACGTTTGCGCGTAGTAAGGCTGGTCGAAACGGGACTCGAGTTCAGTCTTGACCTTGCCGGCCAGATACAGGTTGTCGAGTTTGATTTCCAGTCCGTCCACGCGCTCGCCCCGCTTGAACAGGTCGCGGGCAACGTTCACGTCAAGATAGGCGATGACGTCGTCGAACTCGAAAAGGCCGGTTTGAAAAACTCCCGTCAGAACGAACTTGCGCACCGCGGGGGCGGAGAATGTGCTCGTCATTCCGACCGGCGAAAAGAGCACGACCGTATCTCCCACCGCCACACCCAGCCGTTCGGCCAGAAAGCGGCCCACGATGATACCGGGCAAGCCGTCGCGCGCGAAGTTCACGCTGCCCGAAAGCAGGTGCTTGGGCAAATCGCTGACTTCCGAGAGCGTGGCCGGATCAACGCCGCGCGCCATGACGCCCTCGGACGTGTTCCCCACCCGCAGCATGCCTTTTTCGAACACATAGGGAGAGACTCCGGTCACGTGCGGCAGTTTGCGCACGATGGCGGCGGCTTCCGGCCAGTCGCTGATGCCGCGGTCTCCGTAGGTGGTGAGCCGCAGATGCGCGTCGGCACCCAAGATGCGCTGCCGCACCTCGCTCTCAAAGCCGTTCATCACCGACATGACGATGATGAGCGCGGCCGTGCCGATGGTCACGCCGCCGATGGAGAGATAGGAGATCAGCGAGATGAACCCCGAGCGCGAGCGCGAGCGAAGATAGCGCTGAGCGATGAAGAGATGAGTACGCATGTTTCTTACAATGTCATTCTGGACACCATTCTTATGGGCGTCCAGAATCTCAATCGGTGGCGAGTTCCCTTTACGTTGTCATTCCGGAGAACGCGTCTTCGGCGGGCGTCCTCCCACGTTGTCATTCTGGACACCGTGCGCTCTTTGGGTCTTGCGCACGGTGTCCAGAATCTCAATCCGCCCCATCTTCATACCACCCGTCAGCGAGGTCTTTCCAATCCGGGTTATGTCCCTCAATCAGCCGAATCTTCCACAGCCGCGGCCAGTTCTTCAGTCGTTTCTCGCGGAGAATCGCGCTCTCCACGCTGCCAGTGGCTTCATAGTGCACAAGCCTGTTGATGCGATAGCGCTCCGCAAATCCGTTGGTGATTCTTTGCCGGTGCTCCCACACGCGGCGGCGCAAGTCATTGGTCATCCCTATGTAGAGCCGGCGCGTTTTCGAGGCAAGGATGTAGACGTAGTATTGGTTGTCCATCGCTACGCCGAAACAACTCGGGCGAGATTCTGGACGCCCGCGCGCAAAACCGAAAGAGCGCGCGGTGTCCAGAATGACAGATAAGAGATTC
>Ga0315288_10013667_pt1 | contig 10160 bp, 14 predicted proteins | sample YL17G11_20_MG_FD_203454 | JGI IMG/M metagenome (GOLD analysis project Ga0315288, IMG submission 203454) | Sediment microbial communities from Yellowstone Lake, YNP, Wyoming, USA - YL17G11_20 | ecosystem: Environmental > Aquatic > Freshwater > Lake > Sediment | place: USA: Wyoming | collected... | reverse complement strand
ACCCAATAGAGGACCGACTATTTCCCTTTTTCTCTTCTCACCTGCATAATAATCAATCCCGTAAACGGTCCCCTTCTTGCCTTCATACTTAAAAATCCCTGGATAACGGGTTTTAAGATACATTCAACTTACCTCCTCTCTCTTCAGACCGTTAACCCCATCTTTCTCAGCCCCTCCATCTCCCTCTTGGATGCCCTAACAACCTGATAGCCTAAGCTCACCCAAGAGAAGAGATCTAAGGCCCCCCCATCCCCCAATACAATGACGGGTTGACCATAACTCGATGCGCTATGCTCTGTTGTGACCGTTGCCTTGATCCTGTGTCGCTTCAAGTGTCCTAAATCATGATATGAAAGCTTCATGTTTTCACCTCCTTTCTCGTCCTTGCTTTAATGTCCCCGATTTTTTCTGGTGTGTAATACAGGTCAAGCTCTACACCATTTTCAATCAACTCCTGGATAGAGATATATCCCATCTCGGAGTTCTCTGTGTCTCCGTTAAGGCAGGTAAACCCGAACGCCTGCGCCTGAATCCCCTGGTCCTTGTCATCTGGTGAACCTGCGTCCCGTTCAATAATCCACCAATCAGACCCGCCCATAAAATAATGGAGGGTGACAATGGCCTCCTCACCCTGGAGTTCGGTCTCATACGTCTTGGGCATGGTTTTGATTTTGGCTTCTAATTCCTGAATCATAGCCCTGAAAAACACACCTTCCTCGCCTCTGCACGCCTCCCGCATTGTTGATAATTGGCTTTTACCTATAAATTGATTTAGATCCATTTTTCTCTCACCCCCTCAATTTTCTTTCTTGTGAAGCTCCTCCAAAATTGGTCTTGCGATTTCTTCCGGCATTCCAAAAGTCTCCTTTAGAAATTTTACCGGGTCATAGGCTTGCGGATCCTTCTCCATGAAGTTCTGCAAATTCATGCCCTGGAGTTCCTTAGCCCGGATGTCGTAGACCAAAGACAGAGCATCATGCCCCTCGTAAAATTCCAATCTCATGGCCTTGCCATCCATTGCTGTGACCACACAAAAAGACGGCCTATCAGCCATGAAGGTCTTTTGGTCAACTCTTCGCCTACGATCCCCCAGGATATACTGAAACAAGGTTATTGGTTCGTTAGGATCGTCGAGATCATCCCATGTAATCTTTTCTCCCTTTTCCGTTTCTAAAGTACATTCCAATGATCGCACCCTCTCGATTTGCCTGATCGTATCATTTGAATTAACAACCTTTTCACCATCCGCCCCAACAAAAAAAGTTTCAATTTTCATCTGTCTCACCTCCTTTCTCCCCGCCCGCGCGTGGATACTCCAGCAGAGAAGGCTGGAATGAAAGTTCCAGGGTTAGATTCAACTCCCGCTCCCGTGCGGGATGTGATAGAAAAAGCCCTCCCAACTGACAAGGGGCCGAGGAATATGCTTGATGGGCAAGTTCCTTTTCCTTGAAAGTCAAGAGGGCAAAAATAGGTGTGATTTTAGAAACAAAAAGCATATTTAACCTCGGCCAATTTCAATTATATAAAAATCTGATTTGAAAAGTCAAGCTTTTTCTTTGCCCCCAATTGGACACAAAAAGGCAACAAAAAACCTATTGTTTCAACCAAAGAATATCTTTCCTTGCAATCCTCCAGGTTCTACCGACCTTGTAACAAGGAATTTGTTTGGCCCAAAGTCTCCGGTAGATCGTTTTTGGATTGACCCCAAAATGCTCCGCGAGTTGATTGACAGTGAAATAGTCCTTCATTCGTCTGACCCCCTCTCTCCATTTCAATTAATTTTGTCCTGAGTCTCTTTAACCAACCGACTCCATGTCCAGGTTTATGTAAACGGGCATGGTCGGCTCTTGTCATTGTCTCCAAGTTTTCAATTCGATCATCTGAGGCAACACCATTCTTGTGGTGTATAATAAATCCTTCTGGTAACGGTTCATGATGGGCTTCCCATACTAAATGACTTCGTAAGACATACTGGCTTTTAGGTGCTCCTGGGTAATTCGGGGTCAATACGGCAATGCGACCCCCTTCCGATCTACTAATTCCCCCCTTTAGCAATCTACCTTTTCTTTGTATGCCCATTCTCCTTTTTACCTCTCTACAATACCTTTAAACCCCTTATTCTCCCTCCCCCCTACCAAGACCCTTCACTTAAACTTTAACCCCCCTTCTATGCCTGTCTCTGATAGTGTTTTACAGGATTAAAAGGGTATCTACATCCTCCCCCACCTGGGAAGAGGGAGAGGGTTAGCAGGCTTTCAAACGGTTAGCGGTCTGTTGGACAATGCCTATTTCTTGGCAATATCCGCCCCAACTATGGTCTTGGCGTCTCGGATAGTCCGATTCGATACATTCAGCAGTTTGGCGGCCTGGGGCTGAGAAACTGCCGAAGTAGGAAAATTTTCCGACTTATATTCTGCTGGTCTATGAGCAGGCATATTCGCCAACTTTGCCCCCACCATAGCCCGTTGAGATTTGTTTAGGTGTCTGTGTATTTGTTCAGAAGTTAAATCTGTCCTACTACCTTGCGCTTTCAAATTCTCTCTTGCAATCCAGAGTTCATTTGCCACATCCTGATCCACCCATTTTAGGAGTGAGGGCCACCGGTGTGGGCCAGTGGCCCCCAAAATGGAAAAATGCCCCAGTTATCCTTTGCAGGCCCCACTGGGGAAGGGGTTGTGGTTATCTTGCTTCCAGAGTGACGAAGGGACTAAGAGGAAGTGCTCCTTTGAATTGCACGAGGGGGGTCTTCCAAGTCGGCGCCCCGTTGTTTCTGAGAATAAACTTGAAGCACATCTCATCATAGATGAATTTCACGTGAATTGAAGAGGTGGCCTCAAGACCTCCCTTTTCGATCAAACAGTATTCGTTTAGGCAAAAAAAGTTAATGTCACCCTTGTCCCCTAACGCTGAAGCCTGTTCGATGGGAATTAAAGGCCTTCCAAAAAGAGTCCCGTATGGTTCTGCTGATAGACCGCCCGCAGGCATGAAAATCGGCGAGCCACCCATACCGATTATCAAACCCATCGTGAAGAGTTGTGGCTCGATTTCCTGGTTTATAAAAAACGCTGCGGTTTTTCTATAACGTGCTGGCATCCGACTGAACATTTTAATTAAATTTTCTGTGACGATCGAGTCCGCAGCCTGGCCGGTTTCCTTCGTTACCGTGACCAGGGCGGCGCTGTTTAAAATCCCCAAACACTCACCAACTCCAGTACCCCGGACGATTTCATCATCAAGTTTAAAAGACATTTCCTCCTCGAAGGCCCGACTGATAATTGCCCCGGTTGAAGGAGCATCTTTAAGTTGACGATTTGTGGTGAAACAGATCCCCATCAAATCCTCAAGTCTCAATTCAAAACTTCCGAACTTCGGCTTTTTTTCTGTTACGGTAGCCGCTTCCGCCCGCCGGTAAACCTGGACTCCACCCCATCTCGAACCGGTTGCTCTAGATGTCTCGTCAATGGTGGGCATCTCAACTCCATCCGCATTCTCTCCAATCGGAACATGCCAACACCGAGGAGCCAAAATTGCTGTTTTTTCCATCCTCTGTAAAAGGGCAATGCTAAAATCAGTCTGTACCAACCACCCTCCCTCCGAAGGAATCGCAGTTCCAAGACCCGTAGCATTGAGGATATTAAGACGCTGATCGATCCTCCCGCCCGGAATTCCTGCGTTGTAAATTGAAATCATCTGCTCGCCAAATGATCTGAAAGGCCCGGATTGCCGCCCCGTTTCTCTTGCAAAGGTTCCATAACCCGCCCTATATTCCGGATCCAGTGGCCCGATAGGAACGATTTGTGATTGCAACTTTTTCATAACCTGTGCCCGGAAGTCTTCGAGCGAAATTCCGTCCTCGATTGCACTAAGGGATTCTTTTTCAAAATTAAACTCTCGTCCGATCGCTGCGATTTCTCGCGCTCTCTCTTTCTCTGCCATTTGACGTTTCTCAAACTTCTCATGTTCGTCCATGTCGTTTTTTCCTTTCTTAGAAAATAGATTTTTAGGAGCCTTTTTATAGGCTGAAAGATCAAAGTTCATTGAGGCCGCCATACGCATCGGTTCGGCCACCTCATCGGCAAAGCCCCGCTGCACAGCCTCTACAGCTCCCATCCAAGTTTCATCGCTCATCAAATCGGAGATATCCTGATTGCTCATTTTAGTTTTTCTCTGGTACGCCGAAATCAAACCTTCCTTGATCTTATCCAAGCCCTCGGCCATCTTCCGATGTTCCTTAGCATCACCAATGGTCATTCCAAAAGGGTCATGAATCATCATAATGGCATTTTGGGGCATGATGACCGTATCGCCGGCCATTGCGATAACGGAGGCAATCGAAGCCGCTAATCCATCAATTGTGACAGTCTTTTTTGCAGAATGTCTTTCGAGGGTGTTATAGATTGCAAGCCCCTCAAAGACCGATCCGCCTGAAGAGTTGATTCTAATGTTGAGGCTTTTGACTTTGCCACACTTTTTTAAATCCTCTGCAAACTGCTTGGCCCCAGTTCCTTCGCTCCATAAACTATCTCCGACATCTCCATAAAGAAGGACCTCAGCAGTATCTTCGTCGACCTGATTGCGAATAGTGTAATAGTTCATCTTGTCCTTTCCTCCCGATGCAGGTTCAAAAGTACCGCCACGGGTTTTACAATGACTTTTGGCATCGTCGGCCTTCCAGGTTTCTTTCGGATACCGAAGAGCCTGGATCTCCGATTTGTTGTCTTTGATGCCATAAATTACATCAATGCACTTTCCATCATGTTTTTCCTCACAGTTTTTACGTGCAAATCGATCATACTGATCGGGTTCATTTAATCTTCAAGAATGTTCCCCACTATAAGGCATCTGATTCCCTCCTTCTCCCAGGAGAACAAAAAAAGGCTCTCCCAGGTATGATGAAATCATCCCGGAAGAGCCTCTGGCTTCTCCTGTGCTGCTTTTACAGCCTGTCCGCCGAACTCCGTCCGACAAGACAGTGGGTTTCTAAATTGTTTCTGCTCCCGATCCAGCCACTCTCCGAATGACTTTAGCTCTTTCCGTGACCCCCGGCCACCGGAAAAAGTGGATCGAACCTTACTACTAAACAAATGTATATCACATATTTTTTTCATTGTCAACTTCTCTTTAAAAGTTTCAAAAGTGCCCCGGGATGCTCCATTTAAGATCAATGAAATGAAACCCCTAAAAAAAACATTGCAACCGATCGTAACATGCGGTTTCGCTACCGCATGCTATCAAAGCCCTGTCAGTACCTTCTAACCCCTTGATATCATTACTGTTTCTCTCTTCTTCTCACCGGTCTTTTTCTTTGTACCCATCTTCGTAACTCTGCCGTCGATTCTTGTTGTCTCTTTTTCGCCTCAGCTTTTATCCTCCGTTGCCTCGCGACTGATTCCTTCGCTTTTCTTCTGGTAGAAGGTTTAACGAAGGTCTCCCGGCGTTTAATATCGCTATGGATGGCGTCCCGTTGGCACTGCCTTCGGAGTAATATTAAGGCCTCCTCAAGACGACCATCTCTAACTTGTACGCTGCTCATGCCCGACCTGACTTTGCGAAGAGTTCATCTTCCATTTCCCTTTGACCCATTGAAATCAATCTTCTTAATCGTTCTTCATTGAAACCGTTAAACATAAACCATGATGGACCTATCTTTTTCGCGATCACACCAAGTCGATCACAAAAGAAAAGAGACTCTCCATTTGGAAGATCCACCCTCCCCTGACATCCTTCACAAAATGAAAGAATTTCCGCTAAAAGTTCCATCTCTGCCTCCTCATTTCACTTCCCATAAATTTCCCTCCTGGCCTGTTCCAGTGGGTCAAGACCTTTCAGGGTTAGAAGTCTGTTCACCTCTTGCCGCAAGATTCCGATAGTAAGACCGCGCCGCTTACACTGCTCATCTCGAAAGAACTGACCTGTCGCATCCCGGATAGTCTGAAGCGGGTGAACTTTCAAAAGTTCTTTTACCAGTTTCCCTTCCTTGCCGTAACTGAAGACGTAAGGTTGACCTGTCTCTCTGAGAAAGATTTCTGTCCAGTGATTTAGAAACTCTCTAACTCTTGGGTCGGTCTCTTTCTTTTGAGAACGACCTATATAGTTTCTTTTGTTAGTTTCTTTTGTGGGTACCCCTTTAGGTAACGATCTATTACCTATTCGGGTAACGATTCGTTTTTGTGTGTGCCCGCTAAGCCTTGATATTCCTGCATCGTTACCCCTTTTGGTTACATCTCTCCATTTTATATAATCCTTTTGGAATCCATAGGTTATAATTCGACTATTACCTATTCGGGTAACGATCTTCCTTTCAATCAATTTGCTCAGGGTTCTATGGACATGACGCCTCTTTAATCCAGTAAACTTTTCAAATTGGGTTATAGAAATTTGATCCATCCTCTTATGCCATCCGTAGGTCTTTCTCCAAATTACCCATAGAATTCTCGACTCATAGGCTGATAGGTTGACTCTGGCAAGAGCTTCGCCTATCTCATTTGCGATATCGATATGCCCATCTTCTGCCTGTGGACTTGCTCCCTTAATTTCATCAACTATCGTATCCACTTTGCCAATCCCTCTCTGGAGGACGGGAACTCGGGGAAGAAGGTCCAGAGCCCTTCCTCCCCTCAGCCGGTCTCGCGAGACCGGGTCCCGAATCTTCATAAGACTGCGATCGCTTATCAAAGGTCAAAATCACCTTGCCTTCATCCCCTTCGTCATCTCTAACTTTAAGGATGTAGAGAAGAATTTCATTCTGAGGATTCTTTAAATCATTTCCGTCTCTGGATCTCCAGATCGAAAAGACGTTATCGGGAATCTGTTTTAGACCGGATGATCCTTTCAAATCGTTAAGGTGAACGACTTTATTATCGTAGGTCAATTTGGTGGGATGAACGATTAAAAAGATATGGATATTTAAATCCATGGCCCAGGACTTAATATCTCTAAGGGCCTGGTCAATGGCCTGACGTTCTTGATCCCCTGAATATCTGAGAAAGAAATGAAGATGGTCCAGGATAACAAACTCAATGCCATATCTCCGCTTTGCGTAGTAAATCGAATCCTTTAATTCCTTAATTCCGATCTCTCCATAAACATCGATGAAATAGATAGGCCTTTCCGAAATAGCTTTCAAGGATGATTCGACTTCTTTTTTCGAGAGTTCAAAAAAGGGATGATCGGCCTTCATCTGAATCATTTTCTTTAAAATGGTTAAAGGTTTCATTTCAAAAGAGGCAATCAAGACGGGATGATTTTCTTTAGCTAATCGGAATCCAAGGTTCGCGGCCCATGTCGTTTTACCGGATGCTGTTTCTCCAGTTAAGACGGTCAATTCATTAAATCGGAGGCCACCTAAAAGATCATCGAAACTTTTCCATTCCGTTAATATCCCTTTACTAAATGATTGACCATTATGGAGATTGTGAATCTCATCGAAAAAAGCTTCCGGTCCTTTGATGATATTTGATTGAAAAGGTTTCGCCTTTGCTAAAAGCTCAGAGATTTCTTGATTGGTAAATCCGGCTTTGAGGCAATCGTTCGCGTCTTTTAAGGGAAGAAAAATATTGAGGCATCGATAACGCCCGAGCTTATCGGCTGTTTTCTCTGCTCCTTTACGTCCGGGTTCATCCATGTCAAAGGAAAGATAAATTTGATCGAACTGTTCAAGGTCATCGATCCATTCATCTGAAAAAGCTTCCGCTCCATTAGGAACCGAGATCACGTTAGGGAATCCCATCTGGTCAAAGGCTATTGTATCAAATTCACCTTCTGTGATGATTAACGCGCCCTGATACTTTAGGGCATTATGCAAATTAAAGAGGATCGAAGGGCATCCCTCCTCTCTAAAATATTTCAAATCACCATTCGGTTTAATGGATCTGGATTTTATATTGAGACATAGGCCATCTTTGAAATAGGGAATAGTGATTGACCCATCATGGAATCCGAGCTTAAATTTTTTGATCGTCTCTAAGGTGAATCCTCTCTGATCCTGAAGATAGGCCAATGCTGCCGGATTCTCTAAGAGCTCCTCATGGTATTTTTCAATAATAGAAGGGTCTATGATTTTGGACGGTGTAGAGAATTTTGAATACCGAAAGATATGAGAAATTGGAGGAAGATCACCCAGACGTTTTTTGAGAGATAGGATATGGCCGCGCTCTCCGCACTTGTGACAATAGAAAAATTCTTTGGCCTGATTGATATAGAAGTGACCTGGACCGCACCAATTCAAAGGGCATTGATCAAGGGAAAATTCACCGTTCTTAAATTTGAAAGTCCAATCTTTTGAGTTTAGATAGCTCTCGATCTCAATCTTCAAGGTTTTGCCTCATTCTAAACAAACGAGAATCGATTTGGTCCAGAAGGTTTGATAAAAAAGGGTCCCAGGCCCATTTCCTCTTATCCAAAAGGGTCAAAATAAAATTTCTGAGTTTCCTCATTTCAGATGCCTTTTTCACCGTGATTCTACCCTTCGCCTTTTTCATTTCTTACACCTTCTTCTCCGCAAGCCATTCTTGGATTTCTACAAGATTAAATCTAATACATGATTCAATGCGATAGCAGGGAATCTTCTTTTCCCGGCACAACTTGTAAATCCAGATCCGGGAGACCTTCATCATCTTTGAAACATCTTCGACGGTGATCATTTCCATTTTTCAATCCGATGGGAAAAGGTCTTGTGGGGTCACTCCCAGGGCCTTTGACAGACGTTTCTTTTCATCGTCACGCGGTTTCATAAGACCGTTTTCAATAAGGCTGATCTTAGATTGGTGAATCCCTGTGTCCAGTCTTAATTGAAACTGAGTGACCCTCTTCACAACTCGGACCTCTCTTAGTCGATTCATAAGCACCTCCAAATAAAAAAGGGAACGCATTTTCTTATCGTTCCCTTAGATTAAAGATTAATAATAAATATGTCTATAAAACTATTTTAAATCGCCTATTTTAAATAGTCGTTATCTTTTACCCTTTGGTTTCCCAAACGTTTTGAGATAATACTTTCGATCTTTTAGGAATGCTTTTGACATGGTTTTCAAAAGATCATTTGAATACTTATCAAAAAGATTTTTCCATTTTTCATAATATCTGGTTTCAATTATTCCAGCCTTGAGAGTCCGTAATTTATATCCCGTTTTATCCCATCCAATAGTATTCGAGAGACGTTCAGCTACCATTTTTGAAGCCTCATTAATCGAATATCCCCCAAATTTGTGTAATCTGAATACATCTAACATCAGCATTTGATCGCGGTCATTCTCCAATTCTTTTTTCCATGCTATACTTTGTCCCTTGCCTTTTCTAAACCCAAGAAGTTTTTCGAGGGATTTTTTGCCAAACGATTTATGATATTCCTTGAATCCTTTTATTAACCAATCCATTACCCACATTGGAGGATATAACCTGGCTTCATTTGAAATTAGAAAAGCCCTCAATGCATAAATGGGGTCCTGGGAATTGTTAAATTCTGTTTCTTTTAAAGATAAATGCATAAAGGTTTTATCGTCAATATCCCATTGTGTCACATAAGCCTGTTTTTTGGCTAATTCTTCGATAGGAATATCTTCATTAAGAGGAGGATAGCGAGTAAATCCTTGCAGAATTGTCGGAGGGAATCCTTTAATAGCATCAAAGTTTAATTTTTGAAGTTCTTTATATAAAGTGCATTTCAAACAGGCTGGTTTAATATCTGTGATCTGCCCTTTTTCATAAAGACAAAGGTCTATTTTAATTTCTTTCTCAATTACTTCACATCGAATCCTTTCCATGGTCATCTCCCTCCATGACTCCCTGTAATGCTGAGGAGGCCCAGGACGGTAGGGATTCCGTCTTTTCGGGTAGCTTTCCCTATGGCCTCCCTTCGATCTGAATCAAAAACTTCTGACCAACTTCTGACCAGTAACCTGATTCATTCTTATAAAAACCTTGTATTTTGGCCTATTATAGATTATACTCTTATCACCAAAAAAAACAAGAGAAAAATCTTAAAACTCTTTTGAAATCAACTGGGTGCGTGATTTGAATCTCTCATCCAAAATACGCTTCCCAAGCCGAGGGTCGCGGGTTCGATCCCCGTTGCCCGCTCCAATATAACTAAAAGTCTGATAAAATAAAGGTTTTTATGGATAAAGACGACCTATGGATTGTCGAACATTTTAGCGAACTCG
>Ga0315288_10013665_pt1 | contig 10162 bp, 7 predicted proteins | sample YL17G11_20_MG_FD_203454 | JGI IMG/M metagenome (GOLD analysis project Ga0315288, IMG submission 203454) | Sediment microbial communities from Yellowstone Lake, YNP, Wyoming, USA - YL17G11_20 | ecosystem: Environmental > Aquatic > Freshwater > Lake > Sediment | place: USA: Wyoming | collected... | reverse complement strand
TTTTTGGCTCGTTCAAAATGACCCACTACCATAGGGAATCGTCCTTGACTTAATGTGATATCATAGATGTCGAAGAAGGCAGTTAGAATAATAGAATGATTAAGACTGAATGGCAATGGATTGCCCTTTACAGCGCATTTAGTGCTGTTGCATTAATCTCCTTACTTTGGCTATGGCACAGAGGTACATTTTCTTGGATACAGTACGTGATGCCTCTATTAATTTGGGCTGGTGTAGTCTTCATAGCGGCATTTGTAAAAGCTTACAGGGATGGTAATCAAAAGAAGCCCGATACCACGAAATCAAAAGGCGCTCGGTCACTCTAAGGTTCTACTAGCTTATAAACAACACAAAACTCATCGGAATAAACTAATTCAAAGTGAGCAATTTGCTGATTATTCAATGCCCTATCCAAGATAGTATTTGTAGGCGTCGCAACTGGCTCTCCTAACGCATAGTACATCGCCCAGGAGTGCGTAATATCACTCTGATGTATGAATATGTAAGTAGAATTGTACTTGCGCATTATCTCGGCAGTCCGATTAGAATCAGCCGCTAATAGAGCTTCAGCCACATCCTGAATTTTGTAGTGCGAAGAATACTTACCACTAACAGTTTCATTCCATGCAGGATTCTTAATAGTACTAAGAACTTCTCGTGAAGGGGCAAAGACGATCACGTCTCTTTCCCCAAGGTCTCTGATCGTGTGGCCATAGTCCCAGCAACAGAGGAAAACAGCGTCCTCAGGTGTATTAGTCATTATCCAATCCATGCAAGGTCCGATATCACTAGGCTGATAGTCGTAGGTAAATGTCCGATTGCCCTTTTCATAGGTGTAATGGGTTCTTTGAGGATTTGCTTGCTTGCTGCTGCATCCAACAATCATGAGGAGAACCATCATAGCCAACAAGCCTATCATCAAAAACCTTTTCATAATGAAGGACCTCCGCTGCCATGTTTCGTGTTATCGTGCTGTAGATTATTGCACAAGTGCCGATGTCAAATCAATTCGATTCATGGGTTACTCCATAGTGCCCGGTAGTGCTCCATGCTTGTCTCAGGAATGATTCACTAGAGGCTTCTTGCTCTTGATGCCGTGCCCCTGTAGAATATAGCCACCCCTGACTCCACAACCTGCAAGGAGGCGACATGAAGAGGTTGGGTATTGTATTAACTACATTGCTGGTACTTGCACTTATTATCGGAAGCATTGGCTGTCGGAGCGATCAGCCAACGCCAACCCCAACTCCATCACCTACACCAACGCCAACGGTAACGTTAACACAAACCCAGATGCCCCAAGGTATTTCGCCATTTGCTATAGCAATTACATACGATGGGGAATACGCCTTTGTTAGTTGCGATCTCTCGCAAGTCATCTTCAAGGTACGTTTGGATAATCTGACTATCGAAGCAGTGGCTGATCTCTCGGATTATTACCCGTTGGAGGTTGAGAACATCGCCCTAGACGCGATTGGAGAGAAGCTTTTTGTTAGTGCCAATACATGGCGCAAATTGATTGTCCTCGATACTCATACAATGATGGTAATTCATACCATTGATAACATCGCGGTTATTGGTATGACGCGCTCACAATACGGTCCTTTCATCATGACATGGGATGGTGGGAATACAGTTACATTCATCAACACGGATACATATCAACTGACAGAAGTAGATTACCCTGAGTTCTTCTTGAAGATTCAAGAAAGCAATCGTGACTCGGATCTATGGTACGTGGTCAGCGGTCAGGGGCCGGGAGCGCCGGGGGTCTTTAATGTAGGCATCTATAATCATAAAACCAAGGCGTGGAGCTGCAAGATTCCCCTTCTACCACAGGCAGCGGGTGTAGTTGTTGATCTCAAAGTCTTACCTAACGAAAACAAGGCCTACGTAGCTACTTTTGGCGGTTGGTATCCAGAATACCACGCCTATGGATGGCTCTATTGCGTGGACTTAGTGGGAGGGGGAGTCAAGGAGCTTCCTATCGATGGCGGGACATTGTGTCTGGAGGCTAGCCAAGATAGTCGGTGGGTATATGTGGGCACTGGTTGGCCGATGCCAAATAGCAACAATCTACTGGTAGTCGATACGAACTCCGATGATATAGCGAATAAGATAAACCTCGGCCGAAACAAATATAACTGTCCTTATACCCAAATGAATGATCTCCAGATTGACCTTGCACACCCCAATCTTCTCTATGCTACCAACGCTGACGGCAATGCATTCATAAAGGTAAACCTTGATAACCTCAAACTTGTGGATGTGCTAGTCTTCAATGATGAGAGCTTTCGGCCATACTTCTTCGTCAGGCGACCGCTGGAAGATTATGGATACATAATTATTAATCAAAGTGCGAAGACATTTAAGCTTAATCTTGACACAGCTATAATAGAAGGTGTACTCGAATTTCCCCGTATTCGAGAAGATGCTTACGATATAGCTGTTGATGACACCGGAAGGTTGCTCATCGCCCAAGGAGAAAAGTTTATAGAGGTTGATGCAGACAACATGCATCTCCTCGATACTCATCCGCTTCCCCGAGGTATCCCATCAGTGTGGCATTTCGTGCTTTCAAATGATCAGAAAAACATATATTCGATCTCGTATGCAAGCGCGGGAGAGAACGTTCAAGCGGATACCTTTTTGGCAATTGATGCAACAAACTTTGAGGTGAAAAAGTCTTTCAAACTTGAGGGGGGAGGCTTCAGCTTCAGACCTTACGAGCTACCTGATAGCTCAAAACTGTATGTCCTCGGAGGTCAACAAAATGGCCCGGTGGTTATTCATGTGATCGAGACCAAAAACTACACTATTCAAAAGACAATCACTTTCAATGAGCCGGGCTTGCTGGGCATAAGTACCGGATCATATTATCCATTCGCCTATGATTCTGTCTCTCACACTCTTTTTGTAGGAGCCACCCAAGTAGTCTTGGCCATTGATACGGATACAGATGTGATCAGGAAGGTGATTTACTTGGGGGATACAGCAAGAGCTATCGGTCTAGAACCTCAACAGTTGACCTATTGCAATGCCACCGGTTTGGTCTTTAGCCCCCGGGAAAACTACCTCTACATTGCACATTATGATTACAGTTTCGTCAGCATTTACGACTTGCAGAATAATCGGTTTTTACCAAAGTTAGTAGCTTTACATGGATTAATGCCAAGCTTCATGTTCGCCAACGATGACTACAGTAAAATCTATTGCCTAAATATCCGTTCAGATAATGTATCGGTGATAGATGTAAAATCAGAAGTCGAGGAGAAGGTTATTGATCTCCACTCCTATCAATAGGTTTCTGTACGTTCTACTTTCATTGGCTAGCATTCATAGCCCAATACACCTGGCTGTTTTCCCCAACTTCACCAGCCTCACGCTCAATTCCAATTTTGTAATTGCAACCTGCACGGACAGGGATTCATCGCACCTACCAGGGTGTGCTGGATACAACACACCCCTGGTTTTTACGTTCAGTCTGCCGAATATAGAGCTGAGGACAGCATGAAGCACTACATGGCGGTAGCAGTGGGCATATTTTATGGCTATGCTCAACGAATACTGTGCCTACTCGGTAGGCTTGGTTCCCGCTGCTTCGCGTTCAAGTGCGGACGCTGAACGATAGAAGCCGAACGTGTTCAAATTAAAATAGCTATACCCGAGGTACTCGAGAGAGACGGCTTTAACAATGTGAGCGAGTCTGTCATCCGGATTGGCGGCTAATACTATGTCGCATAGTTCACACGCTAGTTGATGATCACCGGAATCTTGGAGCTCGATAGCCCTGACCAGTATCTTGTCCGCGCCTCCGGCAAGGTTCACAATTTCCCGCGCGCAGTATTGTGGCGGGGCCGGGGCGAGATTCGTCCCGCTGCCGTCATACCAGCCGGTCAAGCCAAGATAGGTGCCGCGCACCGACCAGTCTACACGGCCGTAGACTTCCTGGAGGTAGGGCAGTTTCGCAAGCTCTTCGGGCAACTTGATCGACTGAACCGCTTCCTCAACACTCTTCCCTTCGTTGACAGCCTTGACCGTTTCCTCGTAGACGTAGCGGACGGCCCTGCTGTAGTTGACAAGGGTGTCGTGGATTTCCTCTTCGCCATCCAGCGCAGCAGTGTGGCCGGGAATGAGATACGCTGGTTCCAACGCAACCATGCGATCCAGAGACTCGTACCACGCCTTGACAGGACGTGATTCCAGCATGGGCGTGGAGAGGTTCGGGAACCATGCGCAGAAGAGATCGCCCGCGAACAGAGCCTCTTCGTCCGGCAGCCAGACCATCAGCTGATCGGGGGTTTCCCCCCACGTGTGATACAGTTCAAACTTCTTTCCGCCGAGCGCAAAGGAGTACTCCTTATCGAATGTGATGGTGGGATAGACCACCTCCCCCTCCGCTCGGATTGCCCTAATTGGCGAACCGACCGGCAGTGGAAGGGAGTATGCTTCAGCGGCCTCGCCGGCCTGATTTGTGCGGCTTCGCACATGAAATTCGGAAAGCCATCCGAGGTCCTTTCCCATGAATTCCACTGCGTCGCTTGTGGCGATGACCTCGGCTCCGGGCTCCATGAAGACCTCGGTTCCCTGCACGTGGTCTATGTGGCCGTGGGTGTAGATAATGTACCTAATGGGTTTGTCACTTATATTTCGGAACTCTTCCAGAATCTGTCGGGCCGTCTCCGGGGATTCGGTGGTATCGATTATCACGAGTCCATCGTCGGTGACTACCATGCCGACGTTTCCCATAGCAAACCCGCGCGCGAGATAGATATCATCAGTGACCTTCTCTATCTCAGGTTGAGTCAACTGCCGCAGGAAGACGAGTTGCCTGACGGCAGCCACAGGAAACTTAGGATGCGGGAGAGGGGTGTAGCTTATGGTAGATTCCCCGGGCGCTCCAGGCTCTCGCACAACTGGTGCTAGTGTCCTGAAAGTTACGTACTGAGAGATAAAGAGAGCGACTGCAAGCGCCACGATAATCACGAGCTCAACTATCGCGAATACCTTAATCTTCATATAGCCCTCCTGCTATTCCTTGCGGGGGTACCAGAACTTCGCCAAAAGCAGATGTGCCCCGAAGTAACGTATGACTTTAGCCGCAGGTGGCCGAATTGTCAATAGCACCCACTATGCATCGTTCTGACCGCCCTAGAGAATAGGAATCACAGGATAGAAAGAGGGCTTCTTAGTGCTGAAGAGTCTATTACAGTATGGAATACGCCCTTAGAATACTTCTTTTGGTAAATCTCGCGGAGAGCGCGAGTAATGATATTAAGATTCCAAGAAAGCCAATGCTCCGCAAGGACTTGATTCTGGTTATGTTTGTGGAGCGAGCGTCAATCCTGGTGGGCTGGTGACCTTTGACCCGAGCTATGTACGAATGAGTTTGTTTGGCTCTGGGGCCCAGGCTCTCACCCAAGCCCCCCCGAGCCCCTATCGACTCACGGCTACCGCTCCCGGTGTCCGCTCAGCTCTTAGACGCTGCAGGCGTTGAAAATAAGTCCCATCACCGCGACAAAGATGCTACCTAGAAGGAATCCCCAAATAAAAACCCCCCACGTATCCAAAGCTTGTAGCCTACCTTTCCCGGCGCCCGCTCAGCTCTTTTTGGTCGGACGGCGCTCGGGGACAACTTTCGCCCCATCCCCAGAGATGTCTGGCCGAGGTCCGTCCTTAGTCCAAACCGGCCTAGCGACGTTCCCTTCTTTCTGCGTCGGTGTCTTTGGCATTTTTCAACCTCCTGCCCTATCGGCTCACGGCTGACCACTCCTGGCCGTCCGCTCAGCTCTTTTTGTTGAGTATCTTTTTAGCTTCCCTTTTTGCTTGGTCAGGCATGCGGCGCATAATTATTTTCTCTTTGTCACCTTGCACGCCCTGCTGACGAACAAATGTTTTGCGTTTCTCGGGCATTTTTCTCCTCCGTTTACGGCTGCCACTCCTGGCATCCGCTCTAGCGTATACTAACCAGATAATCGCCTTTCTGTCAAGGCCAACAGGAATAGGGCACTAAAAATCAATCATAGTGCCCCACAGAACTTGCTAACGTGGTGTCGGTAATCCACCATATTATTCTTGGTCAAGATTTCACCTCATCTTGTCCCAAGTCTATACTTCTGATTTCTACGAACAAGGAATGATAAGCTGTTGTGTTCCCTCTCAGACAGCATGAAGCACTACAGGGCGGTGGTAGGGGCAGTAAGTAACGACTACTCTTTCAGTGCAGGTTTCTTAGCTAAACAATCTACGATTTGCACCAGCCAGCGTTCCACGTTTTGGCGCACCCTACCATGAGCTAGCCATCAATAAGGTGGAGTGGCCACAACACACCCCTAGTTTTTAGCTTCAATTTGGCGGTAGGTCAGAAGTAGTAGCATCCCTCAGCCCCCAAAATTTTAGCCAAACTGCTCCGAAAACACTTGGTTTTTTGGACGACAAATTGATTATCCCTATGCTATAAGCCTATACAGCATTATCAGAAGCAGGTCAATGGCCCTTAAGGCGTCGTTATTTTGAAGGCTTCATTGTCACATTTAGCTGACTAAATACAACTCTTATTTCTTTTCCTCAACAGACTTTTTAGAAGCTAATTCACTAGCATATTTACCAGTCAATACACCTAGTAATCCACTCAGTGAAGCGCTGCCACTATCACCTACAACAACCTCTGGAACAAACTTAAGGTTTTTATCCGCAAGCGCAGTAATAATATTCACCAAAGTGGTCCCTTCCGGACCAAGAGCCTCTATTTGTTTTTTGTATCCTTCTGCCTTACCTATGCCAGCTGCAGCATTTGTCTTTTCAAGGTATACTGCTTCACCGTCAGCCTCAGCTTTACGAGCTTCGGCATTCTTCTGTTTTATTTCAACTCCAATCCTAGCAGACGCCAATTCTTGTTGTTTATTTGCAACTCCAGTCTGCTGTTCCATTTCAATTCTCTGGACTTGCGCATCCCTCTGCTTTTGATAAGTTATGACTTCCTGATTGGCAATCTCCCTCTTTGTCAAGACTTCAACTAACTGACTAGGGAATACGACATCTTGAATAAGTACGCCTCTAGTCTCAACATGATATTGCTGCAATTTCTCCGCTATGTATTTGTAGGCATCCTCCTGCACTTTCTGTCTTGTCTCAATAAAACTAATAGCTTGCATACCCTGTAAACGATCCCTGAAATGATTGCCTACCGCGGGTTGCAAAACATCAGTGGTAAGATTTTTCATTGTTGCGACCATAGATATTACTGTAGGAGCCTCAATGGCGGCAACGTGTATCTGCACCTGCAAATCAATCTTAAAGACAAATCCCTCGCGACTTTTTGCCTCTATAGGCTGTAATTGCACATCCCATTCATGTGCTTTGGTGGAAGCTGTAGCCCAATTCAGAGTGATAATCGAAACTGGCACTATTTCAGATTGATAAATATGCGGATTAAGAGCATATTTACCGGTTCTTAAAGATTCATTCCATATCCCTCTATGACCCGGATGAACTATAGTGCCAAATTTGTTTCTTTCTACATCAACTCTACCACTTTCCTCAGCTAAACCAACATAGGATTTGATTACAGCAACTTCACCCTGCTCAACAACCAACATGGGAACCTTTTCCACTTTTACCAAAAATGGATTTAAATTGAAAGCTCCATAAAGTAAGGGGTCATGCTGTAAACCAATCTTACCACCCTTATCGAGGAAAGCTTGGAAATCCTGATAGTTGTTGTGCAGAGTGTTCTTCGAACCGATTATAATTTCAGTAAGCTCTGAATCAGTCCTCTTTTCTACTATTGCATCTGCGATATCTTTAAATCCACCAAGTCTGCCTGCTATATCACCTGGAGGTAAGGGGTCTCCCTCAAGGGTCGTAACCACACCTACCATATCAATTATTTTGCCACCTTCTCGAAGTTCAGGCTTTATAATCTTTACAAGAAGATCTTCTGGTTCAAGACCAAAATCTTCAGGAGTTAACCTATTCCCACTGTGTAACTTGTTTGTAAGCTCCGGAAGCAATGGCTTACCATAGATTCTGTCAGGAGTAAGAATAATAAATGCTACAGGATGCAGAGGCAAAGTCGTACCAGGAACTAAGACTGGTCTTTGAACGCCCTTTTCTCCTGCTTTATCAACAAATGTTTTTACATTAGTAATTTTTGCCTCCGGAATGTATTTGGCTGATTTGGCACCAATGGGGGGGGATTCGCCAATCTGCGCTATGACCACACCTATATGCCCAGGCGGCACTTGTACCCAGGTGAATTTCTCAATGCTATAATATATCCAGAACTTAGATCTCCATCCCGGCATCAATAAATCAGCTTGATAACCAGCTTCTCCGTTAAAAGCTATGGGATTATTCTCTGGCAACTTTTTGCCAAATCTCTTGACAACCAATCCCACTTCAGTCGGGCCAATTATGCGTATTGAAGGAATAAAAAGAATAAGAAGTATTACAACAATTAGACCAACTATTACTCCTATTAACATTTTTCACCCCTCAAAATATTTGAACTTAGAGTGCGCTTCTTATGAACTCTTATGGAGACTACTTATTGCTGAACACCAGCATTATAGGTCAAAGAAGTATCAAATGTCTACATTGAAAGTCAAGTGAACTACACCGGCAAGTTGAACCGTGTCAAAATCCGTAAAACGTGGTACATTAACAACTCCCTCGGGTGGGCAAACCAGTAAAAATGGCCAATCCACAGGAAGATCTGAGTAGGCGACCAAAGGGTCTGGGGATTCACATTGACTAAGGATACTGGGGAGATCACCTGAGGGAATTTTTTATGCCCAGTTCACCCCTATTTCGTCTATGCCACCCCACATCATACATCAGACCAGCATGAAGTTCGCCGGGAAGGTGACGCTCGGCGTACTCCTCACTAACCCCCGAGGACGTCGCAGCCCTCCATGACTATTTCCTTGCCCTCTGGCACTCCCTCCGATAAGTGTCTAAAATGTGGAACGCTGGCTTTTCAACGTGGTTGGTACTTTGACCGGTAAGTCGTTGAAGCGCTAGACAGAGCACTCTCTCGGCAACTCTTGACATCAAACCATAAACTGATGTCAGGGCAGAATGCAATTACAAAATTGTAATTGAAAGTGGGACTAGCGAAGGTTAGGAGTAGGTTTGGTGCTTATGTTTGGAAGGTTAGAAAGTGCCTACCATCTGGAGGCCGACACTATCTATGCTCACAGAAAATTCAGTCCGTTAGACAATATGGGGATTAAGTAGGGATGAAATCTCAGGGATTTCTAAACAACGATTGAGATACTGTTCTATTCAGCTAGTGTAGGCTATGTAGGGTACGTACGATTAATAGATAATATAAATGAGAGAGGGAGGAAACAACAATAAATATTCCCTCCCTACTCATCACGTTAGTGACACTCTAGAGGCCTTTTTCGTTCTCTAAGGTATTGGTCTCGCCTCAGTTCTCAAGATAAAACCTTCGAAATCATTAATCTTCCACTGGCCATCCTCTTTAGCCAGATTATAGAAGTGTTTACCTTCTTGGAAGTACCAGAGGTTAGGATTTAAGCCAAAGCCTGGGTTAACTCGCTCCCAGTGACTGAAGTAATCTTTGCCTTCAGCAGTCGCACCTGAAACATCTATGACCATATTAGATAGGAAGCTTTGACCTATCTTTACCCTTAAAAATATCATGTAGTCACACATTACTGTCAATCGCTGCTTTGGAGTCCATTCAGCGAAGCCTGGATACATGAGGAATAAAAAACCAAAATTGGGGTCAGTGGGCTGTAGATTGGCGACATCCATTACAGGTACAAATGAACCACCGACATACATAGACACCTTATAATTCTCAAGGTCATCGCTGAATACGCTCAACCAGTTATTCTTTGCAGAGGGGTCATCCATTGACCAAGCGTAGCCTTTAATAAGATCTTCAATCTGTGCTTGCTGTGGCAAAGGGTCTTGCTTGGAAGCCGCTGCTATCGACAAGCTCGCCACCAATGCAACCAATAGAATTGCTACCAGTACTTTTATTTTCATTATTCTTACTCCTTCTAGTCTAGTGTATCGCTAATAACTTGACAATGATGGGGGTTTGGTTTATGCTGTCTGCATGTGGAAAAAAGCCGACCCCATCGCGTTGCCCCCGGACCAGCAGCGGATTCTCGAAGCTTGGGTT
>Ga0315288_10013664_pt1 | contig 10163 bp, 7 predicted proteins | sample YL17G11_20_MG_FD_203454 | JGI IMG/M metagenome (GOLD analysis project Ga0315288, IMG submission 203454) | Sediment microbial communities from Yellowstone Lake, YNP, Wyoming, USA - YL17G11_20 | ecosystem: Environmental > Aquatic > Freshwater > Lake > Sediment | place: USA: Wyoming | collected... | reverse complement strand
TGGAGAAGGGGGAGATGGTGGCGGTGGTGGGGGAGTCGGGGGCCGGGAAGAGCACCCTCCTCCACCTGCTGGGCGGCCTGGACCATCCCGATTCGGGAAGCATCCTCCTGGAAGGCCGGGAGCTGTCCCGGCTGGACCTGGTGGAGGCGGCCGCCCTCCGGAACCGGGAAGTGGGCTACGTGTTCCAGTTCCACCACCTCCTCCCCGAGTTCAGCGCCGAGGAAAACACCCTCCTGCCCTGCCTGATCCGCCGCGAGCCGCTGGGGGAGGCGAGGCGCCGGGCCCGGGCCCTCCTCGAGGAGCTGGGGCTCGGGGAGCGTGCGAAGCACCGGCCCGCGGAGCTCTCCGGGGGCGAGCAGCAGAGGGTCGCCCTGGCGCGGGCCCTGATCGGACGTCCCTCGGTCCTGCTCGCCGACGAGCCCACCGGCAACCTGGACTTCCGCACCAGCGAGACCGTGTTCGCGCTGATCCGCGAGGCGGTCTCCCGGCGGCGCACCGCCACGGTGCTGGTGACCCACAGCGAGAGGCTGGCGCGCCGGTGCGACCGCGTCTGCGTCATCGAGGACGGGGTGCTGCGCGGCCTCTCGGGAAGCAGTTACAGGTTCGGCTTGGAATCGCCCGCGATCCAGATATAATATTGACGCCAAAGCCGTTTCGGCGCCGGCGGAGGAGCCCGAAGGGAGCGAATGTTCGAAAAATACACCGAGCGCGCGAAGAAGATCCTCTTCCTGGCCCGCTACGAGGCGAGCCAGATGGGAAGCAAGGTCATCGCCTCCGAGCACCTCCTCCTGGGACTTCTGAAGGAAGGTGACGAAATCACCCGGGAGATCTTCCGCCGCTCCAACGTGAACATCGATCTCCTCCAGGCCGAGCTGGAGGCCCGCGGCCCTTCCGGCGAGAAAGTCTCCACCACCATCGAGATTCCCTTCAGCGAGGAGACCAAGCGGGTCCTGGCCTACGCCGAGGAGGAGGCGGAGCGCCTGCTCCACCCCTACGTGGGGAACGAGCATCTGCTCCTGGGCCTGCTCCGGGTGGAGGATTCGGCCGCGGGGCGCGCCCTGCACGAGAAGGGGATGAGGCTCTACTCGGTCCGCGAGGACACGGTGGTGGTCTGGAAGGAGCGGTCCCTTCCCAAGAAAGTCAGGGAGACCCCCTTCCTGAACGAGTTCTCCCGGGACCTGAGCGAGATGGCGGCCCGCCAGCTCTTCGATCCCCTCATCGGACGGGACACGGAGATCCAGCGGATGGTCCAGATCCTCTCCCGGCGCCGGAAGAACAACATCGTCCTGCTGGGGGACCCGGGAGTGGGCAAGACGGCCATCGTGGAGGGCCTGGCCTCCCGCATCGCCCAGGGGGACGTCCCCGCCTCCCTGGCCAGCAAGCGGATCCTGGCCCTGGACCTCTCCCTCATCGTGGCGGGCACCAAGTATCGCGGCCAGTTCGAGGAGCGCCTCAAGGGGATCCTCTCGGAGCTGATGGGGAACGAGAACATCATCATCTTCATCGACGAGATCCACTGCCTCATCGGGGCCGGGTCGGCGGAAGGGTCTCTGGACGCTGCCAGCATCATCAAGCCGGCCCTCTCCCGGGGCGAGGTGCAGTGCATCGGAGCCACCACCCCCAAGGAGTACCACCGCTACATCGAGCGGGACCGCTCCCTGGTCCGCCGGTTCCAGTCGGTGAAGATCAACCCTCCCACCGAGGAGGAGACGGTCCGGATCCTTTTCGGCATCAAGGAGCGCTACGAGAAGTTCCACCGGGTCCGGTACACCGACGAGGCCGTCTACCAGGCGGTCTACATGTCCAGCCGCTACATCAGCGACCGCTTCCTCCCGGACAAGGCCATCGACGTCATCGACGAGGCGGGGGCGCGGGTCAAGCTCTATCGGAGCGCCTCCTACAAGGAGCTGAGGGAGATGGAGCAGGAGATCGAGCGCGCCGTCTCCAGCATGAAGAACTACCTCTTCCGGAAGGACTTCGAGAACGCCGTCCGGCACCACGACGAGGAGATCGCCCTCAGGAAGAAGTACGAGGAATGCCGCCGGCGGGAGCAGGAGGATGCGGGGGCGGTCCTGGAGGTGACCCGGGACGACGTGGAGGAGGTGATCTCCAAGTGGACCGGGATTCCCCTCTCCTCGGTCCGCAAGGAGGAGGTGGAGAAGCTGCTGAAGATGGAGGACTATCTCCACCGGCGCATCATCGGCCAGGACGAAGCCATCTCGGCCCTCTCCCGGGCGATCCGGCGCTCCCGGGCGGGACTGAAGAGCCCTCTGCGGCCCGTGGGATCCTTCATGTTCCTGGGGCCCACCGGAGTCGGGAAGACCGAGGTGGCCCGGAGCCTGGCCGAGTTCCTCTTCGGCAACGAGCGATCCCTCATCCGCTTCGACATGTCCGAGTACATGGAGAAGCACGCCGTGGCCAAGATGATCGGCTCACCCCCGGGCTACGTGGGATACGAGGAAGGGGGACAGCTCACCGAGCGCGTGAAGCGCAAGCCCTACTCCGTGGTGCTCCTGGACGAGATCGAGAAGGCCCACCCCGACGTGCTCAACATCCTGCTCCAGGTGTTCGAGGACGGGCAGATCACCGATGCCTACGGCGACACCATCGATTTCAAGAACACGCTGCTCATCATGACCTCCAACATCGGTTCCTCCCTGATCCAGAAGGGGGAGAAGGTGGGCTTTCGGGGCGCCGACCCCCAGGAGGCCTGCCGGACCCGCAAGGAGATGGTGATGACGGAGGTGAAGCACGCCCTCAGCCCGGAGTTCCTCAACCGGATCGACGAGATCATCGTGTTCGACGCCCTGGAGGACGAGGATCTCCTGGCCATCGCCCGCCTCATGATCCGGAGGTTGAACGAGGGCCTCGCGCACAGGGGGATCAGCATCACGCTGGGGGACGAGGTGTACCGCTGGCTCATCGACACGACCTGCAGCGATCGATCCTACGGGGCCCGGCCGCTGCGCCGGGCCATCCAGAAGCACATCGAGGACGCTCTTTCCGAGAACATCATCCTCGGCACGTTGCCCCGCCAGGGGGAGATAGAGATCTTCCTGGACCAGGAGAAGCCGGCCTTCCGGGAAGCCATGGAAATCAACACCCCTCAGTGAATTCCGCCCCGGCCGCCCCCATCCCGGCCCGGCGCAGGATGCGCGAGGAATCCTGAAATGGACTTGCGTCGCTCGTGGATGGCCGCCGTGGCGATGGCGATGCTGGGGTCCGCCGGTCTTGCCTTCGGAGAGGGCGAGATCATCGAGAGAATCGTGGTGGACGGCAACGTGCGCATCTCCACGCAGGCGCTGTTGAGCCAGCTCGAGATCAAGGAGGGGGCCCCCTACGACGAGGAGGTCCTCCGCAAGGAATTCCAGCGCCTGTGGGAGCTGAACCTCTTCGACAACATCACCCTGGAGGTCCGGCAGGGGGAGAAGGGGAAGATTGTCCTGTGGCACGTCACCGACAAGCCCCTGGTGGCCGACGTGGAGTACAAGGACGTCAAGGCCTTCACCGCCACCCAGCTGGAGGAGAAGCTGGCGGACCAGAAGGCCGACATCAAGCGGGGATCTCCCCTGGACTACACCCGGATCCGGAAGGCGCAGGAGACCATCGAAATGCTCCTGGGCCAGAAGGGCTACCTGGACGCCGAGGTGAAAGTGGACGTGAAGGAGGTGGCCCCCGGGCAGGAGGCCATCACCTTCAAGGCGCGGCAGGGGGGGAAGACCAAGATCAAGAAGATCGACTTCGCGGGAAACACGGTCTTCGCGGATCGGCAGCTGAAGAAGCTGATGAAGCTCACCCGGGAGCACGGCCCTCTGACCTGGGCCAGCTCCAAGGACCTCTACCATCCCGGGAAGTTCGACGAGGACGCGAGGATCATCCGGCAGGCCTACATGGACCGCGGCTACCTGGAGGTCGAGGTGAAGCCCGAGGTAGTGGAGGTCCTGCCCGGGGAGAAGCCGCCCCGCTCGGCCGAGGAGGCCGAGAAGAGGCGCCTGAAGGCCGAGAAAGCCGAGGCCGACGCGGCCGAGAAGGCCGCCAGGGCCGAGGCGAAGGAGGCCGCCCGCAGGGCGAAGGAGGAGGCGGAGGCCAAGGAGCGTGAAGCGAAGGGCAAGCCTCCCAAGGAGAAGAAAAAGAAGGAGGCCAAGAGCCAGGAGCCCAAGGCGCCGAAGAAATGGATCTTCGTCAGGGTCCCCATCCAGGAGGGGCCCCAGTACCGGGTGGGCACCGTCTCGTCGGAGGGAAACAAGGTCTTCACCGACGCGGAGATCCTCGCCCGGGTGCCGCTTCAGGCGGGGGACGTCTTCAACGACAGCGTGGTGAAGAACGGTCTGGGAAGGATTCAGATGGACTACGGCGAGCGGGGCTATTTCTACGTGACCGCCAACCAGGTGGTGGAAAGGAGCCCCCGGCGGGTGGCCAACCTGAAGATCGAGATCAACGAGGACAGGCAATACCGGATCAACACGCTGGAGTTCTCGGGCAACACCACCACCCGCGACAAGGTCCTGCGCCGGGAGATGAAGGTGGCGGAGGAGGACCTTTTCGATCTGAAGCGGTTCCGCCTGGGGATGCGGAAGATCAACCAGCTCGGGTACTATCAGATCACCGACGAGGCCACCATCCGCCCGCGGACCGGCGAGGACAAGGTGGACATCGTGGTCCAGGGCAAGGAGGCGAACCGGAACGAGATTCAGGTGGGCGGCGGCGTGAGCGGCCTGGACGGGGCCTTCTTCTCCGGCTCCTACGCCACACGGAATTTCCTGGGCCGCGGTGAGATCCTCCAGACCTACTTCCAGCTGGGGGGCCGGGCGACCCGGTACAGCATCTCCTTCATCGAGCCCTGGTTCCTGGGGCGTCCCTACACGGTGGGATTCAGCCTGTTCAAGCGAACCACCGACTACCAGAGCTTCCAGCAGGGGGGCCAGGGTCTCAGCGTGCAGGCGGGGCGGCTCCTGGGCGATTTCAGCCGCCTCGACGTGACCTACCTCCTGGAGGACGTGACCTACAACGACAACCTGAACAACTCCTCCCGGAGCACGACGAGCAGCATCGTGCCGGTCTACACCTACGACACCCGGAACAACTTCTTCCGCCCCACCCGCGGATTCCGTTTCCAGCTGGCGAGCGAGTACGCCGGCGGGGCCCTGGGGGGCAGCAACTACTTCTTCAAGCCCTACGCCACGGCCACGTACTACCTGCCGTCCTTCCAGCGGCACTACATCGGCCTGAACGCCTCGGCCGGCTACGTCTGGGGGTTCGGTGGCCGGGTGGTTCCCACCTTCGAGCGGTTCTTCCTGGGAGGCGAGAGGTCCCTGCGGTCCTTCAGGAGCCGGACCGTCACCCCCTTCCGGTCGGACCTCGACCTGAACGGCGACGGCACCATCAACTCCCCCGAGGACCTGAACGGCAACGGGCTTCCTGACACCGAAGATTGCAACGGAGACGGGATTATTGACGAGAAGGAGAAAAACCTGGGCCTGGACTGCATCCCCGGAACAGGTGACTACGGGGAAGGGAACGGGAATAAAGACTACGAGGATCGGAACAAAAACGGCGCCCTGGACAAGGGTGAGGACACCAACGGCGACGGGGTTTACGGCACCGTCTTTCCCGGCGGCAACAAGTTCGCCCAGTTCAATGTCGAGTACATCATCCCGGTGGGGGACACCTTCGAGTTCGTCACCTTCATGGACGCGGGCAACGCCTTCGACGACTACCAGAAGATCGACCTGACCCGCCTCCGGCTGGACTACGGCCTGGAGCTGCGGTTCTACCTGCCGGTCTTCCAGGCCCCCCTCCGGTTCATCTACGGATTCATCCAGGATCCCCAGCCCGGAGAGAAGGCGAGCAGCTTCCAGTTCTCCATCGGCACGACCTTCTAGGCGGCGGAACCCATGGCCATCACCCCCCATCACAGGAGAGAAGAGGAATGACTGGAAAGGCGTTCGTGATCGCGCTGCTGGCGGCGGCCTCCCTCGGCGCCGCGGCGGCCCAGCAGCAGGAGGTGCGCATCGGCGTCTTCGACTCCCAGCCGGTCTGGCAGCAGACCGAGGAAGGGATCAAGGTGCGGACCACGTTGGAAGCTTACCGGGACAGGAAGCTGGCGGAGATCAACACCAGGGAAGTCGAGCTGAACAAGCTCAAGGAGAAGCTCCGCAGCCAGGAGGTCAGTCTCAGCGACGACAAGAAGAGCCAGATGCTGAAGGAGATCGACCAGAAGACCATCGATCTCAAACGTCTGAACGACGATGCGAGCCGGGAGATGCAGTCCCAGTTCAGCGATGCGCGGGACCAGTTCCAGAAGGAGCTCTTCGATGTAGTCGAGGCGCTGGGAAAAGAGAAGAAATACACCCTGATCCTGGAGAAGAGCATCGCAGTTTACAACGACAGCGCCGTGGACATCACTCCGGAGGTCGTGGCGAAGTTCAACCAGATGTTCAAGGGAGAGTCGGCAGCGACACCGACCTCCAAGGGGAAGGAGTCCAAACCGCAGACGGAGCCCAAGAAGCCGGCTCCGGAGCCCGGGAAGAAGCCTCCCGGTGGAGGCAACTGAGCCGCCGATGGCCGGATGGACTCTCGCCGAGATAGCCCGGAGGGTGGGGGGGCGCCTGGTGGGGATGGACCGGGCCGTCACGGGGGTCCGGCCCCTGGAGAGCGCGGGCCCGGAAGACCTTTCCTTCCTGTCCAACCCGCGCTACCGCCCCCAGCTGGAACGGTGCCGCGCGGCCGGGGTCCTGGTGGAGCCGGGTGTGGAGGCTCCCCACCTGAGCCTGGTGTTGGTGGACCGCCCCTATGTCGCCCTGGCGAAGGTGCTGGCCTTCTTCGACCGTCGGCCCCGGCCGGCGCCGGGCGTGGATCCCCGCTCCGCTCTGGATCAGGACTGCGTTCTGGGCCTGGACGTGAGCGTGGGTCCCTTCGTGTCGGCGGGACCCGGGTGCCGGATCGGCGACCGGGCCGCGCTGATGGCAGGTGTGACCCTGGGCCCCGGCGTGACGGTCGAAGAGGACGCGGTCCTGCACCCGTCCGTCACGGTCTACGACGGGTGCGTCATCGGCGCTCGGTCGGTCATTCATGCGGGCACCGTGGTGGGAAGCGACGGCTTCGGCTACGCCCAGGAGGGGGAAGTGCACATCAAGATCCCGCAGCTTGGCAACGTGGTCATCGAGGAGGACGTGGAGATCGGCGCGAACGTCACCGTGGATCGGGCCACCTTCGGCAGCACCCGGATCCGGAAGGGGACCAAGATCGACAACCTTGTCCAGGTGGGCCACAACTGCGACGTGGGAGAGAACAGCATCCTGGTGGCCCAGGTGGGCCTTTCCGGAAGCGTCCGGCTGGGACGGGGGGTGGTCTTCGCGGGACAGTCGGGCGTGGTGGGCCATGTCTCCATCGGGGACGGCTCCCGGATCGGCGCCAAGTCGGCCGTCACGGGCGACCTCCCGCCGGGCTCCTTCGTCATCGGACACCCGGCCCGGGACCACCGGGAATGGAAGAAGACCCAGGCCGTCCTGGCCCGCCTGCCCGAGATGAGGAAGCGCCTTTCCCGGATCGAGAAGCGGCTGGAAGAACTCTCTCTCCGCCGGAACAGGAAGGAGACCTGATGGAACCTCTGGATGTCCGGGCGATCATGGAGATCCTCCCTCACCGGTACCCGTTTCTCCTGGTGGATCGGGTGGTGGAGCTGGAAGAGGGCCGCCGCATCGTCGCCCTGAAGAACGTCACCTTCAATGAGCCTTTCTTCCAGGGGCACTTCCCCGGGAATCCGATCATGCCCGGGGTGCTGGTGGTGGAGGCCATGGCCCAGGCCGGGGCGGTCCTGCTCCTCCATTCGCGGCCCGAGAGCCGGGGGCGCATCGTCTACTTCGCCGGCATCGACAAGGCCAAGTTCCGCCGACCGGTGGTCCCCGGCGACCAGGTGCGCCTCCAGGTGGAGGTGCTGAAGCTGAGGAGCCGCACCTGCCTGATGCGGGGCGAGGCCTTTGTGGGAGACAAGCTGGTGGCCGAGGCGGAGATCTTCTCGTCTCTGGGAGAGACTCGATGAGCGAAGCCCAGATCCACCCAACCGCCGTCGTCCATCCCGGGGCGAAGATCGGCGATGGATGCCGCATCGGTCCCTTTTCGGTGGTGGGCGCCGGGGTGAGCCTGGGGCCGGACTGCGAGCTGATCTCCCATGCCGTCATCCAGGGATTGACGGAGGCGGGGGAGGGATGCCGGTTCTTTCCCTTCTGCTCCATCGGGCTGGAGCCCCAGGACCTGAAGTACCGGGGAGAGCCCACCCGGGTGGTCATCGGGAGCCGGAACACGTTCCGCGAGTTCTCGACGGTCCACGCCGGCACGCCGGGCGGCGGCGGGGTGACCACCATCGCGGACCGGAACCTCTTCATGGCCTACAGCCACGTGGCCCACGACTGCAGGGTGGGGAGCGACACCGTCTTCGCCAATGGCGCCACTCTCGCGGGGCATGTGAGGGTGGAGGACTTCTCCGTCATCGGAGCCTTCTCGGGGGTCCACCAGTTTTGCCGGATCGGCGCCCACGCCTACATCGGCGGTTACTCGGTGATAACCCAGGACGCCCTTCCCTACGTGCTGACCGTGGGGAACCGCGCCCGGGCCTTCGGCATCAACCTCATCGGATTGAAGCGCAAGCGCTTCAGCGAGGAGACCATCACCGCCCTCCGCCGGGCCTATCGCCTCCTCTTCCACAGCAAGCTCACCACCACCCGGGCGCTGGCCCGGATCGACAAGGACCTGGGGGGGATCCCCGAGGTGGCCTATCTGACCTCCTTCATCCGCTCCTCGGAGCGGGGGATCGTGAAGTAGGAGCCCCGGCGGGGAGCAGGGAGCATGGGAATCCGGATTGCCGTCATCGGCGTGGGGCATATGGGCCGTCACCACGCGCGGCTCCTGGCCTCCCTTCCGACAGCCAGGCTGGTGGGCGTGGTGGATGCCGACCCGCACAGAAGCGCCGCCGTCGCGGCGGAGTTCGGGACCCGCGCGTTCGCCTCCCTGGAAGATCTGCCGCGGGACCTCCAGGCCGCCACCGTTGCGGTGCCCACCGAGGCGCACCGTCGGGTGGCCCTCTCCTGCCTGGATAGGGGCTGGGACGTGATGGTGGAGAAGCCCCTGGCGGCCTCCGGAGAAGAGGGGAGGGAGATCGTGGAGGCGGCGGAGAGGGCCGGGGCCGTTCTCCAGGTGGGTCACACCGAGCGTTACAATCCGGCGGTGCGCTCCTCGGTGCCCCGGATTCTCCGGCCCCTCTTCATCGAGGCCCACCGCTTGGGAACTTTCGCCGCCCGCAGCCTGGACGTGGACGTGATCCTGGATCTGATGATCCACGATCTGGACTTGGTCCGCAGTCTGGATGCCAGTCCGGTGACGGCGGTGGCGGCGGTGGGCGTCCGGGCCCTGACGGACAAGATGGACATCGCCAACGCCCGGGTCCGCTTCGAGTCGGGGTGCGTGGCGAACCTCACGGCGAGCCGGATCAGCACCGACCGGGTGCGGAAGATCCGGATCTTCCAGGCCGACAGCTACCTCAGCATCGACACCGCCGAGCAGGAGGTCTCCCATTACCGCCTGGAGCACGGCGCGGAAGGGCGTCCGCGGATCGTCCAGGACCCGGTTAGCGTGGAGAAGGACGAGCCCCTCCGGGTGGAGCTGGCCTCCTTCCTCGAGGCGGTCTCCACCCGGACCCGGCCCATCGTCTCGGGAAGGGATGGACTCTCCGCCCTGGAGCTGGCGGAGGAGGTGCGCCGGGCCATCCGGGAGGGGGGATCCTGATGGACTCGCCCGCGGCCCGCTATCTCCGCAACCGGATGGAAGAGGGGGTCTTTCCAGGAGCGCGATTCCTCGCGGCCCGGGGCGCCGAGGTGATCGAGGAAGGGTGGATGGGGCGCAGCGTGGTGACCCCCTCCGAGCAAGTCGTGGGCGCCGAGACGATGTACGACCTCGCCTCCCTGACCAAGCCCCTGGTCACAGGGACCCTGTCGGCCCTTCTGGTTTCGCGGGGAGCACTGGATCTGGAGGCGCCCGCCGAAAGGTATCTCCCGGAGCTGTCGGGGCGGTGGGTGGGCCGGGCGAGCCTGCTGGATCTGCTGGTGCACCGGTCCGGCCTACCGGCCTGGCTCCCTCTCTACCTGAGCGCCTCCGACCGCGAAGGCTAC
>Ga0315288_10013663_pt1 | contig 10163 bp, 7 predicted proteins | sample YL17G11_20_MG_FD_203454 | JGI IMG/M metagenome (GOLD analysis project Ga0315288, IMG submission 203454) | Sediment microbial communities from Yellowstone Lake, YNP, Wyoming, USA - YL17G11_20 | ecosystem: Environmental > Aquatic > Freshwater > Lake > Sediment | place: USA: Wyoming | collected... | reverse complement strand
ATGATGGCGCGCGTCAACCTCGATCATCTCGATATGGCAACCAACCATAGAATCGAAATTGAACTGGTGGATGGATCGAACGACGCATCCATCGAGTCAGAACTGCACATCATCGCGACCTGTTTCAACTGGACGAAGGAACAAGTTGACGCGCGGCGTCCGAATTTCTACGAGCGGATCAAGGATCCGAAATTTCGTGAACGCGAGATTCGCTTCCTGGCGCGGCTGGACGGCAAGCCAGTCGCCGATTCGCGGTTGATCTTGAACGTCGGCATCGCGTACCTCGGCGGCGCGTCCACATTGCCGGCGTATCGCGGTCAACACATTTACTCCACCCTTCTCAAACGCCGGCTCGAAGAAGCGCACGCGCGCGGTTACAACGTCGCCGCGATTCACGCCGAGCCGATGTCGCGCCGTGTGGTCAGCAAGTATGGCTTCAAAGAATACAGCAAGGCGTACCTGTACGCGTGGATGCCGGTGATTGATCTGGCGGTGATCCAATCGCTGGTGCCGGACGATTGAAAGTTCCCATGAGTTGCTGCACTTGGCTCGGGGAAGCAAGGAGGAAGCATCTTTGCGATTCCAATTTCCTTTTCGGCGCAAACAGGTTTTCAGTCTGATCGCCGCTGGTTGCATCCTTTTCGTCATCCTCATGGCAATCGCGATGCTGTTTTATCCCGGCGGCACTGCCAGTGATCCCGCGACCATCGGCTATTCATTCTTCACGAATTTTTTCGGCGACCTGGGGCGCACGCAAGCACGCAACGGACAACCGAACCCCGTCGCGTCGCCCATGTTCATCATCGCGCTGACGCTCGCGGGCGCGGCGTTGATCGCGTTCTTCGTCGCGTTCGCGCGATTTCTTGCGCGCCCGCGGCTTGAGCGAGTGCTCGCGGGGATCGGTTCGCTGGCAGGCATCGTCGCGGGGATGTGTTTCATCGGCGTGGCATTCACTCCGGCGAATTCAAACGGCACGTTGCACACGCAATTCGTCCTCGCTGCGTTTGAAGCGTTCACCGTCGCGGTGATCTTGTACTTTAGCGTCATCGTCCGTGAACCGAAATATCCCAAGCGCTTTGCGGTCGTCTTCGGCGTGTTCGCGGTTTTGCTCCTGCTCTACCTGGGTCTGCTCTTTTTCGGTCCAACGACGAAAACGTCGGAAGTTGTGATGATTCAGGTGGCCGGGCAAAAGATCATCGTCTACGCGTCCATCGTCAGCGTGCTGATTCAAGCGCTGGGCGCGCGCGGTCGCGTAGAATGACCGACGTTATTCTCCACAAAGTCGCCGCGTTCATCACGCGTGAAACCGCGTCCGGCCTCGAACTGCTTTTGCTCGCACATCCGTACGCCGGCACTCAACTCCCTGCTGGCACCGTCGAAGAAAACGAAGACCCGCGCGACGCGGCTCTGCGCGAAGTGCGCGAGGAAACCGGCTTGCACGCGCGCGTCAAAGCGTACATCGGCTATCTCGACGAAGAGATGCCGCGCGACCAACTCGCCGTCGTGAAAGACACGATTGTTTACGCACGCCCGGATCCGACGGGTTTCGATTGGGCGCGCGTGCCACGCGGCAACTGGGTTCGTTTTGAACGCGCACTTGGCGCTTGGACGCAGGTCACCTACGAAGAACCAGACCAGCATCCGAACGCGAATTACGCGACGTACCGCATCACCGGCTGGGTGCCGAACGACACACTCGCGTGCAGACAACGCCGCCACTTGTTCCACTTGACCGCCAATGACGAAACGCGCGACAGTTGGACGCAGTTCTCCGACAATCACCAGTTTCGGCTGTTCTGGGCATCGGTCGCAGCATTGCCGGAAATCGTCTCTCCGCAGAATCGGTGGGTGGAATATGTGCGCGAAAAGTTCAAGTACAGCTTTGGGATGGCACGTGACAAATAAGCGTTTGGGATTTGTGCATTTATCATTTGTCATTAATTTGACACTTTGCGCCAATCGTGGTAAAATTACGCCACAATTGAAAAGCAAAGACACTGAGCCGGAGGAGTAGATTGTTCCGCGCGGATAGCGAAGAGGGGTCATCGGGTGTAAGCCCTTCGCCGCAAAGACAATCGAACGTCGCCGGGGAGTCGAATCCGCGAAATGCGAGTAACGGATTCCGGTTCACGCCGTTATCGTGTTGAGATGGAGATTAGGCAATTTGGCGATTAGGTGATTGCGCGATTAAACAATCACCCAATTTCCCAATCACTTGATCAGCAAACAAGGTGGTACCGCGAATTCCCTTTCGCCCTTGAAGCGAGAGGGGATTTTTGTTTTACGCAATGCGGAGGAATCTATGTCTCATCCAACTGAAATGCCCAAAGCGTACGATCCAAAACAAGCCGAAGAGCGGCTGTACGATTGGTGGCAGTCGCGCGGCTATTTCAAACCGCGCATCGAGCCGGGGAAAAAGCCGTTCGTCATTTCGATTCCACCGCCGAACATCACCGGCGAACTGCATCACGGGCACGCGATGTTTCTCGCGTTCGAAGACCTGATGATCCGTTGGCATCGCATGCTGGGCGAGCCGACCCTCTGGGTGCCGGGGAGCGATCACGCCGGCATCGCGACCCAAAACGTGGTCGAGAAAGCGTTGGCGAAAGAAGGTATCACGCGCCAGCAAATCGGACGCGCGGAATTTGTCAAACGCGTGTGGGATTGGAAAGCCGAGTATGGCAGCATCATCACGCACCAGATTCGCCGGATGGGCGCGTCGTGCGATTGGACGCGCGAACGCTTCACGCTCGACGAAGGTTTGTCGCGTGCGGTGCGCGAAGCCTTTGTGCGACTCTACGAAAAGGGATTGATCTATCGCGGACCGCGCCTCATCAATTGGTGTCCGCGCTGTGAAACCGCGATCAGCGATCTCGAAGTGGATCACGAGGACACGACCGGTAAACTCTACTACGTGCGCTACAAACTCGAACCTGACCGCCGACCACAGACGGCAGACGGTGGTCAGTCGTCGGCGGTCGAGTATATCATGGTCGCCACGACGCGCCCGGAAACAATCCTGGGTGATACCGCCGTCGCGGTGCACCCGAAAGACAAACGCTACAAGAAACTCGTCGGACGAATGGCGATTCTGCCCGCGCTCGGTCGCAAGATTCCGATCATCGCGGACGCGGTCGTGGATCCTGAATTCGGTACTGGCGCGGTGAAGGTGACTCCCGGTCACGATCCGACGGACTATGACATCAGTCAGCGTCACAACCTGCCGATCATCAACGTAATGAACAACGATGGGACGATCAACTCCGAAGGCGGACCGTACGCCGGAATGGATCGCTGCGCCGCGCGCAAAAAACTCGTCGAAGATTTACAGCGCGACGGCTTGCTCGATCACATCGCAGAGCACACGATTCCGCTTGGGCATTGCCAACGCTGCGATACGGTTGTCGAGCCGTTGATTTCGACGCAGTGGTTCGTCAAGATCGCGCCGCTCGCGAAAAAAGCAATCAAGGCGGTGAAGAGCGGCGACATCAAAATCGTGCCGGGGCGTTTCAACAAAGTTTACTTTGACTGGATGAACAACATCCGCGATTGGTGCATCAGCCGCCAACTCTGGTGGGGTCATCGTATCCCGGTGTGGTACTGCGAGAACGGACACGAAACGTGTGCGCGCACCGATCCAACCGAGTGCGCGACCTGCGGCTCGAAAAACATCCGGCAAGAGGAAGACGTGCTCGACACCTGGTTCTCGTCCGGACTATGGCCCTTCTCCACGCTCGGTTGGCCCGATGACACTGACGACCTGAAGTATTTTTATCCAACGGCGGTACTGGAGACGGGCCCCGACATCCTGTTCTTCTGGGTCGCGCGCATGATTATGGACGGACTCGAATTCACCGGCACGGTACCATTCCACACGGTGTATCTGCACGGTTTGATGATGCACAAAGACGGCAGCCGGATGAGTAAATCGAATCCGCAGCCAGGCGACAATCCACTCGAAGTGATTGCAGATTTCAGCGCGGACGCGCTGCGCTTTACGATCATCACCTCGTCCACGCCGGGCAACAACACGAAACTCGATCTCGAAAAGGTCGAGCACGCGCGCAACTTTGGGAACAAGATTTGGAATATGGCGCGCTTCATCACGAGCAACCTTAAAAGCAATGAGCCAATTGCGCCAATTCCCAATTCCCAAACTTTACCACTGGTGGATCGGTGGATTTTGTCGCGCCTGCATCACGTCATCGCGGGGGTGAACGAGAATTTTGCGAAATGGGATTTCGGCGAAGGGACGCGGCAGGTGCACGACTTTCTCTGGAGTGAGTTCGCCGATTGGTACATCGAAGCCGCGAAGAACGCGCTGTACGGCGGCGACGCGCACGCGCAAAAACGGACGCGCTCGATCTTGCTCTACACGCTCGATCAGGGCTTGCGCCTCTTACATCCGACGATGCCATTCGTGACGGAGGAGACGTGGCAGCAGTTGCGCGCGTTCGGAATGCCGAGCCAGTACGACGCGTTGATGGTGGCGGACTGGCCCCAGCCGAACAAAATGTTCTTCGACGCACGCGCCGAAAAAGACTTTGCCGTTGTGATGGGCATCGTTCGTTCCATCCGCAATGCGCGCACCGAGTTCAACGTGGAGCCGGGCAAGCGCATCCCGGCGATCATCTCGGCGGGGGCGGGGACCGCCCCCCTACTGGAATCGCAGCGCGAGATCATTGCGTCGCTTGCGCGACTTGAGCCAGGCACGTTCCAGATCGAAAAACGCGCGGCGAAACCGGCACAATCACTCGCGCTGGTGGTCGGCAGGATCGAAATCTATCTGCCGCTCGCGGGAATGATTGACGTCGAAAAAGAAAAGGTGCGGCTGGCGAAAGAAATCGCGCAAGCGCGCGCGGACATCGAACGCGCGGAGAAACTCCTTGCCGGCGAGTTCAGCAAAAAAGCGCCGAAAGAGGTCGTGCAAAAACAGCGCGACGCGCTCGCGGCGAATCGGGAACGCCTCGCGCGCCTCGACGCGCAACTCGCGAGTGTGGAGGGGCGCGCGATCGCGAAATCTGCGAAACGTGCGCAAGCCGCGAAAAAGAAATCGCGCAAATAATCGCGTAGGGGCGGGGTTTCCCCGCCCCACGGGGTTTCCCCGCCCTTGACGTTGTCGTATCATCGTATTATAATGGTCTCAGTCAAGACAACGAGTACTCACAAACACGCTCGCCGCCAAAAATCCCGCACTGCCCCCTGAGTCTGTTTGTATAGGGTGATGATCACGCCCGCGTTGACAATATCAACGCGGGCGTGCGTTTTATCGGCTGAGTTATAGTCCCCGCGCCGTTTCAGAACCGGCGCGTCGGCAAAGGAGTCCACGATGAGTCTCTCGCCAAGGTTCTGCTCAAACTGCGGCGCGCAAGTTGCGGCTGGCGCGCAGTTTTGCGAAGCGTGCGGCAAGCCAGTCGCCGCCAATGCAGTACCCCCAAATGCAGTGTTGTCAACACCACCTCCGCCACTCCTGCCAAGCGCGCGTTCTGGGTCGAAGAGCCGGACGCTAATTCTCATCGGCTGTGGAGTGGGCGTCGTCGTTCTTGCGCTGGTCTGCGCGATCCTCTGGGGCTTGTCGTCGGTCGGATCCTCGTCCCTCGCCACCGAGACAGCGGTTGCCCAAGCCACCGCGAATATGGCGCGAACTCAAACCTCGATCGCGTCCGGCACCGCAACGATGGCGGCGGCAAACGCGCAGGCGAGCGCGACCGCAAACGCGCAAGCGACCCAAACGGCGCAAGCCCAGGCGACCGCAACGGCAATCGCCCAAGCCACCCAAACGGCGCAAGCGCAGGCGACCGCAACGGCAATCGCCCAAGCGACTCAAACGGCGCAAGCGCAAGCGAACGCAACGGCAATCGCCCAAGCGACTCAAACGGCGCAAGCGCAAGCGAACGCAACGGCAAATGCCCAGGCGACTCAAACGGCGCAAGCGCAAGCGAACGCAACAACAAGCGCGAACGCGACCGCGACCGCGCAAGCCGCGATAACGGCGGTCAATGCCTTGGCGCGCCTCGCCGGACCGCCCGTGGTCGTTCCTGATGGAAGATTAGATTGCGTAATCTTAGGCAAGATCGGAGAATCTGGACGTACTAGCGTAAGCCCGCGCAATTTTATCGCTGAGGCGCAATTCTTCAACCCCACCGACTCTTCCACCCACGCGTGGGATATCGGTTTCTTCTTCCGTCATGCGAGTGGCAACAATCAGTATCGCCTAGTTGTTTACTCGTCGGACAAGCAATGGCGTCTGGTGAATGCTGTAGGCACAACGGCGGATAATCATGCGGATGAAAAGCAGGTTGCGCAAGGGATGGTCACAAATCTGAATGTGTCAAAGGACGGGACAAACCAAATAAGGCTTGTGGTCAACGACAGGGTTGCCTACTTTTTCCTCAACGGTATGTACATCGCGACGCTGGATGTATCTGAGAGAAACACCGATGGACCTATCTATGTCGGCTCTGGATTTACCGAAGAAGCCAAGTTTCCGGGCTGCTCCACGCCTTACAAGAACTTCATCGTGCGGGCTTTGCCCTAATCTGGCGCGGCACAAACTCGGGCGCGGGGGGAGACCTGCCGTGTGCCACTGCTACGCCTTGAAAGGAGTTCGCAATGAGCATCTCGCCAAGGTTTTGCTCAAACTGCGGCACGCAAGTTGGGGCTAACGCGCGCTTTTGCGCCGCGTGCGGCAAGCCAGTTGCCGCCGCTAGCACTTCCCTAAGCGAAGCGTCCAGATTGCCCTTACCGCCGCAATCCGAAGAGGATCGCATGTCCGCACCGCCGCCCCGGCCCGCTGTACCGCCGCCTGCGCCTCCTCCATCAAGCGGCATCATCAGTCCGGTGATCATCGGGATTGCCGCCGTCTTGTTCCTGTGCTGCATCGCCATCGTCGCCGTGATCGCTATCGGTCTCGCAATGCCGAGTCGTCCCACCCCACAAGCCGTCCCTCCAATCCCGGCGGCACAGGCAACCACAGCCCTGCCGATCATCGGATCGCCAGCCATAACCCCGACCATTGTTGGTTCGCCAGCCATAACCCCGACGATTGTTACCCCGCCTGCTGTCGCCTCGATGGGTCGTCTTGACGTCTTTGCGCGTGGGATGGACGAGGCATTGTACCAGAACACATTGGATGCTTCCAAGTGGAGCGGTTGGAGCCAACTGGCTGGTGGCACGTTCGCCGAGTCACCCACGCCGCCGACCGTTGTGTCGTGGGGACCGAACCGCCTCGACATCTTTTCACTTGGTATGGACAAGGCAGTTTACCAGAACACCTGGGACGGTTCCAAGTGGGCTGGTTGGGCCCAACTGAGTGGCGGCAATTTCGCCGGACCGCCAGCCGCTGTGACGTGGGGACCAAACCGACTCGACGTCTTTGCGCTTGGTTTGGACAAGGCAGTTTACCAGAACACCTGGGATGGTTCCAAATGGATTGGTTGGAACTCGCTGAGTGGTGGCACATTCCCCGAGTCACCCACACCGCCGACCGTTGTGTCGTGGAGACCCAACCGCCTCGACATCTTTGCGCGCGGTATGGATGGGGCAGTATATCAGAGCATCTGGGACGGTTCCAAGTGGGCTGGTTGGGCCCAACTGAGTGGCGGCAATTTCGCCGGACCGCCAGCCGCTGTGACGTGGGGACCAAACCGACTCGATGTCTTTGCGCTTGGTTTGGACAAGGCAGTCTACCAGAACACCTGGGATGGTTCCAAATGGATTGGTTGGAACTCGCTGAGTGGTGGCACATTCCCCGAGTCACCCACGCCGCCGACCGTTGTGTCGTGGGGACCCAACCGCCTCGACGTCTTTGCGCTTGGTTTGGACAAGGCAGTTTACCAGAACACCTGGGATGGTTCCAAGTGGGTCGGTTGGAGTTCGCTGGGTGGCATATTCAGCGGACCACCAGCCGCTGTGTCGTGGGGACCGAACCATCTTGACGTCTTTGCACGTGGGATGGACAAGGCGATGTATCGCCGGACATGGGATGGTGTCAAGTGGTCGCCTGACGCTTGGGAATCACTTGGCGGCGAATTCACTGGGCCGCCAGCCGCCGTTTCAGTCAGCATCCTCAAGGGCTCGCCCGCTATTCCTCCGAGCACGACCGCGCCCACACTGACCGTCGTAGCGACACCCGCACTGACCGGGACCACTGCGCCACCTCCCTCGCCAACGAAAACTCTAGCACCACCCACGGCGGCTCCAACAATCACACCGATACTACCGACAGCGAAGCCGACAGTTCAACCCGGCTTGTACGTAACCGGCTTGCGTACCGAACCCCCTGCGCTAGGGGAAAGGATGGACGCTGGTTTCTACGTGACCTTTCTCAATACCACCAATGCAGCACAACAATATCGTTGGAATGTCTACGTTTTCCGGGCAGACAATCCGAGGAATTCATTCGGCGAAGCGTCCCCTCAGCTGACAACCATCCCGGTGGGCACCGCGGAGCAAAAAGCCTTTGGGAGTTGGCGGATCGGGGTCGGAACATGCGGGAACTATTTTGCGCGCGTGGCGTGGCTCGATGAGGCAAAGAACCGAACGTACTTTGCCAAGCCCGATGGTCAAACGTTCGAACTGCCGTTCACGGTGTGCCCATGATTGCGAGCGATAATTTCTGCTCGCACGCCGCCAATCGGGTGAGCGCATCCGCACGCAACAAGACTCGGGTCATCACGAGAATCGCGCGTTCATCGTCGAGTTTGTCTCTACGACAAGTGGTGGTCAGCCGCTTGGTGTGGGCGATCACCACAGCAAACGCGCAAACGACCCAAACGGCGCAAGCCCAGGCAACCGCGACGGCAAACGCGCAAGCAACCCAAACGGCGCAAGCCTAGGCGACTGCGACAGCAAATGCCAAGTGACTCAAACGGCGCAAGCCCAGGCGGGCGCGGCGAGCGTGTTGATCGAGTCACAGCGCGAGATCATCGCGTCGCTCGCGCGCGTGGACCCGGACGCGTTCCAGATCGAAAAGCGCGCGGCGAAACCGGCCCAATCACTCGCGCTGGTGGTCGGCAGGATCGAAATCTATCTGCCGCTCGCCGGGATGATTGACGTCGAAAAAGAAAAGGTGCGGCTGGCGAAAGAAATCGCGCAAGCGCGCGCGGACAGCGAACGCGCGGAGGAACTCCTTGCCGGCGAGTTCAGCAAAAAAGCGCCGAAAGAGGTGGTGAAAAAACAGCGCGACGCGCTCGCGGCGAATCGGGAACGCCTCGCGCGCCTCGACGCGCAACTCGCGAGTTTGAAGGGACGCGCGATCGCAAAATCCGCGAAACGTGCGCAAGCCGCGAAAAAGAAATCGCGCAAATGATCGTGTAGGGGCGGGGTCTCCCAGCCCAAACCCCGCGCACCCCGCCCATCTTCTTGACACGGTAACAACGCTGTAGTATAATTAGGCTATAACAATGAGTACTCACAAACACACTCGCCGACATAAATCCCGCGCTGTCCCTAGAGTCTGTTTGTATGGAGTGATGATCACGCCCGCGTTGACAATATCAACGCGGGCGTGCATTTCTTCTGTGGGTGACAGCCGTCTCTATTTGAGCTTGCTCACATGCAAAGGAGTCCATGATGGATGATCCCACCTTGTGTCGAGAATGTGGTACTGCGCTCGCCCCTCACTCACGCGTTTGCGAAGTGTGCGGAAAGGCGGTTGCCGCTGCTGGAGATTTCCGAATCGAAGCGTCCGGATTGCCGCCCCAGCCAGTGAGATTGAAAGCCCGCACAAAGAACCGAATGCCGGTCACTATCGGCAGTGGGGCGATGTTCCGCTTCCTCGGGCTAGTCTGTGTGATCCTCTTGGGCTTGATGATTGGATCGCCAGCCCAAGCCATTAATCCAGTGTTTGCCCAGGCCGCGCCGACAGCCTCAAGGACACCTCCGTTTGCCCGGACCGCGCCGACTACAACAACCGCACCTCCAGTTACTAGGACCGCGCCGACTACAACAACGACACCTCAAATCGGCCAAATGACAGTTCCTGGTGCGATGTTTCGCGCAAATCCACAGCATACCGGTGTCTATGCGGGGAGCGCGCCCCGTGCCGCAAATGTCCTGTGGAAGTTTGAAACCGATGATACGATCTACTCCTCGCCGACTGTCGCCGGCGGCATCGTCTACTTTGGCAATGGCTCTGGCAATTTCTACGCGCTCGACGCCAA
>Ga0315288_10013662_pt1 | contig 10163 bp, 8 predicted proteins | sample YL17G11_20_MG_FD_203454 | JGI IMG/M metagenome (GOLD analysis project Ga0315288, IMG submission 203454) | Sediment microbial communities from Yellowstone Lake, YNP, Wyoming, USA - YL17G11_20 | ecosystem: Environmental > Aquatic > Freshwater > Lake > Sediment | place: USA: Wyoming | collected... | reverse complement strand
CCGGGAGGTGATCTATCTGCTGAGCAGTTTCATCCTCGAAGAGCTGCAAGCCCAGGGAATGCTCGCGCTCAAGCGGGGCTACTGGGTCGTGGAAAGCCGACTGCACCATTGCCTGGACATCAGCCTGTAGGAGGATCAGAGCCGAGTGCGCACACCCAGAGCAGCGCGGGTCTTGGGGGCTATACGGCGGGGGGTGCTGAGCTTGGCCAACGCGGCGGTGGATCGGGCGCGAAAGAAGAATCCCAAGACCAAGTCCAACACCAAGAGCTTCCAGCAGCGTTTTCGTTCAGCTCGGGGCGGTCGCGAGCGACTCCATGCGCTCGTTTTCGCCAAATCTCCTAACGTATTGGACTTATGAAACTCAAAAGACGCGTCCTGCCCCGGGCAAATCGGGTGAAATCGGGCGTTGACACCCCACAGGCTTTTTGGTGTTATCGCTCTCCCCTTGAGCGGGAAACGCTATGTACGCTGTATTGGAAACTGGTAGCAAACAATATCGGGTGGCCGCCGGCGACACCCTCCAGATCGAGCGCATGCCGGCCGAGGCGGGTCAGACCGTGACCTTTGACCGCATCCTCCTCGTCAGCAAGGACGGGCAGGTGACGGTCGGCACGCCCACGGTGGCCTCCGCGAGCGTGCTGGCGGACGTGGTGGAGCACGTGCGCGGCCCGAAGGTGGTGGCGTTCAAGATGAAACGCCGCAAGGGCTATCACAAGAAGATTGGCCACCGGCAGGAGCTCACGGTGGTGAAAATCAAGGAAATCCAGGCTTAGATCTTATGGCACACAAGAAAGGCGGCGGCAGCTCACGCAACGGGCGCGACAGCGTCAGCAAACGGCTGGGCGTCAAACGATTTGGCGGCGAATTCGTCACCGCCGGCAGCATCCTCGTCCGCCAACGCGGCACCAAGTTCACCGCCGGGCGCAACGTCGGCACCGGCCGCGACTGGACCTTGTTCGCCCTCGTGAACGGCAAGGTGCTGTTCGACAAGGACAGCAAGCGCATCAACGTGCTGCCCCAGGCGGCCCCGGCGAGCAATTAGCGCCTCCGTCGAGTCTTCCCGGGCGAGGTTGCGGCCTCGCCCTTTTCGTTTGGAGAACCGGAAACATAGTCTGAATCGTCGCGCGCCCCGCCCACGACTGCGTGCCTGTTTGGTCATGTTCTTCCAGTTACCGATCCATGTTTGTTGACGAGGTCAAGGTCTTCGCACGCGCCGGACACGGCGGGAAGGGCTGTGTCGCTTTCCTCCGCGAGACCTTCCGGCCCAAGGGCGGGCCCAGCGGCGGCAACGGCGGCCGGGGCGGCGGCGTCATCCTCCAAGCCGACCACGACCTGAACAATCTCATTGCCCAGTACTACCAACCGCGCCTCATTGCCGAACGCGGCGAGGGCGGTCTGGGTAAAGGCATGGATGGTCACGCCGGCGCGGACCTGGTCGTCAAGGTGCCCTGCGGCACGCTCATCTGGCGACTCTCGCCGGGTGCCTTGCCCGCCCCTTCCGAGGTCAAATCCTCCGCCTCGGCGCCGGAAGTGAAATTCCGGATTCCGACGGGCAACCGCGCCCGGCTTCGCTACGCCGGAGGCGCGCGTGCCCTGGAAATTGATCTTGAGGAGGCAGCCCCACCGGCACGGTCGATCGCGGGTGGCTCTGAGAAAGGCGAACTCGTCGCCGACCTGACCCAGCACGGCCAGCGATTCGTTCTGTGCCAAGGCGGGCGCGGCGGGCTGGGCAATCGCAACTTCGCCACCGCCCGGCGCCAGGCGCCCCGCTTCGCGCAACCGGGCGAACCGGGCGACGAAGGCGAGTTTCGGTTCGAGTTGCGCATCATCGCGGATGTGGGCTTGGTGGGTTATCCGAACGCCGGCAAGTCCACGCTGCTCGCCGCCATTTCGAAGGCGCGGCCGAAGATCGCCCCCTATCCCTTCACGACGCTCCACCCACAGGTCGGGATCGTCGAGTATGCTGACTGGGATCGGCTGACCGTGTGCGACGTGCCCGGACTGATCGCCGGCGCGCACCGCAACGTCGGCCTCGGCCACGCCTTCCTCCGTCATATCCAGCGCTGCCAGGTCCTCGTGCTGCTGCTCGATATGGCGGGCACGGACGGTCGCGAGCCGTGGGACGACCTCCGGAACCTGTTGGATGAACTTGGTTTCTATGACCCGACGTTGTTGAGCAAACCGCGGCTCGTGGTGGCGAACAAGATGGACGAACCGGTGGCGGAGGCGAACCTGAAGAAGTTCAAGCGCCGCGTCCGTCGGATGCGGGTGCTGCCGATTGCCGCCGCGTTTGACCAGGGCATCGAGCAGTTCAAACAGACCATCCGCGACGCGGTCGCTGAAGCCGGCGCCTGAACCAGCTCGAAGTTGGAGATTGATGCGGGACCTTTGAGCGCCTAGGCTTCATCCGCGAATTCACAATCAACCTCGGGCGGGTTCCTATGCTCAAAGCTGGCATCATCGGTCTGCCGAACGTCGGGAAGTCCACCTTGTTCAACGGGCTGACCCGCTCGCACAAGGCGCCCGCTGAGAACTATCCCTTCTGCACCATCGAGCCCAATCTCGGCGTCGTGACCGTGCCGGAGCCCCGCCTGGAACCGCTCGCCAAGGTCGCCAAGGTGAACACCCGGATTCCCGCCACGATCGAGTTCGTGGATATCGCCGGGCTCGTGAAAGGGGCGTCGCACGGCGAAGGCCTGGGCAACAAGTTTCTCAGCCATGTCCGCGAGGTGGACGCGTTGGTGCACGTCGTCCGTTGCTTTGAAGATCCGGATGTCGTCCATGTCACCGGCAGCCTCGATCCCGTGCGCGACATCGAGATCGTGACGACGGAACTGGTGCTGGCGGACCTGGAGGCGATCCGGCGGCGGCGGGAGAAGATCAGCAAGGAACTCAAGGGCGGCGACAAGCACGCCCTGGCCGAGAGCCACGTGCTCGACAAGATCGAGCCGCACCTGAACTCGGGCAAACCCGCCGTGGCCTTGTCGCTCGCCAAGGAAGAATGGGAACTGGCCAAACCCTGCTTCCTGCTGACGGCCAAGCCCACGCTCTTTGCTGCCAACGTGAAGGAGTCCGAACTGGCGGGGGCCGACGGCAATCCGTTCGTCACGCGAGTGCGCGAGTATGCCCGGACGCATCATGCGTGCGACACCGTGGTTGTGGCGGCGCAGTTGGAGAGCGACCTGGCGGACCTCTCACCGGATGAGGCCCGGCAGTATCTCCAGGAACTGGGGGTCAGCGAGTCCGGCGTCTCCGCGCTCATCCGGCACGGCTACACATTGCTCGGGCTGCGAACCTTCTTCACGTTCAACGAAAAGGAGGTCCGGGCTTGGACGGTGCGCGCCGGTGACACGGCGGCCCGAGCGGCGGGCAGCATCCACACCGATTTCGAGAAGGGCTTCATCAAGGCGGAGCGGATTTCTTGGGAAGGGCTGGTGAAAAGCGGGTCGGTCGCGCACGCCCGCGAAACCGGCCACTACTCGCACGAAGGCCGGGACTACGTGGTGCGCGACGGCGACGTGCTCCTGTTCCGGTTCCACGTGTGAGGCGGCGGAAACCGGCGTTGCCGGCTCTTTACTTCTTGTCTTTGAACCCGGCGAGGAAGGCCTGGGTCGGAAAGTGCCGGCCCGGGCAGCGGGTATAAAGGGTGTTGATCTGCTGGTGGGTACAGATGCTGTCGGGGCTCAGCTTGCAGCGGTCGAGCAGGTCGTGGATCAGGCCCCGGAGGCTGTCCATCTGTTTGGCCGTGGGCCGGGCGTGCTCGAAGTCCCCCACGAGACAGATGCCGATGCTGACCGCATTGAGTTCGTCGCTCCGAAGGTGTCCACCGTCCAATTGCTCCGTCCAGCGATGGCCCACCGCGATTTCGCCATCGCCCATGCCCTGGCCGTTGCCGATGACAAAGTGATACGCGAGTCCATTCTCCATGTGGCGCTCCTCCCGATGGAAACGGTCCATGCCCTTCACCGTCCCCATGTAAGTGCCGCTGTGGTGGATGACGATGTGCTTCCACTTGCCGGCGGTCACGTGCACGCCAGTCAATGCACGGCGAATGGCCGCGGGCAGCGCAAGGGTTTCCTGGTCGGCCGAACGGCCCGGGATCACCAGCCCTTGCCCGAGGTAGAGCCTGTCGGTGGTCTTGAGGCTATTCCGTTTGGCCAGTTCAGCGACGCTCACGTCGTAGCGCCTAGCCAACCGGCTCAGGGTATCCCCCTTCCGCACGCTGTAGAACTGATCTGCCTGGGCGCTGGCCAGCCAGAGGAAAGCCACGGCGGCAGCGAGGACGAGCGCCATTGCTATCTGGGTCAGCCGCATCGGCCAAGGGGGCAACATGCTTCGTTCAGATGGTACGGGGAAGCTACCTCAACGAGGGCCCGCCGACAAATCCGTGCCTCGGTTCCCGGTTCAGCCCGCTCTCGATCCGCCGCACCTGTTCTGGGCGGAAGCCAGTAGCACATCGAACCGGTCCCTGGCGAGCCCTTTTCCTCAAGCCGGGCCGACGCAATAGAACTCCCCCAGCCAGATGCTGGAGCCGCTTGTGCCGGGCCAGCGCGGGAGCGCGGTCGAGGCGGACTCCAGGCCGGGCCGGGCCGGGTGGGGACAAGGCGTTTCACTCATTCGCTAGTTAACTCAAGGCCAATTTCTTCACAGCTTCTCAGTTAACCTCGGTAGATGGCTGCCCGCCACGCGCGCCGTCATGCTCGTCCTCGTTGTCGTCGTCGTCATCGTTTCCCGGCGCCCCGTGCCGAGGACGACGACGAGGCGGAGGACGAACCGGCACCGGGGGTGACGGATCCGTTGCCGTGTCCCGCTTATTGAGTTTGCCAAAAACCGGGTTCTCTGGCATGGCAGGGGCCGCCGATATGAAACCTGTTGCTGTATGTCTGGTCATCGCCGGGATGGGCCTGCTCGTCGGATGCCAACGGGACCACGCCGCCGCCGTGCCGGAGTCGGACGTTCTCTTCCGGTCGCACTTTGCGGGCTTGGCCCGGGTCGTCAACGACCCCAAGTCCACCAAGCTCAAAGAGATCAGTTCTCTGCCCCAGTCGGCCGCCCTGCGCGAGCAGACCTTGCAGAAGTTCGCCCGCGCGCCGAAGACGCTCTTCCAGGACCGAGTCTCCGCGGAACAGGCCGACAAAGGCGCGGTTTTGCTGCGCCCGCTGCTGGACGATTTGTTGGACGAGGAATCTCTTCTGGAAGTCCGAGGTCAGGACGTCCAGAGCCCGGAATGGATGTTGGCGGTGGCGGTGAAGGCGGACCGGAAGGCGCTCTGGCAGACCAACCTCGCGGCGCTCGTCCAGGTATGGGGTTTGGGCTCGGTGTCCCGGGCGACGCTCGAGGGTTTCGCGGTGGCCGAGGTGAAACGGGCGCAGTCGCCCACTTTGGTGCGCTGGGTGGACGCCGGACCCTGGCTGGTGTTGGGAGTGGGCAACGCGCCGCTGTCGGCGACGGACCGACTGGTCCGGACTCTCAAGACGACGGGGCGGCCGGGCGCGGCCTTGACCCAAACCTGGCTCGACGCCGAGGCGGCCTTGGGCAAACTGGCCGGTCCGCTGGGGCTGTCGCCCAAGCTGCCCTGGCCGCAGGTGACCGTGGCGGTCGGCAACCGCGACGAGTATCTGCGCACCACGATGCGGCTGGCCTTCGCCGAGCCGGTGACCGGGCCGCTGTCGCCGTGGCACGTGCCGACCAACTTGATTCGCGAGCCGTTGATCAGCTTCACGGCGGCGCGCGGGGTTTCGCCGCTGCTCCAGCGCTCCGAGACGTTGAGACAACTGGAACTGAGTCCGGTGCCCAACGAGCTGTACTTCTGGGCTCAGCAACAGGTGGCATTCCAGAGCTTCCTTGCATTCGCCATGCCCGACGCCACGAATGCTGTTCGACGGCTCGCCGTGCCCGCCAAGAACCTGCTGGGAGCGGAGCGACAGAAGCAGGGACTGGCGCACGTGGAATGGCAACCCACCAACCGTCAGACCGTCTGGAAAGGCCTTCCGTTCGTGACGCCGTTCATCCAACCGTGGCAGGACGTGGGGATGAGCTTCGTCTATGGCGGCCTGTTCCCGGCTGTGCCGCGGACGGAGCCGGTGCCCAGCGAGTTGCTCGGCCAGTTCGCTGCCCGGACCAATGTCATCTTCTACGACTGGGAGATCACCCAGGCTCGCCTGAATCAGTGGAGGATGATGGCCCAGTTGTTCGCGGTGATCGCCCAGAACACCCAGCTCACCACCAACACGGCCGGTTTGCCCTGGCTTATGAGCGTCGAACCTCACTTAGGTAACACCATCACCGAGGTCACCGCGGATTCACCCAAGCAATGGGCACTGGTTCGCAAGTCGCACATCGGGCTTACCGGAGTGGAATTGCTCACCTTCGTCCGCTGGCTCGAGAGCGTTGAGTTCCCGCGCCTCGGCCTCGAGCTGCCGCCCGATGCACGGTCGCAGCGGAGCAAGGTGCCCACCAAACCATAGGCGGCTTCCCATGCTCAAGCTGGGGGTCAATATCGACCACGTCGCCACCCTGCGCGAAGCCCGCTACCGCGGCCGCGACGCCGGGGAACCCGACCCGGTGGCCGCGGCGCAACTGTGCGAATCGGCGGGCGCGCACGGCATCACCGCCCACCTGCGCGAGGACCGACGGCACATGCAGGACCGCGACATCTGGAGGCTGCGCGAGGTCCTTCAGACACGGTTGAACCTCGAGCTCGCCAATGCGCCAGAGATCGTGGCCATTGCGCTCCGGGTGAAGCCGGACATCGTCTGCCTCGTCCCCGAGCGACGTTTGGAGGTGACCACCGAAGGCGGGCTGGAGGTGGCAGCCAACCGTCCCGCGCTGACGGAAACCCGGCGAAGGATGAACGACGTGGGCATCCCGGTGAGCCTGTTCGTGGCGCCGGACCCGTCGCAGATCGAGGCCGCGGCAGCGGTGGGAGCTCAGTTCGTCGAACTGCACACCGGCTCCTTCGCGGAGCATTTCGCCGACGCCGTGCGGCGCGTGGAAGAAGTGGCGCGGCTCCGGAGTGCTGCGGAGTTGGCTCATCGGCTGAGCCTGCAGGTCAACGCCGGCCACGGGCTCAACTACACGAACCTGACAACGCTGCGGCAAGTTCCGCACCTGGTCGAACTGAACATCGGGCACAGCCTCATCAGCCGATCGGTCACGGTCGGGCTGGCCCAGGCGGTGAAGGAGATGCTCGAACTGATGAAAGGCTATGCAGGGTAGCCCGGAGGCACCCGGCGCCCTGGCCAAGCCATGATCCTCGGCATTGGCGTTGACATCATCGAGGTGACGCGGATACGCGGCTCCTACGAGAAGTTCGGCGAGCGCTTTATCAACCGCGTCCTGCGACCGGACGAGATCCGCTATTGCCTGTCCCACCGGGATCCCGCGCCCTTTCTGGCGGCGCGCTTCGCGGCGAAGGAGGCAATTTCCAAAGCGTTCGGAACCGGGATCGGTCGTCACCTGGGCTGGCAGGACATAGAGGTGGCCCGGAAGGAGTCGGGCGAACCTTACGTCATTCTGCACGACCAGGGAGTAGCTCTCCTCGCTGAACGCGGCGCCCACCGGGTCCACTTGACGCTGAGTCACACGAACCAGCACGCCGTGGCCGTGGCGATCCTCGAGCAGCGCTAGCTCGCGCCTGGCTTGCCGGCCCGGCCGGCGGGCGGAACCCCGGCGGATCCGGTTTCTCCGGCGGGGGTCGCCTGCTCCAGCCGGGCGATGGTCGCGCGGAGGGTCCGCTCGATCTCCCCCTGGCGTTCCGGCGCCAGGATTCGGCTGCCGTCCATTTCGCTCACGTAGAAGCTGTCCACAGCGGCTCCCTTCTCTGTGCAAATCTTGGCCAGCGAAATGTCCAGAGCCAACTCGCTCAAGGCACGCGAGACGGCATAGAGCAGGCCGACCTGATCCTCGGTTTCGAGATCGATCACGGTGCGGGACGCGGACGCCTCGTTGTCAAACCGGATCGCCGTGGGGATGTGCTCGCCTTCGAGTGAATGGTAGAGTGGGGCGAAGGAGGAACGCGGCGTGATGAGCGGGGTCAGGTCCAGGCCGTGGGCGAGGGCGTCGAGGAGCAGGCGCTCGCACTTCTCCCGCTCCTCCTTCCGCGTCGGCAGCCCGGTCTGCGCGTCGGTGACCGAGAACGTGTCGAGGATCAGGCCATCCCGCCGGGTGAAGATCTGCGCGCTGAGAATGTTCAGCCCGGCGGCGGTCAGCGCGCCGGTGATCTTGCTGAACAGGCCCGGCCGGTCCCAGGTGCAAATCTTGACCAACGTGCAGCCGCGGTCGGGCTCGTTATGCCAGTGGACCACGGGAGCCAGCGCCGGGTCTTCGGTCGCCAGGTGGCGGTGCATGAACTCGTGGGCCAGGGTCAGGTCGGTGGCGACCTCGCGGGCGGTGTGAATCTGGTAATAGCGCGGCGGCAGGTGGGTGAAGTGCGCCTGCAGTTCCTCCTCGCTCAGCCGCGGCGGCCCGAGCCGCCGGACCTCCGCCGCCAGCAATTCCCGGTGTTGCTCGTCCGCGCGTTGGAGGTCCTCGCCCCCCGCCATGTGCTCGTGGGTTTTGCGATACAGCCGCGTAAGCAGGGCGTCCTTGAACCCGTTCCACAACCGGTCGCCGGTCCCGAGGGAATCGGCCACCGTGTGCAAGGTGAGCATCTTGAGATTCTCGAGATCCCGCACCTGCGCGGCAAAGGCGCGGATCACGGACGGGTCATCCAGGTCCCGGCGTTGGGAGACACTGACCATCAACAAGTGGTGCTCGATCACCCGCCGCAGCGCGTCCGTCGTGGCGGCATCCAAGCCGAGGCGGCGAGCCACGTCCAGAGCTACCTGCCCACCCACCTCGGAATGCCGGCCGGTGCGGTCCGCCTTGCCGACATCGTGCAGCAACAGGGCGAGGTAGAGCACGAACGGGCGCTCCAGGCTCTGGAAAATTTCGGTGTAACCGTTGTGCGGCGGTTCCTGGGCCTCCCAAATCCGGTCCAGGTGTTCCAGACACAGCAGCGTGTGTTCGTCCGCCGTGTACTGATGGAAGAACTCGTGCTGGACCAGGCAGGTGAGGCGGCCAAATTCCGGGAGGTATCGCCCCAGCAGGCCGGCTTCGTGTATCCACCGCAGGATCGGCGCGACGTTGCCCCGCTGGTTTAGAATCGCCAGGAACGTCTCGTGCCCGTGCGGATCGCGCAGGAAGTCACGGCCGACCAGCGTCAGTTGGTTTCGGATCAACTGCATCAGGTCCGGGTGCAACTTGAGCCCGCGCTGCTGGGCGTGAAAGAAGACGCGCAGCAGCCGGCGCGGCTGGTCCCGGAAGACGCGCGGCGATGCGGCGCAGATTTCCCCATCGACAATCCGGAAGCCGTCCACGAGCTGTTGTTGGACCCGTTGCCGGCCCTGGCGGATCAACGCGGTCAGCGACGGGAGACGGCGTTGTGGGTTGGGCAGCAGGGCCAGCCGTTGTTCCAGCGTGCGGGTGATGAGGAAGATGTTCCGCATGTGGGTATAGACCTCATGCATGAACAACTCCAGCCGTCGGAACGGGGAACGCTCGGTAAAGCCCAGGTGGCGGGCAACCTGCGGCTGGAGGTCCTTCATCAACACGTCGGCGGGGCGATTCACCTCGTAGTGCAACTCCGTTCGGACGCGCAGCAGGAAGTCGTAGGCTTTCGCCAGCTTGTGCCGCTCGTTTTCGTTGATCAGCTCCCGCGCCTCGAAATCATCGAGCGTCCGGGTGCGGTATTTGAAGAAGGCCATCCAGAGGAGGTTCTGGTAGTCGCGCAGACCGCCGCAGCCATTCTTGATGTTTGGTTCCTGCATCGTGGCAGAGCCGCCGAACTTGGCGCGCCGCGCCTCCTGATCCGCCAACCGCGCCGCGAGGTAGCTGTCTTCGCTCCCGCGCACGCACTTCGCCAGCACCATCGCCTCCATCCGCCGGAAAAGTTCCGCGTCGCCGGTCACCCACCGCGCCTCGATGAGGGAGGTTTGAGAACGCATGTCGCGGCTGCTCACCTGGAGGCAGTCTTCAACGGTGCGCACGGAGTAGCCCACCTTCAGGCCCAGGTCCCAAAGCCGGTAGAGCACGCCGTTCGTGAGCGCATCCAGCCGCGGATGCGACCGCCCGCGCGCCAACAACGTGCCATCGGCCGTGTGGAGGAACATGATGTCAATGTC
>Ga0315288_10013657_pt1 | contig 10166 bp, 6 predicted proteins | sample YL17G11_20_MG_FD_203454 | JGI IMG/M metagenome (GOLD analysis project Ga0315288, IMG submission 203454) | Sediment microbial communities from Yellowstone Lake, YNP, Wyoming, USA - YL17G11_20 | ecosystem: Environmental > Aquatic > Freshwater > Lake > Sediment | place: USA: Wyoming | collected... | reverse complement strand
CGTTCAGCGTGCACTCGAGCAGGACCATGTCGCATTCCGTTTCAGCACTCAGGAGATTCGCTTCGAGCGAGTTGAAGGCGGCGTTGCCGTGCACTCGCATTCGGCCGGCCGCTGGTTTGTGGATCATTGCGACCGCCTGCTCTTGACCGCCGGACGCGCGCCGCGCATCGAGGAGCTGAACCTCGAAGCGGCGGGCGTGCGCTGTGACGAGCTGGGGATCATCGCGGACAGCCTGCTGCGCACCACCAATTCGCACATCTTTGCCGCGGGCGACGTGTGCTCGCAATTCCACTACACGCATGCCGCCGACGCGCTGGCCCGCATGGTCATCGCCAACGCGCTCTTCATGGCGGCCGATCGCGTGGACAAGCTCTTGGTTCCCCGCTGCACTTACACCGAGCCTGAGATCGCGCACGTGGGCCTGTCAGAAAAAGACGCCGAAGCCGCGCATTTGGAGACGCTCAAGCTGTCCTTCGATGATCTCGATCGCGCCATTCTCGACAGCGGGGAGGCGGGACTCCTCAAGATCCACCACGATCACCGCGGTGGCATTCGCGGCGCCACCATTGTGGCCGCCAACGCGGGTGAACTCATCAGCGAAATCGTGCTGGCCATGAATCACGGCGTGAAGCTGGGCGCGCTGGCTTCCGACATTCATCCTTATCCCACTCAAGCGGAGATCATCAAGCGCGCCGCCGACCTCTACCGTTCAAGATTGCTTACTCCCTCCATCCTCCGCCTTCTGAAACGCTTCCTCGCTTGGCGGAGATAACGCATTAGCCTCGTCGTTTTCCATCGCGGTAGTGCCGCACGGCCGTGCGCTCTGCCCGACCCCCCTTTGATCCCCCCTTATTCTAAGGGGGAATAGAAGGGGGTTCTTTCTATCGTAGCCGCGCACGGCCGTGCGACTCAGCGAAGAGACCCCCCTTTGTCCCCCCGTCCACGGGGGGAGACTTTGGAGTAGAAATGTAAGCGGCCTGCCCATTGGGCAGGCCGCGTTTGTCTTGTGCTCCCTCAAAAACCTGTCTACCGCACGCTTGGGTCAGCGTCAAGACCCGCCATCATTTGCTTTGTGTTGACCGCAGGTGTGAGTGGATTTCATAGCTGTCTCCGAACGGCCAAAGGGGCTGCACGCACGTCACCTTGACGTCTTTTGGCCCCGCCCACCACAGGGTGTCGCTGCCGGCAACCACGCCGAGTGACTGATCCTTGATGTGGTTGGTCGGCGATGCGGCCCAGAAGAGAAGCTGACGGTTTTCGTGCGCGAGGCTGTCCATGCGCGAGACGATCTGCGCACGGAACCAGTCCGGGTCAAGTGCTAAGAATATGGCCGCGTCCGGAGGGGAGAGTGTGTCGCGCAGTAGGTAGCGAACCATGAAATAACGTGACTCGTCGCCCGGCTTGAAAGTCTTCCAGCGGACCTGACCGCCCAGCGTGCGCTTGAGCATGGTTGAGCGCCACGCCAGCGGTCTCTCCAAGTCTTCGAGGAATCGGTCGGGGAATATCTCATCGGTCACTGTACTGTCGGGAATCCGAAACGCACCGTCCGTTTCCGTCACGCGGACGAACACCGTTCCGCGCACGCCCGGCAAGGCGTTGAGCTCGGCGGCTATTGCCTGGGGCAGGCCACCTGCGGCATAGTTTTCGCCGGCACGAAGCAATGCTCTGGCATGCGGCAGGTAAATCCGTTCGAAATCATCCATGATCGTGACCGCGCTGCTGTACGACCATGCATCATTCCACGCTCTGTCACTCGTGCTGTCCTGCGGGCTCTGGGCCGAAGACAACCCGGAGAAGATGAACAGCAAGAGGCCAACGAGACCAAAGCAAACCTTGGAGTTCATAAGCCACCTCACTCACCAGTGATTCTTGTACGCTATGCCTGCAAACTTGCGGCCTGCCCATCGGGCAGGCCGCAAGCTGTCTATTTCTGTTTTGAGATCAGCTCTCGTCTTCTTCTTCGGCCTCCGGCGTGAATGCGGTAAAGCCTTCATCTTCCCGCTTGCGCTGCGACAACCTCCTCTTGAGGCAGGAAAAGCAGAGCCCGTCCACCGATAGCCAGATGAATGTTCCACCGCATCCCGCACAGGTGTGAGCCCGGCGCTCGGCTTTGGAGAGCTTCGGCTTGGGCTTGGGCAGCGTCGGCCGCGGAACGTCCACCAACTCGGGATCTAACAGGGTTAGCGGAATCCCGATGGGGTCGAGTTCGATGTCATCGGGGACGACTAACGCGTCCTCCTCCAAAACGAGATCATCCTCGATGTACTCCTCGACCAGATCCGCTTCCACTCCCGGCTCATCCCGGAGTGCAAGGGGGGACGGCGTGAGAACCTCCCGCAGCGGTTCCTTAGCCGCGTCGGCCTGCGGCCTTCGTCCACGGAGTGAGCGCGCAGCCGGCGGCTTGGCCTGTGCCACCCGCGGCTCCTTCACGCTCGCCTTGCTGGAACGCACGCGCGGAGGACGAGCCTCCGCCGGCTTCGCAACCGCTGCCGTCTTGGCGGACTTCTTCGTCTTTTCGGCCTTGGTCACGCGTTTCTGCTTGGCTTCTCCGGAGGCGGCGCGGGGTGCAGGTTTGGGCTTGGGGCGTACCACCTTGTCCGTCTTGCGCGCCCGCACCGCTTTCTCGATTGCACGGGCCGGACGCGCTGCCGCCGTCCTGCGGGCGGCCTTGCGCTCGCCGGTCTTGGATGATTTGCCGCTATGAGAGTTTCGGGTCGCGGAGGGCGACATCTGCACTCCTTCGGCTGCTGAACCTGCCGTGCTGGTTCGAGTTGCGGCGGCACAGGTCGGCCCATTTCAAGGGCAAGACATGTGCCGTCTTTCAAACACACCCTTCTGCGCGCAGCATAGGCTCTTCCGATGACAACGGAGGTGGAGCTCCGAGGTGGAATAGCACAGTAGGGCTTTGCATGCGCTTTCGCGGCCGGGAAGGCTGCCGCTCAAGGCCGTGTAATATACCAGCTTGAATAGGGCGATGTCAAGTTCCGCAGTCTCTTGCCCCGCTCCTTTCCAGCGCTCCTACATAGCTGTTATTATTAGAATATACATAGAGTTATGTTGAACTTTCGGGCGGCTGCCCGGAGGCAGTTAAGGGCGAGATTCCAGACACACAGGTCAGTGCCTCTCACTTAAGGGCGGGAAGGCCAGTGCTCATGCGAGCAATTTGCCGCGGCAAAGCTGACCAGCCGTCGGCTTGCAAATCGTGCAGAAATCGTGTAAATTTCGCCATGACTTTTTGTTTGCGAATTGCCTTGCTTTGTTGTGCTGTGGCTCTGGGTGTGGGCCCGGGCTGCCGGGGAGCGGCGCCTTCGCACGGACCGTACCGGGAGTTTGCCTTCAGCGTGGACTCCGCCCGTCTGGGCGCGGAGGCCGCGGTAGAAAAAGTGTCCCTGCGCGTGCCGCTCGGCTGGACGGCGGCCGACAGCTCTGTCCTTCAGAGCGTCCGTCAGGCGGTGCGGCTCGACACGGGCGATTTTCCCGTGGAACCGCGGGCCGTCTTCGTCGGCGCGGGCGCCAGCGTTCTGGTGGCTACCACCTTCCGCACCAAGCCCGAGGCGGCGGAAGGCTTCACCGGCTGGGCGCGGCGGTATGTGGAAGCCTATCGCGCCGCGCGTCCCAGCCTCGACGTGCAGGAAGAATGGCTGCTGCTCGGCGGCATTCACGCGGTGCAGCTTCTGGCGATGGATACTCTGCGCGTTCAATTCAAGTTCCTGATCGAGTCCGAGCCCGTCGTCGGCCTCGATTATTCCGTGCCGCGCGCGGCCTGGGAGCAGGAAGTCCGCGCCGTCGAATCGTCTCTGGGCACAATTCGGAAACGATGACAGTTCTCCCCCCGTTCGATGGGGGGACAAAGGGGGGTCTCTTCGGTCGTTCAATCTCGGAAGAGTTTCTTTGTCAACCCGTATCTAAGGAGGAAGGAACATGAAGAAGGTCATTGCGGCGATTCTGTTAGTGGCGTTCTGCTTTGTGATGGTGGGCTGCTTCACCGTTCAGCATCAGGTGGGCAAGGGCGCGCAGACCGGCGTGTCCGTCGAGAAAAAGCAGTGGTTCATTCTGTGGGGTTTGGTGCCGCTGAACAATGTGAGCACCAACCAGATGTCGGGCGGAGCCACCGACTACACCATTAAGACCGAGTTCAGCGTGGTGGATGTGGTCATCGGCCTCTTCACCGGCTACGTGACGGTCTATCCGCGCACGGTGACGGTGACCAAGTAGCGCACGGCTCACCTTCTGCAACAAAGGCCGCCCCGGATTTCGGGGCGGCCTTTCTTCGTAAGGATGAAGGCGGAAGGATGAAGGATGAAGCCCGAAACCGCCGAGCCGCACTTAAGGTCTTCCGCAACCCGGCCGGAATCTTCCTATCTGTCATTCTAAACCCCAAGTCTTCGAAGGGGTGAAGAATCTCTCGGGAAGACAGGAACGAAGAGAGATCCTTCAGGCCGCAAGAGGCAAAGAGCGGCCTTCAGGATGACAAGCGCTATTTCACCAGCACGATCTTCCTCGTCTGCATCATCTCGCCCGCCTCGAGACGGCACAAATACACTCCCGACGGCAAACCGGAAGCATCGAATGTGAGGCGATGCAGCCCCGCCGCCTGGATTTCATTCATCAGCACCGCCACTTCCCGCCCCAGAACATCATAGAGCCTCAGCGACACGCGTTGCGTGGCCGGAAGCGTGAACTCGATCTGCGTTGCGCTGTTGAACGGATTCGGGTAGTTGGTAAGAAACCGCAGATCCTGTGGAATCAATGGCTGGGTGGCCGATAGTTCGGGTCCTGTTTTCACCAGCCACATGTCCGAAATCGCAGGCTCCGGGGGCTGTGCGTATCCAGCGAAGACAAAACCACCGTCCGCCGTCGGTTGAATATCAAAGAATACATCATGCCTGGGACCTCCCAGTCTCATGCTCCATAGACTGTCGCCAGACGCGTTGGTGCGAATTACCTCCGCGTCCACCCAGACGGAGACGGGCGTTGTCCCCATCACTACGATGTAGCCGCCGTCCGTGGTCTGCTGAACGGCGAAAGCGACATCATCCTGAGCGCCGCCAAATGTCCGCTGCCAAAGACAATCGCCATCTGCGTCCGTCTTCAAAAGTAAGGCGTCGGTTCCTGAGGAGTCCGTAGGCTCATATTTCTCTCCTGCGAGGATGAATCCGCCGTCCGCCGTCCGCTGCAGGCTGTAGCAGAACTCCATACCGCTCCCGCCAATCGTCCGGCTCCACTGACTGTCGCCATTGGCGTCTGTCTTCACCAGCCAGATGTCATACCACCCAGCTCCGTAAGACCATGTGCCCCCACCAAGAATGTAGCCCCCGTCGGCCGTGCGCTCTACACAGGCGCACTCGTCGTCAGCGTAGCCCCCGAAGGTGCGACTCCACAGGCTATCACCCACGGAGTCAGTCTTCACCAGCCAGAAATCATAACCCCCAGCCCCGTACGAGTGCGTGGAACCGGCGAGGACATGTCCCCCGTCGTCTGCCTGCAGAACCGCCTCGCAGAAGTCATCATTGGGTCCACCGAAAGACCGGCTCCATTGGCTGTCACCAGCCGCGTCCGTTTTCACAACCCAGAAGTCAAATCCTGTGGCAACGGACAAGAGCGCCCCCCCTGCCATCACACATCCGCCGTCCGAGGTCAGCTGCATGTCCCTGCATTCCAGAAGGCCCGTACCACCGTAGGTTCGACTCCACAAGGAATCGCCAAGGGCATTCGTCCGCACAAGCCAGAAATCCTCCCCGTCCTCGCGCGTCGTGAACCCGGCAAGGAGATAGCCGCCATCGGAAGTCTGCCGAACGGACTCGCAGTAGTCGTCCCAAGGTCTGCCGTATGTCCGGCTCCACTCGACCTCCGGCGGCTGCGGTTGAGCATGAACAGCCACACCAAACGACACGGCCATCAGCATCACAAGCAACGCTCTCACAAGTTTCCTCGCTTTCATCGCTCATTCACAACCTGTCAGAAGAGAACAACTCCGCCACCCAAAGACGAAGGGTCCGAAGTGAACCCGCTTGTCCGAATGGTTCAGAAAACCGACTCTGTGCCGATGACGAGACACGTTCGCCTCCCTCACTCCTGCTGGCCGATGGTCCACACCTCATAGTACTTCCCTAACTTCAGCGCGAAGCGGCGAATCTCCTGCCGCACCGAATCGTCGGGAATGCGGATGCGCCGCAATTCCTCAAACTGTGCCAAAGCCGCCGCCGAGTCGTTCCGGCTGAGCGCCAACTCGCCCAGAGAGAGCCTCGCTGGCGCGTAGGCCGCGCGCGTTTTCAGAGACCGGCGGAAGAGCGAGTCGGCGCGCAGCGTGTCGCCGCCCATGAGCGCCAGCCGCCCCGCCTTGTGCGACCACTCCGGCGAATCCGGCTCCTTGGCCTGCGCCTTCATCAGAGCATCCGCCGCGCGGCCGTAGCGCTTCAACCCCGCTTCCACCATGGCGCGATTGGTCCACACCTCCAGCGGCGCGTTCTTGTCCGCCGGAAACACGCTGTCCATGAGCGCCAGCGCAGTCGGATAATCGCCGTCCTCCGTATGCTGATAAAGCTCGTCGAGAAATTCCTGCAAGGGCGAACCGGAGACCGAATCCGGTGCCGCCACTCCCGCCAGCGCGAATTCCCGCCGCGCGTCGTCGTAGTTTCCGATCCGCCACAGGGCCTTAGCCAGCCCCAGCCGCGCCGGCGAAAAATCGGGAGCCACCGCCAGCGCACGCGCATAGAGCGGAATGGCGTCCACTACCATGTCGCGGTCCACCGCCATCGTGGCCATGTTGTAGTACACCGCCTGCGGCTTCACCGCCCGCGCGATTTCCTTCGAGGGAAAGTTGCAGATGACGAGCGCGACCACATACACCGCCGCCATGCCGATCAGCCTTTGCGAATCGCGCGCGCGGATGATGCGCCACAGCCCGGCGAAGAAACATCCCGCCGCCGGCAGCAGCACCAGAATCACGGGAAAGCGGTATTCCGAGGAACTGAAGAAGATCAGGTTCACGGCAAAATACGAGGCGGCGTAGAGGAGCAGCAATTTGAGTTCTCGCCGCCGCCGCCACACGGCAAACATCCCCGCCGCGGCCAGCGGAAAGAGCAATCCCCAGCGGATGGGCAGCGCATTGAGCACCGGCGTGAATCCGGCCACCCCGCGCAGCGAAATGTTGGTGGCGATCTCCTCGCGCTGCACCGTCAGCCACGCCTTGCGAATCGAAAGCCGCAGCCAGCGGCCGGGATTGGCCCAAATGTCCTCCGCCGCCTGCAAACCCCAAAAGCGCGAAGCCTGCGCCAGCGTCAGTTTGCGCCCTACGCGCTTCGAGGCCTCGGCGCGATAGCCCTCCGCTTCGCGTTGCGGGTCGAACGACTTGACGAAATCCAGCTCGTCGTACATGCCGCTCGCGCCTTCGCGGTTGCCGATGAAGAAATTCACCCCGCTCGAGGCCGTGGTCAAGGTCGGCGTTCCCACCTCCGCCCAATTGCGCAGCATCACCGGCAGCAGCAAGAGGGCGATGGCCGCCACATAGAAAACCACGCGCCGCCACCACAGTGGCGCGGCCCGCAGCATCTGCCACGCCACCAACACCAGCGCGAAAATCAACACCGAGGGCCGGGACAAGGCCGAGAGTGCGGTGATCAGCCCCAGTATCAGCCAGAGTGCATCGCCTCGCAGGCTCGCGGTTTGCGAAGGCCGCACCTCCGCCCGGTCCGTCTGCGTGATGAGCAGCAAGAGCAACAGCGCGTCGAGGAAAATAATGAGCGACGCGCTGAGCATCACGCCGTCGTAGAACAACCACGGCCCATAGAGCGCGGCCAGCCCCGCCGTCCACAGTGCGGTCGTATCGTCGAACAGCCGGCGCGTGTAGATCACGATCATGGCCAGCGTTCCCACCGACAGTGCGAACTGTGCGATGACCACCAGCGATACCGAAATGCCGCCGAAGACCTTGAAGAGCCCGGCCATGAAGACGGCGTAAAAGGGCGAAAGCCAGAACGGCCCGGGCGGATGACCCTGGCCCCAGGCCAGCCGCATCGCCCAGTGGTGGTAGTATTCGCTGTCCAGAATCGGGAAGCGGAAGAGCGGGGAGTCGGCGAGCTGCCGGAAGAAAATCACCCGAACCGCCACAAAAAGTGCGGCCAAGAGCGCGGCATAGAGCCAAAAGCGCGAACGGATCGAAGCAGCTGGTCGGGCCATGTGTCCCTCGCGTGAAAGGTGCTCTCTAAGATAGCCGCCGGCGGCAATAAAAACAAGCCCCCGCGGGAAAACGGGGGCTTTGGCTTGGGCCGAACCGAACGGGAGGGTTTCGGTCCGCCCAATGATGATAGGCACTTGCTTACTTGGCGAGCAGTAGCCGGCTCACGTGGCTCTGGCCTCCGGCCGTGAAGCGCGACAAATACAGTCCCGATGGCAGCGACCCCGCGTCGAAAGAGACGTGGTATGCTCCCGCTGCCTGCGGACCTGAAATGAGTGTGGCCACCTCCTGACCCATCAGGTTGAACACCTTCAGCTCCACATTGGCGGCCTCCGCCAACGTGTAGGACAGAGTCGTAGTGGGGTTGAAGGGGTTAGGGCTGACCGCCAGCGGCATGGCCACGGCCGGCTCACTCTCGGCCATCGTCTCCACCATCGGCGGCTGAACCAAGGTCACGGTCGTGCCCCAACTCAGTGCGTTCAGGTGATAGCGACTTTCAAGGCCGTTGGGCCAGCGCACGAGCAGATTGCCCTCAACCGATTTGTAGTTGCTCGAGTTGACCAAGAGCACTCTTGCGAAATCGCCGCCCGGGGCCGCCGTATGCGGGTAGGTGCTGCCCACCGCCTTAGCCGCCTCAAACTGCATCCACATCGTGCAGCCGCGCAGCGGCGTCGAGGTCACGCTCGAAACCGGATTCACCACCACGAACTCGTGCGGTCCGTCGGTGTTGTTTCGGAACAGCGACACTCCGCGGGCGCCGCGAGCTACGGCCAAGTCCAGATCGCCGTCACCGTCCCAGTCAGCCCACGCGCAGGCTGTCAGGGGCAGAGCCGGATCCAACCCCGCTTGCCGCGTGACCTCCGCCCACCCGCCGCCTTGCATATTCTTGAGCAACCGGCAGCCCGGCACGCCCGACATGACGATAAACAAGTCCGTCCAGCCGTCCATGTCGGCGTCCACCGCATGCGCGTATCGCCCGCCGGCCGCCGGCGGCGGAACGGATTGCGGCTCCGTCACCTGCACCAAACCGTGAGTCCCTCGGGTGGCGGTGCCGCGCATCAAACAGTTGGATTCGATATCCCCCGGCGAGTACAAGTCGAGCTGCTGATCGTTGTTGTAGTCGAACCAGACGGCGCCGGTCAACCCCGCTCTCGGTGGGATGCCGAAGGGTTTCGCCCAGTCCACCCAGTCGTGGCCTTCCTTGCGCATCAGGCGGGCTGGTTCGCTGCTCGATCCCCCCACAAAGACGTCGGCATCGCCGTCGCGGTCGTAGTCCTCCACGGCGATTGCGCCCACCGCCCCCACGCCCTGAAGAAAGCCGGAAGCACGGTTCTCGACCAATTCGAGATTCTCGTTCTCCACCACGACGGGCGAGCTGGCCTGCGTCGAACCGTTACTGAGGATCAAGTCGAGGTTGCCGTCACCGTCCGTATCCACCCATCCCGTGGAACTGATGCGGTCGTGGAACTCGATGCCCAGGTTGATGTGTACCGATTGGAAGCGGTGGTTCGGGAGTTGACGGTAGAGACGGAAGCCATGACCGTCGTCCGTCAGCAGGAAGAGATCAAGAAATCCGTCCCCGTCGAAGTCCACGAATTGCGCGCTATAGACGTTGCGCGTGTTAAGCGTGGCCAGACCGAAGGCCGCGGTGGCGTCCACCAGCTGGCGGCCGTTGTTCACGTACAGCACGCTCGAGTTGCTGCCGCCGCCCACGAACAAGTCGGGATCGCCGTCGTTGTCCACGTCGCCCCACGCGACCGTGCTGGCGTACAGCGCAGTGCTGGTGAAGTACTCCGCCGCATCCTGAAACATCCATTGGGCGTTCGCCCCGCCCGCGAGCGCGAGCAGGAGCAGCGCCATCCATACGTGGCTGAGCCGATTCATACGTTTCTCCTTTCCTATCATATGTGCTCTGAACATTTTCATCAGGTAGCCGCCGGTGGGAAAAGCAAGGGCCGCGCCAGCCGCATCGGACATGATGATGTTTGTC
>Ga0315288_10013655_pt1 | contig 10166 bp, 7 predicted proteins | sample YL17G11_20_MG_FD_203454 | JGI IMG/M metagenome (GOLD analysis project Ga0315288, IMG submission 203454) | Sediment microbial communities from Yellowstone Lake, YNP, Wyoming, USA - YL17G11_20 | ecosystem: Environmental > Aquatic > Freshwater > Lake > Sediment | place: USA: Wyoming | collected... | reverse complement strand
TGAAGGAATTGGAAATCCAGAAAAACTTCACCCCATTCAAAAAGCCATACTAGATTTTCATGGTGTTCAGTGCGGATACTGCTCCCCTGCAGTTGTCATGTCTCTTTTTGCTCTATTTCTGAATAACCATACTCCATCAAAACAAGAGATTTTTAATGCCTTAGAAGGTAATTTATGTCGCTGCACCGGTTATGAATCAATAAAAAATGCTGCGATTTATTTGTCTGAGCAGAACAAAAAGAATAAACAAAGTTTTATTCCTGATTATTTCAATAGAGTTAATAACTTACTTCTTTCTTTTAATATAAAAATAGATATGTCTAGAAATTCTACAAATTGTGAGCATAAATATTTATTACCAACAAACCTAAAACAGCTCTTCCTAATGTTAAAAAGTAAAGGAACAAAAATAATTAATGGTGGCACCGATTTAATGGTTGACATTAATATCCGAAAACAAATCTATCCGACCATTATTGATATATCAGAAATAAAAGAACTCGATTTTATCAATGAACAAGATAATACGGTTTTGATTGGTGCCGGCACAACATTTTCTGATATTATATTAAATAAAACAATTCAGAAAAGATTACCTCTGCTCAATTCAGCAATATTACAATTAGGTTCAAAACAAATCCGAAATATCGGAACTTTAGCCGGTAATATCGGTAACGCTTCACCGATTGCCGATGCTGCCACTGCGCTAATGGCACTCGATACAACATTAATTCTAAAATCTAAAAATGGTAAAAGAAGAGCACCTATTGCTGATTTCTATAAAGGTTATAAAATTACTATCTTAAGACCCAATGAAATAATATTTGCGATTGAAGTACCAGTAAAGACATCAGTCACCAGTTTTGAAAAGACCGGTAAACGAAAATCGGTTGATATCGCATCGGTAAGTTCAGCAATTTCACTTAAATACTCTAACAATAAGATTAAAAACATCGCAATCGCTTTTGGTGGTGTTGCCCCGTATCCGATAATTGCCCAAAAGACCGAGAATTTTCTTAAAGGTAAAGAAATAACAAGTAAAATAATTGAACAAGCCTCTTTAATCGCAGCATCCGAGGTAAAACCGATATCTGACCTCCGCGGTAGTGCCCAATTCCGACGACTATTAGTAAGAAATCATATTATTAAACACTTTATTAAATTGTTTCCAAAGACATTTTAGAAAATGAAAACTGACAATAATACTCCGCAACATCTTGCCGGTCCGTGGCTTGTGACTGGAAAAGCTCGATTTATCTGTGATGAACCAAGACCTAAAAATCTGCAGTTTGTAAAAGTATTAGTAAGTTCCTATACCCATGCCCGAATTATTTCGATTGACACTAAAAAGGCAAAGGAATTAAAGGGTGTTAATGCTATTCTAACTTATCAAGATATTCCCGGTGAAAACCAGATCGGTGTTGGAATTTTTGATGAACCACTTTTACCAGAGCTTAAAGTCAATTATATCGGTCAACCGATTGCAATCGTTGTTGCCGAAAATGAAGAAATTGCCGAACAAGCATTAAAACTAATCCAAGTAAAATATCAACCTCTTACACCGATATTCTCTGTTTCTGAAGCATTAGCAAAAAATCAATTTATCGGACCAATCCGAAAAATTGAGCGTGGCAATCTGAACCAAGGATTTGCTCAATCGGATTTTATTCTTGAAGGTATCATTAATACGAATTCCCAAGACCATTTCTATCTTGAAACTCAAATCGCCCGCGCAATACCGTCCGAAGACAATGAGATATTAATATATTCCGCCACCCAGAGTCCATCCGAAGTCCAAAATGTTGTTGCGCGAATCCTGGGTGTAAAAAGTAAAGATGTTACGGTCGATGTTAAGCGTATTGGCGGTGGTTTTGGTGGCAAAGAACGTGCCGCAACAATCTGGGCTTGTCTTGCTGCGCTGGCTGCTCATAAAACACAAAAACCAGTTGAATTACGGCTTAGCCGTCTTGAAGATATGTCGTGGCGTGGTAAACGTCATCCCTGTGAAATAAGATATAAAATCGGGTTTAATCAAAATAGTAAAATTATTGCTTACTCGGTTGATTTCAATTTAAACAGCGGTGCGGTTGCCGACCTTACAATGGCAGTAATGCAGCGAGCAATGGTTCATGCGGACAATACCTATTACATTCCTAATATTCGTATTATTGGTCACCCATGTAAAACTAACCTGCCGCCCAATACTGCATTAAGAGGATTTGGCGCACCGCAGGGCATCTTTGCGATTGAATATGTTATTGAACGCATCGCTCACCAATTGAAAATCGACCCGATTCAGGTTAGAAAAATAAATTTATACAAAGAGCAGCAAGAAACACCTTATGGTCAGCAAGTTCACGATGTCCACATTGCTGAGCTTTTTAACCGTTTAGAAAAAAATTCCCAGTACCTAAAACTCATTGAATCAGTAAAAAAGTATAATCAACAAAATAAGTTTACCAAACAAGGTATTGGTATCACACCGGTAAAATTCGGTTTATCTTTTACTAAAATTCCCTATAATCAGGCATCGGCTTTAGTCTGGGTTTATGAAGATGGCACGATATCGGTTTCTCACGGTGCGATTGAAATGGGACAGGAAGTCAATACCAAAGTCGCTCAGATTGTCGCATCCGAATTCGGTGTCAGTTTAAATCGAATAAGAGTCGAAAGTAATAATACTAAAAGAATTGGCAATTCCACTCCAACTGCCGCATCGGTCTGTGCTGATTTAAATGGCAATGCCGCCCGAAATGCGGTCTTGCAAATTATATCCCGATTAAAACCGCTGGCTATTGCGATTCTTAAAAAAGAATATCAGATAAAATCAAAACCAGAAAATATCGTTTTTAAGAATAACTCTGTTTTTGATACAAAATTTCCCAAGTCGAAAATAAAATTCACTGACCTGATTATGACTGCTTTTGAACAAAGAGTATCATTGGGTGCACATGGCTTTTACAAGACTCCTAAAATAAATTTTGACCCGGAAAAAGGCAAAGGCAGCCCGTTCGCTTATTTTGTATTTGGGTGTGCCTTATCATTAGTCGAGGTTGATATTTTAACTGGCAACTTTACTATTAAAAAGACATTTATTGTTCACGAAATGGGTAAATCAATTAACATCGCAATTGACCGAGGTCAGATTGAGGGTGCCTATATGCAAGGGTTTGGTTGGTTGACCATCGAAGAATTGATTCTTGATGAAAAAGGAAGATATCTAACGAATACACCTTCAACCTATAAAATTCCCAACATAAAAGATTTATCCGAAGAAATGCACATTGAAACAATCGAAACGCAAACCAAACATTCAAGCGTCAAGAGTAGTAAGGCGATTGGTGAACCGCCTTTTATTTATGGCGAGTCGGTCTATTTTGCGATTAAACATGCTATCGAATCGATTGCTGATTATAAAATCGAAGCAAATCTAAAAATTCCCGCTACACCTGAATCGATTATCATGGCAGTGGAAGATATAAGAAATAAACAATGAAACGATTTCAATATTTCACAGAGATTACTATGACCGAGAATTTTTCTCTGTTTTCGCATTCTTCTCCGTGCCTCTGTGACTCTGTGGTGAATATATAGATGAGTATAAAAATTGACATCCGCGACCATGACCGCAATCAACTCCTTGATATACTTGAAGGATTTCTTGTCTATGGTTTAGGTGATCTTGCTGCGCAAATAATTCTTGGCAGTCCCAGTGTTGTCCGAACTATCGGTATTGGTCTAATCGGCTCGTCTTTTTATGCATTAGAAGTTCCGCTTTGGTTTCGAATGATTGAAGGAACATTCTGCCATGCTTCAGACAAAATCAGAGTTTGTAAAATGTTTCGAGAGCCTGATACAGATAATATATGCCGATTAGACTACAAAGGTCGAACACTAATGGCAATGAGCTATTTCAATCCAATCTGGGTTGCACGGCATATGTTCTTTATCTCGCTGTTAAATGCGATGAGCAAAGGTTATGTATTTAACGCACCATTTAAAATATTTATTAGTTTAATTCCAGTCGCGGCAAAATCTTTTCTCGTTTGTATTCCGGTGATTATAGCAGGAAATTATATCGTGCAGAATAAAATCAAGATGAAATACCGTTTAATTGCCAGTGCGATTTTAAGCTCGGTTTGCGCCTTATGGTTTGCCGTATCGAAAGTAATTTTCGGAGGTTAAAATCGAACGGGAAATAAATAAGAAAATACAAGAAATAATCGAGAAAAATATTCCTGCCTATTTAGTTACTGTGACATCTGTTTCATCATCAATACCTACTAAACTCGGTGAAAGGATGATAGTTTTTCTGAGTGGAAAAATATGCGGAACAATCGGAGGCGGTGATTTAGAAAAGAAAATAATTGACGACATTATATTAAGCAAACCTATAGAAGCTTCAAAGCTAAGTTTTAAGCTAACCAAATTTGGTAATACCCAAATGGTTTGTGGTGGTTTAGTCGAAGTTTTAATTGAACGCTTGCATAACCCCTATTTATTATATATTATCGGTGCTGGACATTGCGGGATTGAACTATCTCGGCTTGCTAAAAGTGTTGGTTTCTATGTAACAGTGATTGATAATCGCAAAGAATGGGCGAACAAAGAAAAACATCCATTAGCTGATAACCTCACCATCACACCATATAAAAATATCGAAAAGCATATTAACTTTACTGATAATACCTACATTGTCATAATGACTCATAACCATCAATATGACGAACTGATATTAAAGAAGTGTCTAAAAAGAAAATATAAATATTTAGGAATGATTGGTAGCACCAACAAAGTCAAGGAATGTTTCAAACATTTAATTAAACAAGGATGTTCTAAAAAAATGCTATCCAAAGTCTATGCACCGATTGGATTTAGCATTGGTTCAATAACACCAGAAGAGATAGCATTCAGCATCTTATCGCAAATCATTTCGGTAAAAAACAACATCCAAGCCATTCCCTTCAATTCCAATCCATTGTCAAAATAATACACGGAGAATTCTGAAAAAGCCCCAGTTGTCACCCTGAACTTGTTTCGGGGTCTCGTATGCCATTGAATTTATTAGATGCTGAATCAAGTTCAGCATGACAGATTGATTCGATGAATGACTTTTTCAGAATTCTCATACAAGTTTCTCTTTTTTATAATATTATCCATACTTTATAACTTATATCGCCAATATAATAAAAAATAAAGCGAAATTTTCATCTAACCCACTAAAAACTAAAGTCTAACGTCTAAAGACTATTAAAGGTAGGGTAGTATTCCCTGTATGGGTCTGTAGGTCAGTTATAATCTTTACCTGTCATCAAATCAGATTTTTGCTTTTACTATCTATTAGACTAACTATTTTGGATTCTGTTTCAGTTTCTATATCGAAGTCGAAAACAGATGCGATTTCGCAATCACCCTGCAAAGCCGTCTCTCCTTCATTCAGATATATATTCGCTAAATTATTCACCAAATCGTTTACGGAATCAGTATCGAAATTGGATCGCACCCCTCTGGCACTGGACTGGGATATTTGTTATACTCTGGGCTTAGAAAGGAATAAAAATGAACCGCAAAATCTAGTCAGCTGAAGAAAAACTCTCGGTTGTGTTAGAAATGTTAAAAGGCGAAACTTCGGTTACCGAAATCTGCCTTCGTCACCAAATCGCTGTCTCGCAAGCCTATCATTGGCGAGATATGTATTTAGAGAGTGGCAAAAAGACTTTCGCCGATGGACGACGTAAAAATAACCACAATCATTTAATTGAGGAAAACCGCCGGTTGAAAGAATTGGTTGGCAGCTTACCCTAGATCATCGACGCTCAAAAAAAGTTTATCGGACACTAAAAACAAAAGAAAAGCGTATGTTAGTAGAATAATTAGTTACCAAAACAGGTTTAACCAATAATCAAGCATTACAGGCAGTTGGACTACCTCATAGCAGTTATTATTATAAACCGAAACAAGCCGGTAATATTTTAAAGCCCCTTAATCCTAAGTTATGTTTAGCAATTATCGAGATTATCAAGCAGGCACCGGTTTATGGTTATCGTAAAGTGAATGCGGTCTTACGAGCGAATGGCTGGATAGTTAATCATAAAAGAGTTTTAAGATATATGCGGGCATTGAAGTTATTGCAGCCTCGGAAGATAAAGGGGTGTGGTTTTACCCGGACGGCAGTTATGTATCCGACAAGTTCTAATAGTTATTGGGAGATGGATTTGAGTTATGTTTGGTATGGAACAGAGCAGGGGTATCTTTTTGTCATTATTGATGGATACTGTAGGGGAATTCCCGGTGATTATTTTGGTTTTAGGTGTCGAGCGGGAGAAGCGGTCTTAGCATTAGAACAAGGAGTGTTAAAGCGTTTTAGTGGCCGTGTACCATTGGGACAGCGCTTGATTTTGCGGGTAGACCGCGGACCGCAATTTACGCTCACCGTTTTCGAGAAGCGGCGTTACGATTAGGCATTGAATTAGAATATGCGGGTATCCGATGTCCTGATGACAAGCCATATATCGAATCATTTACTAGCAAGTATAAGGTGGAAGAGGTTTATCGACATGAGTATCGACATATAAATGAAGCTAAACTGAATTAGGGATTATATAGATTTTGGTATGAGAATGAGCGGGTGCATCAATCGCTTAAATATCAGATTCCAAAGAAAATATTGGAGCAGGCTCTAAAATTAGCACTTGCCAATGTATGAAAAAAGTGTATCATATCGTAAGTCTATTTTTGTCCAAAAAGACGGGGTTCACTGCGTTAATGTCTATTATATAGAAAATCAGATATCGGATATCAAATAGAGAGCAAGCCAAAGGTTAACCCGGAGGTATTGCCCCCTCCTAACCCTTTCCTACCCCCTACTTACCTCTTGTGCTGACTAGGAAGTCGCCTATCGGTTAGCCCTATAGTGTAGTATATAAATCGAATATTAAGAATCCGAGATGTTCTGTAAAAATGACCTAATTATAATTAACAAGAAATCAGAACAGTCTTATGCTGACAAAACAAGAGAATATGCTTGTTAATTAATCTCAAGAATAGTGAGCCTAAATATTAATCCCGTCAATCTTCAGTAATTTTGTCGTCTGTTCTTTGCAATTTATTTAGAAATGAAATATCAAATTAATGGTTGACAAAATTAAAAAATTGTGTAAAGTTAGGTATAGAATGTGGAGGACGTATGGCATTAACGAAAGAATTAAAGAGTAAGTTAATTAGTGACTTTCGAATACATGAGAAAGATACGGGTTCGCCCGAAGTTCAGATTGTTATATTAACTGAACGGATAAAATTATTGACTGAACACTTAAAGGTGCACAATAAAGACAAGCACTCGCGGCGGGGCTTAATTAAAATGGTAAATGAACGCCGACGCCATCTTAATTATCTCTACGAACACCATCAAGACCGCTACAAGAAAATCATCGAAAAGTTAGGTCTGCGTGGTATATGAAGAAAATTGAGATTGAGCTCAATCAGCGACAATTAAGCCTCGAGACCGGACTGGTTGCACGGCAAGCGGCGGGCAGTGTCATGGTTCGTTATGGTGATACGGTCGTTTTGGTTGCAGTAACTTATAAGAAGGAACTTGGCGCTGACCAGGATTTCCTGCCCTTAACCGTTGATTATCGAGAACCGACCTATGCCGGGGGTAAAATTCCGGGCGGCTTTTTTAAGCGTGAAGGTAGACCCCGTGATAAAGAGATTCTTGTATCGCGGTTAGTCGACCGTCCCTTAAGACCATTATTTCCTAAAGAATATCATAATGAAACCCAGATAACCGGCTCTTTACTTTCCAGCGATTTAGAAAATGAAGGCGATTTTCTGGGAATTATCGGTGCCTCTGCCGCGCTCTTAATTTCCGAAATTCCTTATACGATTCCGATTGGTGCGGTGCGGGTTGCAAAAATTGACAATAATTTTGTTATTAACCCGCTCCTGTCCGAGCAGGACCGGTCGGTTTTAAACCTAATTGTTGCCGGCACCAAAGATTCGATTGTCATGCTTGAAGGTGGTGCTAAAGAGATTAGTAATGATGATTTGAGTGCTGCGATCGAGTTTGCTCAGCCCGAAATAAAAAAGATTATTGAACTTCAGGAGCAATTGGCGGCAGTCGCGGGTAAACCCAAAGTCGAGCTCGATGAACTTATGCGAAAAGTAAAAGTCGAAAAGAATAAAGAGTTCGCAAGGATTGTTGCTGAAAAAACCGCTCCTTTAATCGCTGATGCAAATAATATCAAGGATAAACAGGAACGTAATGATACGATTATGGAAATTATCAATCGGGTCGCGGATGAGTTAGAACCTACTTATCCCGATTGTAAAGCTAAAGTTATCAATGTTGTTGATGAAATAATTGAAGCGGATATGCGCAAGCGTATCCTGGACAAAGGGATTCGGTTGGATGGTCGTACTCCCAAAGAAATTCGTCCGATCGGCTGCGCCATCAGTATTCTACCGCGCACCCATGGGTCTGCGATTTTTACTCGCGGTCAGACCCAATGTATGGCCGTCACGACCCTGGGAACAAAATCCGATGAACAGATTATTGAAGACATTGAACGCAAGAAAACAAAATCATTTATGCTTCATTATAATTTCCCCGGATTTGCGACCGGCGAAGTAAAACCGATGCGCGGACCAGGTCGTCGTGAAATTGGTCATGGCGCTTTAGCGGAACGAGCAATCGAGGCAGTTATCCCGGTTGATGATTCTTTTCCCTATACGGTACGAGTTGTTGCCGATATTTTAGAGTCCAACGGCTCTTCATCAATGGCGACGGTATGCAGTGCATCGCTTTCTTTGATGGATGCCGGGGTGCCGATAAAAAGTGCGGTTGCCGGTATTGCGATGGGTCTTATCACCGGTAAAGATAAGTATGTCATCCTTTCCGATATTCTCGGTGATGAAGACCATTATGGCGATATGGATTTTAAAATTGCCGGCACTAAGGATGGTATTACCGCAATTCAGCTGGATTTAAAGGTTACCAGCGTGCCGCTGGCAATCCTTAAACAAGCGGTCGAAGAAGCCACCCGTGTCCGTCTTGAAATACTTGGCATTATGGCAAGGGCGATTGAATCGCCCCGCTCCAGTATTTCCCAGTACGCACCAAAAATTATTGCCTTTACGATTAAAAAAGAGAAGATTGGTGCGGTTATTGGACCTGGTGGCAAAATTATTAGAAAAATCCTGGAAGAAACCGGTGCTGAAATTGACATCGATGACGATGGTGAAGTAACAATTTCTGCTCCAACCGACGAACAATTATCCAAAGCCCGTGCCCGGGTTTTAGAAATTACCGAAGAAGTTGAAGTCGGTAAAGTCTATACCGGCATTGTCCGCCGCATTATGAATTTTGGTGCCTTTGTCGAGATTTTACCGGGTAAAGAAGGTCTAGTCCATATTTCACAACTTGCCGAATATCGGGTAAAAAACGTTGCCGATGTCGTGAAAATTGGAGATGAGATTAAAGTCAAAGTCACTGAAATTGACGATATGGGTCGTATTAATCTCTCCAAACGTCAAGCCGAATCAGAGGATAAAGAAAATTCGGCTAAAGATTAAGTCAAATATAAATACAATTTAGTTAATATGCATAACATTCAGACGACGAAGATAAATCCTAATTTTACCGTAGTATCCGAATTCATGCCCAACTTGTCGTCTGCTGCATTGGGTGTATTTCTCTCTCACGGCAGCCGATACGAGAACAAAGAAAATCAGGGTATTACCAATATGATTAGCCAAATGTTGTTCAAGGGCACCCTGACTAAAACTGCCAAAGAGATCTCATATATTATCGAATCCGCCGGTGCAGTATTGGATAGCTTTACGACCAAAGAAACCAGCGGTATTTACTGCCGTTATCACGCCGACAAGTTTGATTTGATGACGGAATTAATCAGTGAAATAATATCCCATGTAACTTTTGATGAGCAGGAACTGGAGCGGGAAAAAAATGTTGTTGAACAGGAAATTGCTGAGACTTTTGAAGACCCGCACGAACATGTGTTCAACCTGCTTTTTGAAGCATTGTTTAATGACCACCCTTTATCCTTTCCAATCACAGGTACAGTCGAAACAATCCGCTCAATAACCCGAGACCAGTTAAATGATTATTATCACAACCGGTTTTTAAGGTCAAAAGTATGTATATC
>Ga0315288_10013653_pt1 | contig 10166 bp, 6 predicted proteins | sample YL17G11_20_MG_FD_203454 | JGI IMG/M metagenome (GOLD analysis project Ga0315288, IMG submission 203454) | Sediment microbial communities from Yellowstone Lake, YNP, Wyoming, USA - YL17G11_20 | ecosystem: Environmental > Aquatic > Freshwater > Lake > Sediment | place: USA: Wyoming | collected... | reverse complement strand
CAGTTGGGGCGCTGGACGCCGAGGCAGAGGAAGATGTGACGGGGGCGGTTTTGGCGGCTGGGGGGCTGCCGGGGGGGAGCCTGACCTCCCTGCTGCCGCCCACCGTCGCCCGGGCCCTGCGCGGGGAGGCGGCCGCGGAGGCGGCGGCGGGCGCGACGACGCCCGGCGGGAGCCTCGCGGTCGGAGCGGGGGACGGGCCCGCGGCGGCCATGGAGGAGACAGCCGCCGACGCGACCCGGCGGCGGGTGGCGGCCGGGCTGCGGGCGGGGCTGCCGCTTGGGGGGGTTTGAAGAAGGAGAGAGGGAGAGCGAGTGTGTAGTGTGTGTGTATTCTTTTGTGTCCGGGTTCGTGTGTGAGAAAGAGAGAGCGTGGGCGGGCGTGGGCGGCAACCACACGGAAAATGAGGGGCCGTGTCGGGGGCGGGTTGAGAGCGTGGCACGCAGCCAAGTTCACTCGTCCACTGTGTGTTTTTTCCTCGAACGCTCTACAGCGCCTCTCCAACGCACCATTATGCCTCCCGACCCGGAAGCCGCCGCATCATCCGCGCCCTCAGCTCCACCCCTGAACCGGGAGGCCCTGGCGAGCAGGCCCTTGAGCGGCGCGGGGCCCGGGAATGAAGGTGAGAGAGTGCGGAGGAAATTGGCGGCGCCCACGCTCTCTCCGTGCTCGCTTTCTAGAGCCGCGGTGGAGAGGGCAGCACTCGCCTGACACGCAGCGCACACGGTGCCTCTCACAAAGTGCATATTCTGTGTGTCGGTGTGTGGCAAAACCGCACCCAGAGGCCTCCAAAACGAAACACAAATTCGCGCTCCAGGGGTGGCGCGCGCACCCCCCTTGCCGCCCCCACTCTACCTTCACCCACCTTCCCTCTACCTTCCCTCCCACAGACGCGGGCCTCTACCGGGACCTGCTCCGCAAGGCCCGGGGCGACCGGGCCCTGGCCGACCGGTGGCTGGCCGAGATCGGGGCGTCCGCGCCGGCCGGCGATGATGATGGGAATGAAGGAGCCGACGCGGCCTGCACCGACCTCGACACGCACGCCGCGGACGCCGGCGCCCCGCCCACTTTCTTCTGCCCCATCGCCCTCACCCTGTTCCGAGACCCCGTCATGCTGCCCACGGGGCAATCTTACGAGCGCGTAGCCATCGAGCGCTGGCTGGCGGCGGGCAACGCGACCTGCCCCGCCACGGGCCAGCGCCTGGGGCGCCCTGTCCCGCTGACACCGAACGTCGCCCTGCGCCGGTCCGTGGAGGACTGGTGCGGGGCGCACATGGCGTGGGCACTGGGTTCGGACGGGCATGTCCAGCCCCTGCCGGCCGCGGAGGGCGAGGAGGCCACGGCGGCAGGGGAAGGGGGTGGCTGGAGCACTCGCTGTGGTGCCGGCGGTGGCGCCCAGCCGCCCCCTTCCGACCCGGCCCTGGCGGAAGCCTTGCGCCGCCAGGAGGCGGAGTGGGCGGCCCTGCAAGCCGCGGCGGCCGGGCGGTCGCCCGGGCCGCCCCCGGGCGGCCCCGGCGGCGGCCCCCCCTGGCCCCGCCCGCCGCCGATGCCCCTCTGGGCTGCGGCCGCCCGCCCTCCGCCCCCCTACCCGCGCCCGGCCCCTCCATCCGCCCTCGCCCGGGCGGGCCGGACGGCCGCCACGCTCTCCCTCTACGCCCTGGAGGGCGCCTTGCTGGCCGCTTTCATCGTGGCTCTCTGGAAAAACGGGTGGGGGGTCGCGCCCCTGTCCACAAACCCCATGGTCGGCGCGTCGCCCGCCACGCTCTACTCCCTGGGCGCCAAGGCCACGCCCGCCCTCATTGCCGGCCAGTGGTGGCGCCTGGCCGCCTCTGCGGGCCTGACCGCGGGCGCGATCGACCTGCTGGCCACGCTGACGCTGGCCCTGTCCCTGGGGCGCCTGGTCGGGCGGTCGGCGGTCGCGCCCTGGCTGACCGTGCCCGCCATTTTCGTGGGCGGGTCCGCGCTGGGCTGCCTGGCCTCCGCCAACCTGCTGCCCCGGGCGCAGGCTGTCGGCGCCCCGTCCGGCGCGGCCGCCCTGTGGGGTGCCGCCGCCGCCTTCCAGGCCCTGCACTGGCGTGCCTACGCGCACAGGCCGCTGTCAGCCCTCATCCTGGTGCTGGTCGGCGCCGCGCTGGCCGCCATTGGCCTCACCCCGCTCCACGACAACTGGTACACGGCGGGGGCGGCGGGGGCGGGAGCGCTGGCGGCGGGGGTGGTGGGCAGGCCGGGCGGGCCGGAGGGCGGGGGGTGGGCGCGGCGGCCGGTGGGCGCCGCGGACGCCGCAGCGGGCGCAGCGGCAGCCGGCGCTGCCCGCACGCCGCCCCTCGGCCGCCGCCCGGCCGGGCGCATCTTTGGCAGCCTGGTCTTCCGGACGGCCTGCCTGGGCGGCCTCGCCGCGGCCGCCTCCCTGGGCGTCATCGGCCTGACCAAGGGCGGCGCGTCCGTCGGCGACGCGTGCGCGGCCTGGTGCCCGAAGATCGGGTGCCTCCCCACAAAATGGTGGGAGTGTGGCGGTGGGTCAGGCGGCGGCGGTGGTGGTGGTGGGGGCAGCACGCTCTCCCCTGGCGGCCCCGCCGGTATCCCGGCCTGCTCCTTCAGCCAAGACAGCAGCAGCGGCCAGACCAAGGTCACCTGCCCGTCCGGCGCGGCGGGCTTCATCGACGGGCGGGAGGCGCCGGGCTCGGAGGCCGACCGCCTGGCTGCGTGCCGCAAGGTGTGCGAGCCGTGGCGCCCGGTAGAGGTGCCGAAAGACAACCGCCCGGCCTCGCCGCCGTCGCCGGCCCAGACGCCCGCGGCCAAGTACGACCCGACGGCGGGCGTGCTGGTTTGAAGAGAGAGCATTTTTTTTTAGAAACACAAAACACTAGCATAGCGGACGCGCCTCCTAGCGCCTCCTAGCGGACGCTCTCTTCTCCACACGCACACACACAAAAACGCACGCACGCACCCACCTCCTCCTCACTCCTTCAGCCGGGCATACATGGCCGCAATCGCGCCCGCAAATGCCTTCTCCGCCGCCGCCCGCTTGACCTTAAAGGTCGGCGTCAGCAGCCCGTTGTCCACGGAAAAAGCGTCGGGCGTCAGTGTGATCGCGGCGACCTGCTCAAACCCGCGCAGCTTCGCCGCCCGCCCCTCCGCCACCATGGCCGCATGCACGGCCGCCGCGGCGGCTGGGGACGCGCACACCTTGGCGACCGCCTCCTCAGGCGACGCTCCGGGAGGCACCAAACCCCTCTCGCGCGCCCAGGGCAGGACGGTGTCCGGGTCGGGCACGACCAGCGCGACGAGCTCCGCGCGCAGGGAGTCCCCATACACAAACGCTTGGGCGACCAGCGGGCACCGCCCGTACACACCCTCGATCTTTTCGGGGGCAATATACTCGCCCTGGGCCAACTTGAAGATGTTTTTCTTGCGGTCGATGATGCGGAGGCGGCCCCCCGGCAGCCACTCGCCCACGTCGCCCGTGTGCAACCACCCGTCCGGGCCCAACACTTCGGCCGTTTGGGCGGGGTCTTTGTAGTACCCAGCAAACAGGGACGGCCCCCGCACGCACACCTCGCCCCGCGGGTGCGGAGCGTCGCTGCCCAGGTAGCTCATCTCCGGGATGTCGACCAGTTTCACCTCACAGCACGGGATGGGGCCGCCCACGTGCCCGGCCGTGCTTTCAGACGGCCACGTCAGCGTGATGGTGCAGCCCGTCTCCGTCATGCCGTAACCCTCCAGCACGATCGCCCCAAAGGCGACGCGCAAAAAGTCCAGGACTTCGGCGGCGATGGGCGCGGACCCGGTCGTCATCAAGCGCACCCGCCCGCCGACCTTAGCCCGAATCTTGGAGAAGACCAGGCGGTCCCAAAACGCACCACGTAAACCGCCGTCCCGCCCGGCCAGCAGGGCCGCCCGCTTGTGGGCGTACGCCGTCTCATACAGGCGGCGGGCCAGGGGGCCCGACTCCTTGACGCCCGCTAGGACGCGGTCATAGATCCGGTTCCACAGGCGGGGGACGGACGCGAAAATGGTGGGGCGCAAGGTCAGGACGTCGTCCAGGAGGGTGGCCACGTCTCCCGAATAGAAGCCGACGGCTACACCCGCGTAGGTGGCGCCGATGAAGTTGACGCGCTCGTAGATGTGGGCCAAGGGGAGGTAGGAGACGTGGACGTCGCCCGGGGCGCCAAGGTCGGCGACGGCGCGGGACCCGGCCACGTTGGCAACCAGGGCGGAATGGGTGAGGACGGCGCCCTTGGGCACGCCCGTCGTCCCGCTCGTGTAACAGAGCAGGGCCGTGTCGGTGGGGCGGGGGCGGGCAGGAGGAGGGGCGGACGGCGACGAGGACGACGCCGCCCCAAGCGCCCGGACCGCGTCCAGGGTCAGGACTGTGCCGGCCCACCCGGGCGGGGCCGGCGGGGGCGGCGCCCCCGGCGGCCCGCCCCAGACAACCACCAGGCGTACGCTCTTGGGCGCGCCGTCCGCGCCCAGCGTGGCCAGCAGCACCGGCGCCGTCTCCGCCGAACACGCCACCGCGGCCAGCCCGGCGTGGTCCGCGATGTAGCGGACAGCGTCCTCGCCCAGGGTGTCGTACAGTGGGACGGCGACCAGGGCGTGCGCGTGGACGGCCGCGTCCACCAGCGCCCAGTCGCGCGAGTTGACGGCGTACAGGCCGACCGCGTCGCCCGCCTTCAACCGCCCCGCACCCACCAGGCCGGCCCCGATGGCGTCCCGCTGGGCGCCGGCCTGGGCAAAGGTCATCCAGTGGTAGGGCCCGAGCGCGCCCCGCCCGTCCCGCTGGCGCTGGCCGAGGTAGGGTTCCTGTTGGAATGGTGGTAGAGGGTTGTTTGATGAGGTCGGGCGTCGGGTGCCTCAGCTTAAGGCCTCCTGCGTAAACAGGAGGCCCCCCTCGCATCATGGCAAGGTCGAGCATTTTTTTTTTGGCCAGCCTCCCCAAACGCTCTCCCTCCTCTCCTTCCCCTCCTGCGCTCACATTGGGATACCGCCGGATCGCGCACTCTAGGACGTCGTATAGGGTGGCCACGCCCTCGTCGGGGGCCGGGAAGCGGGAGACCAGGTGTTGGGGGGAGAGGGTGGAGCTGTGTTTTGATGGGAAGGAGGGAAGGATGAGAAAAAGAGAAGGGGGGGGAGGGGGGGGGGGGGGTGGCATCTGACGCGCTGTTGCATGCCCGGCGCGGCAGACGGCACACGCGCCAACGACCCATCGAACTCACCGCCGCACAGGCCACGGACCAGGCGCGTCTAGCACCTCTGGCAGGGCGACCGCGTACTGAAGATCACCAGGATCGGCGCGGGCGTCGGGCGCAGCGGTCGGCGCGGCGGCCAGCTCTGAAGGGCGCGCAATGCAGCCGCTGGCAGTGCCGCTGCCGCCGCCCAGGTGGGCGGCCAGGATGGCGGCCCGGTCACGAGGGTGGGGGGGGTTCATGGCGCTGAGCGTGTCTCTAGCCCCCAGCGGGTCGGGGTGGAGGTGGTGGGGGTGACGGAGAAAGGAAAGGCTATGTTGCGCAGTTTATTTTTTTGCATCCCACCCACCTCCCACTTCAAGCCCTTCCTCAACCGCCTGGACGAAATCATCCATCCCCAGCGCTCCTCGCCACGCCCACCTCCGGCACGCCACTCACGGGCGGCGGCCCCGCATCCGCCCGCACCCCGCCCTCCGCCAGAGCTGCCCACCCCGCCGCCGACCCCGGCCCCGCCCGCGCCAGCCAGTGCACGTGCTCGGAGACGCAGACGCGCAGGAGGACGCGGCACCCGCCCGGGTTCGTGAGGGGGCCGCCCGCGGGGGAGACGCCGTGCAGGAGGCGCAGGGGGCGGGACCCGTCTTCGGGGCGGGCGGGGCCGGCGGTCGTGATGACGAGGCCAGCGCCGACCTGGGCGGCGATTATGGGCAAGGAGTCAGAGGAGGAGGGCGGCCCGCCGCCGCCGCCGCCGCCGCCGCCCTTCACCACCGCCCCGAGCAGGAGGCCGCCGGCGGCGGTCGCCGTCGCCGGAGCGCGCCCGCTCGCCAGCGCCGCCCGCCCGCTCGCCAGCCGGGCCAGGACGACCGCTGCCGGGTCGGTCGTCTCGACGACGGCCTCCGCGACGACGGTATAGCCAGCCGGCGTGGCGGCCAGGTCCGGCGGCGGGCCAGGAGGGGAGAGGGGCGGCAGGGAGGCGGCGGCGCCGTCCTCGTTGGCCGCGGCGGCGGCGGCCACCACCCTCAGTGCGGCCGCCCCGCCGGGCGGCCGCCACGCCCACACCAGTCCATCGGCTTCCACGACGGGCAGGGCGGGCACCCGCACGCCCCGCGGGTGGGCCCGGGTGGAGGGCGCGGCGACGAGCGAGCCCCCGCCTGAAAAAGTCCAGCCGTGGTAGGGGCACTGCACAGCCCCCCCCCGCGTGACCTGGCCCAACGACAGGGGGCACGCCCGGTGCGCGCACTCGTCCAGGAGGCACGACACAGGAGGAGGCGGGGTCAGCAGGGGGTCGGCACCGTCACTTGGTGGCGGCCGAAACAGGACCCAGGGGTCGCCGTACAGGTCAAAGGCGACCAGGGCGCCCGGGCGGATGGTCGACGAAAACGCGACGGGCCACCAGAGCGAGGCAGCAGCGGGGGAGGCCGTCTGGGGTGGGTCGGTCGATGCGGTTGCGGCGGAGGCACCGCCGGGCGCCGCCGCCCCTGCCCTCCTCCCAGCCTCCTCGCCCGCGTCCGCCCAGGCCTGGCCGCGGGCGAGGGCGGCTTCCAGGGCTTCCGCATCCGCGCGCAGGGCGGCCAGGCGGGCCGCCGACGCGGCCAGCGCCGCGGAGGAGGTCGCCAGGCGCGCGCGCGCGGCGCTGACGTCCGCCCGCAACCCCGCTAGCCGGGCCGCCAGCTCGCCCACGCCCACCCGCCCGTCCGCCCGGTCCTCCAGCGCGGCCCCCACCTCCGCGGTGGCGGCCTCGATAACGGCCAGCGTGGCGGCGACGTCCCAGCGGGTGACCGCCTCGTACACGCGCGCCCAGAGCGCGCGGCGCGTGCGCAGAAATTCCAGCCGCTTCCGCACTTCGGTGGGGTCCGCGGCGCCGGGGGAGCCGGGGGGGGCGAGGCGGGCGTTCAAGACGGCCAGGTCAGCCAGCTGGTCGATCTGCGTGAGATGGGTATGGAGAAGGGGAAGGCGCGTGTGAAGTGTGTGTGTGTGTTGCGATGCAAAAGGAGTGGGTGGGGTGGGAGCGAGCGTGCTTCATCGTTTTAACGCTCCCGCTTCTCTTTCTTGCCTTCCTATCCCCAGCCGTCCGGGTGCGGACCCGGGGCGCGGTGTCCAGGGCATCCATGAGGCGGTAAATGGAGGGGTGGGAGGTGGACGCCTTGCGGCCGCCGTTGAACAAGGCCTTCCACCAGGGGAACGGGCGGGCGGCCTCCCCCGGGTCGGCAGGAGGGGGGATGGGGGGAACTGGCGGCAAGTTACTTTGCTTCCCATCGCCGCCCGAGGTGGATGGCGCATTTTCATCCAGTGCGGAGGCAACAATGATAATCTGGCTACGTCTTCGAGGGGGGCGACAGGAGCTAGGGCGGGGTACCGGCCGGCTGGCCGCGGGTAAAGGGCGGCCCGAGTGGCTAGGTCCGGCGGCGGCGCTGCCGCCGCCGGAGATGGGCGGGCCACACGTCGCCATTTCGAGGACACGCCTGTTATTCTATCTACAGGGCAGGGGCGTGGGAGCGCGTACGTTCCACGGCGGACGAGGTCAAACAGGGCGGCAGGAAGGGAGCGCCCTTCTTCCCGGGCGGGGATAAGGAAGGGGGGCAGAGGAAAGGCACAGTCCGGATTCGCGAATGTTCAGAAAGTTGTTCGCAACACTTTTTTCTGCCCGGACGGGGGCGTCGGTAGAGCGCGCCGTTCCTCTCCCTGACCACGCCCACGCCACCGCTATTGAGTGGGCATCCACGCTGCCTGTACAAAATAACGCCGCAGGACGTCCTCTTTGGGCACGCGAAAGAAAAACGCGGAGGGAGGAGCATTCGCCCCCCGCTCTCTCCTCCAACCAACGCCATGCTGCTCCGCATCGTCGCCTTTGCCTGCCTGGCCGGCTTCCTGTACGGGTACGATGAAGGCCTCATCGGCGGCGCGTCCCTGTACTTCTCAGTCGATCTCGGCCTTACCCCGCGCGGCTTGGGCGGCGTGGTCGCGGCCGCCAAGGTCGGCGCCCTGGGCGGCGCCTGGGTGGGCGGCGCGGCCGCGGCCGCCTGGGGCCGCCGACCTGCCATCGCCCTGGCCGGGGCCGCCTTCGCCCTGGGCCCCGCCCTCATGGCGTCCTCCCACGGCCTGCCCGCCCTGATCATCGGCCGCCTGGTGGTCGGCCTGGGCATAGGCATTTCGGCCCTGGTGGTGCCCCTGTACTGTGCGGAGGTCGCCCCCGCGCGCGTGCGGGGGCGGGTCGTCGAAGGCTTCGAGTGCGCGCTGGCGGGGGGGATGCTGGCGGCGACCCTGGTCGACGCGGCCATCGCCAGGGCGGCGGAGCGGAGGACCGCCGGGAGCGCCACCGCCGCCGCCACCGCCCCCTGGCGGGCGATGGTGGGCCTCCCCCTCCTGCCCGCCCTCCTCCTCCTGGCCGCGGCGGCCGCGCTCCCCGAATCCCCGCGCTGGCTGGTGACGCGCGGGCGGCTGGACGAGGCCCTGGCGACGATGGGCCGCCTGCTGGGCGGTGGCGCAGCCGACGCTGGCGCGGCCGCGGCGGCGGAGGACGAGTTGCTGGACCTCTGGTCGGCCGTGGAAAAGGAGGCGGCCGCCGCGGCGGCCGCCCGGGCCGAGGTCAGGGTAGGAAGGGGAGGGTTGAGGCGTGGCGGTGGTGGCGGCCTCCTGCGCCGCGGCGCCCGCTCCTCCTCCCCGCCAGGCTCTGCGTTGCAGGCCTTGGAACTGGCGGTGGCATTGCCCGCAGCCGCCGGCCCCCTCGACCCCCGCCCGTTGGCACCACCACCCCCGCCCCCTCCCCTGCCGCCGCCGCCGCCGCCGCCGCCGCTGCCGCCGTCTCCCTTCCCGGACGACCTCCTCGCGTCCGCCCCGCCAGGCCTGCCCCCCATCCGCACGACCAGCTCCATCGGAGTGGGCGACGTCAAAGCAGCCGCAGCAGTAGCGGCAGCGGCAACAGCCGCCGCGGTCGCCGCCCTGGGCACGGCCGACTCGTTGGACCCCGGGGCGGGATCCTCCAGCCTGGTGAGGCCCCCGCCACCACCCCACCCACACCCACGCCCGCCCACGCCCACCACCCACCCGGGCTTCCTGAGCACGCTGGGCTTGATGGTTCTGGACACCCGGGCCGCTCTGGCCCACGCGCCCACGCGGCGGGCCCTGGGCGTGGCGGCCGTGCTGGCGGCCTCCAACCAGCTCATGGCCTCCTCCGCCGTCCTCAACTATGCGGAGGCCCTGCTGGAGGGGTCCGCCGGCATCGCCTCGCACGCGACAGCCACCTGGCTGACCGGCATTGCAACGGGGGCCAAGTGCGTGGGCGTGGCGGCGTCCTTGGCGCTGATCGACTCGGCGGGGCGGCGGCCGCTGGCTGTGTGGGGCGCGGCCGCGTGCGCCGCCGGGCTCGTCGCCATCGGCCTCGCCCTGGGCGCCCGCTCCGCCGCCGCCCTGACCGCCGCCCTGTCCGCCTTCCTGCTGGCCTTCTCCGCCACGCATGCGGGCCTGTTCTGGGTGGTGTGCTCCGAACTGTTCGACATGCGCCACAAGTCCGCGGCGGCAGCGCTCGCGACCTCGGTCCTCTTTGGCTCGGGCGCGGCCGCCAACGCCGCGTTCCCGGTCCTCAACGCGCACATTGGAGGGTGGGCGTTTGCTGGGTACGCTGCCATCGCGGCCGGTGCCGGCGCCGTCTGCTGGGCCGCCCTGCCGGAGACCAAGGGGCGGACGCTGGGGGAGGTGAGTGCGCTGGTGGCGGCGGGTGGTGGGGGGAGGGGGGGTGGGGGGTGGGGGCGGGTGTGAGGAGAGATTTAGAAAGAGAGGGAGAGGGAGCGGCAGGCGTTGTGACTAGAGATAGGGCTGGCGGCGGCAGCGCCACCACCAGCACCAGGCGCGCCCGCACACCCATTCCATTTTCGTGTCCTATTTTCTTCCGCACACGCGCGCGCCTGGTGGAGGTATTTTTACACACACAAAGCAGCGCGCGCGCGCGCGGTTGGTCACACACACACACGAATCCGGGCCCAGTGGGAG
>Ga0315288_10013651_pt1 | contig 10168 bp, 10 predicted proteins | sample YL17G11_20_MG_FD_203454 | JGI IMG/M metagenome (GOLD analysis project Ga0315288, IMG submission 203454) | Sediment microbial communities from Yellowstone Lake, YNP, Wyoming, USA - YL17G11_20 | ecosystem: Environmental > Aquatic > Freshwater > Lake > Sediment | place: USA: Wyoming | collected... | reverse complement strand
ATGCGCCCGCGGGAAACCCGTACGAGGGCCATGAGGCCGAGGAGGTTGTCGAACCGTGAGTGTCAAGACCTTGCTCGACAGATTGCGCCCGTACTGCCCCGGCTGGGGAGACCCGGATCTGCGCACCCTCGTACAGGAGGCGCAGGATGAGCTTTTCGACACCGATGCCCAGCAGGTGCAATGGGTCGGCAGCGATAACAAGGGGTTCCCGCCCTACCTCATCACGGTCGCGGGAACCTACGAGTACCGGATCATTGGCGCAAATCTGTCGGCAGGGGCGATCACCAAGACCATAGGATCGACACCATACACCGTGCGCGCACGGCGCGTGTTGCGGGTTTTTGTCGATCTGACCATCTACTGCGAGTACCGCTATCGGTGGATAGGAACGCCGGAATCCTACTACCCGGTCAACCCCTATACGAGACTCCTATCGCGGCTGTCAACCGCGCGCATTCCCGTCAATTCGGCGGAGGCCACCGAGACGGATCCCGCGCGTGTGCGTTTTCTTGAAGATCCCGGGTCTACCACTGATCGGTATTTCTGTCTCTTCGTCTACGAACCGCCGCGCCTCAGTTCCAACGCCATTCCGCTGTGTGTACCACAGCGCTACGAAAAGGCAATTGAGGACTACGTGCGCGGCCGCGTGCTTTGCTTCGGAAACGGAACCGTCTCAAACGATCTTCTTGACAAGTTTGAAGCCTACTGGAAAGGCAAATTCAAAGATGACATGGCGAAGGGGGCGCAGGCTACTGACACCAAAACCCCGTCCAGGATTTGCTGATGCCCGACCGCCGCAACGTCGCACCCAGAAGCGTTCTGCAGAACGAACGCCTTATTGTGCGCGAAGTCAAGAACTTCGCCAAGGGTAGTTTCAATGACGGCCCCGCCGCGTCGGTTCCCCCCGGCGGTCTTTACGATCTCATCAACGGCACCGCGCATCCGTGGGGCGCACAGGGCCGCGCCGGCAACGACCTGCTGTCCGCGGCACTTCCGGCGATTTTAACGGGGAAGACCATCTCCAAAAGCGGAACAACCGTCACAATATCCGCCGGGGGAACCTTTGGAGACAACGAAGGGTATAGTATGGCGGGCGCCGCTACAGACGCGCCCGTGACGTATGTGGGCACATATATCGTTTACGATGACGGATTCAACGAGCGCATACTCTCGTATACCATCAGCCCCGAAACCGGTGTAATTACGGCGCGGGTAGGATCTTCGACCGCGCATGCCGCCTCCACTGCCGGAAAAATACGTGGGGAAGTTTTCTCCTACCGATGGCATCCCGTAGCGCGCGTTATGGTACTGCATATCGGAGACCGCATTTTCACCGCCCCGTATCCATTCACAACATGGACCCGCGTGTATCGCAATGCACGAACGCGACCGCCGTGGGCCAAGACCACAATGCGGGTATACGGTAACGACATGCTTCTGTTCTCTTCGGCGGGGATTTTCTCAGTTGAGTTGAGCGGATCCGTCCTGCGCTACAAACTCATCAATGCCGCTGTGCCTGATATCCGACAGGCAGACGAAAACGGCGACGCCCCAAACACCATTGGCCGCCGCATGACGACGTGCTTTGTCGAACTCTCCGGAGACGGCGGGTGTCGTGAACGCATCACGGCCGGGGTGGAGACCAGGCATGAGTCGGGATCCGTACATGTGAAATCAATGCTACCCATTGGCTCGGGGTACTCGCAAACCGGGTACGGTCTCCAGGACTATTGGGAAACATGGAACGCCTCGGCGGTCGGTCCTATCAGGCTCAGAGGAAGCACCCTTTACCCTAATATTGCGCATGACTATCATTGGACGCATTACTCTGTGTGGGGAACGGTTGACATGGGGCCGGCCGGAGTTGACCCGATCACCGGACAGGCAAACAATCCGGAGCGGTTCGGGTGGATGCACGACGTCCCGCTCGTAAAACTTGGGACCGTGGTTCGCGGAAGTGGCGAAAGTTGTATCACTTCAACGCCCGGCATGTTTCAAACTTGTGACGCCGGGGCCGTCGTTCGAATCAATACCGGGATCTCGCCTCACGCGGTCAGCCGCACCTACTATCTGCTAAATAACGGCATACCAGCCTATCGATACATGCAGCCCACAGACCCGGCCATAGGGGAAGACAATGAAACTTCCGGCGTTCTTGGGGCCGGCGACAACCAACTTCTTTTAACATACGGATCTCACCCGACACAGGAGTGCGCGCTGCGCGCCGGCGTTCACACTCTTCGATTGGTCATTGAAAAAACCGGCGGCGCCGATCCCGCGTTCAGGTCTGCTTGCGTATATTGGAAACTCTACGAATTGAAGGCCGACACGAGCGAGGTATTGCTCATGACGTCCTCAACTTCGGGAGCTATAACGACAACCGCAACATTCAACATTTCAGCCGTCCTTGCGGCGAATGTAACTATTGCAAACGACAGTGTATTCCTTCTGAAAGTCTACGCCAACATTGGAATAACTGGAACAGACGTCTCGCTCAAATTTTACTATTATGGTGCGACGAACGCCGCTCTGACTTTGTTGGCATACAGCACGGTTGCGGTGGAGACGGTGGAGACAATTACCCAATTTGTCAACGAGCGCGTCGCCTCGACCAGCGGACTGACAGAACTTCAAAGCGGATCGGTGGCCGTAATAGGATCGTCCCGCTATTCCCTTGCAAGCCAAAGCGCAAACGTCCTTACAGCGACTGCAAGCATTTTTGCATATACCGATGTTGGAAAAATTATATGGTTTTCCGACGGTACATGGGATCTCATCACTAAATACGTGAGCGCCACATCCGTGCAACTTGCCCGTTCCCGCACCCTCACCAATGTGTGGTTTGCGCTCGACCCTATCGCACGTGCATATTGTGACGACATTACCGACGACGATCTGCGCTATCGCATGCAGGATCGAGGTAACCTCAAGCAGCGCTTTTTAATCCCAATGCCGAACTGCGACCTGGGCGCCGTCACTCCTGGGATTGTCTTCGGCGCATGCGATCACGCTCCGAACTACTTTTATAGCGAAACCGCGGAGAAAAGCCTGGTCGGATACTATTTCCCCGGATGGCAGAACGGAATACTGAGCGACGAGTGCCGTGACCTGTCGGAGTTCGAGAACACGCTGATCGTGTATTGTTCGCGCGGATGGGCGCTTTTCGATTTGACTTCCGCGGTGTTGAAAGCCACCGACCCGGTCGATCCAACGACGAACAATGGCATCCTCGGACGAATGCCCATACTGCAACTCACCAGCCGCAAGGAAGTCCCCGGCACGGGGATCCTGTCGCGAGGGGCATTTGTGAAGACCCGGGCGGGTTTCGACCTCGTGCTCACCCAGACCCGCGAACTGCGCATCCATGACGGCCTGAAGTTCGGCAACAATCTTATTGCGGATCGATACATGAAGAAATTCGGGAAGTTGCAGTCGGCAGCGGCTCTGCACTATGACCCGTTGTCGGGAGTTCTCGTGTTCGGGACCGAAACCGTCGAGGAGACATAGTGCCCGCACCCATTGACATTCTGATGCCCGTTATGCCATCGCGTGGTATCTTGTGGCCCGTGTTGCAGGGAATCGCCCGGCAGGACATGCCGTGCCGACTGATCCCCGAGGTCTCCGTGGGCCACTGGTCGCGCGAGAACGAGGCGCAGACACGCCAGCGACTTGTATCCAAGGCGTACGGCGGCATCTGTCTGATGATGGACAGCGACATCGAACTGCCCCGACCGACGGATGTTCGGGAAATGGTTGAGTACCTACAACGCTACGAACAGTGGGATGGAATTGCGATATCGCATCGAGAAGGCGGGCTCGACATGATGCACGTTGACATCGGGTGCATCGCTCTACGCGTCGTGGCGCTGAAGAAGGTCGATTTTCTGAAGGCACTATATCCCATCAATTGCTGCTGCGTGCCCATGAATCAGCAACTGTCTTTGACGTGGTTGGACGATCGAAGGGTGATCGAGCATGTCGCTTAGCGTCACCGCATCTGTTGCCAGCGGCAAGGCGCCGCTCACGGTATCGTTCTCGGTATCGGGCATGTCGGGCGTGTACTGCGACCTGTGGTGGTGGGATTTTGGCGACGGGCAGACGAGTTCCGAGATCAATCCCACGCACGTGTACGCGTTCGCCGGAACCTTTATAGCCACATTCACTGCGTTCGGGGGCTCGTCGGGATATTGCTGTTGCTCGTGTTGCTGCTGCTGCGGATGCGCGGGAGTATCCGCCAAGGTCAGCGCATCAACCACAATCACCGTTGGGCAGGCGCTGGACATCTATAGCCTCGATAAGTGCTATCGCGTGGGCCTGGGAGGCTCCCAGGAGGGCGTGGGACCATCGGAGTATTCGGGAAACTACTGGATACAGGCCGCAGTGGCCTGCGGCGGCGTGGAGGTCGTTGACACCAAGGGCCAGACCCGACAAGTGCTTTTCGATAACCGTACGGGGTCCTGGCGTGAGATCGGGGAGATAGCCGGACCTACCGGCTCGGGCCTGGCGTTGCAGTGGGTGGATGATGGCCCGGACGGCGCGGAGCACGAGATATCGGGATCCATCGAGTTGCCCGAGGTGAGCGGAGAAACGGAGTTGTTCCGCATTCTGGCCTTGGAGGCTCGTCTTGGGCTTCGGCCGTACGACGAGGCGACGAAGCGCGGAGTGACCGGGTACGACGCGAACGGCTTCCGCAACGCACAGCAAATCGACATTGGACTGCGCTTGGATGGTGACGACGCGGATACCCTATACACTGAGGACGTCTTGGACGAATCGGAAGCAAATTTCGCGCGTGAAATAAGCGCTCGCCGGGCGCGAATGATCGTTAGGTTCGCGGCGTCGGAGTTTGTTTTTCTGTCCGCGCTGCAGAACTACAAGGTCAGCGACATCAAGGACGGCCCGTTGCTGGTCTCCACCGCGGAGATGGGGTACTCGGCCCTCCTTTCCGATCTGTCGGTATGGTTTACCAGGGGAGGAGAGTTGTTTCGGGATAAAATTGGGCAAGGCCTCATTACCGGCGTTTCGCGGGTTGGCGCCGGACCCGACGGAAACTCAGATTCTGCGATCATCCCGGACGGAGGCAATTCGGTCGCCTCAGTTGCTCTCACGGGCGGCATGATACTGCTTTGGACGTACGGAGCGATAACGGCGCAAATTGGGGGCGCACCTATTGCGTTGAGCACTTTTGCAGTATTTGGCGATTGGAGTCTCAAATACGCCATTGTTACCGCCACAGGATGGCTCATCATTTATGGTGAAGGCGCGCAGCGGTTTTTCGACCTGCGCGTATACGCGACCGCCCTGGCAATAACGGCGACCCGCAGTCCAGTAGCGATGCTCTACGACGACCTGGTAAACAATTCGGGCAAGAATACCCTCAACCCTGCGTGAGGTGAGAAATGAAAACAGCTTTGCGACAGATGCTTAGTGAGGCGGACGGATCGCTGTCGATGGCGCGGTGCACACTGGCGGTGGTCGTCGTGTGGGTGATTCTAAAATCCGTTGCGTTCAACTCGGCTGCTATCGCACACGGCGGCGCGCCGGTCCCGTTTGACGCGACGGACGTGGCAATGCTCACGAGTGCGATTGCGGGAAAGGTCGCGCAGGCGATTTTAGGGGAACGAAAATGACTGAGACGGCGCTCGCTCTGGTGTTGTGGTTCTGTCCGGTATCCGACTCGTTCACGGTGGTGTTGCATGAGAAATACGGAGCGCCGATTGTGTATACAAACGCGAATCTCGTAATGGACTATCAGGGCGCGTACTACGTGACGTGCCGGGGGAAGTTAGTCGGGACATTCCCGAAAGACAACTACAGTATCGAAAGGCGGTGACTCATGGCGGACATCAAGGGACTCGGCGGAGCGTTACTGGTAGGGCTGGCGATTGGCGGGGGCACGGGCGTTGCGCTGGACCCGATCAAGTCGGAGAAGATGCAGGACATTTCTGTGGCGGAAATGGTCGCGTCGAAGCTCGACTCGACTGCGCAGCGCATTGAGGCGGCGGACGTGGTGCGCGAAGCTGCGACCGTGGACGTATACGATGTCAAGCCCGCCGTGCGTGACACTGCCGGGCGCGTCGTGACACCTGCCGAGACGTTGAGCGTGACGAAACAGGACCTCCCGCGCGTCGTGGTGCGGCCTGAGAATACGATCCGCGTGCCGGAGATCCCGACCGGAGAGACGTTCCGCGTCGTGGCGTTCGTGGGCGAGAAGTGCGTTGCGGAGTGGGCGGCGCCCGTGACGGAAGCGCCGGACGAAAGCAAGATCACCCGCGCCAGTGTGCAGGTCACAATCTACGACCAAGTGCGATAGGGGACACCATGAAGCGACTATTGACAATTGCGTGTATACTGGCACTGGCAGGTTCTGCCGGAGCGACTCAAAAACATCGTAACGCGAACGCGTGGGGAAAATGGTCAACAGCGTCCCAATGGTCTCCTGCGGGAACGCCAGCGACTACCGACACGCTTTTTTTCGATGATACATCACGAGGCGACACGGCAACGACGGCCACAATCAAAAAACTGGTACTTAGTTCCGGCTTTACAGATACGATAACATTTTTGAATATTGTCAATCCTACCGTTGCTTCCCCGGATACGTTTTTGGTGCTTCCCTCCGTCGGGTCGTACACCCTACGTGGAATCACCAATCTCAACGGGGGAATCTGGTGGCAACCGGCGACATCGACATCGGTATATCTACCGAAAACCAAGGTCAATAGTTCGTACTTTTCAGCCATTGCCGGACAGGGGCTTTCCTTGTCAGATACCATCAATCAAACCGATAGTGTAATACTTGTCAATGCGTATCTGGGTGGCTATTGCTCCGGTGCAGCGGGAAAATTCGTCTGGAATACTGGCGGGAATTACCTACAATTTACGACGTTGGAATATTTTGGGAACTTAACACCAGGGGGTTCCGCGACACTGAATTGCGGGGCATCCTCCATTGTTTGTGATAGCCTGAGTGAATTGCAACCTACATGCGCAAATAACTATGTCAATATCAATTCTCAATCGAGTAATTGGATTGTCAAGGGGAATTTTGATATCCGTGCGCATTGGACGTTCACAGCGACCACATCAAGAATTGTGATAGCGAATGCAGCCAAATCCATTTGGAATTTCAACGGGCAAACGGTATACGATTGGTGCGATTCTGCGGCCACTGGCCAGATTGACACTCTGGCGGGCTTGCTCACATGCCACAATTTCACGCACAAGTCCGGCAAACTGAAGGGGCTCTCCAGCGGCGGAATCACGGCTTCGGGCAACATCACGTTTGCGGCAACGTGCTCGGACTCGATCTTCGGGCGTGTAGCCTCTCACAACTGGACTTTTACCGGCGCAAGCCCTACGTTGACAATTCAGAGCACCGGCGTGCGGATAATCGACAGCGCGAACTGGATACCGCAGAACTCGCTCTACATCGTGATGGACAGCAACAACACGATTAGAGCGTTCCTGCCAACACTGGAGGCCGCCGCTCAGACATGGATAATGCAGGCATCACGCACGCTCACCTCACTGGTGAGCACACCCTACGCATGGAGCGGGCAGGGCGGCGTGGCGGATACCATGCGCAGCTCGACGCCGGGCGCGTATGCGCGCATGGGCCTCTCGACGGCGAAACCGTGCTCGACGCTGTACCTCAAGGATATGGCGTTCCAAAGCTACGCGCTCACCTGTACGACGGGTTGCTACAACGGCGGCAACGATAGCAATGTGGTCTGGGACACACTCAAGGTAAGCGCGATCACCCCGACCTCGATCAGTACGGCGGGCGGCCCCTGCACGCTCACGGTGACTCACGGGCGCACGGCGGGAGGCGCGGTGACGGTGGACGGCGGGGCGGCTACGCTCCTCTCTCAGGGCGCGGCACAGTGGCGCTTTACGGCCCCAGCGCACGCGGCGGGCACGGTTGCCGTCGTGGCGACCTCCGGGCTTGGCGGGACTCCGGGGACGGCTACGATCAATCTTGAGTACATCGCGCGCCCCGGCACGCTGGCGGTGCTTACCAGCCCCCAAGTTGACACAGTAGGGAAGGCCGCGACCAATCAGGCCGTGACTCACAGCGGCGGGACACCCACTCTGTACCGCGCACCGACGTTGCCCGACGGCATAATCATCAACAGCCTCACTGGGCAGATCCATGGGGCTCCGACAATCGCGTCGGCCAAGGCCGGGTATCCGGTGTACGCCAGCAACATCGCGGGTGAGGACACATGTTACGATACGCTCACGGTTTTGGCATCGTGCTCAACCACGACGATTATCCGTGCGGCAACGCAGTCCGGTTGGGTCAACGTGGCAATCACCCCCATGGTGACCGGGCACACCGGCGCGACACCCGACTCTATCAAGTGCCGCACCGTGCTCCCGTCGGGAATCACATGCAGCGCCCTTGGCACGATCTCCGGCACAAGCGCGATACAGTCTGCCAAGACTGGATACCGCATCGTCGGCTATGCCTGCTCAGATTCCAGTGTGGTCTGGGACTCGCTGTCCGTTCGCGCCTATCCCGTACTGACGACCCTGAAGCATCCTATGGGCCGCGTGGCGTATGTCGATACGATTATCGGATCGTACTTCGGCGCAAGTGGTGGCGCCGCGACGCTGGGTGGCACGGCGGTTACGATCTCCCGCCAGACCAATGACACGCTGATCTGGAGTGTGCCGTCCAAAGCGCGGGGGACGTACGACTTCATCTACACGAACTCACCGAGCGCGTTGACGGATACCGTCTCTTTCCGCGTGCTCGTGCCGTCAATCACCGTCACCAACCCATAGGACCACGATCATGGCATATATCGGATATCCTCTCACGATTACCTGGTCCACGGTCGATCTTCTGGATCCGGACGGCAATGCGTTGCCCTGCAAAATCGAATTGTCGCGTAATGGTGGCGCCGCATGGGAAACGCTCGTTGCGTCGACTCCGAATACCGGATCCTATGTGTGGACTGTCGCGGGGGATGTATCGGCCAACTGCGTGGTCAGGATATCAGATGTGGGCGACGCCTCTATCAATGATACGGGCGAGACGTTCGCGATCGCCGCGGCCTCGGCATCGGGTGGCGGGGATGGGTTTGTGCGAGTGGGCGTGGGGGTGGGGGTGTGTTTCTGAAGGGGAACCATGATAAGCAGAATAGATCCGACGGCACCAGTACCGACGCAGGCGCGACAGGCGCAGATGCAATTGGACTATCTACGGGCACGACAGGACGAAATGAGGGGAAACGGCGCACGGGGAGCACAAGGGCCAGCAGGCGAGGATGGGCCAGCCGGCGCGCAGGGGCCAGCGGGAGCACAAGGGCCTGCCGGAGCACAGGGACCAGCCGGAGCACAAGGGCCTGCCGGGGACGCAGAAACTAAGTCGGTGTCAATTGCCCTTTTTGCTGAGACTGACGCAGTAAGCATCAGTACGGGAACTACGGGTTTTCCGATCAATTCGACGCTCAACGGGCGGAACGTGACGGCCCTGACTGCGGTAGTGGCAACCCCCGGAACTGGCGGGACAACGGACGTAATTGTGAGGCGTAGGCGGTCTGGGACCGAGGTGTTGATGTTTTCAAGCGCGACGAAGATTTCCGGGGGCGGTTATTTCTCTGCAAACGGGGTGCCGGATACAAATAACGACGATGTGGCGACCGGAGATACACTCTACGTTGATGTGACTGCGGTGAACAATGCGCCCCCGCTCGGTCTGTCAGTGGTGATCACATTCTCAGGAGTATAACCGATGGCAGTATTTCAGAAAGAAACAGGACTCTGCACCGGTCGTGGATTCTCCGGCGTTGATGCCAACGGTTATCTCGCGAAGTTCAAGGCGTGGGTGGTCAAGGCCGGCGAGAGCGGCGGACCCGCGTGGACTATCCTGCTTGACAAATCGACTCTACCGGTACTCACGGCGTTCACCGTTGACTACACGACGGACATTTTCACCAAATCGACTCACGGCATGTATACCGGTGATATTTTGCAGGTCAGCAATAGTGGAGGCGCGCTGCCTGGCGGACTGTCGGCAAGCACAGATTACTTCGTCATCAAGATCGACGCGAATACCTTTTACCTTGCTACGTCATTTCTGAACGCCCAAACCGGTACAGTCATAAACATCACCAACAATGGATCGGGCACCAATTCCTATCTCGAAATCGGCCCG
>Ga0315288_10013650_pt1 | contig 10169 bp, 7 predicted proteins | sample YL17G11_20_MG_FD_203454 | JGI IMG/M metagenome (GOLD analysis project Ga0315288, IMG submission 203454) | Sediment microbial communities from Yellowstone Lake, YNP, Wyoming, USA - YL17G11_20 | ecosystem: Environmental > Aquatic > Freshwater > Lake > Sediment | place: USA: Wyoming | collected... | reverse complement strand
CCAAGAGATATTCTATATTCTGTTGGCAGGTGAAAGACGTTTTCGCTCCTGCCGTCTCCTTTGGGATACCGGCTGTACAAAGTGCATTGAGGACTATGGCCCGGAAGCACCCGGTGTCTGTTTTCACCGGCATTTCCCCAGCGGCAAAATTGAGGTGCGTCTTTGCATTGGCATCCCGCCGCTAGCGGCGCTCTTTCTCCAACTTTCGGAAAATACGCACATGCGGGTTCCTCCGCACGAGGAAGCATATGCTTATGCCCAGCTGTACAAACTCCTCAAAGAAGCGCACAGCGATTTCACAATCGCCCGCTTTGCCCGAAAGGTCGGGCGCAGCCCGGAAACGATAAAAAACGCTATCCAATTTTGCGAATTACCGGTATCGATCCGCGAACCGGTTGAAGAGGGCCGGATTCCGTACGGCATCGCCATCGAAATTTGCCGTCTCCACCGGGCCGGCGTGAGCGAAGACGAACTGAACTGGTGGGTTGTACGGTCCATTACGGAAGAGAAGACCGTACCCAAATTCAAAGAAGCGGTCACTAACTACCTTTTTAATCTGCAAGCGGGACAGATGTCCCTTGCGGAGCTCATGGCTGAGGCTCAAATCAAAGAGTCGCGCAGAATGCACATCCGCCAAACGGTGCAAGTGCACGCAATACAAATTATTTGGGGTTTCATCGGATATTTTGAAAAAGTTTACGCTCTTTTTGAACAAGGCAAGCTCGGCAAAGAGGATTCACCTTTTTCCGAAGGCAGTCCCGTCAGGGTCTTTAGAAAGCTAATTACTTGCCTGCGCTTACTGTTGCCGCATATGCGAAGTTGGGTTCCGAAGCGTGATTATCCCCGCATTGAAAGGACAATCGCGCGGGCGGAACGGTTTGCCGAAAAACTTGGCACAAACACAACGGGTTAGCCACACGGCACCCGTTTTTATTTTGCCCAAAATCCACAAAAAAGCCGCTGGGCAAGCCATGCGGCACATTAAGGCAATACTGTAAAAAGGAATATCTGCGGAGGATCGTCCCGCTCGGCGCGGAGAGATATTACTCCGCGGATATAATAATCAGCCGAAGGTACGCACCAGCGGCAAGTGTCCCTGATAAAACACTGCCCGCACGCTTGTTCATTACACGTCCGAATTTGTCTTCTTGACCATTTCAACATCGGCACAACAATGGTTTTGCGTCCCTTGCGTTCTTCCTCTATACGGCTTTGGTTGCCCGGATGCAGGCTGCACATTAGCCCTGAATAAAGCCACACCGCGTCGCAAAGGCGTAAGGGGTCTACGTTATGATTCCGGCAATAATCCAGAAAAAGCTGGCGTGTTGCCGCTAAAACTTCTTTGGTGTAGAAACCATTATAACCGGGTTCGGCACTGGTGATAATTTCATGTGCAAACACGACTCGCAATACGTGAAAATCAATCGGGATGGGAAAATGCCAGCGGTCTATGAAACCGGCATCCATCAGGAAATAAGTAAGCATACTGACCATCTTTTCCTGAAATCCGCGGAATCCATTTTCAACAACATGCTTTTTCTTACCGCGGTTCTGAATGCGCTCACAGGCCTCTTCATAAGTGGATATACCATTAAATATATTTACGGGATTGCTACCCCATAAAACATCCAGGCGGTTAAAATTATCAAGCCACGCATCGCCTATTTCATCGGCATTAAATCCAAGACCAACTTCTTTCAGCGCGTTACTGACAAAAGACGGGGAGAAAGATCCTCTTTTCTCCGGCAAAAATATCAGCGGATTGTTATCGTACAGCTTGGAAAGCAGTTTTGCCGCGGTATGGCTTTTTATCCCGCCCCTCATGTAATAACAGAGACAAAAAAGAAAAAGTGCGTGCTCTCGCGTCCCCAGAATAAGCGTCTCGGGCATATTTTGCGGAGTTTGCGGCGGTACTGCATCGGGCAGGTTATACGGATATGTCTTGCCAAGAAAGGCATTCAATAATTTTCCCAGTACGTATTCGGCTTTCGCCGTGTCCACCATAAGCACTGGCGCCTCCTTGTCAAAAAACTGTGAGTTGGCTTATTATAGCAGAATCGGGGCATCATCAAAACTCCCGCCCGCCGGGTAGGCGGGCGGGAGGATAAATTGTAGGAAGGTCTATTCCGTCGTCTTGCCGTCAAAATGTTCGCCTTCATCCGCCATGGCATCCGCTTTTGTGGGATGGACCGTACCGTCTTTATGGTTGGGCGGAGAATAAACCGTGTAGAGTTTCATCTCCTCGGTTTCCGAAGTGTTAATGATGTTGTGCTCGGTACCGGCAGGAACCACAACGGCAAATCCGTCCGTGATTTCGTATTCTTTTCCGTTCAATACTGTCTTTCCGCTCCCCTTCTCAACGCGAATGAATTGGTCAAGCTGGTGGGTCTCCATGCCGATCTCTTCCTTCGGTTTTAAACTCATTACGACCAATTGGCTGTTTTTCGCCGTATAGAGAACTTTCCTGAAATTCTCGTTATCCAACGAGTCTTTTTCTATATTCGTTACATATCCCATAGTAATTATAATAAATAATTATTCTCTGGAAACGGAATGAGATTTTTTGCTGAAAACGTAGAGGTAGAGAATTTCCAGGATGCCGACGGTATTGACCACCAGCAAAACGACGAACCAAACGTTGGCCCCCCGCCGGGCCGCTTTCCACAATGCCAGCCCTTTCCAGACTACCGACCAAATCAAAACCAGCACAAGGAGCGGCCATCCCCAGCCCGCCATAAATGACCAGGGCTGCGCTCCCAATCCTCTCGCCAAGTTATACATAAAACGTTGACTATCAGCCGGCCGGGGTGTCTTCAACGATGACAAACCGATTGGCTGATGGCCGATTTATTGACTTAATATTATATTCTAACACAACTTCCCCGGCCAAATATCCACTCCTTATATTAAGTATTTCGTCGTGCTTTGGCGCGGTCGGCCTTGGTCAGGTACTGCTTGCGAAGACGCACGTTCTCTGGAGTAATCTCAAGATATTCATCTTCGGCCATGATTTCCAAACCACGCTCGATGGTCAATGGCAGCGGCGGCGTTAAATTAATTGCTTCATCGGATCCGGAAGCTCGCACATTGGTAAGCTGTTTGCCTTTTGTCGGATTAACGTACATCTCTTCGCCTTTTGAGGTATTGCCAATAACCATGCCCTCATATACTTCCACGCCCGGGCCGATATAGAGGGCGCCCCTTTCCTGCAAACCCCACAACGAATAACCCAACGCTTTGCCATTGGCCATGGAGATCATCGAACCAACAGTTCGCCTGCGTATCTCTCCGGCATAGGGCTTAAATCCGATAACCCGTGAAGAGATAATGCCTTCGCCTTTTGTATCTATAATAAACTGATTTCGATAACCCAAGAGACCCCTTGTTGGTCCCTCAAAAGAAAGTCGAATTATCTCATGCGCATGAGATAAATTAGTCATAATAAATCCCCGCGTGCCAAGATACTCGATAATCATGCCCTGATATTCGGCTGGCGTATCTATAATCACTTCCTCAAACGGCTCAAGCTTCATTCCGCTTTCTTCATGAATAATGACCTGCGGTTGTGAAACCTGGACTTCATAGCCGGCGCGGCGCATATTTTCAAGCAGAATTGCAATGTGCAATTCGCCACGGCCGCGAATGGCAAAGCTATCCGTAGAAGTAAAATCAATTTGAAGACCCACGTTTATCTCCAGCTCGCGTTCAAGATATTCCCGCAACTGACGCGAGGTAACAAACTTTCCCTCTCGCCCGCCGAAGGGCGAGTTATTAACCAAAAATGTTAAGGCAATAGTCGGCTTATCAACTGCTATGGCCGGCAATGGTTTTGCGTCCGGGTCAATTGTAACGGTCTCGCCGATATCAATATCGGCAAGACCGGCAATTAATACGATGTCGCCAGAACCCGCTTCAGATACCTCTACTCTCTCAAGGCCGTTAAACGTAAAAATTTTAGTAATCCGTCCGGAGCGAGTTTCGCCCTCGGGCTTTTTTATAAAAACATTTTGATTTGCCCGAGCAATACCTTCGTAAATTCGGCCGACAGCAAGACGACCCATAAAATTATCATAGCCAAGATTGAATGGCTGAAGCATTAATGGCTTGCCATCAAGTTCGTCGTTGGAGGCACAGGGAACATAAGAAAGAATCACATCAAGAAGCGGAGTGAGGTCGCTTGATTCATCGTCAGGTTTAAGTTTAGCCACTCCTAAGCGGCCAATGGCATAGACAACCGGGAAATCTGCTTGCTGATCATTGGCGCCGAGTTCAAGAAAAAGTTCAAGCACTTGCTTTTCGCAATGGGTCGGATCAGCTGCCGGTTTGTCTATTTTATTTATAACGACAATCGGCTTAAGCCCAAGTTCTAATGATTTTTTCAAAACAAATCTCGTTTGCGGCATTGGCCCCTCCTGGGCATCAACTACTAACAGCACTGAATCAATAGATCGCAAAACGCGCTCTACCTCCGAACCGAAATCGACATGGCCGGGAGTGTCCACGATGTTTATTTTTGTTCCTTTATATGAAATGGACGCGTTTTTTGAGTATATCGTAATGCCACGCTCCAATTCGAGCGCATTTGAGTCCATTGATGCCCCCACGGCAAAAGCCCCCGTCTGACGCATAAGCGCATCAGTCAGAGTCGTCTTGCCATGGTCTACGTGGGCGATAATAGCTATGTTTCTTATTTCCATATTAAGACCTCGTGCGAATGGGACACAAAAGATAAAAAATGGCCCCATGGCCAGATAGTTCAATTAAATGATAATACAAAAAGTTATCAAGGTCAAATCACCAAGCGATTTTTCTAATCCTTTTTATTTTTTTGCCTTAATACCGTTTAAGATTTCTTTTACTTTGTTGAGACTGCTTTCGTCATGGATAGAAATGGCCGTAGCTGTCACGCCAATTTTCTTTAGCGCCGATATCTTATTATCTAAACTACCCTCGGATATCATGTCGCTTTTACTTAAAAAAATATATTCCGGTTTGAGCTCCAGTTCTTTACTGTAGTCGCTTAGCTCCTTTCTAATAACAGAATGATCGGCTACTGGGTTTTCTGATTCCGCAGAGATCAAATGAAAAATGGTTTTTGTCCGCTCAATATGCTGGAGAAATTTAACACCCAACCCTTTGCCGGCTGAAGCGCCCTCAATAAGCCCCGGTATGTCGGCTAAAATTAACTCGTAATACACGCCCAGATTAGGCTCAAGCGTAGTAAAGGGATAATTGGCCACTTTGCTTTTCGCATTGGTAAGTTCGTTAAGTAAACTTGATTTGCCGGCATTCGGTAGGCCGACTAAGCCGACATCGGCAATTAGCTTCAGTTCTAAGCGGATTGTAAACGCTTCCCCAGATGTGCCCTCCTGGAATTCCTTCGGACTAGTATTGGTCGCCGACCGGAATTTGAAATTGCCTTTTCCGCCATGGCCGCCGTGCGCTACCAAGACCCTCTCTCCGATTTTTATGATTTCCTTTATCTGGCCTATCTCAAGAATATGGATAACCGTTCCGACGGGAATCTTTGAGATCAGTTCATCGCCATCGGTACCGTCACTGAATTGCTTCCTGCCATGACCGCCATCATCTGCCACGAGTTTCTTTTTATTCCTGAATTGACCAAGCGCATTCAGATCCGAGACACCTTCAAAATGAACACTACCACCGTTGCCTCCGTCTCCTCCGGCCGGGCCAAGACTCATCATATTTTTATTGAATGCCACCGCTCCATCCCCACCATCTCCAGCCTTGACCTTAATTGTAATATCGTCAATAAGCATAATCTACCTGGACCTTCGAGGACCACGGCGACGAAAGTCCCCCCTAGGGCGATCGTATACCGGGCTAGCCCTACGAGGGTATGACCCATATTGCGATGACCGGACTCGCCTGCCTGCCGATGAAACTGGTTGATGTTGCGCTGGAAATCCGAAAGACGGCGCGGCCGAAGCTGGCAATTCCGGAAGTTTGGACACCGGCAAGCTCTTGCGAATAAGGCGTTCAATAGCACGAACTTCCCTGAACTCATCGGGCATGGCAAATGTGATGGCATGGCCGCTGGCGCCGGCGCGGGCGGTACGGCCGATGCGATGCACGTAGTCATTAGAGGTTGAGGGCAAATCGTAATTTACCACCAGCTCAATGCCGATGACGTCTATACCGCGCGAAGCAATATCGGTAGCCACCAATGTCCGGTACTTGCCGGACTTAAATCCTGCCAGCGCCTCCCGCCTTTGGTTCAGAGAGCGATTCGAGTGAATTTCCGCCGTGCTAATACCGACGGCCCTTAACTGTCGCACAACTTTATTAGCGCCGTGTTTAGTTCTTGTAAAAATAAGGACCGAGCCCAAATAACTTTCCAGTAATTTATTTAAAAGGGAAAATTTCTGAACATTGGATACAATAAAAAGCTCCTGGGTCACCTCTTCAACGGTTGTGCCTGTCGGCGCAATCTCCACCCGTATAGGCAACTTCATATGTCCGGCCGCCATCTTCATAATCTCCGGGGGCATGGTAGCCGAAAAAAGCATAGTCTGACGCTTTCTGGGTAACAGGCGAAAAATTTGCTTTATCTGCGGGGCAAATCCCATGTCCAACATTCGATCAGCCTCGTCCAATACCACTATTTGGACATCGTTCAGGTGGATGTTCTTTTGTTGCAGGTGATCTATCAATCGCCCGGGAGTAGCAATAATAACATGCGGCTTGTTCGCAATAGCCCGCTTCTGCGGTCCCAGCGAAGCGCCGCCAATCAATACTGCCGTTCTTAGTCTGATATCACAGCCAATCCCAATAAGCACCTCGTCTACTTGCAGCGCCAACTCGCGCGTTGGCAAGATTATCAAACCCTGGCCCTTGATCTGGCTCAAACGCTGGAGCATGGGAATGCCGAAAGCTAGAGTTTTACCTGTGCCGGTTTGAGCGATACCGACGATGTCTTTGCCCTGTATCGCAACAGGGATTGCCTGCGCCTGAATCGGCGTCGGCGACTTGAAACCCAACTGTTCTAAAATATCCAAAAGCCTGGGAGCGATTCCCAGGCCATAAAAACTGGCCGTCTTCTCATGCGTATGCCGTTCAATGTTTTCCAATTAGATGTCGGGGTTCGAAGAGAGCCAATCAATCAGTCTTTTTCGATGTCGGGTGACCGACCATGCATCCTTTTGCCTAAAAAGCGTAGGATGTGCCTCCTGAAACTTTTTTAATGTCGCGACTGTAGAATGGGGAAAGCCTGCTGGAATATTTTGATTATAGGACTCCAAAAACGCCGCAAGTGTTACCGGCGCCTCGTTAAGCTCTTGTTGCTCCTTGTCCTTCTTGTTTCTCATGCCTTAATAATACAACAAATCAATTAAAATATCAAGTTTTTGCCCCTTTCCCAACTTAAAAAAACATCCCGCTTAGCGGGGTGGTTTACATTGCTATTCTGTGGGGTCTTTACGTGAACCGCTCTTGACCCGCTTGCCCGTCCGAAAGTTCACTGAAGGAGGGTCTCGGTCGCTAGAACCCTCCTTCGCTAAAGCTCCGGACGGGCAAAGCCTATCACAGGACTGCTGGCCTCATATGGCTAGTACGAGACCAATGAGGGTATTCTAAGGGTTTTTGAGGTCTTTGGCCAACGGCTAAGCGACGCTCCTTGGTCGGGGTAAATGAGACAAATAAGACAGTATAAAAAGGGGTCCGAGAGTGTCTCATGTGCTAAAAACGAAATACCGAAAAAATTGGATCATGAGTACAATCCCAAGAATAAATGGAATTATAACTAGAGCTAACATTGATGCAAAAAAAGAAATTCCAGCAAGAAAACTCAGCGCTTCATTACTTTTAGAAGAAAATACTGAGATAGGAAAAATAAAAACACCAATTTCAGCTAAATATAGTCTACTAAACCAAACGAGGAATTTCGTGCTTAATTTCGCTTTTAAGGTCTCGAAAAGTAGATAATTAAATAAAAATAAAACTATTAATATCCACCAAGTAAAAGAACTGCTACTTGAAAAAGTTTCTGATTGGCCAACTATTCTGAAGAAACCATAGGTCAGGGTGGGAAAAATTATTCCAATAGTTATGAGGAGTTGAAGGCGACTGCTTATCTCATTAACAATATTATTTCTGTTTTTATTTATATCCATTATCGCAGCGATAGCTAGGCCCATCTTAATTCTGATGGATATTCATATTTATGTTCTATATATTCATTAATGCCAACAAATGGCAAAGACCGAGGAGATAATTTACCTCTTTTTGAGGCAGTATAGATTATTTTGTGACCCCAAATATCGCCATAGGTAATTCTTATTTGGACTGGAAATTTATCGGCTCTAACTTCTTCGGGGTCGTAGATGCTTCCGTATGCTATTTCGTCTTTTTCTCCCGCGTATAGAACCTTCTTGTAGTATTGATCGTTAATCTCTAGCTTATAACGATCTGCTAATGCATTTCCAACCCAGAGTTCTATTAATTCTATGTTAGCAATACTCTTCCCAATGTTTTCGTATTGATATAACTGGTGTTCGGTATGCTTTCTAACAGTTGCTCTCGATCTTTCATCTTGTGCCGCTGGATCATTGGCATAATACTCTTGGTTTCGCTCATTTTTTCTTCTTTCCATCGAGGTGGCTTTGATTATAGGCATGTTCTCGAGATATCCCTCTTTTCTGTTTTCTCTTATAGCTTCTTCTGCTAATTTTGCAGATTTTTCTGATGCTCTTGCCGACTTTAGCGAGAAAATGGCCGTTACAAGAAGCACGCCGACGGATGATAAATTAAGCCAAAAGAGGGCCGAGTTATTTAAACTAGATAGCGCAGAATATATAGCATCAAATTGGTCTTTATTTATAAATACTTCCATCGATTATTTTCTTTTTATTGGTAGCGACCCAGGTTTTTGGGGCGGATTTTTAGGAGGCAGGATTGGGGGTTTTTCTCCTTTTTGTATTGGTGTCCCAGGATTAGGACGTGGCGGAACGGGTTTTATTGGTTTATTGTTGGCCATCTAAAATATCATCTCTAATTACTTGGTACACACAACCCCTGAATCGCTTCTGACGATTGGGAATAAATCTGTAATGTTCTGGAGTAAATAAACCCTCAACCGCCTCAACGGTCTGTGGAAATAACAAATCTTGCACATGAACATATCCCACTACCCTTGGTACTATGTAGTGCCAAGCTATATTCTCAACCGTTTTAAGTAACTGCCCGCCGATTCCTTTCATTCGAAAATCTGGCATCACAAACACTTCCTCCAAAAGAATGGTTTTTGCTCGATCGTCAAAACGGAAGTGGGTCCACCCTACAATTTTCTTATCGATATATGCGTCACAAACCCACAATGGTTGTCGTCCATATACAATCGGAGGATAAATAGATAACTCATAATCAACGCCGTCTATTTTTGTTGTTCCTCGATCATTGCGAAGTTTTTCATGCCAATAAATACCGCCGGAAGCCCATGCTTCAATTAAATATTTTTCGACATAACTAAACCCAAGATAGCCACAACCCTTATCTCCCCACTCTTCGCCCCACGAATTTGCGAATTTGATAAATTTCTTCTTAAAATCATATCCGAAAACGTATACTGAATGGCCCCCTCGAGCTCGTTCCCAAAACTTTGGCATCGGAACAATACCGCCAGGTGCGTTATAGATACCCTTGAATGTATCGAAACTTATCAAAACTCCTGGCACTCCACTTTCTCTATTGAGCCAAATGGTTTTTATGATGTCGTTTACATCATAAAGCCTTTCGTATATATGCTGTCGTAGTAATTGACCTGGTTCCAAGGCCCTTAAGGGTAGGGGTTCTCCTAGTTTTTTTACTCGCTCTTCTTTGCTTAAATCTGTTGGGAAATCGTAGTCTTTCTCAAAAACTGGGCCATAACCCTTCGATGCGCGCATTCCCCACCACTGCGTAGTGCCTTCTTCAAAATCAAGCGTGCCATCAAGCTGCTTGGTTAACGCGTGACTAGCGGCACCGGAAAACCTTGCAAATCTTGGCTTATTTTCCCATCGAGTAGGTTCGTCTTTGTCAGATGTGGGATCTTTTTCTTTGGTATTATTTTCAGCAATGTTGGATTTGTTTGGGCCTCTACTCACAGCCGTACCAAAAACTTTTCTGGGATTCCTGATTTTAATTCTCTGTTTCTTTTTTGATTTTTTATC
>Ga0315288_10013649_pt1 | contig 10169 bp, 8 predicted proteins | sample YL17G11_20_MG_FD_203454 | JGI IMG/M metagenome (GOLD analysis project Ga0315288, IMG submission 203454) | Sediment microbial communities from Yellowstone Lake, YNP, Wyoming, USA - YL17G11_20 | ecosystem: Environmental > Aquatic > Freshwater > Lake > Sediment | place: USA: Wyoming | collected... | reverse complement strand
ATTGCCGCTATCCTACAAACCGTTGATAAAGTTTGGTGTTTAACCTTCAACCACTTACCAGCTGCCCAATAGCCAAAAGCCATTAAAACGACGACTGCTAAAAAAGATCCCCAACGAACCCTATTACCTGAATCCGCGAATCTTTGAAAATAATTCGCAAATCCAGTTTTGTCAGCCGGTGGATCATTAATCACCTTAACGACAAAAGAACCAGCAAATGCTTCTGCGGGCAACCAACCTTCTCGATTATTACCAGCAACCGGCAAGCCGTTTTCATCATCAAGATACACATAATATAATATGGTACCTGTACGAAACGCCCTTCTCACTCCGCTGGGCACTGGTTTAAACACAGTGTCAGCTTCATGTTGACTCGTCGGGTTCTGTTCTATAAAACGATAAACCCGAACAACCGTTCCGCCCTTTATCTTTGGTATCGGGGCAACAGAACCACGATCATTAAACAGCGGATAATCGTGATTTATTTTTAACTGCATTTCTGTAGTTAAAAGATTATAAATCATTGTCCCTTTGTTGCTGGCGTCAACCATTTCTTTATAAACTTGTTTCAGAGAATGAATTTGCGCCACTTCTTGACTCAAAGTCAAGGCATCCTGCTGTTTTGACAAGCCCTTTTCTCTAATTTCAATAGTTTTTTGCACAGTTTTTTGCGCCTGCGCAATATCTAAAGATTTTAAAGTGTTATAAAGGGCCCTCTGGCTCAATCCCATTGCTGGATTTGCCCCCTCTGCCGCACGACGATCCAAATCCTTTTGCCTTTTGTTATTTGCCTCTTGAGAAAGTGGCCAATAACCACGATAATACCGACTGGCAAAAGGCACCAACAGGGTCAAAATAATTCCCGCTATCAATATCCAGCGGAAAAACCCTGCCCATTGCGGCATAATGGCAGTTACCAAAATACCAATCGCAAAAATCCCAACAACAAACAAAGCCACTGGGAAGCTCCAAAAAATCCAAAGAACTATTAACAATAGCACCAAAACGATGGCCGTAGCTATTGCATGTCTCATTATCTATTCCTCCCTCGTCTAAGGCTTAGCAGCCATTCCATAATTAAATCCACAGTTACAAAGTCCAACAAACTCCTCCATCCTCTTCCAGCTTGCTGGGGATTAACACTAGGTTGCGGGATAACCGCCACATTAGGCGCTCCCTGTGGCGTAGTCGTTTGTTGCGCTGTTGGCTGGTTAGTACCGATGGTCGTTGTCGCGCCAGCCGCAGCGCCTGTGGTTTGTTGTCTTCTCGCCCGAGTTTCATCAGATTCTTCGCTGGCTCCAACATCCCGTCTTTGCCTTACGCGATCAATTAAATCGTGCAATTCATCAGCAAAAGCAATTGGTATATAAATAATAGACACTACCAGCCAAAAAAAGAAACCACGGACGAACAACCATTTACGCACCCAGCTAAACCAGAAAATTCCGATAATAATTATGGCCAACGAAAATATCGCTGAAGCCACAACAATTAATCGCGTATTTCTTCTCGCAATCCCCAGGATCAACACAATCGATCCGCCCGCCAGCACCATCCCCAATAGAACCCACCTTACGCTTTTTATATTAGCGAACCATGGTTGGATTACTTGAGATCTTTGCTGTTTGCTTAACTGCGCGTCAGTCAACGCTCCAAAGCCCCGATCAATATTACGATAAATCTGATCTATATCAGAATTCTGGGACAACGCAAACTTTGACTGAAAATCCATTAAAGGATGATTAAAACCCCCGCTAATTAAACAGACAACAAATAACAATCCCGTGATGGCCCAAAATGTGGCCAAACGGACATTATTATTCATCCGAAAACCATACACCCAGCGCATCAGTAAATTTATCATTTCATCTTACTCCTCTTCTGTTTTTCAATTCTTTTTTTACTTCGCCAGCTTTATTCCAAGCCAGCTTTATTTTTTCTAAAGGAGACAAATTTTCTTCGGCCTGCGTTAAAGCCGACATCGGCTGATTTTTCGGACCGGCTAAAATGACTTTTTGATCAATCGCGGTGCCGAGCACAATTATTCCCACTTCCATTTCTCTAAAATCAAACTGGACTGGGAAAGAATAAACACCATTAGCGTCAGTCCTAAAATCTTCGTAATCATGATAATCCCGAAGATTATCATCAGGATCAACGGCGCCACGCAAACTATAAAACCTCAATCCGGCTTCTACGCCTTTGCCCATTTCGTCTACCACAATAACGTGTAGTGTGTATAATCCCCGGTTACCGTCAGCTTTTATTTCTATTCGATGTGGCGTTTTTTTAATCGGCAAAGGAATCGTCACGATTACATTTACATAAGCAATCGTATTGACCACCTGTGCCGCCACGTTAAAGCTACCTCCGCTCGCTGGAAAGTTCAAAACAATCTGCGCGCGACCTTGAGCATTGGTTAACAAAGATTGCCCTTGGGCTTGATTGTTAACAAAAGTTTGTACCTGCGCTCCACCAAATGGTTGTTGATTACGATTCACAGTTATTGTTGCCAATCCCTGCCAATCGCTACCAACTCTTTGTGGCGTTGCCACTTCTAGCTCAATTTGCGGCACTTCTTCACGCGGTAAATTAACTTGATTTGTCGCGCTCACTGCTGTCCCCTGAACTTGTGCTGTAATGGTAAATTGCCGTTGTTGCCCTTGGGACAAATTAATAATTTTTTGCGCCCTACCATTAACGTCAGTAGTTGCCACGTCAGCTTCCGCAATACCATTAACATAAAAAACAATATTGGCGCCGTCAATCACATCCTGCCCTTCGGAAAAAGTTACCGCGACTAACACTTGCCAATCATTGCCAATTTTTTGTGGCGCCATTGGCTCAAAAGTCAGCTTTTTTCTTGCTTGCTGCTGTTGTTGCATTTTCCTATCTCCTTTTCATATATTGTTAAGGGTCTGTCCTTAACACCCATATCGCCCAAACTAATAAAAAACTTATCGGAAAATTCACTTTCTTCATTAGCCCAACCATAGCATACTTTAACGAAAAAGTCAACCCACAACACCTATTTTTGCCTCTTTTAACGTCTGCGCCTGTTTTGTTAGTAGTCATCGGCAAAAAAGGTGTTGGGGCATGGCTTTACGGGGTTGATTTTTACGAGAAAATGGATTAAGATTAAAACGTCATTACAATGACATCCGATATCCGAAATCTGACATCTGACATCTGATATCCGATCAAGCGGACGTGGCGAAACTGGCAGACGCGCGGGGCTTAGGACCCCGTGGTACACAAATACCTTGTGGGTTCAACTCCCACCGTCCGCACTTTTGACTTCTACGTTCTATTATGTTATTCTCCAACCTATGACAACATCAACTCAAGACACAAATATCATGACTGGTATTACCAGCAAAAACAACGACAAAAAAATTGAAAGTTTAATCAGCCAAGGCCCGCAAATGCCCCAAGCTGGCCAAACCCTAACTGGCCGCGTGCTCAAAATCGGCAAATCAGCCATTCTGATTGATTTGGGTCCAGTCGGCATTGCCACAATTTTAGGTCGCGAAATTCAAGAAAGCCCAGAAAGTTTTCGCGATTTAAAAATTAACGACGAAGCATTAGTTAAGGTGATTGCCTCAGAAAACGAAAAAGGACTTATTGAAGTTTCTTTAATGGCCGCAGATAAAGAATCAAATTGGGACAAATTAACTCAACACATGAAAAGCGGCGATATTCTTGACGCTGTCGTTTTAAAAGCTAATCGTGGCGGTTTGTTAATGGAAATCAATAAAGTCCAAGGTTTTATGCCCGCTTCACAGCTAAACCAAGAGCACTATCCCAAAGTTGCCAATGGTGACAAGAATGAGATTATGCGACAATTACAAATTTTAGTTAACAAAAAATTAAAAGTCAAAATCATTGACGTTGACCCCCAAGAACAAAAATTGATTGTTTCTGAAAAAGCACTGGAACAAGATAAAATTAAAAAAGTTTTAACCAGCTATCAAGTAGGCGAAATCGTTGACGGAACAATCACCAACCTCGCCGCCTTTGGTGCTTTTATCCAATTTAAAGCCGACAAGCTACCGAATGAAGAACAAAATATTGAAGGGTTAATTCATATTTCCGAAATGGATTGGCTACCCGTATCTGACCCGAGCCAAATCCTAAAAGTCGGACAAACCATTCAAGCCAAAATTGTAGATATTAATAACGACCGCGTATCCTTATCTCTTAAGGCCCTGCAACCAGATCCCTGGCAGGCGATTGAAGGCCTATATCAGACTGGTCAAACAGTTAAAGGCAAGGTTAATAGTATTAATCGCTATGGCGCTTTTGTGGTCTTGGCAGGCAATATTCAAGCTATTGTGCCAATGTCAGAGTTTTCACAACGACAACAAGCTATCCAGGAAATCTTGCATCTTGGCGAGGAAAAAGAATTCAAAATAATATCAGTAGATGCCAAGGCGCACCGGTTAGCATTAGGAATAATTTAGTTAGTCAATGTCTTCTAACCTCGTCCGAACAATCTTTCTCGCTTTTATTATTTTCCTGATTATTTCAGGAATTTTTACTTTATTCACTAGCCCCAAAGGGCCGGGGATTATCAGCTTATCTGATTTAATTAGCCAGATTAATCAAGAAAATATTAAAAAAATCACCATTGATGGTGACGAGCTAAAAATAGATTTTAAAAATGATCAAGCCCAAGCCAAAGCCGTTAAAGAATCAGGCGTTAACTTGGCGGAATCTTTAGAAAGATACGGCGCAGACCCGAATAAGATTAAAACAATTAATTTTGATATTTCGGAACCCAAAAACTGGGGCGTTTGGTTGAGCTATATCGTACCCCTGGCTTTACCTTTTATTCTAATCGGTCTAATCCTTTGGGGGCTGACCCGTTTTAATAAAAAAGGACCAATGGAAGCCTTTTCTTTTGGCCAATCAAAAATTAAAATGCAAGACCCCAAAGATACTAAGAACAGAACCACTTTTGATGATGTAGCTGGATTGCGAGAAGCCAAAGAAGAATTAAAAGAAGTTGTTGATTTTTTAAAAAAACCGGAAAAATTTAATGCTTTGGGCGCCCTTATTCCGCGTGGGATTTTACTGACCGGGCCTGCCGGTGTCGGCAAAACCCTGCTTGCTAAAGCCATTGCTGGTGAAGCAGGCGTGCCTTTCTTTTATATCTCTGGCTCGGAATTTGTAGAGATGTTCGTTGGTGTTGGCGCTTCACGAGTACGCCATGCTTTTCAAACTGCCAGAAAAAACGCGCCAGCAATTTTATTTATTGATGAATTAGATGCCATTGGCCGCCATCGCGGATCTGGTATTGGCGGCGGACACGATGAACGCGAACAAACGTTAAATCAAATTCTAGTAGAGATGGACGGCTTTGAACCTAAAAGTGCTGTCATTGTTCTAGCCGCAACCAACCGACCCGATGTTTTAGATTCGGCTCTATTGCGGCCCGGACGCTTTGACCGTCAAGCAGTTTTAGATAAACCAGATATTGAAGATCGTGAAGCTATTTTAAAAATTCATATCCGCAAAAAACCAATGAGCCGCAATGTTGATGTAACTGACATTGCCCGTCGCACCGTGGGCTTTTCTGGAGCTGATCTAGCGAATTTAATTAACGAAGCGGCTATTTTAGCTGTCAGGCACGACCGCAAAACCATTGGCCAAAAAGAGCTTCGCGAATCTATTGAAAAAGTAATGCTAGGACCAGAACGTAAAAGCCATATTTTATCCAAACAAGAAAAAGAAATCACCGCCTATCATGAGGCGGCCCATGCTTTGGTCGCCAGCGCCCTGCCAGAAAGTGATCCTGTTCAAAAAATTTCCATTATTAGCCGCGGTATGGCCGCCGGCTATACTCTAAAAATGCCGGAAAGCGATAAATACCTACACACCAAAACTGAATTCTTGTCTGATTTAGCTACCTTGCTCGCCGGCCGCCAAGCCGAAGAATTAGTCTTTGACACCCTAACTACTGGCGGAGCGAACGACATTAAGGAAGCAACTGAATTGGCGCGTCGTTTAGTTACCAAATACGGCATGAGTGATAGATTGGGACCACTAACTTATGGCGATCAAGAAGATTTAGCATTTTTGAGCAAAGACCTCCACGAGGAACGTAATTACTCAAACCAAACTGCCAAATTGATTGATGAAGAAATCAAAAAATTTATCAGTGACGCGGCCACAACTGCTAAAAAAATTCTACAAGATAAACGACAAAAGCTTAACCAAATCGCTAATTTACTTATCAAAAAAGAAACTATAGAAAAAGAAGAATTTCAAAAAATGATAGCCGAATAATTTTCTACGGCCTCTAGAGGCTGGTTCATCCCATAGAAAGCGTTTATTACTGTGCGAGGGACCCGTAGCTCAGTGGTAGAGCATGCGACTTATAATCGCAGGGGCGATGGTTCGATCCCATCCGGGTCCACCCCGTACGTTTTTATCGTAACTTTTAACTTTGAACTTTGAGCGTTGAATTTATTTGGAGAGGTACCAAAGAGGCCGAATGGACCGCACTCGAAATGCGGTATGGCCGCAAGGCCATCGCGAGTTCGAATCTCGCCCTCTCCGCATAAATTTTTGCTTCAGCAAAAATTTATCTCAAATTACAAATTACCCACACAAATTACAAAGTAGAACTTTAGCGAACTTCGCCACGACAATTTACAACTCCCTCCAAATCGCATATAATAAAACAGTTCAGTATAGTAGCAATTTTCACACCTATGACAGAAATTATTATCCAACACATTACCGAATTAATTGGCGCTGGCGGCTACTTAGCTATTTTTATTTTAATGTTCTTTGAAAGCACGGCCTTACCCGTTCCCAGCGAAGCTGTTATGCCCTTTGTTGGTTTTTTGATCAATCAACAAACTTTTTCTTTGCCAAACGTAATCATTTTTAGTACACTTGGTACGATTTGCGGCGCATTACTCTCTTACACCATTGGTCGTTATGGCGGCCAACCATTTTTAAAAAAATACGGTCGATATTTTTTAATACGTCCTGAAGAACTTGTCAAAACCGAACAATTTTTTCGAAAACACGGAGAAAAGACAATTTTTATCAGTCGCTTCATTCCTGTAATCCGTCATTTAATTTCCCTGCCTGCTGGATTGGCAAAAATGAATCCTGCCAAATTCTCTACTTACACTATCTTAGGTGGCGCTATCTGGAATACTTTTTTAGCTGGACTTGGTTTTTATCTTAAACAAAATTGGTCAATCATAGAAAATTATAGTAAATTCTTAGACATTGTTGTTCTAATTGTACTTATTAGTCTCGTCATTATTTTTATCATTAAACGAAAAAAATATGTCCATTCGTAAAAGTGAAATTATTACTGGATTAATTGTGGTCACGATTTTTGTTCTTGCCTTAAACATTTTTCCACAATTACCTGACAAAATAGCCACACACTGGAACCCCCAAGGCCAAGTTGACAGTTATATGGCCAAAACATGGGGTGTATTTTTTCTACCGACAATTAGTGTTATTTTGTGGTTACTTTTTTTAATTATTCCCAGAATTGATCCTAAAAAAGAAAATATCCAAAAATTTCGCAAATATTTTGATGGTTTTATTATTCTTTTATTTCTTTTCCTGTTATTTATCTACCTACTAACGATTTTCTGGAACTTAGGTTATCATTTTAACATGATCCGTTTTATGGCTCCGGCTGTGGGCATTTTGTTCTACTATGTCGGCATACTCGTATCCAATGCTCAACCCAATTGGAGTATTGGTATTCGCACGCCATGGACACTAAGCGACAAAGTCGTCTGGCAAAAAACCCATCACTTAGGCGGTATTTTATTTAGAATTTGCAGTATCCTATCTTTTATTGGCATTCTTTGGACTAAAATCGCTTTTTTCTTGGTAATAGGTCCCGTTATCGCTAGTGCCATAATTTGCGTAATCTATTCTTATTGGTTATACAAGAAACTACGAATTTAGAATATGGAATATAGAATTTGGAATAAAGAACCAAAAACATCCCCAGAGAGGATAAAGTTTTCTAGCCCCAAATTCTAAATTCTAAATTCTAAATTCCAAATCGTCTAATGCCTACTAAACTAAATATCGCGCTTTTAATGGGCGGCCCGTCGATTGAACATCAAGTTTCGCTTAATTCTGGCACGAATATCTTAACCAATCTAAATCTTAATCGCTATAATGTTTTACCCGTAGTGATCAATCGCCAGGGAAAATGGCTGTTCGCGCCAGAATACATCAGCGAGAAAAACATTAGCAATCAAGAAGCCCAACAGATAACCCAAGCTCTTAACTTTTTGTCTTTTTCAGAGTCGCGAGCGATTGCTTATTTACAAAAAAAACAGCCCGATGTTATTTTTTTAGCCCTACACGGCGAATACGGGGAAGATGGCACTATCCAAAGATTATTAGAAACGGCTCAGTTGGATTATACTGGCTCTGGTACTTTAGCCAGTGCCTTAGGCATGGACAAACCAAAGTCTTTGACTCTCTTTCGTCAACACCATTTATTAATCCCAGATTTTATAACCGTAGAAAGCAAACAGTGGCCTGACCATAAAGAAAAAATCCTAAAACAAATCAGCAAAAACTTTAAATATCCCTTAATTGTTAAGCCCGCTAATCGCGGTTCGAGTTTGGGAGTTTCTTTGGCTAATAATCTAACAACGCTTTGCCAAGGCATCAATGCCGCTTTTGATACTTCGCAGCACATTCTGATTCAAGAATACGTTAATGGGCGCGAATTAACCTGCGCTGTCTTGGGACACGAGCCCCAAGTAATTGCCTTGCCACCAACAGAAATTATTCCGCCTGCCGGATCGTTTTTTCACTATCAAGCTAAGTATGAAGCCAGTGTTAGCCAAGAAATCACTCCTGCCAACCTCCCAACTAATCTTATAGAAAAAACTCAAGAAACAGCCCTGCGTTGCCATAATATTTTGGGATGCCGCGGCCTATCACGAACAGATTTTATTCTTGACGCTAAAAACCGATTATACACACTAGAATTAAATACTTTGCCCGGAATGACTAAAACGAGCCTACTCCCACAAGCCGCCTTAGCCGCTGGCATTAATTTTAGTCAATTATTAGACAAAATAATCTTAACCGCGATTAAAAAGTAAAAAACATTAATGTTTGTTGGTCTAACAAATCTAATACTTGGTATAATTTCAATTCTTGCTCTAATCTGGGTTTTTATTTTACAGATTCGCTTTAGCCATTCTAAAAAACGCTCGGCTTTATTTTTCCAAGGTAGCCAAGCACAAAACTTAGAACAAGTTTTAACCGAACAACTTAGCCAATGCCAACAGTGCCAACGCGCGGTAGGAAGCCTTGCTGATTTTAGCCAAAGAAATGCCAAGATTGCTAGTGCTAGTATCCACAAAGTCGGCTTAATTAGATTCAACCCCTTTGATAAAGTTGGCTCTGACCAATCTTTTAGTATCGCTTTATTGAACCAAGAACACACTGGCTTAGTACTTTCAAGTCTATACGCCCAAAATGGCTGTCGTGTCTATGCTAAGCCCGTTTTACAAGGCAAATCACAATATCCATTATCAACAGAAGAAATGGAAGCGATAAAAAAAGCCATATCATTTTAAAATGCCCAAAAAAACACTAAAAAACAAAAAGCTAATATCAAAGCCTCCAACCGTGGTCATTCTTGGTCATGTTGATTCCGGCAAAACTTCTTTGCTTGATTTTATCCGCCAGTCAAATGTAGTAAGCACTGAATCTGGGGGTATTACTCAACACATCGGCGCTTATCAAATCAAGCACCAAGATAAAATTATTAATTTTATTGATACTCCGGGCCACGAAGCCTTTTCCGCCATGAGAACACGCGGAGCCAAAGTTGCTGATATAGCTATTTTAGTTGTCGCCTGCGATCAAGGCGTAAAACCACAAACCAAAGAAGCGCTCAAAGCAATTAAAGAAGCAAATATCCCCTTCATTGTTGCCCTAAATAAAATAGACCTGGCCAACGCCTTGCCCCAAAAAACCAAAAAAGAGCTTTCTGACTCCCAAGTAGTATTGGAAGAATTCGGCGGACAAGTGCCACTCGTTGAAATTTCCGCCAAAAATGGACGTGGAGTTGATAATTTATTAGAAATGATCGACTTAGTTGCCGAGATGGAAGATCTGACTTACGACCCAGGCCTACAAGGACAAGG
>Ga0315288_10013648_pt1 | contig 10169 bp, 5 predicted proteins | sample YL17G11_20_MG_FD_203454 | JGI IMG/M metagenome (GOLD analysis project Ga0315288, IMG submission 203454) | Sediment microbial communities from Yellowstone Lake, YNP, Wyoming, USA - YL17G11_20 | ecosystem: Environmental > Aquatic > Freshwater > Lake > Sediment | place: USA: Wyoming | collected... | reverse complement strand
ATTTTCGAATATCCCTATTGGGATCTTCACATAAATCTGCCCCTTGTTCATAAGTTAGCGCTTATGCCCCCCAGGGGAGAGGGTAGGCCATTCATCCCCCCAGCAGAGCTGGGGGGTATTCTGGCACATTTTAATAAACCTTAACGTTACAAAGAATAGGTAGCCAGATGTACTTCCAAACCTTTGCATAGCGGCTCTTTGGCATGTCTTATGGGAAACATTACGTTTCGCTTAAAGTGAACTCTGTAAAGTACTTGGTAACTCTGTACGCAAACGCTTAAAGGTGCCGCTGCAAAGCTTTCCCAGCACACCTGGCTACCTCTTTGGACCTTTTTTCCGCAAGTGTAAAGTAAAGTTCAAAGGATGCGCAATGAATATCCAGGACATTCATCAGGTGGCTGTGGTGGGTGCAGGTATAATGGGCGAAGGCATCGTGCAAAGTTTTGCCACAGCCGGTTTCCATGTTCGAGCAATTGATCTGAATGTTGCCATCCTCTCCACCTGTGTGAAACAGATTGAGTCCAACCTACAGTTATTCGTAGAGTTCGGCCTGCTCAAGGAGGAGCCTTCTACAGTACTGTCGAGGATAGAGACCTTTCTTTCAGAAGATCTCAAGAAGGCTATAAAGGATTGCGAATTCATTGTCGAGTGTATTCCTGAAATCCTCCATATCAAGCAAGACCTCTTTTCTCAATTGGACTCATGCCCCGATAGGGTCATCCTGGCCAGTAACACCAGCAACTTCACCATTACCTCTATAACAGAGGGCATGCGTACCCCTCACAGAGTAGTCGGCCTTCACTACTTCAATCCTGCTCATATCATACCTCTTGTGGAGATTCACCGTGGTAAGCACACTACGGATGAGGTCGTCGGGATGGCAAGAGAGGTTATGATTGGGACTGGCAAGACACCGATTTTGATAAGGAAAGAGGTGCCAGGTTTTCTGGTCAACCGTATTCAAGCAGCCATGGGTCGGGAAGCCAACTTCTTAATAGAACAAGGGGTCGTAACTCCGGAAGAACTGGATATGGCGGCAAGAGCCAGTTACGGCTTCAGGCTGGCTTGTGTAGGTCCTCTGGAACAGCAGGATATGGGGGGACTGGATACTATCAGTCGAGGTATGCAACAGCTTTACAAGGTACTCAGTAATGTTGCGGAACCATCCCCTCTAATCTTACAGAAAGTAAACAGAGGCGAACTCGGAGTCAAATCAGGGAAGGGCTGGTATCATTACGAAGGCAAGACAAGAGCGCAAATACTGAAAGAAAGAGATAGGAAGCTGCTCAAGCAACTGGTCTTATACAATCAGAGGGAGCGGTGAAGCACCCCGCAGCAGAGCTGCGGGGCATCTAATTCTCTAAAAAACTCTCCTCCCCCTTGATGGGGGAGGATTAAGGTGGGGGTGATCACAAGATCAATTCCCCCTCACCCTACCCTCTCCCCTCAGGGGAGAGGGTAGGCCATTCATCCCCCCAGCAAAGCTGGGGGGTATTCTGGCACATTTTGATAAAGGTGAAATCTCTGGGGCATCTCATTCACAGCAACCCCCATGCCCGTGTAGAATTCCACGTCGTTCCTTCACTCCACGGCACGCCCGATCCCCAATCATCACTTTGAACCTTCTACTCACCACAGCGTCGAAGCCAGCCACAAATAACAAGTCGTCATAGGATCCCCCGCAAAGTCGGAGGGGCACCATGAGCACGTGACTGCATCCGATCAGCGGGGGACCATTGGCACGAGTAGGTGCGAATCGAACTTCCCGCCAGTATGGATGATATGCTCACCCTTGTTACGTGTGGCGGGCTGTGCCATCATCGGGAGCAGCGGGGGAACCGGATCGTACCCCGCCACGAGGACGCGCAGTTGCTGACCCTTGTGCCAGAGCATACTTATAGGCCAAAGCCCAATGTCAACAGGGACGATCTGCCCGGGGATTAGAAGCTGCTCACGACGATGAGTATGGAAAGGTTCAGAGGCCGTAGAGAGCTTCTCGTCGAGTTCACGGTGGGAGGCACGAAGCCTGCCCGTGGGTGCAGGAGTAGGCCTGTTCCATACCAATGGCGAGAGGACCTTGCCTTGCTCATCAAGCTTCTGGACAAGCACGAACAGGTCCGCGTCGTCCGCGCCTTTGGCCTCGACCCATAACCGCAGCTTCATGTAGCCGGTCAGCTCGGTCTCCTCGTCAAACCTTATAGTGAAGGCAGCTTGCCCTTTACCATCATCGGACTGGTACCGTACTGCCGCCTCCTGAGCAACCGGGCCGGGCGAGAGTATCCCTGTGGCCGCATCGAGGTAGAGACTCTTGTAATTCGTCCGGGCCAGCGGGAACTCATTTTCGGTACGGTTGACCTTGTCGACACCGCCTGGGTCAAGCACTGAAAGGCGTACCCGAGGGGTCTTTTCCCATCCATTCTCGATACCCTTCAGGTAGCGATCGAAAAAGCGGCACAGATCTTCGACGTTTTGAGGCGTGTAGTAGTCAGCCCACTCCTGCGTGTTGTGGACGCGAAGCCACTTATCTTTAGATGAGATCCGCCGGAAGCCGTCAAAGGTCCCGTGGGTGTGAATGGCGCTCGTCCAGCTGGCAACCACGTAGGCGGGGATGTTGATCTTCTCCAGCTTTGCCCTCTTGTCCTCCCAGTAGCCGTTCATGAGTGGGTACTTCTGGAGCATGGCAGGAACGTCCTCAACACGATTCTTTCCGCGCATGCGTTGGACGACGAATGCGCAGAATCCGGCATTCGGGATGCCGCCGCGGGCCACGTCTTCCCGGTACTGGTCGCATAGGCCCTCCCAGGGAGCGATCGCGGCCAGGTGGGGTGGCTGTTCCGCGGCGATGAACCACTGGGAAATAGTCAGCCACGAGTTGCCTGACAGTGCGACCTTGCCATTGCTCCAATCTCGTGCCGCTACCCACTCCACGACGTCGTAGCCATCCCTGCCGTCTTGCCCACCGAAAGCCTGAATGTCGCCGTTAGAGCTATAGGCACCGCGCGAGTCAGGGTTGACAATCGCATACCCGTGGCTGCACCAGTAGGCGGGGTCCGGACCTTCCCACTTTTGCACTTCAGAGACCGCACTTTTGGGCACGCCTGCCCGTCCGGGAAGGTCGTCAAGGAGCGTCATCCCTCCCTCCTTCCCATACGGGCTCCATGCGATGATCCCCGGCAGGTTCGTGCCGCCCACAGGCCGGAAGATGTCGGTGTAGATGACCGTGCCGTCTCGCAGCGTCACGGCAACGTCACGCTCGAAGAGAATGTCGATCGGCAGGGGGAGCGCTCCCTTCTCGTGGACATAACCTTTGGCCAGCACTGTCGTGCCCGGTTTGAAGCCCGGATAGCGGGCTTCAGGGACGTCGATGGGCGCTGCCTTGCGGAAGAAGACTTCAATTTGTTCGTTTTGAAACTGGCGCACCTCTTTTGAGAATTGAGGTTTTTCATTCATTGATATCTCCGCTGCTGACTCTCTTCCGAACTCTATCCAATTTTACGGACCGTCAGTCGAGCAATAATTTTGCTCTCTAACTACCCCTCCCGGGCCTGGAACCGGATAGGTTGACATATTATTGTTCCGGCACGAAGGGATAGTCCTATCCGCCAAGAGATTTTGCGTACGCTGCAGCATTTTCCCCAGCAATGCGCCCGCTATTCAAAGCAAAACCCATCGTGTTGCCGGGCAGTATAAAGATGTAACTGTCACCGTATATCGTATTGGCATCTGTCCCTACAGCATAAAGTCCAGGAATCTTCTTCCAATCCTTGTTCAGGACTTCTATTCTATGATTAATCTTGATTCCGCCGAGGGTACCATAGGCGCCAGGCAAATGTCTTGTAGCGTAGAATTTTGGAATTTTAATGGGCCTGAGAAGTTCGTGTTTCTTGTTAAAGACAGGATCAAATCCTTTCCCGCAGAATCCATTGTATTCCTCTACGGTTTTCTTCAAGCCACTTGGGTCAATCCCTGTTTTAGCCGCTAATTCATCCAGAGAATCTGCCACAAAAATATCTTTGTATCCTCTATCAAAGGCATTCTTGATCAAGGCATCAAGATTTTCAACTTTCATCAAAGGAAAGACAACGCCCACATCGTCAAACCCCACGGTCTCCATAAGTTTCTTTATATTTTCATCAAAAATGAGGAAAGCAGATCTGTTCTTTTGCCTCGAGATGGCGTTTCCCGTGAAAGTGGTATTTGGCATGATCCCTTCGTTCATGAATCGTTCTCCTAAGAGATTGACCATCAGGTGGGGTTGGCGGAATGCCACGTTGATTGCAGGATCCAATTCCCCCATTCCGGGCATACCGTAAACCATTTCCATGGTCATTTCAGTGGGTGCGGCACCCACTTCCCAGGCCATTCGGATACCATCCCCTGTTAAGCCGGGGATTCTAAAGGAATAGATATCTTTGCCCCACTCATATCCGGTATACTTCTTGATCATGTCCGGATTGTCGCCAAAGCCGCCGGTAGCAATAATCACTGCCTTGGCATTGGCCTGAATGGGTTCCCCGGATTTGTCCTCTGCCATAACGCCCGTAACCCGGTCTCCCTGCTTAAGAATCTTTTTTACCGCCGTCTGAAGAAAGATTTGTACTCCCAGTTCTTTCGCTCTGTCAGTAAGGATCTTTATCATGGCACCCGAGGCCATAGGCCCAGGCTGACCGGTAGCCGGCTTGATGAGATGCCAAGTGAAATGCCCCCCGGGGAAATATGCAGCCGGTTCGACAAATTCAACTCCCAACTTCTCCAGCCAGTCGATGGTGGTCGCTGCTTTATCGATATAAGCCCTCACCAACTGGGCATCGACACGCCAATGGGTGTAATCCATAAAGATCTTAAAGACCTCATCTCTCGTAGGTCCCATCTGTTTTAGTTTCTGCAGTCTGCTTTCTACTCCAAAAGGCCCCATCCCCAAATTGCCGGTTCCACCTGTGGTGGATCCTTTTTCGAATGCAAGGACTTTGGCACCGGCCTGTGCAGCACTGACCGTCGCAGCCAACCCGGAAGCGCCTGCCGCAATGACAACTACATCAGCTTCTAATCTGTTCATCGTTTTTCCTCCTTCTTGAAATGATTCTAACACGAACGCAGTGAAGTACCCCGCAGCAGAGCTGCGGGGCATCTAATTCTCTAAAAAACTTTCCTCCCCCTTGTCGAAGATCCCGCTGAATTATGGCGGGGATGGGGGAGGATTAAGGTGGGGGTGATGATTACATCATTTCCCCCTCACCCTAACCCTCTCCCCTGCCTTCGCCGAAGCGGCTTCGCGCAGGCAGGCCCCAGGGGAGAGGGGAAGCCATTCATCCCCCCAGCAGAGCTGGGGGGGTATTCTGGCATATTTTGATAAATACTTTGTAGTGAAGGGCCTTGTGCCCGTCTTTTTACGCCCATAAAGGGCTGCACTACGTAAAACGAATTAGTGCGTTTGTATTAGTTCTATGACTCCGTCCTACCTATCCATGTCGGAGCTTTGGATCTATCTCAAAACCTAAGCACGTTTTGAATGGTCTATCTATATGCATTACATCACTTTCTGTAATGATACAGGCCGATGGAAAAACATATTATACTCTAATACAAAAAGTCAATAATGGAAACACCCCTCCTGTAATGCCTCAATTACGGTCGGTGATCCTATGCCGGGATCGAGGGTGTCTCTCCAAAGAAAACTTGAAGCGGCACATTCGAGCGCTGAGTCAAAGGGTAGATACCCTTAAAATGGTCCCATTAGCACTACCCGCCGGTTGCCCTCCCTCTAACGATCCGCTTTTCAAGGTTTCGGAGGGGAGACCACCCCGATCCAATCACACCTGAGACGGAGGGGTTACCCCCTCCTTGAAAAATATTGAATGAGGTACTTATAATGGATGTATGGGCCTTAAACAAGATTAACCGAATAGATGACACCGGCAATTAAAAGGGATTAGGGGAGTATTGAGGGAGTGATGGGGGGCAAGCAGGCAGATGGATAACAATGTAGGAAAACTTATGGAACAATTTACAAGAGAGAGAAGCAACTTGCTCCCCATATTGCAGAAGGTTCAAGAGTTAGAAGAATACGTATCGCCAGAAACGATTAGAGAAATCAGTCGTTTCTTAGACATCTCTGAGAATGAGATCTATAGTGTCGCCAGTTTTTATTCCCGGTTTCGTTTCACTCGCCCCAGTGACCGATCCCCCTCCATTGCACACCCTCAAGAGGAGGCTGTAAGGCGTGAACTGAGCGTCCGAGCGGGCGAGATAAGAATAGCCCTTCGCAACGTGGGTCATATTGATCCAGAGAATATCAATGACTACATCGCCCGAGAGGGCTACAGTGGTCTTGTGAAAGCATTAAAGATAACCCCCGAAGAGATCATAGAAGAGGTGAATAAGTCTGGACTGAGAGGGCGGGGCGGAGCCGGATTCTCAACGGCAGAGAAATGGCGCTCGTGTCATGATGAACCCGGCAACGAGAAATATCTGATCTGTAATGCCGCCGAAGGCGACCCCGTGTCCTGTACCGCCCGGACTCTCCTTGAGAACGATCCCCATGCTGTTTTAGAGGGGATCCTGATCGCTGCCTACGCAACGGGAGCCACCCATGGCCTGACCTATGTCAATGCCGAATATACCTTGGCTCTTTCCCGACTTAAGACCGCCTTGAAACAGATGGAGGAGCATAGGCTTCTCGGTGATGCAATCCTTGATTCCGGCTTCAACTTCCATATAGAAGTGGTAGAAGGACCAGCCGCCTTCGTCTGCGGCGAGGAGACAGCCTTGATACGATCTCTGGAGGGGAGGCGAAGTGTGCCTTACACTCGTCCCCCCTTTCCTACCGCATCAGGACTTCAAGGCAAACCAACCAACATAAATAATGTAGAGACCCTGGCTCATGTTTCAGCTATTTTGCAAAAAGGCGCAGAATGGTATGCGAGCCATGGCACCGAGCAAAGTAAGGGAACGAAGATCCTTACCTTAGCCGGTAACGTGACGCGACCTGGAGTGATTGAAGTCCCCATGGGTATGACATTTCGTCAAATTGTTTATGAAATTGGCGGGGGCATTCCGGAAGGTAAGGATTTCAAGGCAGTCCAGACGGGCGGTCCAACAGGAGGCTGGTTGCCGGCTAGCGCATTGGATCTCCCCTTTGACTATGAGCATTTGGCCGCTGCCAGATCCATCATGGGTTCTGGAAGCATGATCGTTGCCGATAGCCGAACGTGTGCGGTCGACCTGGCCAAACACTCTCTCCTTTTCACCCAGGTTGAATCATGCGGCAAGTGCGTTTTCTGTCGTGAAGGAACCATGCAGTTAGCAGAGATTCTGACAGATATTTCTGAAGGGAGAGGGAGACCTCATGACATCGACTTGCTTTTGAAACTGGGAGAGGGCATGAAGTTAGGAGCTTTTTGTGCTCTGGGCAGGACAGCACCCAACCCAGTTCTTACAACCATCACGCACTTTCGTGGGGAATACGAAGCACATATTAAGGAGATGCGGTGTCCAGCAGGTGTCTGTAAAAAGCTTCAGCCACTACCTGAGGCAAAAGCATGAGTTCACCCCGTTAGAAATTCCAGCGGGGCATTAAACCCCGCCGGAATTATTTAAAATGTAATCCCGCTGCAGAGCAGCGGGGCATTATTTCTAACGGGGTAAACAGGGACCGGCCGTTAACTTCTGAGAAGAGTATCCCGCGTGTAGGAAAAAGATAGAGTTTGAGAGGGCGTTTTGGACACAATCGTACTGACGATAGATGGCCGCGAGGTTGAAACGAAAAATGGCAAGACTGTCTTAGAAGCGGCATTAGAGGGAGGAATCTACATCCCCCACCTCTGTCATCATCCCAATCTAACGCCCGTTGGCGTTTGTCGGTTATGTGTTGTCGAGATCGAAGGGATAGAAGGACTGCCCACTTCATGCACTACACCGGCTGCAGAGGGGATGGTGGTGAAGACGAAAACTCCCCAGATTGAACAAATGCGCCTCCTTGCGATGGAATTAATGCTCTCACGCCATCCTGCCGACTGTTCGACATGCAGCCAGTATCTCAATTGCGAGTTGCAGTCAGTGAAACAGTATATAGGAACGAGCGAGGAGCTGAGTGTAAGAAGGCGATTAAAACCCTTTGCCACCAACACCAGTAATGCTCTCTTCGTCCATGACTTCGTCAGGTGTATCCTCTGCGGGCGATGTGTCAGAGCTTGCCATGATCTGCGTGGGGTAGGAGTGCTCTCTTTTATAATGAAGGGTAAGGATACCTACGTCGGTACTGCCTTCGACCGTCTTCTCATCGATGCTGGATGCAGGTTTTGTGGGGCCTGCGTCGAGGTATGTCCTACCGGTGCCCTGAGAGACAAAGAAGAGCTGACAAGGGGGAAGAGTCGTAGAGCCGCGCGCATCCCCTGCAAATACACCTGTCCTGCGGAAATAGATATCCCACGTTATGTCCGTTTCATCCGCGAAAAGAAGTATTCGGAAGCAACAGCGGTTATCAGGGAAAAGGTTCCTTTCCCAAGAGTCCTGGGTTATGTGTGCGATCATCCCTGTGAGACTGTCTGCCGCCGCGGCCAACTGAATGAGGCTATTTCCATAAAGGAGCTCAAGCGCTTTGCCGCTGAAAGGGATACCAAGGCATGGGAGAAAAATTCTAAGAAAATGCCCCCAACGGGTAAGCGGGTGGCAATCGTGGGATCAGGGCCTGCCGGACTGACTGCGGGGTATTATCTATCAAAGTTAGGTCATAGTGTCACTATTTTTGAAGCCTTACCATTCCCCGGTGGAATGATGCGTATTGGCATACCCGAATATCGGCTGCCCAAGGATGTGCTTAGCTCAGAGATCAAGGATATAGAAAACATGGGTGCAGAAATAAAGACAAATACAAGGGTGGATTCACTCGATGCGCTCGTTGGAGAAGGTTATGATGCAATTTTGGTTGCCATTGGTACTCACGCGGGTCAAAAGCTGCCCATTCCAGGTGCTGACCTTGAGCCTGTGTTGGTGAGTACGCAATTTATAAAGGATGTTAATCTCGGTAAAGAAGTTAAAGTGGGGAAAAGGGTGCTGGTGCTGGGGGGTGGAAATGTTGCTTTCGATTGCGCCCGTATTGCCCGCCGCCTCGGTGCTAATGAGGTCCACATTGCTTGCTTGGAGCCCAGAGATAATATGTTAGCCGCCTCTGAAGAAATTGAGCAAGGAGTGGAAGAAGGTATTGTTATTCATCCTTCCAAAAATTTCTCTAAGATTTTGAGTGACCATGGACATATTACCGGTGTTGAGTGCCTGGATGTTGAGTCCTTTGAGTTTGACGAGGAAGGAATGGCCCATATTAACACTATTGAAGGTTCGGAGCACATTCTGCCAGCAGATACTGTCGTTTTTGCTATTGGTCAACGTCCAGAAATTCCTGCTCAGTTCGGCTTAACCATCGGTCGAGGCAACACGATTGAAGTTGAACCGGATACGCTTGCCACCAGTAGAGAAGGTATCTTTGCTATTGGTGATGCAGTGACCGGGACTACCTCAGTCATCAAGGCAATTGCTGCAGGAAGAAAAGGAGCAATTGTCGTTGACGAATATCTTGGGGGGAGTGGTATGCTTGACGAAGAATTGGCATCCCTTGAAGAACCCGTAACCTGGCTAGGTCGCGAGGAGAACTTTGCCTTCCAACACCGTTCTGAGAACTCCTGTATGCCAGTTGAGCAGCGACTAAGTAGCTTTTGTGAGATCGTCCATTACCTCGATGAGCAGGCAGCGCTTGAAGAGTCACAACGGTGCCTTCAATGTGACCTCAGACTGAAGATTAAACCGGTAAAGTTTTGGGGGGATTATTAATCTTATTGAATGATTACAGGTCTTCCGTGTAGTGGCCAGATAAGCGTCCCAAACAGGCTAAAAGCTTCATGTTCCCATGATGATCTCTGTCTGAAGAAGGGGACGGAAGAAGGGGACGTTGGTTCTAAAGCATTTTAATATAATGTTTCAAATCCGCTACTTGTTTTTCCTTTGCTCCTTTACCTGGCAAGTTGTTTTAGAACCTACGTCCCCTATTTTCCGTCCCCTATTTTCTTCCGACCGATACTTAGAGCGCTACGCTGCATTCTTTGCCACCCTCTGGACTCACAGCAGTTACCAATGCAACCAATTCTTCCGCAATATAGGCGGCGTGCCACATTTGAACA
>Ga0315288_10013647_pt1 | contig 10169 bp, 18 predicted proteins | sample YL17G11_20_MG_FD_203454 | JGI IMG/M metagenome (GOLD analysis project Ga0315288, IMG submission 203454) | Sediment microbial communities from Yellowstone Lake, YNP, Wyoming, USA - YL17G11_20 | ecosystem: Environmental > Aquatic > Freshwater > Lake > Sediment | place: USA: Wyoming | collected... | reverse complement strand
TATAAAGGGGTTTTATGATTTTCAACGAAAACGAACAAAGCATTTTCGACTCATTGACAAGGCAAGAATTTTTCCATTGCCTTGACTTTTCAGAGGTTGTTTTAATTACTTCGATTTATGATGGTTTCGACGTATGCGGTTTGGCGCGGAAGTTAGGCGTTACCGAACGCATGATTTACTATAAATTGAGGATCATTTCCCACAAATTCAAATTATTCATTTCTTTGTAGTTTTAAAATCAGAACGGCCCGAACCCTCTTTTTATAGCGCTGACTATTAACGCAAGATACAGTATTAGTAATAGCGTAAATATTATACCTATTGAAACTTCCTGAAATTTGCTTTTGCAGTCCCTTCCGACATATGCAACTAGCGTGCTAAGTAACAGTATGAATATTATCAGAGCTAAGTAGATCAATTGCCCGTGTCCTTTACGTGGCCAAGTAGTGCTTTGAATCCTTGCGTTCTTTACATATCGGCATGTTTTTTCCAACGCACCCGGGAACAAAATAATCACATTTTTTTGTTCTCGTTTCCTGCAGTTGCTTGATGAAATCCAGAATGTCCAGCATGCACGACTTGTTAAAAACCACTCCGGAAGTCGTAAAAAAACAGTACTCGCGCCACGCGGAGTACCATTTTATTTCGCCCAGCGAGGAATTGCTTCGGTTATTTTGAATTGCCCATGTTGAGGTTTTCCCGGTGTCGCCGATCTTCACGAAATTAATATACTTATACTCCGTTCTCATTTTCCCTCCCTATTATTCCGATTTTATAAAGTATTAGAATTATCGGCCATGCCTGAAATATCAGTTCTGTTGTCACCGGCTTTTTTTCTTTCCTTTTTATAAACCAGTCGAGCAATCCGTTGTCCTTTGTGAATACCGCATATATGAATGACGCGAGTATTCTATTGCCAACGTAGAGTGCAATCGTTGTCCATATTGCGAATACAATTTTATCTTGGAAACTCATGCCATACCCTTCCTTCCAGTAAGTCGCTTTTTTTTGCGCTGTTATTTCCTCCGGTGTTTTTGAAGAATAGTGGCACCCCTTCCTTTATACACAGATCTCTTATTTCTATGGCCCACTTCGTTTCCATTTTTCGTGCTCCGGGTCCGGTTTCCCCCCCGATGATGACCCAGTCTATCCCTCTTAGATCGAGTTTTTTTATTTCCTCAAGCAGTGGCTCGAAGGATATGAACTTCACTTTCGCCCCTGTTTCCCTTAACAGTTTTATTCTGGGCTTGGAAATATTATCTTCCACTGTTACGCCCATCCATATGTTTTCCGCCCAGGGTAACATTTTATCCATTAACCACATTCGTGTCGCTCTTTTTGTCAGTACCTGATACACCTTCTTCCCGTTGTGTCTTATGCACTGGTATGCCATTTCATTAAACATTTTAAATATTTGTTCGTTTGATATCTCCTCGTTGAAGGTATCCGACATTGAATTCAGAAAAATTCTCTTTTCATTTCCGACGCCTATTTTTTTTATCGCCTCTTCATGGAATACTACGTCGAATCCTTTTTTATATTTCTCAATACCCATGCCCTTGAGTCTCCTTGTCATTTTGATTGCATAACAGTTTTTACAACCTGCGCTTATCTGTTTACATCCGGTAACTACGTTTATTGTTTTTTCCGTCCATTCTATTTTTGTTGTCATTTCGTTCTGTTCCTGCGAGCGTTAAAAATTTTTATCGGGCGATTGAAGCGGTTGCCTCCATAATGTAAAGCGCGATTCGGGAACCTCCTGCAAGTAACCCCTTGTCCGGCGGTAGTGGCATACTAGTCCTGTTGTGGGGCGTTTACGGTTGCGCTTCCGCTATCTTCAGCGGGCGCGCTCTCCAGCCGCGTCATCAACTGCCGCTTTTTCCAATCGATCATCTGCATCGTATGGTCCCGGTCCGGTTCACGGGATTTATCCACATTGTCTTCCATGGCATTCAACCGGCACAAATTCAGCAAATCGTTTTCAAAGCTCATAGCGCCCGCCTTTCAGGTAAATAGTTTTTGCAACCGTAAATGTATCCCAACGGATTATCAAAGTTTGATGTACCGCTACGCTTTCAATAAATGTTTATGTACAGGACAATCTTTGTGAACCCGCAAACGCCAATCATTTTGTAAAATATGCCAATAGTCACAAGGGCATGTTAAACTTGATTTGTTATGCGCCGTTAATTTTTTTACCTTAGTTTTCAGAGCGGCGTTCTCCGCTTCAAGCTCAAATATTCGTTTACTCGCCTTGAGTACTTTTATAATTCCATCCTTTAATTCCATAAGCCGCCCCTATAATTTAAGAGAAAAATTAATGGTCGTCACAACGTGTGCTAAACGTGTGCAGTGCCGGATTGCCTGACATGACGGCTGCGAGCGAAGCGAAGACGCCGACGGAAGGCATCAAACCGGCATTGCAGCACTTTAGCTGTTGGCCGATGTTCTCGCGGCAATTCTTCTTTGTCTTCATTCTTCGAGCCGGTGCCTCTTCGCGCCTTTTGCCACGATGGCAATTGGCGCGTTCTTCGTGTTTTATTTCTTCGCCTTCATGTATTTATTCAGCATTTCTGATACTTCAACTTTTCTAAAAGGTTTACAGATGCTTGCTGTAAAACCATGTTCCGCAGGCTTTTTCATGACCGGATCGTCTGCATAACCACTTGCAACAAAGGCCGGTATGTCCTTATTCAATTTCCTGATTTCTTCAATGGCTGCTTTGCCGCCCATTCCTCCCGGTACGGTAAGGTCAAAAATCATTCCGGTAATCTTCCGATTCGCATTGGTTTCTGATGCAAAAAAATCAACCGCTTCTTTCCCATTTTCTTTGCTTACCACCGAGTACCCAAGAGTTTCAAGCATATCCCCAACGGCATCCCGCATTACTTCTTCATCATCCATTACTAAAAATGTGCCGCTACCTTTGTGAGTTTTGACTGATTTCTTTCGAGAGGATGAAGCAGTTTCCATTGATGCAGGCAAATAAACATGAAATGAACTGCCCTTCCCTGGTTCAGATTCAACATCAATACAGCCCCCATGCCGATTTATAATCGAATAGCACGTAGCCAGTCCAAGCCCGTGCCCCTTTGCTTTTGTAGTAAAAAACGGATCGAATATTTTGGAAATGTGTTCTTTGGGTATGCCGACTCCTGCATCCTTTACAGAGATTTTGACATAATTCCCCTTCGCCAGTAAAGGATGCTCTTTTTCAGCAAGAGTAATATTCCGTGCTGTCAATTCAATTGCACCGCCAACCGGCATTGCCTGCTGAGCGTTGATTATAAGGTTATCAATGACCTGTCCGATCTGGTTTTTGTCGAAATTACAGGCCCATAGGTCTTTTGGAATATCGAAATTGCATGAAACATTTGCGCCGCTGAGTGCGAATTTAGAGGTTTCCTCAACAAACGGGAAAAGGTTGCCAATTTGTTGGATAGGAGCGCCGCCTTTGGCGAAGGTGAGGAGTTGCTGGGTCAGGGCGCGCGCTCTGTCTATTGTGTTAATTGCTTTTGAAAGATATTCGGAAGACCGGCGCTTATCAGGTTCACAATTTGCCAGATCGATATAGCCGAAAATACCTCCCATAAGATTGTTGAAGTCGTGGGCGATACCACCGGCGAGAAGACCGAGGGCTTCAAGTTTCTGTGCTTTCTGAAGTTCTTCTTCCATGCGTTTGCGCTCGGTGATGTCTATAAACGAAGCCAACATGCGAATCGGGTTGCCGCCAATGTCCTTAACTGTACTCGCCGAAACCAGAACAATGAATAATTTGCCATTTTTGCCTACGGCGGACAATTCCCCAACCCAACCCCCGTGTACGCGTAGCTCGTCCATGATCTCCAACGCTTTATCTTCCATCTGCCAGAACTCAGTGGCCGATTTCCCCAGAACCTCTGTCGGAGTGGCATATCCCCACAACTTGAGAAACGCAGAATTTACATAGCCAAGATATCCCTTCATGTCGGAGATAGCGAGGGCATTTATTGATGATTCAATGGCACTGTCTTTTATCCTCAATCCATCTTCTATTCGTTTTTGTTCAGTAATGTCTATTGTATATCCGGCTAAATATGAAGCCCGTCCTTTTTCAAAAATTGGAAATTTAGTGGTTGCATAGAACCGCCCGTTCAATTCTTCTTTAACCGCTACCGGTACGCCTTCATTTAAGACGCGCAGGTCATCGGCAATCATGCTTTTTGAAAGGTCGGATGGAAACAGCTCATCCATTGTTTTACCAAGCAATTCCTGAATCGGTTTTCCCAGCATTTTTTCAAAATTGCTGCTTAATTGAATTGCTCTGGCTTTGTCATCTTTAAAAAACACATATATCGGGCTGTTTTTCAAGAGCTGTTCAAACATGTCTTCTTTTGTCGGCTGGCTATTGTTCATTTATACCTCTTCTTTGTTTTTAAGCTGCCCACGATGGGCAGATTCTTAAGACACCGGCTCTCTTCTCTCTTTTGTCTTAATTGCCGCGAGAATTTTGGCCAACTATCTAAAGAGTGAACTTTATTCAGGATCGTATTCTATATGGATATGATCTGATTCACATACTATATCAAAATTATTAATTCCTAATATTTTTCTCAGAATATCCAAGTTTAACGTAACGTTATCGGTGTAGAAATCTATGGCGTCACCTTGGGGATGCCTTGAATCATCGCCGTGTATTTTATCACGTATGGAGGTTACAAAAATATTTTTCGTTCCCTTTTCCGAAAAGAATTTTTTGACTTTTCTCCAGCCCCGCGCCATCTCGTCGGTCATATTTCCATAAACGTCTTCTCGATACCAAACATTCATATATCAACTCTTTTTTTTAAAAACCTAACAAATTAACGATTATCAATCCCAGCAAAATCGAAATTGCGATTGTCTCCGCTATGATTATAACGTAACAAGCCAACGTAATTTTTGGCGTAAACATTATTCTTTTTATGATTCTCATTTCATTTTCTGTATTTCAAAATCCCGACAATAACATATTTTTTGTTCACCATTGTTCCAGTATCCTATTTTGTAAAGCAACTCTCCGTCATAAATAATTTCCAGAATCAGACCGTTTCTTTCCAGTTCCACGATTCCCACTTTTTCATACCGCGAAAATCTCGATTCTATTTTAAACATTTTTCTTTTATCCTGTAAAGATAGTATGAACTGATTTTATTCAATTCTATTTTTTTCATTCTGAACAGGTTCATTATTTCAGCCTTTGTGTTTCCCTGCTGTGTTTCCATTATCACCTGCATTTTATTCAATTCGATCGTATAAATATTCATCGTAATTTCAATTGCCATAAAAACCCGTTGCGTGTCCAGCAAGGTATATTTGAGAAGATAATCAAAATATCGTATTTTGTCGTTAAGATTGTATTTTTTTGTTTTTCCCATTTCTTTAATTCTCAGAAAACATATTTTCAGGCTATCGGATGCTAATTGCATACTATCAACTACTCGGTTGTCAATTAATATAAACGTTTTAACCTTGTCTGTTTCATAATTCATGGTATCGACTTGGATTATTTCTATGGGTTTTATCTGTTTCTGCTGCTGTTCGAATTCAGATATCGCAGCGTCTTCCTGGGGAGTTAAAACAAAAATCAACGCCGCTAAAATCAGATTATTCATTTTTCAAATCCTCCCGTTTTGATTTCTGACGTGAATTTATGAAATGTTCATACGCTTTCCTTCTAAAATCTGTAACCGAAATGTCAAGTTTTTCAGCCATTATTTTTATATTTTTTTCTAATTCTTCCGTCACGGTCAATGCCGGCATCATTCTATTTCCTATGGACGGCCTTCCAATTTTTTCGGAATTAACATAATCCATTATTCCGTCTTTGTATCCTAATCTTGTGAATTTGTCGCTCGGCTCGTCGCCCGGGTCGTCGGGTTTTGCGCCATAATGTGTTCTGACCAATCCGAGTATATATCCTCCCCAATAACCTGCCATTGCCGGATCCGCATTATTACGCATTGTCTCGGCCCTTTGTTTTTTTTGTTTGTATTTTTTTTTGTTCATTTTTGAACCATTCTTTTAATATAATTTGCGGTCGAAATTCGCCAGATAACAATCGAGTACATATTTTGCTATATAACAGTCTGTCAATGCGTCATGCGACCGTCCTAACGCGACGCCCATCGACGTAAGAATCAGATTGACAGAACACCCTCCTATAACTTCCGCAACAGTAACGAGTTTAAAATTAGGCATTTCATGTCTTTCGGAGTGAAGGAGCATGATCGCGAGCGATCTGATTTCAATAAGGTCATTCCACTTATACGAACCAAGGAACCTGTCACCAGACTTCGTTGCGAGGGTTCTGAGGAAGCCATCGTCAAAACCCACCCCATAGCCCGCCATGACCGCTTTGTCGCTGGGATCATACCTGTTAATGAAGCGGGATAGCCATTCTGTAAATCCTCGATATACCGTGGTATCCGGTTCTGACTTTTCAATCATTTCTAAAGACAAACCATTTACGGCGAGAGCCTCCGGTTCATATACTACATTCTTGCCAGGATTCATGAACGCTGAAAATTCGTGGATCTCACTACCTATACAAAGAAGGGCAGCAAGTTGAAGGGTTCCATTCTCCGCCGGATCGAGCCCGGAGGTTTCCGTATCAACAATTAGAAGTTTCATTATTTAATTTATCCTTTAAAAGTTTAATAAAAGAAAGTATTTCATCAGCATTGTTCTCCGCTATGCTGAGAAACGGGATCCCATTAGCTTTCATCATTATCTGAAAATTTTTCTGAGAAGGTTCAAGGTGAACATTTCTTCCATGATACTTGTGCTTCGTTTCAACTCCCCAGGCTATTCCGATAAGGTCCGGGGCCCCGGAGTTTTTTGCATTGTTGACTTTGTGACACTCGGCAAGGATGCGGTTTCCGCATTTACACTCGACCCAAAACTTGTTCCCGCAATGGTAATCTATGTGGATGTGCGGAAATTGTTTAAGAAGACCGGAAATTTCAGTCATGAATTTCTTCTCATGCTGAACCTTCCGCGCTCTTTTTCTCGCAGTTGAGAGAAATTCTTCTCTGGAAACCACATTCGAGCCAAACAGGTCTATGAGAATGTTTTTTTTGCTACGCATATTATTTACCCAACCCGCCCTATTTATCTTCCCCGACGACTCGGTTGCAAGCGTCGGTAGGTTTTCCTTTAGGTTTCAATATATACCATCCCTCGGAGTCCTGACCCACAGTAGTGCCATTAGGCATCTCAAGTTCATCCCCGTCCCCTGAGAGTTTTTCGTCGGCTAAAATGGTTGCGGCAAACACAACCAGTTGGTCGAGTGTCTGATCCGGGAAAAGCCGACTCCATGCCATTATGACAGTTTCATGGTCCTTATCGCCAAACGTTGACATATCCTCACGCCACAGGAAGTCGCGTGTCTTTTTGTCTGCACCCTTGAGCGATAGTTCCTCCTGCAATTCCGATTCCATGATTATGTCGTCTTTTACAATGTCATGATTGTCTTCTCTGATCCAGAACTTCATTTTCCGTTCAAAGTCATAAACGATTCTGCAGAGTACCGCCCTGAACTCTCTTCCCCTGAGCACTTTGTTTGACGTCAGGTTAAAATGTTCCCGAAGTCCATTTATCTCGCCCAATTTTTGAGTCTTGAATGACCTAAGTGAATCTTCAAGTTCTCCTATGCGGACCATATCCGCCAGACATAGTCTGCTCATCGACAATTTTTCCTCGTCGGTGAGCTCCACGTCAATCTGTAAAATCTCCTTTTCGCGCCTCATAAAAATTACTCCTTCAAAAAAAACGTTAGAGAAAAAAAATCAGTTTCGCTTTCTGTGAATTTGATATTGAATACGCGCGGGTAAGCAGGGAAAAAGTCCTGCAGTTTGGACATGACGAAATTCAGAAAAGAGCAAAACCGCTCTCCCGATCCCGTCATGAGAATCTCCGCCCCATATAACGGGAACGGAGAAGAAAGACGGGCTGACAGGAGAAACGGTCTTAGGTCCATAATAATCTTCAATCTGTCCCACGAATCGAAAGTAAAATTTTTAGAACGGCAGTTCATCATTCATTTCCTCTGCTATCCTTGTACTTTCTTGCGGTTGATTTAGATTTATTACCTCCGGCTCTATTGAGAGATCAAGGGGATTGGGCTTGTTAACCTCAATCCTTGGCGGACGCATTTGACCGAGTTCGTTGACGTTGATAGTGTTACCCGTACTCGAATGTCTTTGAGTAACCATAACGTCTGAAACTAAGTATCGACCGGTGAAACCGGAGTAAAATATGGTGTCCTTATCCGAAAATAAACATTGAGTTGCTCTCAATAGGCTTACCAAGCGCCATTCAGCTCTTTCCGTTAACCAGAAAAGATCATGAAAAGAACCCGATTCGATACCGCCATTTACATTACATACAGACACATGAACGCAAAGGTAATTGCTTTTGAACTGTACAACTTGACCGGAAATTGAATTGAATTCTACCTTTGTGATTTTAAGCAGACACGTTCCCGGTTGAATAAGTTCTTTGCCGACAGAAAATTCATCACAAGCCTTTGATATTGAAATTTTTCCTGCCATAAAAAAAAGACTCCTTTAAAATTGGTAAATAAATAAACCCTCCCAAACGAGAGGGTTACCAACTTCTTGAATGGACTACATTTTTATTTTTGTTTCACCTCCTGTTTGTAAGTCATGATTTCCTTCCCTATTACCGTAATGACTTTTCCGTAAAAATCAAAGTCCATGCCAACTCCCCTTATGACCGGAGGAATGGACTGGTATCGGCATTTTGCGACAATGTCTTTTGTAGGTTGGAACCTGAGCATTCTCTCGCCGTTGCCCTCAATTTCCAGGCGCGCCATTACGTCGCACATTGCAAAAACTTTTTTTACCAGTTTTCCCGTTACCAGCGGGGAGATTTTTGTTGTTGTTTCAGTCTCACTTTTTGAGACTTCAGCCGGGAATTCCGAGAAAATGAAAAACGTATTTATCGGTCGGCCAACTTCATTGTTCGATGATATTTTCAGGTCCCTGAACTGCACAAGATATTTATAAACGAGTTCCGAGGCCTGACCATATTCCCGCAATGCCGGAATGTCTTTTCGATTGCCATATGCGAGAGAGAGTTGAAAGTATTTTTCCAATTCACTCGCAGAATCCAGGCAGACGAACGAAAAATCATGCTTTGAGAAACGCAGCATTGTGTAAATGCTGTCGAGATCATTTTTGAAAACCATCGGTTCCCTCTCTGACGGTTTTTCCGGTCTGGCAACAGACAAGGAACTGTGATTTCTGAGAACGTCTTCTCCCCCTTCAATTGAGATATAAAGGGTTTTCTCCCCCGGAAGAGTTTTCAAAATAGTTGTCTTACCGGCTCCGCCATCCCCGAATAGACCGAAGGAAAAACCCGATATCGGTAATGCTGCAAGTTTGACAATATTGAATGACATATAGAGACTCCTTTTTAAAAAAAACAATGATTATTTTAATATTTTCATATTAAGATTTGGAACGTCTTGCCTATGTATTTGGTTAGCCAACACAAGTCCGGCGTTCTGGTATGTGACGATCTCCGGATCGTCACATACCATGCTGCATAGATGGTAAATGATCTGTACAGCTATCCTTCTATCAATTTTCCATTCTAACCCCCCGCAAGCGAGAGGAATACAAGAAAAATCGAGATTCGCGCCTTCGAGATACGCGCCGCTGAGATACGCGCCTCTGAGATTCGCGTATCTGAGATCCGCGCCTCTGAGATCCGCGCCTCTGAGATTCGCGCCGCTGAGATTCGCGCCTTCGAGATTCACGCCGCTGAGATTCACGCCGCTGAGATTCGCGCCTTCGAGATTCGCGCCTTTGAGATTCACGCTGCTGAGATTCGCGCCTTCGAGATTCGCGCCGCTGAGATACGCGCCGCTGAGATTCGCGCCTTTGAGATCCGAGTTTCTGAGATTCGCGCCTTTGAGATTCACGCTGCTGAGATTCGCGCCTTCGAGATTCACGCCGCTGAGATCCGCGCCGCTGAGATACGCGCTGCTGAGATTCGCGCCTTCGAGATTCGCGCCTTTGAGATTCACGCTGCTGAGATTCGCGCTGCCGAGATACGCGCCTCTGAGATTCGCGCCTTCGAGATTCACGCCGCTGAGATCCGCGCCGCTGAGATACGCGCTG